>SDGW01001075.1_pt1 | contig 11395 bp, 10 predicted proteins | sample 2873831 | NCBI WGS metagenome assembly SDGW01 (sample SAMN08132700, study PRJNA421101) | hypersaline lake metagenome | isolation source: celular fraction 0.22 microns magnesium sulfate-rich crust from ephemeral... | place: Spain: Penahueca Lagoon, Toledo | collected 2011-07
CTGACGAGGCCACCTGCCTCCGCGGCTGCCTGCAGCGTGGCAGCAACATCGACGAGGCGCGGCCCGCTGGCAGTGGGCGTCATCGTGACGGTCGCGTCGGTGAGCTCGATCTCCCGCTCTCCGTCCGCCCCGATGACACCGTTCTGGACCGCGAAGGTTGCCGACTCGTCCCAGTCGAGCGACTCGTGGGACTCGATGCCGACCGTCGTCGTCATCCCCGGAGCCATAACTGCACGAACGGACTGGGTCGTCTCGTCGGGGTCCCCGAGGCGGAGTGCGATGCCGCCGGGCGCGTCGGGAGCGAGCGGTTCGAGACAGCCCGCGACGCTGGTGAGGCCGATCGCCGCCGGATGCGCTCGCGTGACGACGCCGCCGAGGAGCTCCGTCGGATCGACCATCGCGCGCGTCCCGACGAAGGGTCGATCGGTGATCCCGACCGTCGCCAGCCCCGTAAGGTGCTTCTCGCCGCTCACGTCGTCGGCATGGACGTCGATCCGTCCGTGACGGGTGGTCACCGAATCGACGTCGACCAGACCGGTCGCGATCACAGCGGCGGCCGCGCCAGCGACGGTTCCGTCGACGGGCGTCGGGACGACGTTGTTCGTCCCTGTCGAGACGGAGACGAGCGGGACGTCGCCGAGTTCGAGCGCCGCGTCACGGCTCGTCCCGTCGCCGCCGAGGACGACCACGGCGTCAGCGGTCTCGCGGAAGTGCGCTGCTGCCTGCCGGGTGTCTGCCGCAGTCTCCTGAATAGACATCTCGATCTCCGAGATATCCAGTTCGCTGGGTGCGTCGTCGATCGCGTGTGCGGCGATGCCAGTCTTGTCTGGCATGATCTCGACGCTCACCGTCTCGTCGACGAGCGTGAGGCCGTCGAGGACGCACACGGTCGTGCTGCGTTTCGCGTAGTTATCGACGACGCTCGCACCACCGGTGAGACGGCGGATGTCGCGGCCAGCAGACGGATTGACGATAAGTCCAACGTGGGCCACGAGTGGTTAGACGATCCGCTCGATGGCGTTCTGGACGTCCTCGCTTTCGGGGAGGACTTCGTATTCGAGCTGCGGGCTGAACGGCATGTGCGTATCAGGGGTCCCGACACGCTGGATGGGGGCGTCGAGGCTGAAGAACGCTTCTTCCTGGACGCGGGTGATGATCTCGGCGTGGGTGCCGTACGAAAGGGGACTCTCGTCGGCGACGACCATCCGGCCGGTCTTCCGGACGCTCTCGACGATCGTCTCGGTGTCGAGTGGGTAGAGCGAGCGTGGGTCGATGACCTCGACGCTCACGTCTCCGGCCAGGTCGTCGGCGACGTCGAGCGACTCGCCGACGAGGCGCTGCGTCGCCACCACGGTGACGTCGTCGCCCTCACGTTCGACTGCCGCCTCGCCCAGCGGAACGACGTAGTCCTCGTCGGTCGGGACCTCGCCCTGCTGTTCGTAGATCATCTTGTTCTCGAAGACGAACACTGGGTCGTCCGATCGAATCGCAGCTTTCGTCAGGCCTTTGGCCGCTGCGGCAGTCCCTGGGGCGACAGCCTTCAGGCCGGGGAAGTGGGCGATCCAGGTGTGGACCGTCCCGGAGTGCTGGCTGGCAGCGCCCATGCCACCGCCTTCCGTCGCGCGCACGGTGACGGGCATCTCGGTCTTTCCGCCGAACATGTACCGCATCTTCGCCATCTGGTTCATGATCTGTTCCATCGCGACGCCCATGAAGTCCGAGAACATGAGCTCGATGACGGGCCGGGTGCCGGTCGCGGCCGCGCCAATCGCGGCTCCCGTGTACCCTGCCTCAGCGATCGGCGTGTCCTTGACCTGCTCCTCCCCGAACTCCTCGAAGAGACTCCCGGTTACCTCGAGCACACCGCCAAACGCCCCGACGTCTTCGCCCATGATGTAGACGTCTTCGTCGCGCGCCAGTTCCTCACGGAGCGCTTGCCGGATCGACTCCCGAATCGTCATCGTCTCGGTTTCTTCCTGGTCGAGTTCCGCGTGTGCGCTCATCGGGACTCACCGCCGCGGGAGCCACCGTCAGTGAGTGGTCGGTGTGCGAACTGTTCGATTTCGGGGACTGGCTCGTGGAACATGTCTTCGTATGCTTCTTCGGGGTCGGGAAGGTCGGCGTCCTGTGCGAACTCGATGGCGTCGGCGATGGTCTCTTCGACCTCGGCCTGCATCTCCTCGAACTCTGCTTCGGTGAGCTCGCCGCGGTCGATGAGTCGCTCTTTGAACGCGTCGATCGCGTCTCGGTCCTTCCATTTCTGGAGTTCCTCGTCGGTCCGGTAGTTCTGCTCGTCGCCTTCGTAGTGACCGCGGTACCGGTAGGTCTCGGCTTCGATCAGCGTCGGGCCGTCACCGTCTCGCGCCCGTTTTCGCGCCTCTCCGACAGCCTCGAAGACGGCGGTGATGTCCATCCCGTCGATGGTGATTCCGGGGATGTCGTACGCCTGCGCCATGTCGCTGAGGTGATCGACGTTGTGCTGGTTCTCGACGGCCGTCGCCTCCCCGTACTGGTTGTTCTCGACGAGGAAGATGGCCGGGAGATCCCACGTCGACGCCATATTGATGGCTTCGTGGACCTGTCCCTGCGCGGTTGCACCGTCGCCGAGGAATGCCAGCGCGACTTGGTCGCGACCCTGATGATCGATCGAGAGTGCCGCACCGGTGGCCAGCGGCGGCCCTGCACCGACGATCCCGTTGGCACCCAACATTCCTGCATCGACATCAGCGATGTGCATCGAGCCACCCTTGCCGTTACAGAACCCACTCTGCTTGCCGAACAGTTCGGCCATCATCAGTTTGGGATCCAGTCCTTTTGCGATACAGTGGCCGTGTCCTCTGTGTGTGCTGGTGATGTAATCATCTGGGTCAAGCGCAGCACACGTGCCGACACCAACTGCCTCCTCACCAATATACAGGTGGACGAAGCCAGGAATCTCGCCATCAGCGAAGTAATGGCCGGCTTTCGTGTCGAACTCACGAATCGTTAGCATGCGACGGAGGGCGTCGAGTCTCCCGTCTTCGGTGTCTAGTGTGTAATCTGCCATACTCCGGTACTCGTTAACATGGGTTATATCATAACCTTATCGATTTTTCATGTAGTACCACCTGGTGATGCTCCGTTTCTCGCACATATATTTATTATAGACCGAGATAATCCTCGACTAGGATGCGAGCAGCAACTTACCACGATCGGAAAGACATCCGTGTCGAAGACGTCGCGCCAAAGAGCGTCGGTGAAGGGGAGGTACGTATCGACGTCGATTCGTGCGGGATCTGTGGCTCAGATCTCCACGAGTACACCGCCGGACCGATTTTCGTTCCCGGCGAGGAGCCACATCCGGTGTCCCAGGAGACGGCCCCGATCAGAATGGGCCACGAGTTCAGCGGCACCATCTCCGAGGTCGACGAGTCAGTGACAGACTTGGAACTGGGTGACGCTGTCGCGATCAACCCGATTCTCTACTGTGGCGAGTGTCGGCAGTGCCAGGAGGGGAACTATCACATCTGTGATTCGATCGGCTTCGTGGGCCTCTCGGGCGGCGGTGGCGGATTCGCAGAAAGCGTCGTGTTAGATGCGGAACACGCCGTTCCGCTCGGTGACGACGTGCCGATCGAACACGGCTCGCTGGTCGAACCACTGAGCGTCGCACTGCACGCCGTGCGGCGCTCCGGACTCCGTGCCGGCGATGCAGTCGCAGTCTTCGGGGCCGGTCCGATCGGCTTAGCTGTGATCCAGTGTGCCCGGGCGGCCGGTGCCGGCACGATCTTCGTCTCTGAGCCCCGTCCCGCCAGGCGCGAACGCGCGGCAGACTGCGGCGCTACCGAACTCATCGATCCGACGAGCACGGACGCTGTCGCGTACATCGCCTCGCATACCGATGGCGGTGCTGACATCTCGTTCGAGGTCGCAGGCGTCGAAGCCTCGTTCAACGCGGCGGTCGAAAGCACAGTTCCCAGCGGTCGCACGACCATCGTCAGCATCTGGGAAGAGGAGGTAAGTACGCATCCGAACACGCTCGTCCTCGGTGAGCGGACGGTCACCGGGACGCTCGCGTATCTCGGCGGCCCCCGATCCGACGAGGAGTACGGCATGGTGATCGAGATGCTCGGCGACGGCCGGCTCGATCCCGAGCCGTTCATCACTGACCGCATCGGCCTCGAAGAGATCGTCGAGGACGGCTTCGAACAGCTCATCGATCCCGAAAGCGACCACGTCAAAATCCTCGTCAAGCCGAACGACTAGGACGGGACAGCGCTACTCGTCGACTTGCTCGTCCGACGCCGACCGCGTGCCTCCGTCGGTCGCGGGTTCGTCGAGTCGTCGGATTTCCTGCGAGAGGCGGTCCAGATCGAACTGTTCCGTGCCGAGCCGTGCAGTGACCAGCGTCATCCCGGTCGAAGCGAGGAACGCGCCAGCGAACGGCAGCAGGTACGTCGGGTCAGGCGCAGGAAGGGCACCGCCAAGCAGCGAATCGAGCATCTCGTGCAGGCCGAACGGGAACGGGAAGAACGCGCTCCCGACGGCGAGGCCGACGAGGCTACTCGCGAGCGCACTCCTGCCCGAGAGACGGCCGGTAAACAGGCCGTAGACGAGTGGGAACCCGACGGCAGCCCCGAGCAGGTCAGCGACGAAGAAGAGGCGAAGGACGCTCCGTGCATGGAGGCTGATCACAATCGCGGCGACGGCGACGACGACAGTCAAGGCTCGAGCGCTGATCCGCAGTGTCCGGTCGTCGGGATTCGCCAGCAGGCGCGGGAGGTCGGCCGTCACCAGACTCGACAGGGCGTTGAACAGGGTGTCGGTCGTACTCATCACCAACACGAGTGCGAGCAGGAGGACACCGAGCACGATCCATTCGGCGACGGTGCCTTCGAGCAGGAGGAAGAAGGCAGTCCCGGCGTTGTAGTTCTCGCTGCCGAACTGGGTGACGACGTCGGCGTTGCCAACGGCGACGATGCCGAGGAACGTGGCCAGGACGAGAATCAGTCCGTTCGCCACAGTTGCGATACGGAAGCTACGCTCGACTGTATCGGCCCCGTCAGCCGCGTAGATACGTTGCCACCACGTCTGGTTGAGCAGTTCCGCGCCGAGGATCGCGAAGATCAGCGCAACGCCGAACCGAATCCCCGGGACGTATCCGGGATCGAGGAGCGTGGGGTCCGTCGTCACGATGCCCTCGTACATGCCGCTGACACCGCCGAGTGCGACGATCACCAGTGCGACGCTCGCGACGAGCAGCGGGAGAATGAGCAACAGCTGTATCGTGTCGGTGACGATGCTCGCCCGGAGCCCGCCGTACCCTGTGTACACCAGGACGAACCCGCCGACGAGGATCGCGGTCTGCCACTGGGGGACGCCCGCCACGTACTGGAAAGCCAGCGAGATGCCGGTCAACTCAGCAGCGAGGAAGACGAACATGTAGAGGACGCTCACAGCGAGGACGAACGCGTACATTCCGCCCCCGTAACGCGCGTAGGCGTACTCGGTGAGCGAATGGCCGTCCGGGATCACCTCGCGGATTCGCGGGCCGAGCTTCGAGTACGCCACCATCGGGATCGCTTCGCCGATTCCGTAGCCGATGACGGCTGCGATTCCGTACAGCGCGCCCGCTTCAGGTGCCGACAGGAGGATCCAGACGCCCATCACCGACGCGATGAGGGTCGCCGTCGTTCGGCCGCCAGTGGCTGTATCACGAGCGGTGATGAGATCCTCGACGGAGTCGACTCGCCCCCGTGAGAACCAGATCCCGAGCACGGTAAAGACGGTGAGCGTCGCGATCGTCAGCCCGAGTGCTGCGGTCGAGGTCACCATCATCGGTCACCTTCCGTCGTATCGCTCACACCGTCGGAATCGTACGCCGCCTCGAAGAACGCGACCTCCAGGGAGACGGTGCGTCGGAAGAGCCGCTCGATTCGCTGCTGACGACGGGGCGAGGCGGCCGCTCCCTCCCGATCGAGTTCGGCACGGAGCCACCTCACGAACGCCTCGAACTGCTCGTTGGCGTGGAGGTCGATCCACTCGCGGAAATAGAACTGCGACGGCGGGTCGGCCGCGACGGCGGTCGCCCACTCCAGATAACTCCACTCGGCAGGGGTGAGCACCGCGAGCGTCTCGGCGTAGCCGCCCTCCCGGGCCGCTCGTTCCAGCAGGTCCTCGAACGCCAGCGTCGTGGCCGTCCGCTCGGGAGCACTGTACGCCGGTTCCGGAACGTTCAGTGCCTCGAACGACCGCTCGAAGAAGTCGTTCTCCTCGTCGGTGAGCGTCCCGAGGAACGCGACGAGGCGTGCCTTCGCCGCCATCGACGGCGCGTCCCCGACTGCACGGCCGACGACGCCGACGAGCGTCCCGATGAAGGCGTAATCCTGTCGCAGATACCGCTCGAACACCGCGTCGTCGAGGTCGCCGGCACCGAGTTCGCGTGTGAAGCGGTGGCCCGTCGCGTTCGACCAGTCCGGCTCCGCGCGCTCGCGGAGCCAGTCGGTGAAGCGAGCGTCGTCGTGCGTCTCGGCGTACGCATCGAAGGTGTCGGGACTGCTCGCCGTGTCGGTCTCGCGGCGCGTCATATCGACCACTCCTCCTGGCGCCAGGCGGCATCCCAGAAGCGGTACTCGTACCGGGCCGACGTGTGAAACAGGGAGCGATAGGTCTCGCGCTGGCGGTCACTTTTGTCCGCCGCGACATCGTCCAGGAGATCTTTGCACCACGAGGTGAGCTCCGTGAATTCCTCGCCGGCGTACAGCTCCACCCACGCTGCATATCGATCGTCGTCGGGCACCCCCTGGGCTGCGAGCCGTTTGCCTGTCTCGTTGAACCCCCACATGCAGGGGAGGAGTGCAGCGACGAGATCGCCGAACGTCCCAGTTGCCGACACGCGGACGAGAAAGTCGGTGTACGCTCTCGTCGTGGGCGACGGGTCAGTCGCCTCCAGTTCCGACTCGGAGATGCCGAACTCGGCGGCGTACTCCCGGTGGAGGTCCATCTCGGTGTTGATCGTCGAATCGAGCAGCTCTGCAAACGTCCCCATCTGCTCGAGCCCTGGAGCCTTCGTCGCCCCGTGGGCGAACACGCGAGCGTACTCGATCAAGTAGACGTAGTCCTGCTTGACCCAGTAGCGAAACGGCTCCTCGTCGAGGGTGCCAGCCCCGAGTGCTTCGACCATAGGATGGGCCACAATGGCATCCCACATCTGTTCGGCGAGCGGTTCCAGCGTGTCAGTGTAACCCATGTCCTGACGTGTGACCTCCTGGATGATATAAATTGGGAATATCAGTCGGTCATATTCTGGGCGCGGCTTCATATGTACTGTTCGCACCGCTCTCGGCACGTCGCCTCGGGTCCTGAGCGAGTTCGTCGTCGACTCGGTATTGCCAACGCTCCGGATTCGAGGCGCTGCGGGAGGTCGATACCGACTCTTGTCACGGCCACACCATCTGCTGTGCCGGTGGGACGCCAGCGAACGACGAAACGTACCTGCATTACTTATTCCGGGGGAGCACCTGTCGACAGGCATGCGGGTGCTTCACGGTCGTGCATCGTCCATTGCAGCAGACCATGCAATTACCGACGCCCTGTTATCGAAACCGACAGAGCCAGCTATCAGAGTGTGGCAGCCACACAGACACGTTGCCTTTGGTCCTCGTGACGTTCGAGCCGACGGATATGCGCAGGCGTGTGACGCTGCCAGGGACGGTGGCTACGAGATCCACGAGCGAAGCGTCGGTGGCAGAGCGGTGGCGTACACTGGCACGACCGTCTGTTTTGCACACGTCGACACGGTGGTCGACGAGCGAACGGGACTGACCGACCGCTACGATCGAGTCGTTGACCGGCTCTGGCTGGCACTCGCTGCTGTCGGCGTCGATGCCGACCGCGGTGAACCCGATGCCGCCTTCTGTCCGGGGTCACACTCGCTGTCGGCGAGGGGGAAACTCGTCGGCGTCGCCCAGCGCATTCGCCGGAACGCAGCGCTGACGGCTGGCATCGTCGTTCCGTGCGACCGAGACGATCTCATCGAGGTTCTCGGGCCGGTGTATGCGCACCTCGATCTCCCCTTTGATCCGAATGCAGTCGGCAGCGTCCGTCGAGCGGGTAGTTCGGCAGCCCCCGGAGAAGTCCGCCAGGCTGTCGAAGCGGCACTCATCGCCAAAGATTCGGCACCTCCGTCGGACGTCAACCGAGTACACGTCTCAGAGGTACGTCCCGAACGCAGGTGACCGTCTATCGAACTGGACGCGGGGAACCCGAGAGACTAGTATTCGAGATTCCGCTGAATGATATCTGCGTACTCCAGTACCACCAAGGGGAATTCCTCGAAGAAGACGTCGTCATCGAGTCGGATCGGCGGGCCATACAAGGCGATGGCAGCGATGAGGTCATCTTTCCTGCTTATAATGGGAGCGCCGATGCCACGCATGCCGTCGAAGCATTCCTCGTCATCGAGCGCGTAGCCCCGGTGACGGATGCGATCAATCTCCGCCAAGAGCGGTTCGAGTTCTGTGATGGTGTTTTCTGTCCGTGGATGGAGGCCGTACTGCTCAGTCACATCCTGGATTTCGTCATCGCTCAGCTGTGCGAGAATCGCTTTCCCGTAAGCGGTCGTATTGAGCCGTGATTTGACCCCTGGATACGTCCGAGTGACCTGGAGTCGCTTCACCTTCTCCCCTTTTTTCATCGATAGCAACACCCCGAGATTGTCTTCTTCGATCATCAAGCCAGCAAACTCACCAGTTCGTTCGGCTGACTTCCACACCTGACAGACGACCATTACAAACCTACAGCTGTAATGCCTGTGATCGAATGTACTGCCATTCCAATCCTCGTGAAGTATTAACTCTGCGAATACACCAGCTGTTGGGCGTAGCGGTCCGTTTGGGAGATACGGAACGCTTTCGAACGGATAGCAACTATTCGACCCACGAGAGACATACTAACTCAGGGATCTGCTGTGGCATCAAGCTACTCGTCGCACTCACGCTTTCTCTTCCACGAACTGTTCTATCTCCAGCAATTCGAGTCACTTTCGATTGGTAATTTCGGTTAACAACTATAACTACTGTCGAGTTTATATCTATCAAGCGGGATGAGCTTGGTGGCGCTATTAGAGAGTCGTGTCTTGGGGAATATCTTTGTATAAAACTAGTTTATCTAGCTCTGTCGGGCCAAAAACATAACTTATTGGTCGAGATTCGTGTGTTTCGAATTGTTTTAACGAGTGTATGCAGAGATGTTTCACACAGAGTGAGGTATGATCAAAACACTCTAAATTTGACAAAAATTACTGAGTTTGAGTGTTTCAGACCCCAAGTATTGGATTCAAACGCGTTCTGAAATTTATAAGAGAAACAATCATCTGTGACGTCATAATGGCTTGCTTGTCAAACCTATAACCGGACAGAACTCCACAGCTGTTTATTAGAATTCGTATTTGATATCGATCAGAAATACAGCCGCCACTATTGAACGACTCGTTCATATGATCGGTGCGCCCGGCAGTGGTTAGCAGTTCCTTCGGCCCCACTTCCACGTGGCCGGATTCAAACAGAGGGCCGTGGAAGAGGGACATGTAGTATAGATCTCTCCCACCCCATTGGAGAGAGACGGACCGGATTACAAACTGTCGTCGAACGAGAACGGACAGAATCTAGCCCATGTCTTTCCTTCTGAAGCGTCTATAATCCATGTGAAACTGTCGAGAAGTGTGTTTGTACGCGTGTCTTCCGAACCACCGCAGCGGTCAGTCGTCGCCGAACTGGACCGTCTCGTCGACGACCAGGACCTCGCCCGCGTCGTCGTCGAGGAAGTTCTCCGTGTCAGCCTGGACCCGTTGGCCGGCCTCGCTCGCGAACACGTCGCCGACGCTCGCGTCCGCGTCGAGGTACAACTCCGCGATCCCGTCGTAGGCGGCCTTGTCGGGATCGGCGGGAACCGACGTGGCGTACTTCCTGACGCCGGGAAGCTCCTCCGCCAGCGGCGCGTGTTCGGTCAGCCAGTAGTCCACGAACTCCTCGTGGCTCAGCCCGTCCTGTCGAACGAGCAAATTGACGAGTTTCCGCATGGAAAGAGGTGCCTTGTTCACGACCTTTGTTCTATCGATCCGCGGGTCGTTTCGGCACACTTAGGTGACTCGTGGCTGGAGGGTCTGGTGATGACCTTTCAGCTAGAGTCGATCGACCGCGTCGGGGTCGTCGGCGCAGGGACGATGGGTAGCGGTATCGCACAGGTCGCAGCCATGGCGGGATACGACGTCGTGATGCGCGACATCGAACAGTCGTTCGTCGAGAGCGGGTTCGAGACCATCACGGACAGCCTCGACAGCCTGGTCGACAGCGACAAACTGACCGACGAGGAAGCGACGGCCACGCAAGAGCGCATCACGGGCACGACCGACCTCGACGACCTGTCCGACTGTGACCTCGTCGTCGAGGCCGCCGTCGAAGACGTCGACATCAAACAGGACATCTTCGCCGACCTGGACGACGTCACCGGTGACGACGCCGTGCTCGCGACCAACACCAGCACGCTCTCGATTACGACCATCGCCAGCGCGACCGAACAGCCCGAGCAGGTCGTCGGCATCCACTTCATGAACCCGGTCCCGGTCATGAAGGGCGTCGAAATCGTCGTCGGCGAGAAGACCGACGCCGACGTGGTCGCACTGGCACACGACTTCTCGGAGGACCTCGGCAAGGAGACCTGGGAGTCCGACGACAAGCCCGGATTCGTCACGAACCGCGTGTTGATGCCCTGGATCAACGAGGGCATTCGCGCGTTCGACGAGGGCGTCGCCTCCAAGGAGGACCTCGACAAGGGGATGACCCTCGGGACGAACGTCCCGATGGGGCCGCTGACGCTGGCTGACCACATCGGGCTGGACGTCTGTCTCCACGCGACGGAGACGCTCCACGAGGAACTGGGCGACCGCTACAAGCCCGCGTACCTGCTCAAGCGGAAAGTCGAAGCCGGCGACCTCGGGAAGAAGACGGGGAAAGGCTTCTACGACTACGAGTAGCTCAGTCTTTCAGGTGGCGTGCGATGACTTTTTTCTGAATCTCTGAGGTACCCTCGTAGATCGTGGTGATCTTGGCGTCGCGGTAGTAGCGCTCGACGTCGAAGTCCTTGGTGTAGCCGTAGCCGCCGTGGACCTGGACGGCCTCGTTGGCCACGTCGACGGCGGTCTCGCTGGCGAAGTACTTGGCCATGCTCGCGGACTTGGGATGGACGTCGCCCTCGTTCTTGCGGGCGGCGTCGCGCGTGAGCAGGCGTGCGGCCTGCACGTCCGTCTGCATGTCGGCCAGTTTGTGGGCGATAGCCTGGTGTTCGATGATCTGCTCGCCGAACTGCTCGCGTTCGTTGGCGTACGCGACGGCGTCGTCCAGTGCGGCCTGTGCCACAC
>SDGW01001076.1_pt1 | contig 11391 bp, 8 predicted proteins | sample 2873831 | NCBI WGS metagenome assembly SDGW01 (sample SAMN08132700, study PRJNA421101) | hypersaline lake metagenome | isolation source: celular fraction 0.22 microns magnesium sulfate-rich crust from ephemeral... | place: Spain: Penahueca Lagoon, Toledo | collected 2011-07
GCGTCGAGCCGCCCGCTAGGCCGCTCAACCGACTCGCCGCCGCTCGCGCGAGCCACGACGACGCGGTGTCTGCTGCCGGGGGCCACGCGGTCGTCGGCGGTGCCGGCCGCTCTGGCGGCCAGGTGGCAGGCGAACTCGCGGCGCTCTCCGCTGCGGAGGGACTCGACCTGGACGTGACCGTCGTCGAGCGGTCCGACAGCGTGGCCTCGGGCTTCGACCCCGCGTTCAGGAGGGCGCTCCGTGAGGAACTCGACGCCCGTGGCGTGACCGTCGAGACCGGCGTTGGCGTCGAGAGTGCTGACGCCGACACGGTTCACCTGGACGATGACCGAACGCTCCCGGCCGACGTGTTCGTCTGGACCGGTGGCATCCACGGACCAGCGGCCTTCGAGGGCGAGCGACTGCAGGTCGACTCCGATCTCCGGGTCAGTGACAGTACCTTCGTCGTCGGCGACGCCGGGACGGTCGTCGGCGAAGACGGTGCCGTCGCACCCGCAAGCGCCCAGACGGCCATCCGCCAGGCACGGATCGCCACCAGGAACATCCGCCAGCGCATCGAGGAGGCAACCGACGACAGCACCGAATCGGACGGCGTCGACGACAAGTTGGCCACGTACGAGTACGACTCGCTGGGCTGGGTCGTCAGCGTCGGCGACGGCGCAGTCGCACAGGTCGGCCCGGTCGTTCTGAGCGGCGAACCCGCGAGGGCTGCCAAGGCCGTGATCGGCGCGGGCCATCTCAGCTCCGTCGGGTCGCTCGGCAACGCCGCCGACCTCGTGGCCGAGGAGTTCGGCTGGCCGACCCACGAGTCGGTCGTCTCGCTCGGCGACCTCCCGATCAAACAGGTTCCGACCGATCCCGCCTCGCCGAGCGACCTCCAGTCGACGCTCGGCGCGACCGGGTTCGCCCTCGCCGACGCGTTCGCACCGAACGAGGCCGTCGATCTGACGTTCGTGACCCGGCTCGCCGACCGGCGCTATCCCGGAAGTCCGGTGAACCTGCTCGAACGAACCGTGCTGTCCCCGCTCTCGCTGTTGGACAGTGGGGACGACGATCGCTGATCCGGCCGTCAAGAGAAACAATCGGATAGCAGCGTAGTCGACGCTGTTGCACCGTCAAAAGGAGAGCGGTGGCTCCGATCAGGCTTCCGGCGCTTCGCTCTCGTCGTCTGTCTCGGCTGTCTCGGCAGTGTCGCGGGCCTGTTCGACGGTGTCTTCGAGGTCTCCCTGGAGGTCGTCGAAGCGCTCTTGCAGAGTGTCGAGCTGGTCCTGATAGCGGTCGAGTTGCTGGACGAACTGGTCGCCGAGCTCGTCGGCCTGCTCGTCGATCGTCTCCGAGAGGTCGTCGGCACGGGCTTCGAGTTCGTCCTGGAACTCGTCGTACTGGTCGGCGAGCCGCTCGATGGTGTCGACGGTCTGGTCTTCGAGGTCCTCGTTTACCTCGATGAGGACGTCGAGCTGTTCGTCGAGCATATCCAGCGCGTCGTCGATGCTCTCGTCGTAGCGCTCGATACCTGCCTCGTAGTTCTCGTCGATGGCGTCCATCGTGTCGGCGTGGCGATCGAGCAGCGTCTCGAACCCGTTGTTGACCGATTCCCGGATGTCGTCGATCGTCTCGTCGTCCTCCGAGGACGCGGATTCGAGCGTATCCAGCAGCTGATTGCTGGTGTCCTGGGCGAACTCGATGGTCCGCTGCTGGGCGTCCATCTGAGCGTCGATAGTCCCCCGGATCGTCTCGTTGACGTCCGCCGGAAGTTTCACGGAGAGTTCGACCAGGTTCTGGCCGTTCTTGATTGCGTCGCGCTGGACTCTGAATATCGCGTCGATCGGTGACGTGTTGTCGCTCATGTTGCTATGGTATGACTCCGTATGTTCGGCCGGACTACCCCCTCTGCCAGCTGAATGTTTCCTACGACTATACCTTCACTCCGGTGTTACTTCTAGCTGGCGGAGTGCCTTCGAAGGAATTAAACCGGTCACAACAGCCATTGTGGCCGAATAAACGGAAGACGAGACAAATGTAGTGTCCGGATGAGTTAAGTCAGTCGACAGAAAACATCGCGTATCGAGACTCTGGGGGAGTCGACGTGGTGACAGACGAGGGTTCGAGACAGACAGGAACGGGGGAACAGGGACGATCACTTGTGGGGCCGTTTGCAGTATCGACAGCTCCCGAGCGATCGAGTAACCAGGTCGCGGCTATGCCAGGACACTGATGAACGAGGTAGTGCCCATCGAACTGGGATTGGTTGCCGTTCTCGGGAGCGGTTGGTCCGTCAGTCACCTTCTCGCGGGACTGGTGAGTCTGTCCGGAGACCTCGCATCGTTCGTGCCAGCCGGAGTCAACTGGAGTCTGGTCCTGATCCCACCGATTACGGGGATCATCGGCTACGTCACGAACTGGGTCGGGATCCGACTGCTCTTCCATCCGGTGAGCTTTTTCGGCATCAAGGTGCCGGGGATGCAGCAGATCGCGTCGTTGCTCCCGACGAAGATTCAGCAGATTCCGGGCGTCAGAGAGGGAAAGCTGGGCTGGCAGGGGATCGTCCCCTCGCGCGCGGCGAAGATGGGGAGTCTCGCCGCCGACAACGGCGTCACGAAGATCGCGAGTCAAAAGGAGTGCTCCCAGCAGTTCAATCCCGAAACCATCGCCGAGCACGTCGTCGCGGCGGCCAGCGACGACATCCACCAGCTCGTCGACGACATCATCCGACGCGAGCATCCGCAGTTGTGGCGCGACGCGCCGCCGGCGGTCCGAGAGATGATTCACTCGCGCGTGGAGTCCTCGATGCCAGAGGTGGTCGATCGAGTGTTCCACGACATCGGCGAGAACATCGACGACCTGATGGACATGAAGATGATGATGGTCAACAAGCTGGGGAACGATCCCGAGTTGCTCAACAAGATGTTCCTGGAGATCGGCGACCGGGAACTGAAGTTCCTCATCAACTCGGGCTTTTTCCTGGGGACGTTCCTGGGTATCTTCTCGATCCCGTTGTTCGTCTACATCGGCGAGTGGTGGGTGTTGCCCGTCGCAGGCACCCTGGTCGGGTACTTCACCAACTTCATCGCCATCAAGGCGATCTTCAACCCGAAACAGCCGATCAAAGTCGGCCCGTTCAACGTCCAGGGACTGTTCATCAAGCGCCAGGACGAGGCCGCAGAGACGTACGCGGAACTCGTCTCCGGGGAGATCGTCACCGTCGGCAACATCGCCGAGAACATGCTGAACGGCTCGAAGTCCGATCGGACCCGCAAGATGATCACCGACGCGCTCCGTCCGGCAGTCGACGAGGCGGTCGGCGTCGCCGGCCCGCTCGTGCGCGTGACCACTGGAGACCGCGAGTACGAGGCCATCCGCGAATCGTTCGCCAACGAGACCATCGAGTACGCGTTCGATCCACTCAAGGACCCCACGTTCAACCGCAGACGAAGCGGGCCAGTACAGGAGTTGATCGCCAGGCGCATGAAGGAACTCCCGCCCGAGGACTACTGCGTGATGCTCCGGTCCGCGTTCAAGGAAGACGAGTGGCTGCTGATCGGCATCGGTGCAGTCCTCGGGTTCGTGGCGGGCTGGATCCAACTGCTCGTCGTGACCGCGCTGTAAGCGTTTTAGAACGGCGAGAGCGTCTGGACTGTCAGAGCAGCCTGTCGCGTGACGCATTTCTGCACGGTGACTGGCTGCCGGATCGACTCGTCGAGCAGGAAGTTGAAGAAGGATTCACCGCCGTGTTCGATGAGGAACTCCGTTTCGACGTCGGCTGCGATGTCACAGAGCAACTGTAGCTCCGCCGTGTACGGGATCTTCAACAGTTCGTTGCCGATGATCTCCAGGTCGCCGCTGATCACGGCGGACGTGGCCGGCCGGCCCGCGATGATCGATTGCCACGTGTGGGCGGACGCACGGAAGGCCGTCCCGACCTCGCGATCCCCTGGACCGTCGATCAGCGTAAGCTCCGTGCAGTCGCCGTCCTCCAGTTCGACGTACACGTAGATCGTCCCCTCGACCACGTCTCGTTCCGTCTGATCGAGCAGGTTCCGCAGCGGCTCCGGGAGCGACGACCGGATCGACTCGTCGATGAGCTCGGTCGCCTCGTCGATGGACACGTCCTCGAGCCCCTCCCGTGCCGAGGCCGGCAGTTCGCTGAGAGCCTCGTCAGAGAGGTCGCCGAGTGTGATGGTAGACAGGTTCAGATCAGTGATAACGAGCAGCAGATTCTCGTCGAATTCGAAGCCGTCCAGTTCCGAACTCTCGTTGATCAGCCGCTGATATTCGTCCAGCCACTCCTCGGAGGGATACAGGACCATGGAGATCAACTCGACTCTGTTTACCACGTCCAATACAAAAGCACAATGCCGGCAGGAGCAAACTTCGATCCGCATCCTGACAGTCTGAGTATGTAAGATTGTTCTGGTCTATCAATCCGAGACGACGGCCGCAGACGCGACTGGTTTTGTTCGTGAGAGACAGATCAGCGCCCGTGTTCAGACGACTGTTGGGAAGCCGGTAGTGCAGCTCTGCGTATAGGAATCGAAAACGATAGTTGCAGACCTGGACCGGTTGTCACGGTGGGCGACAGCAGGAAAAACAGCGAACGGGCGAATCTCGCGGTGGGTCGCTTGCTTAGCGGTTGCGACCGAGTTCCTCGTGGCTGGTGACCCAGTCCGAGGCGGAGATGGCCGAGGCCAGCGAGAGTTCGCCGGCGAGGACGACGCCAGCGGCGATCTCGGCGAACTTGTTGACGTTGCCGGGACCGTCACAGTCCAGAATCTCCAGGCCCTCGTTCTGAGTCGGCAGGCCCGTCCCGCCGCCGTAGGTCGCGACGATGAGCGAGGGGATCGTCACGGAGACGTGCAGCGAGTTGTCGTCGAGCAGCGTGGTGTTGACCATCGCCGCGTGCGATTCGGCGACGTTCGCCTCGTCCTGGCCGGTCGCGATGAACAGCGACGCCAGGCCGTTCGCCGGGTGCGCGCCGTTGGTGGCGTTGCCGGCGAAAAAGGAGCCGAGCGTCCCGACCTTGCCGTGGTGGTGGATGCTCTCCGGATCGGCACCGAGGTGGTGGACCAGCACTTCCTCGGGAAGGGTCACTTCCGCGGTCACGCGCTTACCGCGGGTCATCAGGTCGTTGACCTTCGAGGCCTTCTTGTCGGTCGAGAAGTTGCCGTCGAGGTAGAAGTTCTCGACGTAGCCGGGGAACTCGCTGAGGATCCAGTTACAGGCGGCGAAGGTCGCCTTCCCCACCATGTTCATCCCGGCGGCGTCCCCCGTCTTGTAGCCAAAGCGGAGGAACGCGTAGTTGTTGGTCATGTAATCCTCGATTTCGACGAGTTCGGCGACGCTGGAGGTCTCCTCGGCTTTCTCCTTGATCGTGTCGTAGTGGTCGAACACCCACTCCCGGAAGTCACGAGCGACGCGTGCGTCCTCGAAGACGAACACCGGCGCGCGGTTCATCTTGTCGTCCGTCACGGTGGTCTTCACCCCACCGCTCAGGTTGATCGCCTTCATCCCGCGGCTGTAGGAGGCGACGAGCGTCCCCTCGGTCGTCGCCAGCGGAATCGGGAACTCACCGTCGGCGTGCTCGCCGTTGACCTTCAGCGGCCCGGCGAGGCCGATCGGCATCTGGGCGACGCCGATGAAGTTCTCGATGTTCCCCTCCAGGTCCCCCTCGGGATCGACCGAGTAGTTCGGGATGTGTTCGAGGTCCACGTTGGTCGTCTCTTCGAGGAACTCGTGACGGTCCTGGATCGCCTCCTCGGTGAAGTTGTTGTCGTCGCGGCGCGGAATGCTCGGGATCTCCTCCTCGTCGCGGATGGTGTCCGCGATCGAAAGCGAGAGGTCCCCGAACGGGTGGGCGACGAACTCGATGTCGAGCGTGTGATCGCCGGTCGGCAATTCCATCCCCTCGACGATCACGTAGAGCGTTCGACCCACGGGGAACGACAGCGGATTGTCCCCGTCGACCTCTTCGAGGTGGTGAACTGACCCCTCGACTGTCTCCAGGCGAACCCGATCTTCCGCAATCTCCTCCCCGTTGATTGCCAGCCGGTTGACGCCAGCGAACTCGGCGTCCTGGAGCCTGTTTTTCACCTCGAACCGCAGGCCGTCGTCCGTGTTCGTGATGCTCCCGTACGTGTACAGTCGCTTCAGTATTTTCTCCGGTACGTCGAGCGAAACGAACCGCCCACTCGATCCAAACAGGTTGGCGTACAGCCTGTTCAGAATCCCACTTTCTGGTCTCGGAATTGCCATACTACTGACGGGCGACTACATGGACATAAAATTTCGTACAGCCGTAACATTCCCGGCACATTTTCGGCCGGTCATTTAAGTCAGACGGTTTTATTGTGTGAACACCACCTGTGCAATTACCTGTCGTGTGACGTAATTACAAGCCACAGTTCGGCCGGATACTGAACATCTCTAGTTATTGCACTGAGGGTTTACAGGCATTTATATCGGTTCGTGAAAGATACGCTAGTAAATATGACGGGGTTCGCAGAGGGGTGCCACCGATGAGCACGACAGTTCCGGTCTCGATGATCGAGGAAGCAGTGTACCACATCGAGCAGAAACACACGTCCTGGAACATCCAGGCCGAGGTCGAGACGACCGCGACTATCGACATCGAGCAGTTGCACGAGGCTGCCCGGACTGCGTGCAAACACCATCCGATCGTGGGGGCGAAGATGCGGCCGGCCTCGATCGCCGACTCGCAGTACGTGTGGGAACTGCCGGACGAGTCCGAAATCGAGAACATCGAATTCAACATCGAGGTGTTCGACGCCGGGGAAATGAGCGTCGAAGAGGCCCAGAACCGGGCGTACTTCCAGAAGTTCGATCTGACCGAGGAGCGGCCGATGCGGGCGATCGTCCTCCGCGGTGCGGGGATCGACGGCGGTGACCGACTGTTGGTGAGTCTCCACCACTCGGCCGTCGACGGGGTCGGGACGCTGCAGTTCACCCAGGCGGTCTGCCAGGCGTACCGCGGGGAACCGCTCTGGCAGGATTCGGTGTCGTTCGAGGAGTCCCGCGAGTGGCTCGACGACCTCGAACCGTCGTCGATCCTCGACACGTTCAATTTCCTCGACGACGGCATCGACGTGATCGACAAGGTCGCACGGCAGCTTCAAAACACCGTGGACGAACCGGCACGGATCGCCGAGGACCGCGAGCCCGACGACCCGGACTGGGGCTGGCGGTTCACCCGCCGTGTGCTCGACGACGACGTCACCGACGCGGTCGTCAACGACAGACCGGACGGCATCTCCGTCAACGACGTGTTCCTGACGGGACTCCATCTGGGCATCGAGCGGTGGAACGAGGACCACGGGAAGCGCGCCCGGAAGATCAGCACCATGATGCCGATCAACATTCGCCCCGACGACCACTTCTACTCCTCGTCTGGGATGTACACGATGTTCGAGAGCATCCACACGCGCAAGAAACATCGGGCGGACCCGATGGAAGCCGCCCACGAGATCGCCGAACAGACCGCCAGGGTCAAAGAGCGCGACCGGGCGTCCGCACCCTACAAACTGATGCGGATGTTCCCAGACGAGGTGCCGCTCGGGATCAAGCAGGAACTCCCGGAACTGCTGCGCGGTCCCGGCCAGCGCATCTGGGACACGGCGATGTTGACCAACGTCGGGAAGATCCCGATCATGCCGTCGCTCTCTGGCGACGACGGCCGGGAGCGACCGTGGTTCACACCGCCCGTCTGGAAAGGGACGCCGGTCGGCGTCGGCGTCGCGACCTACGGCGGCCAAGTGACCTTCACCTTCCGCCACCGGCGCGAAGTGCTCGGCCAGAACGCCGCAGAGCAGTTCTCCGATTACTTCCTCGACGGGATCGCCGAGGCCATCGACGCCGCCTGAGCGGCCCGTCGGCCTCGTTTGCTCGCGTCGGGCAGACCGGCGATCACTCCGCCGTCTCGTCGTCGGTCGTCGGAACCAGTTCGTCGACGCCGTCCGGGAAGAACGGGAACACGGAGCCGTCGGTGGCGCGGGCGTCGAGCGCCGTCAGCACTTCCAGATGCTGGCGCGCCGCGGCGAGTCCGTCGCCGGCGTCGATATCGCCCCAGGTACCGAAGTCGTACAGCAGTTCGTCGCGGTGTCTGCGCGCGATCTGCATCTGTTCGACCGTCTCGTCGTCGACGTCGGTACACCGCCTCAGCAACTGTTCGCGGTCGGACTGGGGCAGCCGCCAGAGCCACCGGCCGGTCTCGGTCGTCCGCCTGTGGTCGTCCACGACGAGGTCGTCGTGGATGATCCGGAGCGTGTAGCTCTCGACGAGCATCTGCGCGAGCGTGTGGAACCAGATGCGGTACGTCGTCGCCGTGACACCGGTGAACTTCTCGATCGTGAACCAGGGCGCGTCGAAGATGGCCGTGTCGAGCAGTTGCCGCCACGTGTCCATCGGCGAGTCGCTGGAGAGGCCGAGCAACACGGCGTAGAGCTGTCTGACGGCGCGTTTCGTCCCTTCTTCGGGCGACGCCGTGCCGCCACTGCGACCACCGAGCAGCGCGACCGGCGATAGCGGAACCATGGCCGCGGCGTCGGCCTCGTCCCCCGGTGTGAACCCTTCGAGCAATTTCGTCAACGGCGTGAGCGGATTGGTGTCTTTCCCCATCGTCGTATCCTATGTGAGCGATTGTCAGTCAATGTCCGTCATTCTGTCGCTCGTGGGCCAAAACTGCGGGAATAGAACGGTCGTCCCCGGTGACTGGGCACGGGCCCATTAAAGAGCCGAGTGTGCGAGGGACAATCGAGAAGCCAGTAGCTGGCCACGAAAGGGTATGGCAATCACACTGCCGAGCGACGGACAGGAATGGATCGACGAATGGGCCGACCAGCTCAACGAGAGCGACGCGTACAGCGACGCCGGCCAGGGGTGGGGCGTCGACTTCAACGGCGTGTTCCTCTTCGACATTCAGCCCGACGATACCTACGACGGCGAGAACCTGAAGTTCAAGATCGACGTCGAAGACGGCACCTGCCACGAGGCCGAACAGATCGACGACGAAGACGAGGTCGACTGGGGCTTCGCCTATCGCGGTCCGTACTCGAACTGGAAGGGGATGATCAAGGGTGACATCGGGGCCATCGACGGCCTGATGAGCGGCAAGTTCGACCTCGACGGCGACATGCAGAAGGTCCTGCAGTACTCGGACGCTGCGACCGTCATGACCGAGAACGCCGCCGAGATCGACACCGAATTCGAGTACTGACCGCGACCGCACCGCATCCGGCGGGGACAGTCGGTCTCGGGCAGTGCCGACCGCGGACGGTGTGACCACGCTCTGATCGCCACTCCACCGACGGTGTCGGCGACACCGTCCCGCTGTGGGCCTGCCGACACCGATTTTCCGACGCGGAAATCAGTCTATCGACGGAGTCCCCGCAGCGTCGCCCAAACTACAGAAGCGTGATACAAACAACCACACCGACGCGGTTTCTCAGTTTTTAAGTCGTCCCCTGAGACAGAGGTTCGTATGTTGGACAAACTTGGCGTGGCCGGACTGCTGGGTTTTCTGCTCTTGCTCGCAGGGATCGGACTCCTCGCGACCATCGACCTCCTCATCGCCGCTGGCGTCGCGTTCGTCGTCGCCGGCCTCGGCCTCGTGATCTACGGACTGGTCTCGGGGTTCCTGGGGTCGCTCGGCATGGGCCAGATGATGTGAGCAGGTGCCATTCGTCGACCCGGAACTGAACCGAAAATCGCTTTTTTACTCTCCGTCGGAATGCGCGTCGCTGATCAGTCAGCGCCCTGGTGTGGGACGTAGCAGCAGCGCTCGCATCGGTGGTAGTCGTAGACGGTCGTCATCGTGGTTTGGCAGTTGGGGCAGTTCACGTATCTTCATTCACTGGCTCGACGAATATGAGCATTATCTCGGGTTCGAGTAAGTTACCGGGCCGGTGAGACGTATGCGAGCACGCAGGAAGCCGGGGACGGAGACAGGATACGCTGCAGGATCGGTGCCGCCGAGGCAGGTCAGTCGATCACCACGCCCCACAGGACCCCACCGACGAGTAACGCGCCGCCGCCGAGCCCCAGACTCACCGGTTCGACGTTCAACAACAGGAGTACGTTGGAGCCGATCGCGAGCAGCGGCACCCAGGGAACGCCCGGGACCTCGAACAGGCGCGTCCGGTCCGGGTAGGCCCGGCGGGACTGGATCAGCGCGACGTTGACCATGGCCAGGCCGCCCAGCAGCATGAAGTCGGCGAAGTGCGCGACCGCGTCCAGTCCCAGATGCGGGAGCCACGGGACGAGCGACTCGCCGGACGGTCCGCCGAGGACTACCGTGAACACGAGGATGAACGCCAGGATCAATCCTCCGGTAAGCAACACGGCGTTGTGCGGGACGCGGAACCGTGGATGGATGCGGCCGAACCGTTCGGGGAGGTGGCCGTTGTCCGCCATCGCCAGTTTAACGCGCGAACCGGCCAGGATCGTCGCGTTGGCCGCCGAGATCATCGAGAGGAGCGCGCCGAGGATGAACACGGCAAACCCCCAGTCGCCGAGGTAGTACTGGGCCGCCCGACCCATGGCGACCTCGCCGTGGGTCGAGACGAACTGCGTGGCGGCGGCCGTCGATTCGACGCCGGTTCGCGCGACGAGGAACTCGAGGAATCCGGTATCGTTGATCGCCAGCACGACGACGGTGACAACCAGCAGGTACAGCGCAGTGACGAACCCGAGACTGAGGAAGATCGCTCGCGGAATCGTCCGCCTGGGATTCCGAACCTCGCCGCCGCTCGTCGCGATCGCCTCGAACCCGAAGAACGTGATGAACACGAGGGCGCTCGTGAGCGCGACGTCGTCGACGTCGGTCGCGTTCCGCGCGAACGACTCCGACACGACGCTGGCGTCGAACGCCTGCAACCCACCACCGAGAAACAGAAGGATGAGCAACACCTTCAGCCCGGTCACGGCGACCTGGAACCGCGTCGATTCCTCGCCCCCCAGGAGGTTCACCCCGACGAGCACGGCGAGCACGACGACGCCGGACAGCCAGTACGGAACGGCAGCCGGGATCGATAGCGCAGGGTAGCCGAACTGAAAGAACCAGCTGGTGAAACTCGCCAGGTAGAAGGCCGCACTCGCCGGATACCCCAGGATCATCATCCAGCCGACGAAGTACGACAGGTCGGATCGGAACACCTCCGCGACGTACTCGTACCCGCCGCCGTCGACCGTGTAGATGGTCGCGAACTCCGCGTAAGCCATCGCGGTGAGGCTGGCGACGACGGCTGCGAGCACGAAGGAGAGGATCGCCGCTGCACCGACGGTGGTGCCCGCCAGGCCCGACAGGACGAAGATGCCGCCCGCGATCATCGTCCCGACGCCGATCGAACCGGCGCCCGCCAGCCCGATGTCCCGTTCCAGTTC
>SDGW01001077.1_pt1 | contig 11389 bp, 17 predicted proteins | sample 2873831 | NCBI WGS metagenome assembly SDGW01 (sample SAMN08132700, study PRJNA421101) | hypersaline lake metagenome | isolation source: celular fraction 0.22 microns magnesium sulfate-rich crust from ephemeral... | place: Spain: Penahueca Lagoon, Toledo | collected 2011-07
GACCCCGAGGAGAAGCGCCACATCATCGGCGAGCAGTTCATCCGGGAGTTCGAGACCGTCGCCCGCGAGGTCGACGCCGACTACCTCGTCCAGGGGACGATCTACCCCGACCGGATCGAATCGGAGGGGACGATCAAGTCCCACCACAACGTCGGCGGCCTGCCCGAACGCATCGACTTCGACGGGATCGTCGAGCCGATGCGCGACCTCTACAAGGACGAGGTCCGCGAGGTCGCCCGCGAACTCGACCTCGAAGAGATCATCGCCGAGCGGATGCCGTTCCCCGGCCCCGGACTCGCGGTGCGGATCATCGGCCCCGTCACCGAGGAGAAACTCGAAGTCGCTCGCGAGGCCAACCACGTCGTCGAAGAGGAACTCGAAGAGTACGAGCCGTGGCAGGCGCTCGCGGCGGTCATCGGCAAGGCCACCGGCGTCAAGGGCGACAACCGCGTCCACGGCTGGGTCGTCTCCGTTCGCTCGGTCGAATCGCGCGACGGGATGACCGCCCGCGCCCAGGAGATCGACTGGGAGACGCTCCAGCGCATCCAGTCGCGGATCACCGGCTCCCACGAGAACGTCGCGCGCGTCGTCTACGACGTCACGCACAAACCGCCCGCGACCATCGAGTACGAGTGATGAAGGCCATTGTCGCCGGTCCCGACGCGGACGACCTCGGCGAGCGGCTCGGCGAGAACGGCGTCGACGTGACGCCGATCGACGGCGTCGCCACGCGCCCGAAACTCGAGGAGGCGGGCGCCCACGACGCCGACCTGTTCGTGCTGACCGACGTCGGCCAGGCGACCGCCATCCCGATCGTGAAGGATCTCAACGACGATATCCGGGCGGTCGTCTACGACCGCAACTCGCTGCCCGATTTCGTCGCCAGCCAGACCGACCTCGCGGTCGACCCCGAACTGCTCGGCGCAGACGCCGTCGCGGAAGAACTGGCCGCCGACTAGTCTCCGCTCTCGGACGCGCTCGTTTCGCCCGCGCCCTCCTCGTCGTCGCGCTCCCCCGGCGTCAACTGCTCGGGGTCGCGCTCGTAGGCGGGCGTCTCCAGGAACTGTTCGATCCGCTCGCGGTCCTCGTCAGAGAGCCCGGGCTCGCTCATCGGCGATCACCCCGCGCCGTCGTTCGGTTCGATCCCCCTACGCTCCCCTCCGGAGCCTCGTCGTCCACGTACATCTGCCCCGGTGTACGTCAGTACCCCAAAAAAGCTCCCGGTCTAAAAGATTAGGCCGGCGTCGGCGATCCGGTTCCCGTCGGGCGCTTACCGCTCCAGCACGATGCCGCCGGCCCCGGCCGCGAGGTCGTCGCCGGCGACCGCCTTCAGGTTCGCGCCGGCCGGCGTGTCGGTCAGCGACCACCGGCTGCCGGAGTGCTCGAAGATGACGCCGCCGAGCCGCGCGCCAGCGACCATCTGGCTTCTCGCGGAGCGGGGCGGCCGAGCCGACCGTTCTGCCGATCTAAAACGAACGTAAGTTCGGCTAAATCGGGTTGATTCGACGCCGTCCGGCGAAATCCGGGCTCCACGGTCTCGACCACTCATTACCCTCTCGCCCCGAGGTGTAGCTGCGATGTTCCGAACCAAACTACTCACGCTGGCTGCGGTGACGGCCCTGCTCGCGAGCGGCGTCGCGGGTGCGGCACCCGCCGACGGCGCCTCGCCGAACGACGATTTCTCGGTCGACGTGCCCGAGCTCGGTCCGCTCGACGACGTGACCGAAGTCGGCCCGCCGTCCGACCTGCCGGACGCGGTCCCGAACTTCGTCGGTGATCTCCTCGGTACGATCGGCGAACACGTCGAGAACGGCGTCGACGGGCTGGGCGAGCGGATCAGCGGCCTGACGCCCGGCGGTGCGTAACGCGTTCGCGTTCCGCGTCCGCCAGTTCTACCCCGCTGACGGGCTCTCCCCCTTGATCCCGCTGACGTTCTCCTTCGTCCTCCCTGTTCGCGCTGCTTCCCCGTCCGCTCTATTCCGCGGTCGTTCGCCAAACTGGGCTATCGTGGATGCTTGTCCGGATCCCCCGTCCGCGCCAGCCCGGCGACGTGACCGGCCTCCTCGACGACGATCCCCTCGGTCCCGAGGCGGGCGGCCCGCTCGCTGCCCGGCATGCAGAACACCGGCACGTCGGTGACGATCCCGGCGGTCGCGCGCGTCGCGACGACCTTCGTCGCGACCTCGTCGTACGACAGCAGGCGGAACAGCTCGCCGAAGCCGGGCAGTTCCTTGTCGAACAGCGGCTCGACGGCCTCGATCGTCACGTCGTCCGCCGTGATCCCCGTGCCGCCGGTCATCACCACGACGTCGACGTCCCCCCGATCCGCCAGGCGGTTGATCGCCTGCTGGATGTTGTCGTACTTGGCTTCGATCAGCTCCCGGGTGACGATCTCGTGGCCCGCGTCCTCCATCCCGGCGACCACGGCGTCGCCCGCGGGGTCGTCCGAGAGCGAGCGCGACGAGGAGACGGTCACGACCGCGGTGCAGAGTTCGTCGGGATCGAACTCGTCGTACTCGTCGGTGTCGTGGAGTTCGTCGCCCTCGACGTCGGGCTCGCCCTCCCCGACCTCCGGATCCGGGTCGGCGTCGCTCGACGTGTCCCGATCGGTCGCCGATTCCTGTCCCGACTCGTCTTCCTCCGGTTCATCTCGATCTCGGAGATCCCGCCGGGTGTCGCGCTGCTGGAAGTCGACCATGGGCGGCGTTTCGGGCGATGTCCTGAAACCGCTTGCGCCGTCCCCGACCTTTCGTCAGCAGCCGTCGAGCCGAAACCGGCGACGCCGTCCCCGTCGCGTACTGTTTTCACCGCGCCGAACGACCACACGCGCATGGACGCAGTCAAGTTCACCGACCACGGCGGTACCGACGTCGTCGAGTACGGCGAGTTTCCCGACCCTGAGGTCGGCGCCGACGACGTGCTCGTCGACGTGAAGGCGGGCGCGCTCAACCACCTCGACGTCTGGACGCGCCGCGGGATGCCGGGGCTCGACCTGGAGATGCCCCACGTCCCCGGTAGCGACGGCGCCGGCGTCGTCGAGGCGGTCGGCGATCACGTCTCGCGGTTCGAGCCGGGCGACCGGGTCGCGCTCGCGGCGGGCCGGTACTGCGGCGAGTGCGAGTACTGCCGCCACGGCGAGGAGCCCCAGTGCGTCAACTACCACATCGTCGGCGAGCACGTCCGCGGCGTCCACTCCGAACTCGCGGCGATCCCCGAGGAGAACCTGATCGCGGTGCCCGAGGGCGTCGACTGGGAGACCGCGGCGGCCGCGCCGCTCGTCTTTCAGACCGCCTGGCGCATGCTGATGACCCGCGCCGACGTCGAGCCCGGCGAGACCGTGCTCGTACTGGGCGCCAGCGGCGGCGTCGGCCACGCCGCGGTCCAGATCGCCGACTACGCCGGCGCGACGGTGTACGCCACCGGCGGCTCCGACGAGAAGTGCCGGTACGCCGAGGAGCTGGGCGCCGAGACGGCGATCAACTACGAGAACGAGGACTTCGCCGACGAGATCCGCGACATCACCGGGAAGCGCGGCGTCGACGTCGTCGTCGACCACGTCGGCGCCGACACGTGGTCCGACTCGCTGGCCAGCCTCGCGAAGGGCGGCCGTCTGGTCACCTGCGGCGCGACGACCGGTCACGCGCCCGAGACGAACATCAACCGGATCTTCTGGAATCAGCTCAGCGTGCTCGGCTCGACGATGGCGACGCCCGGCGAGATCGACGACGCGCTCGCGAGGGTCTGGGACGGCACGTTCGAGGTGCGGATCCGAGAGGTGCTGCCGATGAGCGAGACGCCGCGAGCGCACGAGCTTCTGGAAAACCGTGAGGGCTTTGGCAAAGTGGTCGTAAGACCCGACAGTGAACTCTGAGGCAGACGGCGCGGGAGACGCCGACGCGGTGGGCGATGCCGACGCGGGGGACGACGCCGGATCGCCGAGCGACGCGTACACCCACGATCCGGCGGCGTTCGACGCCGACGGCGAGCGGGTCGACGACGGCGCGGCGTCCGGCGACACCGGCGCCCCCGCCCACCCCGCCGACGCCGACCGCGAGTTCGACTGGCGAGGCTGGACACTCGTCGGCGTCATCTTCTTTTCGTTCGTCGTGGCGCCGATCGTCACCTACCTGCGCCCGCCCCAGCTGCCGTACATTCCGACGCTGATCGTGTTCCCGCTGCTGCCGGCGCTGTTCCTCGGCGTCGTGGCGGTGTGGGCGACGACGCGGCCCTGAGAAACGGGTTCGACGCCGCTGTCAGTTCAGCGCGGTCGGCGGTTCGACGAACGTCTCGTCGAGGCGCCGGACGAGGCTCACCGCGGCGGCGACGTCGTCCTCCGGCGTCTCGGGCTGTTCGGCGTACTCGGAGAGCGCCCGGCGCAGGCGCCAGGCCTCATAGCAGGTGAACGGTCGGTCGGTGCCGGCCGTCGATCCCTCTGCCGGCCGGTCTTCGAGCTTTTCGATCGCGTTGATCGCCCACCAGGGCGGCGATTCGCCGTCGTCCCGGTGTGATTCGACCTGCTGCAGCATGACGTGATGGACGACCCACTGCTCCTCGCGGCTCATGTCGACTCGGGTCGCGTCACGCCGTCGTGCGGTGGTACTCATGGTCTGTCGCGGGGCCGTTCACCTGCCCCTGCGCAAGAGTTGGGTCGGACGGCTTATAAATCCTTGCCACGTGTTAACACGCCATATCAACGTTACGGCCGGCGATTCCACTCTGCGAGAAGCGGCTGTCGGGAGAAGTGCGGCCGTCAGGCGCGCGCCGCCTACCGGACGTCGCGGCGCATCGCGATCTCGAACCAGGGACAGAGTCGCAGTTGGCGGTACCACTCGGGGTGTTGGTGGAGTCGCTCGTAGGGGACCCACATCAGGCCGGCGACCTCCTCCTCGTCCGGGTCGAGAGAGGTGTCGTCGAGCGTGAGCTTGAGCACCGCGCAGACTTCGTGCTCGACGCCCGCGTTCTCGTAGTAGCGCTTGTACTCGAACCGGTCGGTCACGCGCAGGTCGTCGTACTGGTCGGGCGAGACGCCGAGTTCCTCTTCGAGGCGCTGGCGGGTGGCCTCCTTCTGGGTCTGGCCCTCGACGGGGTGGGAGGCGACCGTGCCGTCCCAGTGGGTGTCCCAGAGGCGCTTGTTGGCGGCGCGCTGAGCCAGCAGGATGTTGCCCTCGCCGTCGAACACCAGCGAGGTGAACGCGCGGTGGCGAATGCCGTCGCCGGTGTGGGCGTCCAGTCGGTTGACCAGCCCCTCGGGATTGTCGTCGGCGTCGACGGCGATCACGTCCTGCTTGGCGTTCTCGTGTGCCGGCTCGTCGGCGTTCTGCGTGCTCATTACGGCTATAATCTCCGACCGGATTGAAACTCCCTTCGGTTCCGCGCGACTCCCTGTGACGAACTCACGAGGTCGGCTCCGGATCGTACGCCTCGCCGACGAACAGCGAGAGTCGTTGTCGATCGATCGCGATATCGAGTGAGGGCGTCGACACCATCTCGCCGTCGAGGCTGAACTGGATCGGCTCGTCGTCGAGCGACTCGATCGAGAGCGCGGGCGCGCGAAACCGGTGCATCGCCGTCTCCTCGCCGGCGAGCAACCGGCCGAGCGCTCCGTCTCCGAGCAGGTCGCCGGAGGGCTGGCCCGCGACGACGGTCACGTCCAGCAGCCCGTCTTCGGCGTTCCCCGGCGCGGGCCACCCCTGCCCGGGGAACCGCCGGGCGTTGCCGATCAGCACCATCAGCGCCCGGCCCTCCCAGTCGGGATCGCGCGTCGTCGCGTCGGCGTCGGGCTCCGCGTCGGCCGGTTCGATCGCCTCATCGACCACCTCGTCGGTCCGGACGCGCAGCGGCAGCCCGTCGTAGTCCGGCAGGTGGCGGATCGTCGTCAGCACGTACGCGAGCACGCCGAGGTTGGCCTTCATTTCGCTGTCGGTCGCCGCGCTCGCGTCGGCGGTCAGCCCCGCGACGCAGGAGTTCAGAAAGAGCCCGTCGTTGGCCGTCCCGACGTCGATCTCCCTGATCTCGCCGCGCTCGATCGCCCGGAACGCGTCGGCGATCCCCTCGATCCCGACGTTCGACGCGAAGTTGTTGCCCGTCCCCGCGGGGACGACCGCGAACGTGACCTCACCGAGTTTCCCCGCCGACCGGATGCCCCGGAGGACCTCGTTGAGCGTCCCGTCGCCGCCCGCCGCCGCGACGACTGACGCGCCCGCCGCGGCCTCGCGGGCGAACTCGATCGCGTCGCCCTCGCCCTCGGTTTCGCGGACCGCGAACCCGTGCTCGTCGGCGCGCGATCGAACCTCGGCGACGTGATCGCCCGCGCCGGCTACCGGATTCAACACGAGCACGCGCTCGGCGTCGCCGCCGTCGGTCGCTGCTCGCGTCCCCTCGTCCAGCGGTCCGAATCGACGCCGTGTCCCGTCGTCCCCCATGGTCCCCAGTTCGGGAGACGAGACAAAAGGCGTCGGGCGTCGAACCTATGTCGATCGGGACCGTAGCGCACGTATGAGCACCGAACCCGCCACCGACGCCGCGACGCGCGTGGTCGTCTCCTACCCCGCCGATCTCAGCGACTGGGGCCGTCGGCAGGTCGATCGATCGTCGTTCCGGGCGTTTCTCCGGCGGACTCGCGAGACCGCTCGGGAGGGCGACGTCTGGGAGGAGTTCGTCGGCGTGGGCTGCTGTGGCAACACGCTGGACGTCCCGCTCCGGGTCGAGCGCGTCGAGGGCGGGTCGACCGTCGACGCCGACACCGAGATCGCGTACGAGGTCCGCGAAGCCTGCGGGATCGAGGGGAGCTGGCGCGTCCAGAGCGCCGGCGGTCCCGCCAGCGGTAACGGGTGAAAAAGCTGCGGCGCTAGCCGAGGAAACGTATAGCTCGTCCCGATAAGACGTTGATAAGGCAGGGCGTGGATGTCACGGTCACATGAGGGGAGACTCAGCGGACGGCACGATCACCGGGGCATCGCGCTGCTGACCGACGGCGGCGAGGCGGTTCAGGAAGAGCAGGAGGAAGACGCCGAGCAGGGCGGCGAACAGGAGGAAGAACGGACCGAAGACGCCGAAGCGGAGGAGCAACCCGAGGACGAGGAGCAGGAGGAAGAATCGGAGGACCGAGAGCAGGAAGCGGAAGCCGAAGACGAGCAGGGGGAAGAGCATGAAGAGGAGTCAGAAGCGCCAGGAATCGCCGACGAAGCCGAAAGCCACGCCGAGGAGTGGGAGGAGATCTCCTCGGTCTCGAAATTCACCTGAACGACGTCGTGCTCAACGTCGGAGCACGCCCCGGGGATAACAAACTGCTCGGCAACCTGCTGTCGGCAGTGACCGGACTGCTCGACGGCCTCGCCGCGTCGCCGCTGGACGCCGTCAAGAACGCGCTCGGAAAGGCCAAGGACGCCGTCACCGGTGTCTTCCCGAGCTTCGGTGATATCAAAGACAGGCTCGCCGGCCTCCTACCGGACTTCGGGGGTATCAAGGATCGGATCGCCGATCGCGTGCCGAGCCTGGGCGGCATCAAGAACGCGATCCTCGGTCTGATCCCCGGCGTCGGCGGTGGCGGCGAGGAAGCCCGGAGGAAGGTGCGGAGACAGAGGGGGAGGACGAAGCCGAGGAAGAAGCGGAGAGTGAGGAAGAAAGCGAGGCGAGCCCCGGCGTCATCGCCCGACTTCAGGGCTGGTTCAGCGACAGGATCCGCGGCGCGCTGTCCGTGCTGCCGATCCAGGAGGTCGCCGCCAACGTCGCCCGCGAGATGCTCCGCGAGCTGATCGAACAGATCGAGTCCAAGGAGCGGCAGGAACCACAGGAGGGCGGCGCGACCGCGGAGGCCGAATCGTGAGCGACGAGCCGGTCGCCCAGCGGATCGACGCCGAGAATCTCGACGAGCGGATCGACGTCGCCTCGATCGTCGAGGGCACGTCGTTCGAAGACGAGTTCGACGAGGACCAGCCGCTCGGGGCGGCGCTGGGCGGCATGATCGGCACCGTCGTCGGGCGGAAGCTCGGGGCCGCGGTCGGCGGGATGATCGCCGACGTGCTGGTCGACGACCTGCTGACCAGCGGGAGCGAGAACGGCACCGCGTCGGCGTCTGAAAGCGGCGAGGGGGACGCCGAGGACGCCGCCGACGAACCGAGCGACGCGACCGACGACGGTGAATCGAGCGACGCGACCGATGCCGACAATACGGGGGGCGACGAGGCCGATGCCGAGTCCTGATCTGCGCGGCGCCGGGCGCTCGCAGTTCGCGGCGGTCCGAGAGGAGGCCGCACCACCGAACCGGAGGTGGTCGCGGTGAGCGACTCCAGGTCGCTCTCGGACCGCGTCGCCGAGAACGTCGCCGAACAGGTCGACGCCGAAGCCCTCCTCGGAGAGGGCAGCGTCGAGGACGAGCTCGACGCCGAGGAGCTGGGCACCGCGGTCGGCGCCGACGTCGGCGGGCGCGCCGGTCGGCTGCTCGGGGAGGCGATCGGCGAAGCGGCCCACGAGGCGGTCGCGACGGGCCTCGACGAGGGCAAGGAGCTGCGTGTGATCGCGGCCGACGTCCGGACGGCCGTCCGCGACGCCACCGCAGAGACGTTGCGGGAGATGAGCGACCGCAGCGGGACCGCCGTCGGTCAGGCGGCCACGGCGGCGACCGGAGCGCTGGAGGAGCCGGAGGACGCGGACGCCGACGAGGAGTCGGGTGAACCGGACGCCGATGACGGGGTCGAGGTTGCGGACGGCTCCGAATCGGACGCCGATGCCGAAGCTGACGACGAGGCCGTCGAAGATGCGACGTCGGACGAGCAAGTCCCCGATCCGCCGGACTCGCCCGAGGGGTTCAACGATATGAGCTACAGGGAGCTCCAGCTACTCGCGAAAGACGCCGGCGTCAAAGCGAATCTGGCCCGCGACGTGCTGGTCGATCGGCTCACCGAGTCGCTGGAGTTCGAGGAGAACTAGTCCGGCAGGTAGCGGACGTTCACGACGCCCTCGTCATCGTCGGTCCGGACCTCCACGCGGACCGCGCCGAGCCTGGCGGCGCGTTCGAGCGTGCCCGTGTCTTCGAGCACGTCGTCCGCAGCGTCGGCGGTGCGATCGGCCGGCACCGACAGCACGTGGATCTCGCCGTCGCCGGCACGCTCGACGCGCTCGACCTCGCCGACGGCCTGGTCGGCGGCGATCTCCATCGCCTGGGTCGTCGGCGCGAGGTCCGTGTCGACGAGTTCGACGGCGCGCCGACCCTCGACCTCGACGACCTCCCAGGCGACCTCCATCGGCGGCTGGGGACGGATCGTCGCCTCGAGGACGTCTCGTTCGGCCACGTCGGGGTTCGACGCCATCGTGTGGACCTGCCCGTCGCTCACGTCGCGAAACACCGCGGAGCCCTCGTCGGCGTGCGTGACGAGGAACGTTCCGGTCTTCTCGGTCATACGGTCCCGTAGGCGCCGGTGCACACTTCGGCCTTTCGAGGCGATCCCGCCCCGCGAGGCGGTGTCGCGCTCGCTCGGCGCGGCGTCGCTACCGGACGAACCGCTGCACCGCGGCGATCACCAGCGCGCCCAGGATCGGCACCGCCAGGCTGTACAGCGCCGGCAGCGCGTAGGCGAGCTCGATCGCCGGCGCGAGGACGCCGGAGGGCTCCGACCGGAACTCCGCGGGCGCCGAGACGACCAGCGCGAGGTAGATCGAGAACACGTACAGGTAGCCCGCCAGCCCCAGCGCGGCGTCGCCGCGCCGCGTCGCGGTCCCCCGCCGGTGGTTCCGGGCGACGTAGGCGGCGGGCGCGAACAGCGGCACGAGCAGGCCCAGCACTACCACGGGCAACACCCCCCGCGCGATCTTGTTGAGCGCCGAGTGGCCGACCGTCTCGGCGATCCACACCGGCAGCGCCAGCAGTACGGTTATCACCAACAGCAGGCCGACCAGCGCGCTGACCCAGACGTACGTCCGGAGGGTCAGCGACTCGCTCTCCCGGCGGGACTGCCCGAGCGCCCGGCGGAGGGCGCTGTACGACGCCGACCGCTCCTCGTCGTCCGCGGCGTCGGCGTCGACCGTTCCGCCGTCCGGCGTCGCGGCGTCTGCAGCTCCGCCATCCGGCGTCGCGGCGTCTCCGGTTCCGCCGGCTGCGGCTCCGCCGTCCGTGCCGTCACTGACGTCGCCGTCGGTCATTCCGCGAAACTTGGGGCGGACCGGGGTTAAACGCCGCGGTGTCGGTCGCCGGAGGCCGCTCTCGGGGGGTGGTCCGACCGGTTCGTCCGCGGCGCCGGCGAACTCGCCCCGGCGGGTTTTTGCCCCGCGGCGCTCAGGGTTCGCGTATGAACGTCGATCTGGGCAACGCGCTGTCGTCGGTCGCCTCGCCGGGCGTCTCGCGGGCGTCGCTGGAGCGCCTCGACGAGGACGTGGCCGCGGCCCACGAGCGCATCGAACGGGGACGGGCGAACGACGAGCACGGCTACGCGGCGCTGAACCTGCCCGAGACGGCCGATCCCGACGAGATCAGGGCGACCGTCGAGCCGGTCGCGGACGCCGAGGCGCTGGTGATCGTCGGCATCGGCGGGTCGGCGCTGGGCGCCGCGACGCTGGCCGATGCGCTGGACAGCGACGTCGAGACGCACGTGCTCGACAACGTCGACCCCGAGCACACCAACGACCTTCTGGAGGAACTCCCGCTCGCCGACACCGCGATCAACGTCGTCTCGCGCTCGGGGACCACGGCCGAGACGCTGGCGAACTTCCTGGTCGTGCGCGAAGCGTTCGAGGACGCGGGCGTCGACTGGACCGAGCGGACAGTCGTAACGACCGGCGAGGCGGGGCCACTGCGCGATCTGGCCGACACGCACGACCTGCCCGTCCTGAAGGTCCCCGATGGCGTTCCCGGTCGGTTCTCGGTGCTGTCGACTGTAGGCCTGGCGGCGGCCGCGATCCGCGGCGACGACGTCGAGGCGCTGCTGGCGGGCGGCCGCGACGTCGCCGACTCGCTGTCGGGCTCGCTGTTCGAGTCGCCGGCGTACGCCTACGGCGCCACGGCGTACGCGCTGGACAATCGGGGCGCGTCGATCAACGCGATGCTCCCCTACGCGGAGGGCCTGGAGACGTACGCCGAGTGGTACGCGCAGCTGTGGGCCGAAAGTTTAGGGAAGGACGGGCTGGGCCAGACGCCGGTACGGGCGCTGGGCGCGACCGACCAGCATTCCCAGCTCCAGCTGTATCGGGCGGGGCCGCGCAACACGATGGTCACGTTCGTCCGGCCGCGCGAGCGCGTCGACCGGGCGATCCCGCCGACCGACGTCGAGGGGCTCACCTACCTGGGTGACGCCACGCTGGGCGAGCTGCTCGACGCCGAGTTCGAGGCGACCGAGGCCAGCCTCGCCGCGGCGGGGCGCCCGAACGTCCGCGTCGAGATCGACCGGGTCGACGAGCG
>SDGW01001078.1_pt1 | contig 11383 bp, 13 predicted proteins | sample 2873831 | NCBI WGS metagenome assembly SDGW01 (sample SAMN08132700, study PRJNA421101) | hypersaline lake metagenome | isolation source: celular fraction 0.22 microns magnesium sulfate-rich crust from ephemeral... | place: Spain: Penahueca Lagoon, Toledo | collected 2011-07
CCCCGGCGGCGAGTTCCCCGAGAGCGTCGCCGACGCCGAGCACGGCGTCGTCACCGACCGCGAGCCCGACGTGTTCGCGCCCGACTGATCAGCCCTCGTCGCCCGCCCGGCGCATCTCGTAGGCCCGCCCGCGGAAGCGGAACCGGCGACGGTCCTCTTCGTACCCGAGTGTCCGGTCGACGGCGCGCTCGTCGGTCCGCACCACGACCCGCTCGACGTCGTCCGCTGCGTAGGCGAGCGCGTTCCGGAGCGCGCGATTGTGCTCGCGCATGAGGACCTCGGCGATGAGCCGCTGGTCGGCTCTGTCAGCCCGCGTCAGGACGAGCCGGTCGCGGGACGAGGCCTCCGCCTCGCCGTAGCGGTCGGTCGTCACCGTGACCGTCCCCCCGTCGCGCCCGGCCGCGGCGTCCCCGGTCGGGACCACCTCGACGGGGTCGCCGCCCAGTTCGACGAGCGCGCCGCTGGCGTCGGCGTTCGGGCTGTATCCGGCCACGGCGGCGTAGATGCCGCCGCCGAGGAATCCGGCCGTGAGGCCGCTGTGGTCGCCGCAGGGGACGGGCTCGCTGTTGAACGCGCGGAGCGGCCACGCCGTTCGCTCTCCGGGCCGGAGCCCGCGGCAGTCCGCCGTGTGTCCCCAGGGCCCGACGTGGTACCACTGGCCGTCGACCAGCTTGTAGAGGTCCCAGTGGCCGCAGCGGAGCGTCTCGCGGCTGTGATTGACCATCTCGAACTCGACGCGGCCGTCCAGCGCCAGCCGCTCGGTCGAGGGGCGGACGAACGCCCGCGTCGACGCGCCGGCCTCGTGGTACCACTCGACGGTCTGCTCGCCGTCGCCCCGGCGGATCGCCGGCACCGACCGGCCGTCGAACCGGGACTCCCCCTCGGGTCCGGGGCTGGTCGTGTCCCAGACGGCGACCCGGACGGTCTCGTCGCGGCCGCGGAACTCGTAGGTCCCGGTCGGCCGCTCGGTCCCCTGCTCGCCGACGAGGTGGTACTCCAGGCGGACGCGCTCGCCGGGGGCCATGCGGTAGGTGTCGGTCGTCCAGGGACCGACGTCGGCGACGTACCAGTAGCCGTCGTCGCGGGCGACCTCGGGCACCGTCTCGGCGAGGTCGTTGTTCGCCGTGGGGGCGAGGTGGAGGCGCGCCTCGTGGTCGTGGCCCCAGGGCTGTTGGGCGTGACCCTGTCCGACCGCGGGGAGCCGCTCGATCCGGAACGTGTTCTCGAAGTCGTTCGCGTTCTCCAGGTAGCCGCGGAGCCGTGCCGGGCCGTCCGCCGTGGCCGTCCGGTCGAACGCCAGGCGGACGTCGGCGCCGTCGGCGGTGTGGAACCGCGTCGGCTCCAGCGCGTACGTCCGCGGGCCGGTCTCGAGTTCGATCACGCTCGCCGTGTCGCCCGGCCAGTCGTCGGCCGGGGACTCGTCGGTCGAGGGGTCGTCCGTCTCCGTGCCGTTCGCCGTCGATCCGTCGCCGGTCCCGTCGGGGACGGGCGCGGGCGTCACGGTCGAGCGGTCGTCGCGGCGACTGCCGAGCACGCTACACCCCGGGAGCGTGGCCGCGCCGGCCGCCAGCGACGTGAGGAGGGCGCGTCTGCGCATGTCTTCCTGGAGCGGCGGTGGCGGCATGGGCCTTCCGGAGGCTCAGTCGCGGTCGACGCGTCCGGGGCGCCGACCGCGGACGCTTAGTGGGCCCGCGCCGACGCCCGGATATGAGCGACGCCGACGGACCCGGCGGAGACGGACCCCGCGCCGAACCGATCGAACCGGCCGAGCCCGACGAGTTCGGCCTCGTGCAGGTGTGGTGGGGCGACGGGAAGGGCAAGACCACCGCCGCGCTGGGGATGGGCATGCGCGCCGCCGGCCACGGCTACCGCGTCCACCTCCTGCAGTTCATGAAGGGCGGGACGGGCAGCGTCGAGGACGTCCGCGGGGAGTACAACGCCATCGCCGCGCTGCCGGGCTTCTCCTACGAGAACGCCGGTCACTACGGCTGGCACGGCTTCCTCGACGGGAGCGACGACGACGAGCACGCCGCCCGCGCGGAGGGGGCGCTGGCCCGCGCCCGGGAGATCGTCGAGGCGTCGGCCGAGGCCTCGGGTCCCCGCCCGCTCGACGGCCCCGCCGACGACGGCGTCCACATGCTGATACTGGACGAGGTGCTGTACGCCGCCAACCGCGGCCTGCTCGATCCCGAGGACGTGGTGGCGCTGGTCGCTGAGGCCCCCGACGACCTGGAGCTGGTCCTGACCGGCGGCCACGAGGAACCGGACTACCTCCGCGAGCACGCGGACTTGATCACCGAGGTGGGCAAGCGAAAGCACCCGATCGACGCCGGCCAGGGCGCGCGGAAGGGCACCGAGTTCTGATCGATCAGGCGACGATCCACCGCTCGACCGTCGCCTCCGGGTCGTCGGTCCCGGCCGGACAGACGACGGTGCCGGACAGCTCGGCGTCGGTCGGGACGTGATCGAAGGTCAGCGACTCGTTCGCGCAGTCGACCGCCACCGTCACGGACTCCAGCCCCTGGCTGCCCGGATTGTAGACGCCGACCGTCGCGGCCAGGCGGCCGCCGTCCGTCGCCTCCGTTCCGACGACGGTCGCTACCGGATCGGCGCCGGCGGGCGTCGTGGCGGCGTGCCAGGCGACGTAGCCGAACAACAGGAGCGTGACGGCGACGCTGACGAGCGTCACGACCCACTCCGCCGTCGACGGCTCGTCGCCGCCTCCGGAGAACGAACTCACAGTATCACCCGGGCCGCTGCGCCGCCGATCGTGGTGGGAAACGACAGGACGACGATCTTCTGGACGTCCACGGCGAGCGAGTAGGTGAGGTAGCCGAAGGCCCACAGCAGGAGGGCGGCGACGGACAGTCCCACGGCGAAGACGACGCAGACCTGTCCGACGTGGATCAGCGCGGACCACTCCCGGTCGACCGTCCGCCGGTGCTGGCCGCGGAACTCCAGTTCGTAGAGGATCAGGTACGTGGTGCCCAGCGTCAGCGCGGCGATCGCGCCGAGTCGCACCCAGTCGGTCGACGCCGCGAGGACGTTCATCTCCGCGCTCGCCCCGAGCGGGAACGAGAAGAAGATCCCGCCCGCGGCGAAGGCGGCCAGGTTCTCCCGCAGCGTCAGCGACTCGGCGTCGTCGCTCTCGTCGTCCTCCGTCTCGCTGAGGAGCCGGTTCGCCATCGCGGCGCCGAACCCGAGCGGGACGACCTGGACGAGCGCCATCCGCGCGACCACGTGAGCCGGCGTCGACAGGTCGACGATCCCGTACGTCAACAGGACGACGAGGGCCGCGACGACGCTCTGGAGGACGAGCTCGGCGGCGTCGACCGCCAGCCGGATCGGATCGTAGCGCGCCTCGTCGCCGTCGTCCTCCTCCTCGACGCGGAACCCGCTACTCCGGGCGACGAACAGCACGACCGCGAGGCCGGCGACGGCGTAGCCCAGCACCTGCCACGCCGGCCGCTCCCACGCGATCCACCACATCTCGACGGTGAGCAGGCCCATGACGCCGGCGACGATCAGGGCGCCGGTGACGCCCCGGACCTGGTTCCTGACGACGCGTCCGATCGACGTCACGGGGACCGCCTCGCGTTCCGTGTTCCGGACACGCCCGTAACTACGCCGCTCACGTCCTTAAAATACGAGACGGAACTCAGGGGAGCAGCTCCTCGTCGCAGGACCGGCAGACGGCCATCCCGTACTTGACGCCCGCGTTCGCCTCCGCCTCGCAGAGCTCGCACTGCCGCTTCGCGCCCAGTCCGCCGGGCTGTTCGATCCGTTTGTCGAGCGATAGGCGCCGAGGTCGGGACCGGCCGCTGTGGGTGTCTGGTCCGAGCACGGCACCTCTTCTAGGGACTCGACGCGGAAGAGTCCCATGTGGCGGGGTTCGGTCGGACGCAGACGCCCGGTGACCGGGTACGCGGCCGGCCGGGGACCAGTCCTACGCCGAGTCCAGCAGGTCGTCCACGAGGGCCCGCGCCGCCGCGACGCGCTCGTCGGCGTCCCCGTCGCCCGTCGAGTCGACCTCGGAGAGCAGGCGGTCGACCTGCTCCAGGCGCTCCCGTCGAACGGCGGGGTCGAGGTCGCTCTGCGCGAGGTCCTCCGCAATCGCCTCGGCCTCGCCGAGCCAGCGGCTCGCGGTCCGCTCAACCGGCCGCTCGGCCGTGGCGGCGAGGTGGTCGCGTAGCTCTCGCAGGCGGTCGTCGGTCACGGGGACGAGTTCGGCGCCCTCCCTGAAAAGCGTCGAGGCGGCGCCTCCGTCGAGTCAGTTCCGCTGATCCCCCTCGCGACCCAGATGGCGGCGGACCGACGGCAGGGCGGCCAGCAGGATCATCGCGGCTGCCTGCGCGACGTTCGGAACCTGGAGTCGCTGGCCGAACCCGATGACGAGTCCCTCGACGAGCACGTACGCCGCGAGGGCGAGCGCGACCGCGACCGATCCGTACCACGCCCACCGGCGGCGCCGGTAGACTCCGACGGCGACGAGCACTGCGGGGAGTCCCACGCCGGACAGCAGCGCCAGACCGGGCACGCGGAAGTCGGGGAACGGGCTGGCCGCGAGCGCGGCCGTCGACGCGCCGACGGCGCCCCCGGACGGGACGAGGACCAGCGCCGCGCCGCCGGTGATCGCCCGGACGCCGAGCACTGCCAGCAGTCCGAGCAGCGCCCAGACCGCGATCGGACGACCCCGCCACGCGGCGGACGCGTCGCCCGGTCGACCGCCGCCTGCGCCGGTCGTCGGCCCGCTTCGCTTCTCATCGGTCATCGTCCCGTCCGGCTCTGGAGCCGCGTCGACCACGGTCGTTTCGGGGATTCCCGGACACTGGGGACGGCTGCCCGGCGACCGCGACGCGGACGACCCCACCGGCCGGCGACGACGCTACCGCCGACGAACCACTCTTGGCCCCGGGGAACGCACGGTGAGGCGATGGCCGAGACCGTCCTCGTCGCGGGCACGGCGAGCCACGTCGGCAAGTCCACGGTGGCGGCGGGCCTGTGCCGGCTGCTTTCCGACCGCGGGGTCGACGTCGCGCCGTTCAAGGCCCAGAACATGAGCAACAACGCCCGCGCCGTGGCCAGCACGACGGGCGAAGGGTGGGGCGAGATCGGCGTCTCCCAGTACGTCCAGGCCCGCGCGGCCCGGGTCCCCGCGACGACCGACCACAATCCCGTCCTCCTGAAGCCCCGCGGGTCGGGCGAGTCGCAGGTCGTGCTCCACGGCGAGGCGGTGGGCCACTACAGCGCGGGCGAGTACTACGACGAGCACTGGGACGACGCGCTCGCCGCCGCCCGCGAGTCCCACGCGCGCCTCGCGGCCGACCACGACGTGGTGGTCGCGGAGGGCGCGGGCTCTGTCGCCGAGATCAACCTCCGGCACCGCGACCTGGCGAACCTGGAGACGGCGCGCTTCACGGACGCCGACGTCGTGCTGGTCGCGGACATCGAGCGCGGCGGCGTGTTCGCGTCGCTGGTGGGGACGCTCGAACTCCTGCCCGACGACGTCCGCGAGCGAGTGGTGGGCTGCGTGATCACGAAGTTCCGTGGCGACCGGTCGCTGCTGGCGCCGGGCCTCGAGGAGTTCGAGGAGCGGACCGGCGTGCCCGTCCTGGGCGTGCTGCCCCACGACGACCCCGGCCTCCCGGAGGAGGACAGCCTCGCGCTGCCGGACGAGAGCGAGCGGGCCCTCCGCGGCGACGGCGACGGCGTCCCCCCTGAGCACTCGGTCACCGTCGGCGTCCTGCGCCTGCCGCGGATCTCGAACACGACGGACGTCGAGCCGCTGGTCCGCGAGCCCGGCGTCCGCGTCCGCTACGTCCCGCTCGAGGACTCGCTTTCCGGCCTCGACGCCCTCCTCGTCCCGGGGACGAAGAACACCGTCGACGACCTGCTCGCCGTTCGCGAGGCCGGCACGGACGAGCGGATCCGCGCGTTCGACGGCCCGCTCGTCGGCCTCTGCGGCGGCTATCAGATGCTCGGCGAACGGATCGAGAACGCCGCCGTCGAGGGGACGGGCGAGCGGGAGACGGTCGCGGGGATCGGCCGCCTCCCCGTCGTGACGCGCTTCCGCGAGGACAAGGCGGTCCGGGCGGTCGCCCGCGAAATCACGGGTGCCGGCCCGCTCGACGGCTTCGAGGGCGAGGTGTCGGGCTACGAGATCCACATGGGCCGGACCGACCGCCGCGGCGGCACCCCGGTCGGCGAGACAGGCGTCGCGGAGGGCGCGGTCCTCGGGACCTACCTCCACGGCCTGTTCGAGAACCCGGCCGCGAAAGATGCCTTCGTGAGGAACGCGTACGAGACGGCCGGACGCGACCGGCCCGCGGCCGCGCGGGAGCGCGGGGATTCGGCCGACCGCGCCGCAGACTTCCTGCGCGAGCACGTCGACCTCGACTGGCTGGGCGGGGTCGGGCCGGACTGACGGATCGGCCGTCGACGCCGTCAGTCGGCGGCCCGGAGCGTGATCCGCTGGCCCTCGTAGTCCTCGATGAACGTGCCGGGACCGCCGACGCTCACTTCGTCGTCCCCGGTGTCCAGCACCAGGTTGGTCTCCAGCGAGAAGTCGTTCGTCGACGGCGTGACGAACGTCTGGTTGATCTCGACGACCCGGCCGGAGACGACGCCGTCCTCGGCCGTCTCGACCTCCGCTTCGAGGTCGGTCCCGGCGCGGTCGTGCAGCACCGCCTGGAGGACCGCCGTGCGGAACCAGCCGAACGTCTCCGGTAGCGCCGCCGGTTCTCGCACGTACAGCTCCGTCGCGGCCGGCCAGTAGGTGCCGAGCGAGAGGCCGACGATGGCCCCCGCGAGGTTCGACTGGGTGACGGCGACGGCCTGCTCCCGGACGTGGTTGCCCGCGAGGATCCCGGCGTCGCCGATCATCGCGGCGTTGTCGTCGACGGCGTAGAGGAAGGGGAGCCGCTCGCCCCAGTACCGGACGACGTCCGCGGTGCCGGCGAAGCGCTCACCGCCGTCCTCCGGTTCGTCCACGCCGCCGATCAGCAGGAGGACGAGCACGCCCCGGTCGACCGCGGCCCGCAGTTCGTCCTCGATCTCCGGGTAGTCGTCCTCCGGGATCGAGACGATCGCCTCGTGCTCGGCCTCGGCGATGGCCTCCCGGAGGCGCTTGATCGCGGTCTGGCGGGTCTTGACCATCTGGATCTCCGGGGCCTGCGGTTCGGTCTCCTCGAACCGCTCCTCGAGGGTCGGCGTGATCGATTCGAGGCGGTCCGAGAGTTCGCCGATCGCCTCCGCCGGCGGCACCGCCCGGATCGTCGTCGGCGAGGCGTGGTCGTTGACCTGCACGAGGCCGCGGTCCTCGAGGCGCTCGGCGATGTTGTACACCGCCCGCTGGGTGACGTCCGCGTCGTCCGATACGGTGCTCGTCGTCGTCTCCCCGCGCGGCAGGAGCGCGAGGTACGTGTCGATCTCCGTGTCCGAGAGGCCGAACAGGCGCAGCTCCTCCCTGACGTCGGCCTCGTCTCGCTCGTGTGTCGTCGTCATGGTCCCCCTGATGTTGGCGTTTCAGCGGTCCGGCTCTTCGGTGTTGGCATTGGCACGCATATTCGCAGGTTCGGTCACCGGCCGTTGCCCGCCAGGACGCCCTCGAAGGGGTCCCAGTCGGCGTAGATGAACGCGGCGGAGCCGACGAACATCACCAGGCACATCGCCAGCCCCAGCACCGCGACGGTGAAGGTGGCCGTCCCGGGTTCGACGTAGGGCGCCGAGAGGCCGAGAAACCCGAGCAGGACCGCGCTGGCGACGAAGAAGAACCGCCAGATCCCGGTCACGGTTCGCACCTCCGTCGGAGCCGCCGCCCCGCGAGGGGCTCGGTCTCGGCCGTCGGGGTCGACGCGGTGGCGTGGCCCTGCATCTCAGTCCTCGAAGCTCGGCGTCTCCACCGATTCGGTCCCCTCGAGCGGATCGCTGTCCCAGTACTCGTGGTGCGGATCGGTCCGGTGGCAGGCGGCACAGCGGCTCTGCCTGTCGCCGTCCCCGAGGTCCGGCGCCTCCTCGGTGCAGACCTCCCGGGCCTCCGGGCAGCGGGTGTGGAACCGACAGCCCGACGGCGGGTTCACCGGATCCGGGATGTCGATCGAGCGGACGGGCGGGTCGACCGCCTCCTGCGCGCTCGGGTCGAGGTCGGCCGTCGCCCACCGCAGGACCTTCGTGTAGGGATGCTGGGGGTCGCCCAGCACCTCCTCGGGCGGGCCGATCTCGACGATCTCGCCGAGGTACATGATCCCGATGCGGCCGCCCGCCTCCTCGGCGAGGTAGCGGGCGTTCGAGAGGTTGTGGGAGATGAACACGAACGAGGTGTTGAACTGCTCCTGCAGTTCGAGCATCAGGTCCATCGTCTCGACGCGCAGGGAGACGTCCAGCGCCGAGACGGCCTCGTCGGCCAGGATCACGTCGGGATTCATCAGCAGCGCGCGCACGAGCGCGATCCGCTGCTGTTCCCCGCCGGAGAGCTGGTGCGGGAAGCGGTGGGCGTAGTCCTGCGGCGGTTCCATCCCGACCCGCTCCAGCAGCGCGAAGACGCGGGCCCGGCGGTCCTCCGTGGACATGTCGGGCTCCCAGCGCTTCAGCGGCGCCTCCAGCGACGTGATCACCTTCTTGTTCGGGTTCAGCGCCGCGCCGGGATCCTGGTGGATGATCTGCAGCGAGCGGCGGATCTCATCGAAGGGGATCTCGATGTCGCCGCGGCCGTCCTTGGCGTCCCAGACGTCCTGTCCGCGGTACGTGACGCTGCCTGCGGTCGGTCGCTCGACGCCGATGACGGTCTTGCCCAGCGTCGTCTTACCGCAGCCGGACTCGCCGACCAGTGCGATCACGTCGTTCTCCTCGACGTCCAGCGAGACGCCGTCGACGGCGCGGACCCGCTCGGGCTCGCTCCGCATCGAGTCGAGCAGTCCCTGCTCCTTGTCGAAGTGGACGGCGACGTCGTCGAGCGAGACGACGACGTCGTCGCCCGCGCTGTTCCACCCGCTGTGCTGTGGTTCCTGGCTCATGAGTCTGACCCCCCGACTTCGAATGGAACGGCCTCGTCCGCCCGCTCGTGGTGGAAGCAGGCCGTCTCGTGATCCTCGCCGACCGGCTCCCACGGCGGTTGCTCGTCGTGGCACTCTCCGGTCGCGAGGGGGCACCGCGGCGCGTAGTGACAGCCCCGGGGCACGTGGGCCGGGTTCGGCGCGGACCCCTCGATCGGTTTCATCTCCGCGGTCGGCGTCCCGAGGTTCGGGACGGCCTTCAGCAGCGCGCGCGTGTAGGGGTGTTGCGAGTCCCGGACGATCTGCTCGCTCGGCCCGACCTCCGCCAACTCGAAGGCGTAGAGGATGGCCAGCCGGTCGGCCAGCCCCGCCACGAGCGGGAGGTCGTGGGTGATGAAGAGGATCGTCAGGTCGTACTTCTCCTTGATGTCGTCGAGCAGGCTCAGGATCGAGCGCTGCATCAGCAGGTCCAGCGCGGCCGTCGGCTCGTCCATCAGGAGCACCTCGGGCTCGAGGATCAGCGACAGCGCGATCAGCGCCCGCTGGCTCATCCCGCCCGACAGCTCGTGGGCGTACGAGTCGAGCACCCGGTCGGGGTCCAGGTAGAGGTCCGCGAGCAGCTCGCGGGCCCGCTCCATGCCCTCGTCGACGTCGTAGCCGTGGGCGTCGAGCGTCTCCTCGAAGTGCCCGCCGATGGTCATCGTGGGGTTGAACGAGGACAGCGCGCCCTGGAACACCATCGCGACCTCCTCCCAGCGGAAGTCCCGCAGGTCGTCGCCCTCGAGGTCGAGGACCTCGACCGGCTCGGCGCCGGGTTCGGGGTAGTAGCGCACCTCGCCGGTGGTGATGCCGGGCTCCTCGACGGCGTCCATCATGGCGTTGGCCAGCATGGACTTGCCCGACCCCGACTCGCCGACGACGCCGAGGATCTCCCCGCGGCGCAGGTCGACGGAGACGTCGTCGAGCACCATCGCCTCCTGGCGCTCCAGGTCGTAGGTCACGCTCACGTCGCGGACCTCGACGACGGCGTCGGTCGCCTCGTCGTCGTTCAGTCGCTCGTCTGCGGTGTGGTCTGTTCGTTGCACGTCAGAGTCCCCCCGTGGCGGTGGTGGTCTTCGAGTCGCTCTCGTCCTCTCCGTCGCCCTCGATCGACTCGGCGTGGCGGGCCCGCACGCGCGGGTTGAATACGCGGTCGGCGCCCTGCGCGAGCAGGGTCAGCCCGAGCGCGAGGACGATGATCGTAAGCATCGGCATCAGCAGCCAGTGGAACGCGATGGGCGAGGAGACCGCGCCGGCGCGGTTGACGGCGGCGTTCATCATCACGCCCCAGTTGACGCTGTTGTACGGCAGCACGCCCAGGAAGTACAGCCCGACGGAGCCGAAGATGACCGCGCGGGCCTGCTGGACGAAGTTCATCGTGATGTACGGCATCAGGTTCGGGACGATGTCGCCGCCGACGATGGTCGGCGTCTTCATCCCCATGATGCGCGAGGCCTCGACGTACTCGGCGTCGCGCAGCGTCAGCACCTGCGACCGGATGGCCCGCGCCAGCCCGGCCCAGGCGTTGACGACGATCAGCGGCCCGATGATCAGCGGGTTGCCGTCGATCTGCAGCGCGGCCGCGAGCACGATCGTCAGCGGCAGGCCGGGGATGGTCATCGCGACGTCCGAGACGGTCATCAGGGCGCTGTCGACGGTCCCGCCCTTGTAGCCGGCCAGCGTGCCGACGACCGTCCCGAGGACGATGGTGAAGACGGCCCCGGCGGTGATCATCTGGAGCATCGCCGGCGTGGCGTGGACCACCTGCGCGAAGACGCTCACGCCTGAGGCGGTCGTCCCGAACGGGAACGCGAGGTTCCGGAACGCGCCGATCAGCATGGGGCCCTGGTTGGGATCGGGCTCCGGGACGAGCGCGACGCCGACGGTGCCCATCAGCAGGTAGACGAGCACGATCAGCAGGCCCGTCCGGGCGCGCCAGTCGTCCCAGACGATCCGGGCCGGCGCGAGCACTTTCTCGTCGAGCCACTGCCGGCGGCGCTCGGACGTCGTCATCGAGGCGTCGGCCATCCGCTCGAAGTCCGAGACGGCGCCGCCGTCCGCGGCGACCCGGCCGCCGCCGTAGCGGTGGTGGCCGGTGATGGCCGATCGATCGGGCGTCTCGTCGACGGCGTCCGTGTCAACGTCGCCGCCGACGGCGTCGATCAGCGGGTCGTCGGCGGGCCGGGCGTCCGTCCGCTCTTCGTCGGGGGCGTCGTCAGTAGGACTCACGTGATTCACCTCCCTTCGCGCGGGGGTCCAGCTTCCCGTAGGTCAGGTCGGCGACGGTGATGCCGATCACCATCGCGACCGTGATCAGGATGAACCCGCCCATCATCAGCGGGTAGTCGCGGGCG
>SDGW01001079.1_pt1 | contig 11382 bp, 10 predicted proteins | sample 2873831 | NCBI WGS metagenome assembly SDGW01 (sample SAMN08132700, study PRJNA421101) | hypersaline lake metagenome | isolation source: celular fraction 0.22 microns magnesium sulfate-rich crust from ephemeral... | place: Spain: Penahueca Lagoon, Toledo | collected 2011-07
ACCCAATACTACACAGGCGTAATCGACCGGTTTGAGGACGATCTCGCAGTCATCCTGCTCGAGGACGATGGCGATGTCGTCGATGAGGTCGTTCTCGATCGAGACGACCTCCCGACGGACGCAGCACATGAAGATGCAATACTAAAGGTGACGCTCGAAGATGGAGAGGTAACCAATCTCGTGTATGATGCAGCCGAGACAGAGAATCGAAGGGATTCAGCGCAGTCTCGGTTTGACCGACTTTCTGAACGACCGCCAAGCGACGACGATGGATCGGCGTAAACTGTCGGAAGGAGCGACTCCGACCGGGTTTGTAGATCTACTATCCTCCCGTGCAACATATATCATCCGTATCCTCTTTATCTAACACTAGTTGCGGGTTTAAATCGAAGAACTTTGCGTAAAGTCTGTAATCAGCCGCTGTTTCGTTGGTCGCGGCCTAGTATATTCGTGGACACACTATAGTCACTCCAGAGATTTTCCTAGGTCAGCAGGACGGTAACATATGAAAGTTAGCCTCATACAGCACGAAACCAAACTCGGAGACAAGGAGACAAACCTGCAACGATGTCTTGACGGGCTTCGGCAAGCTGGCGAACAAGGCGTCAAACTGGCAGTGTTGCCAGAACTGGCGACAAGCGGCTACGCCCTCGGGGAAGAACACTTAGACTTAGCAGAACCCATACCCGGCCCGACCACGGATGCGTATGGAGAGGTGGCAGCTGAGTACGGGATGCACATTATCGCAGGGATAGCCGAGGAAGGAAAGACCCGTGGCCTCTGCTACAATAGCGCGGTGCTCATCGACGATACTGGGGATGTCGTCGGAACGTACCGCAAGACCCACCTGGCGTTATACGTCCACACATCTGACGCGTTGGTCGAGGAGAAAGAGATATTCACACCTGGGGATGATCTCCCAGTCTTTGAGACTGATATCGGTACCATCGGCCTGCTCATCTGTCAGGATGGCAACTACCCCGAGGCATTTCGCGAACTAGCCTTAAAAGGAGCCGACTACGTTGTAATCGTTTACAACTCTCCGACCGAAGAAATGCTGACTTTACGCAGTCGTGTTGCAGCATACGTAAATGGAATGTACGTGTTGCTGTCCAACAAGACAGGCAATGAGACAAGCAAGTACGTGGGAGAACGAGGGCCGACCGAAGAACGAGAGGTCGAGTACACCGGACGCAGCCACGTCGTCAATCCCGAGGGCGATATAGTCGCGAAGTTACCTCGGGACGAAACGGGGGTTTTGGTCCAAGAGATAGACCTCCAGGAAGTCGTTGAGGCGCGGTGGGGAATGAAGTTCCTTAGAGATTACCGTCCTGAACTTTACGGTGAGATTGGGCGGTAGCTTCCTGGCTTTCGGTGTCAACGGCATTGCTTATGATATGATTTTCCGCGCGGTTCAGGTGTTCACAGACAGTCGCTGAAGTCAGGTTGAGTTCGGCCGCAATGTCGGACATAGTCACAGAATTATTGTTTTCGTAGTATCCCATCCGCTTTGCGATCTCGATTACCTCGTACTGCCGATTGGTCAACCCCTGTGTTTCATTCCCTGTGACCACACTATCTTCGGGGAGCTTGGTGGCGTTAACATCTCGTTGGATGTCGAACGGCAATCCGATGTCGCGGAATTTCTCGGCAATAGCGCTGGTATCAACGCTCTCGTCGTGATAAATCGGCCAATTTTCGTAGCCCCGGCTGACGGTGATCGCTGTCGGCTGAAAACAATTGAAGTCTGAGAGGATACCTGCTATGCTCGGGATGCTCTCGTCGTAAGCGACGGATAGGACGATGTAGGTGCCCTCCTTGTCTGAGACGGAATCGGCTGGTTCCACAGTGGTTGGTACCTCGTGTGCCTCCAGCCGGTCGATGTACGCAGCGACATCATCATCATCACCTTTGATATGGAGAAGACTCCTGAGCAGATTGTCCTCCTTCTCCAACTTGCTGACGGTCGAAATCCTGACCTCGGGGACGGACGCGCTAGCGTCTGACACAGGGCATCCATGATGCCGAATCGAATACACGACTTCCCTGATTGTGGTAAACCTTGGCATACAGGTGCTTAGGAAGACTGGAATATAAGGATTGTTCGTCATTCAATCAGTAGACAATTCGATTGGACAGCCCGCGCGATAGAAACCCCCCCCGTCTCGAAGCTGGTTTGGCTGTTGGGTTACTTCAGCTTGTGGTCTAAAAACGGTGTAAGTGATGCAAGACTAAATGAAAGTCAGAAATTCTGACTGAGTGGGGTTCAATGTACAGTCACAACGTGGTAGACGCTCACTCTGGCCTAGTATATTAGTGGCTATTGTTAACCCTCCAAAACCTAGAGCAATAGGTATGTCATCCGATGACAGTGGTGGCGTTTCGTTCCACGAACTGGGCGGCGACCGCATCGATCGTCGGACAGCTATGCAACTGTTCAGTGCAGCGGGGTTATCTGGCCTAGCCGGCTGCATGGGCGGCGGTGACGTAACGCCCGAGGACAGTTCTGGCGGCGATAGCAACACCGAGGACGGCTCCAGTGGTGGCGGCAACGGCGGGACCCTAAAGATAGGGGAACTCCAAGGCAACGTCAAAACCCTAGATCCCCAACAGTGTTCAACGGGTGTCTGTTACCGCATCATCCAGTACATCCATAGCGGGCTAGTGGACGTCAACAGCAACTTCGAAATCGTTCCCGGATTGGCCACGGACTGGGATACGCCTGACGATACGACAGTCATCTTCAACCTCCGAGAGAACGCGAAGTGGCAAAATGGGGACGACTTCACAGCCGACGACTGGGTGTACACTCTGGACCGAGTCCGTTCAGACGACTTTAACGCTCTTTACGAAGGCGAATTAGCCCCCATCGAAGAAGCGGTCGCTGAGGACGACTACACGCTTCGGCTAAACCTGTCAGAGCCGTATGCGCCTCTATTTGCGTACCTAACGCCGGTCGGCCGCGCAGGAATACCGATTAACAAGAATGTCGTCGAAGAATATGGCAATGACGAGTACGGGAACCATCCAGTAGGCTGTGGACCCTTCCAACTCGATGAGTGGACATCCCGCCAGAACCTCAAACTATCGACGTTTGATGACTACTGGGGCGAGTCGCCCAGCATCGACGGCATTCAGGTTGATCTCATTGAAGACCAAAATGCGCTTGCAAACGCGTTGTTATCAGGCAGTATTCATATCGCCCCGAGCGTTCCCACGGCGCAGGTGAAAGCGCTAGAAGGCTCCGATGGATTAACTCTCCACCAGCAACTCACGGGGAACTACCACTACATTTCCATTAACTGCGATCGCGAACCATTCGACGACGTCAAGGTCAGACAGGCATTGATGTTGGGTATCGATCGCGAAGCGGCGGTCGAATCCGTCTTCCAGGGCCTCGCTGAAACTAACGGCTACCCTCTATCCCCCGCTTTCGAAGGTGCCTACCCTGACGAGGAATCTTTCCAACAATATGATCCCGAGCGGGCCAAAGAACTGCTCGCAGAAGCGGGTTATCCCGATGGGTTCGAGACAGAGTTTTTAACGCCGAACCTCGAACCTTGGAGAAGTGCTGGTGAGTGGCTCGCCCAGGAACTAGAAGAAATAAATGTGGACGCTGAACTCAGGGTTATGGAGTGGGCAGCGTTCCGCGAGAAGACCGCAAGCGAGCCGTTCGAGTATGACATCTTCAATCTGCAGTGGATTGGCGATATCGATCCTGATCAAGAGGTCAGCATGTTCCACAAGGAGAGTGGCCTCAACCGAACGAACTACATGGATGATCAGGCGACCGAACTCGTCGAGGAGCAACGCCGGACTTTGGGCACCGAATCCCGCAATGAGGTTCTCAAGGAATTAGTTTCGTACGTTGCTGAAAACGGCCCTTACGCTGTCTTTGCCAGCCAGAAGCGCACCTACGCCGTCTCTGAGAAGGTAGAAGGATTCGAACCGCACCCTGCAATGTACATACTCGCTGAAAAGATTTCACTACAGTAGAAAAACAATGGGAAGTCAACTATTCAGGTTCATCGCGTCACGAATTGTGCAGGTCGTGGCGGTGATGTTTTTCGTGTCATTAGGGGTGTTCGTGATGACACGAGCCGTTCCAGGGAGCCCGGCGAGTATTTTCCTGGGTCCAGATGCGACCTCCGAACAAATCGCCGCGATGGAGCAACAGCTCGGACTCAACCAGCCTATTTACATCCAATATATTGATTGGCTAAAAGAAATACTGACTGGCGGGCTCGGGCGCTCGATGATCCAGGACAAATCGGTGGCACAGATGATCATGGAGGCGTTACCTGTGACACTTCAGATTAGCATATTCGCAATGGTATTTGTTGTGCTAATTGGCGTTCCAGCTGGTGTTGCCTCAGCCGTTAACAAGTACACATGGAAGGACTATATCGCCACCGTTAGCGCGCTAGTGGCGTTCAGCTCCCCCCAGTTCTTCACTGGAATCTTGCTCATCCTTTTATTCGCAATTGAGCTGAACATGTTTCCTGCTCTTGGATACGTCAACATGCTCGACCACTTCTTCGGCGGTCTCCGGTACACTGTACTCCCTGGACTTGCGCTCGGTGCCGCCTACTGGGGTGTCATCGTCAGGATGCAGCGGTCGTCGATGTTAGACGTACTCAATCAGGAGTTCGTTGATGCGGCACGTGCTCGCGGCATCGGCGAACGGACAGTTATCTACTCCCACGCGCTTCGCAATGCGCTTATTCCAGTCGTCACCATTGCCGGTCTCCAAATTGGGTGGCTACTGAACGGGTCTATCCTAATCGAGCGTGTGTTCTCGCTTCCTGGCATCGGCGATTTGTTGATTACGGCCATCTTCCAACGCGACTACTCTGTCATACAGGGAGTCGTCCTGTTCATCGCCTTCGTGTTCGTTACGGTGAACCTCGTAGTCGACATTGTGTACGCACTAATCGATCCCCGTATTAGATACTAAACCATGAATACAGACACTACCGACAAGTCGACGGCGGACTCCGGGAGCTGGACCGCGTCGGCGCTTGCACATCCGATCACAAAACGCATTGCTCGAAACCTGGCTAAGGCCAGAAAAGATTACCGGCAGGTACGCCGGAATAAGACGGCGGTTTTCGGCCTATACTTCGTTTGGTTCGTGATCGGTGTCGCCATTCTGGCACCCGTGATAGCTCCATACGATCCAGCAGCGAACGGGGTCGGGGAATCGCTCGTCGGGCCTTCACTAGCGCACCCGTTCGGCACCGATCCGTTCGGACGGGACATCTTCTCGCGAGTAATCTATGGGGCCCGTGTTTCCGTGATGGTAGGGTTTATTGCGGTGGCAGAGGCCCTAATCGCTGGCGTCGTAATCGGTCTCATTGCCGGCTATTTCGGAGGAATCGTCGACGCCTTCCTAATGCGGCTTATGGATGCCATCCTCGCGTTCCCAGTGCTAGTACTTGCCATCGTATTCGTAGCTATCTTCGGTGTCGGAATCGTCAATGTAATGCTCGCGGTAGGGCTGCGGTACATCCCAACGTTCGCCCGTGTTACCCGTGGCGAGGTTCTTTCGGTCAAAGAGGAAGATTATGTCAAGTCCTCTCGTCTGATAGGTGCATCCCGCGTACGTATCCTCGGGGGCGAAATACTACCGAACATCATATCACCAATAATCGTCACCGGGACAGTGCTCGTCGCCTACGCAATTCTCGCGGAGGCGGGACTGTCATTCCTGGGACTCGGAGTCCAGCCCCCGAAACCGTCCTGGGGGATGATGCTTAGTAGAGGCCAGACCTATATTAGAACTGCACCTTGGATGGCGACTTTCCCTGGAATTGCATTGGTGATGACAGTTCTCTCCATTAACCTGCTGGGCGATGGACTACGCGACGTCTTTGACCCAGAAATGAGGGGTGAAACATGAGCCAGCAGATTGCTGAAGGTACTGTGGATGCCGATGGCGAGCCCCTATTGTCTGTCAGCGACCTCGAACTCGTGTTCCGAACCGAGGAGGGCGTGGTCGAGGCTCTCGAGGGTGTCGACTTCGAGATTAGATCCGGGGAAGTCCTGGGCATTATCGGCGAATCCGGATGCGGGAAGTCGGTGACTGCCCGATCGGTACTCGGCCTACTTGACGAAAATGCCGAGATAAGGTCTGGCGAAATACGATACCGTGGAACCAACCTAAGGACCAGCAAGGATGTCAACTTTGAGGACGTTCGGGGTTCTGAAATATCAATGATATTTCAAGAGCCCCAGGCGTCGCTCAACCCAGTGTTCACGGTCCGACGACAGCTACTGGAGACGCTGAAGGTAAACGTCGGCTTGACTGGCGACGAGGCAGTTGATCGGGCCATCGAACTGCTAGAGGGAGTCCAGTTGCCGTCACCAGAATCAGTCTTAGGACAATATCCCCACCAACTTTCAGGTGGACAACAGCAGCGTATTATGATTGCGCTCGCGTTGGCCTGCGAACCCGACATCCTCATCGCCGATGAGCCGACGACGGCACTAGACGTGACAGTACAGGCCGAGATTCTCAAATTGATGACGCAGCTAGTCGACGAGTTCGACGTATCGATGCTGCTCGTCACACACAATCTCGGTGTCGTGGCTCAGACTTGTGACCAGGTGAGCGTTATGTACGCCGGCAGCGTCGTCGAGACAGCTGCGACCCGCGACCTGTTCAATAACCCGAAACACCCCTACACAGAGCGATTGCTCGAATCGATTCCTACCCTGGAACACGGCACTGAATCGGCATTACCGACGATTCCCGGCGTCGTCCCAGATCTCATTGACCCACCGAGCGGCTGTAGGTTCCGATCGCGGTGCCATAAACTCATCCAGCCAGAGGCCGAGGGGCTTTCAAAAGAAGGCTGGAACCGATTAGTCGAACTTGCTCACCGCCTAGAAGACGGGCGGCCAGTTGATAATCCAGGAGAGCGCTTCCAGGATGTCTCACTAGGCGAGTTGAAACCCGATATTAAACGTACGTTGGACCTGCTTGACGAGGGTCGCGATGAGGCCGCGCTCGAGGCGGTTCGCGAAGTACTGGAGGCCTCCCCCTGTGCGGCCCAGCGACCACCAGAGGTGCAGGCCGGAGCGTCATCCACCAGGTGCCTCCGATATGGGGGTGACGAATTATGACTGTCCTCTCTGTCAAGGATCTGCAGAAACACTATGAGAGCGAGGCAGGCCTGTCCGGCTTACTGGGAGGGGCCTCTGATCCTGTCCGTGCAGTCAACGGTGTCTCACTATCCATCGAACCAGGCGAGTCCCTTGGCGTTGTCGGCGAATCCGGCTGTGGTAAGAGTACGCTGGCCCGCACTATAATTGGTCTCGAAGAGCCTACTGACGGGTCGGTAACGTTTAAAGGTCGCACGATGGCCGACGCTTCACGGGCGGAACTGAACTCGATGCGCAAGGACATCCAGATGGTGTTCCAAGACCCTGGCTCCTCGCTAAACCCCCGAAAACTAGTCCGGAACATCGTCGGCGATCCTTTGACTATCCACGAAGACATTCGCGGGCGGGAACTCGATGAGCGAGTGACAGAGTTGTTGCGCCAAACCGGCCTCAAGAAGGAACACCTCTATCGTTACCCCACGGAGCTATCCGGGGGTCAACGTCAGCGGGTCGCCATCGCACGTGCCTTGTCGCTGAACCCGGAGATGATAATTTTTGACGAACCGACCAGTGCGCTCGACATGAGCGTTCAGGCGGAGATTCTCAACTTGCTTGGTCGACTGAAGAAGGAACACGGGTTCGCAAGCCTCGTAATCAGCCACGACTTGTCGGTGATACGTTATGTTTGCGACAGGCTTGTTGTGATGTACCTGGGGGAAATTGTGGAGCGCGGCAGAGCGGAAGAGGTGCTCTCTAACCCGAAGCATCCGTACACCCGGTCGCTCGCTTCCTCGATACCCCAGCCGAAACCCGAGGCTACATTCGACCCAGCGGATTTGGCCGGAGAAATCCCGGACCCCAGCAACCTGCCGTCTGGGTGCCGATTCCATACTCGGTGTCCAGAGCTAATTCCGCCCGAGGATCTCGACATCGATCAGGACGCTTGGGTTGCTGTCCACAGACTAAAGCGTCGTGTCGAATCGCGAGAACTCGATGTGGGCGACAGGTCCGTCGAAGCACTCCGGGACCACCTTCTCCCGGGGGACCGTCTTGGTGAGACCGCCGATGACGTCGAACGGGCGCTAGAGGCCGCTGTCTCCGGTCATTGGGCTGATGCCGAGTCTGCACTTGCGAGCTATGAATCAGTCTGTGAGACAAATCAGCCGGACGTACACAGGTTCGACGATGTCGACAGCGAGGCGCTTTGCCACCTGCATAAAGAGGACATCTAACTCAACCGGCACACTATTTCGTCTCTCGGTAGTAGGTAATCATATAATATGTCGTTTGTCGCCCGTGAATATGAATGAGCGTCGTCTGAGTAGCATCAAACAAAAAAAGGTCAAAGAACAGCGGTGGACATACCAGTTATCGCTGAACCGGGAATTTTCCCCCAGTCGTCAAAGGTCAGTCGACGCGGAATTCCGTAATGGTTCCATCGTCCAGCGAGACACCGAGTCCCGGGCCGTCAGGGACATGCGTGTAACCGTCTTCGATACGAATCGGTTCCTCAAGGACCGAGGCCTCGTGGAGACTCGGGCCCTTCACATCAGAGGGGTAGACAGCATGTGGCAGGGTTGATGCGAAGTGTGCCCCGGCAGCCGTCCCTACGCCCATCTCGACCATGCTCCCGATAGCCAGGGGCATCTCCGCCCCTGCAGCAATGTCGGCTATTTGTTTCGACCGGAAGAGGCCAGCGGCCTTGTTAATCTTGATACTGATGATGTCGGCGGCCTCATGGCGGACGACGTCGATAGCGTCATGGTGGGAAAACACGGTCTCGTCCGCCAGCACTGGGGTCGAAATGGCGTCGGTTATCCGGGCCATCCCCGCAAGGTCTGTCCGGGAGACCGGCTGTTCGACGAACATCAGATCACACGTCTCCTCAAGTTTAGTGAACACGCGAATCGCTTGGTCAGTCCGGTAACCCTGGTTTGCGTCAACCCGCACCGGAACCCGGTCGCCGACGGCATCATAGATGGCCTTTGTCCGCTCGATGTCTGCCTCGGGATCGTTGCCCACCTTAACCTTGATAGAATTAAACCCCCAGTCGTCGACATACATGCGGGCATCCTCAACGGCCTGTTCGGTTTCTTTTATACCGATAGACTGGCCCACCTCAATCTTGTCACGAACTTTCCCACCTAGAAGCATCGATACCGGTACGCCAAGGTGCTTTCCGGCCGCATCGTGACAGGCGATGTCGATAGCTGTCTTTGCGAAGGGGTTGCCCTCAATTTTGTCCAATACTTCATGGATGGCAGTGATATTCAGCGGATCCTCTCCCATAACGGCAGGGCCGAGATAATCATCAATGACAGTTACAATGCCATTCATCGTCTCTGGAGCGAAGTATGGCATCGGACTAGCCTCGCCAATGCCAACGACTCCCTCGTCTGTGTGTAGTCGGACCAGAACGTGGTCTGCTGTAGGGGTACCGCCACCCGCAATGTCGAAGTCTATGCTGTACGGAATGCTAATCGGAATCGTTTCTACTTCGGTTATCTCCATAATTGGGGCTCCATGGCAGTATAATGATGCACATGCGATAACCTTGCTCGCGAATATATTAGACGATAGTCTAGGATGTTTATATCCATCATTCAGGTTCTGCGAGATAGTCTACTCCCCATTGGTGTCCCTAGAATATCAGGGTCAACGGCTTAGGACCCGTCGTCACCAGCAGAGGTATGGCGTTGAAACTTGCCGAGATGACCTCGCCAGAGATCGAATCGAAACTTAACCAGGGTATTCGGACAATTATCGTCCCAACTGCGAGTACCGAACAACACGGTCCAGGACTGCCGCTGAACGTTGACGAACTCCGCGGGGATTCCCTCGGGGAGCGTATCGCAGAGGAACTCGGATGTTTCGTGGCCCCAACCATCCGCCCTGGCGTTTCGAGCCATCACATGGATTTCCCAGGGACCATCAGCCTTAGCGAGGAGACATTCGAGTCCGTCGTCGTCGACTACTGTACGAGTCTCGACGACCACGGCTTTGAGAACATCGTTCTTTTCACGAGCCACGGTGGGAATAGTGACGCTTTAGCGAAGGCCGGCGAACGCGCCGATGGCGAACTCAAGGCGCGGGTCTTTGTTGCAGGAGACCGCGAAGGATTCATTGAAACGCGCTACGATGCAATGGCGAAGCACGATGTCGATGCCGGTGAAGCTGGGCAACACGCCGGCGCGGCCGAAACATCATTCATTATGGAGATTCGGCCAGAACTTGTCAACAAGGACAGAGCCGAATCGGGACATGTGGGGGAGGTTGACGGTGATGAACTGATGGAAAACGGCCTCGCGGCGGTCACCGACAATGGGGTGCTCGGCGACCAAACCGAAGCGTCCCGCGCCGCGGGACGTACTCTCATTGACGAGTGTACCGCCTTCTACGCAGAGCAGATTCGTTCCGAAATCGAGTAGGGCCGGAAGGAGTGTGTTTAGATGTGCCGGTTACACGCGAAAGTGAACCCTTGCAGTCGATTTTTGAGGGAATCATTTTCGGCAGAGCTGGACCATTTTGAGAACTAGTTGGTTCGGGTGGGGAGGGCATGATGAAGACTGAAACAGCATCCGCCACGAACCCTTCGAGGAAGCTCATCGGCGCCGACTTCGGTCTCGATGTCCTTCTCCCAGGGTCGATGCCTGCAGAACACACCTCCCACAGGGGTAGCTCGACCGATCTTGAGCTTCCATACGAATCAACTCCAGCTGGTGGATGAATCCCCGCCAACCGCGCGCGCAGTATAGACCGTGCATCCTGCCGCGGGGGTGCACCTGAACTGAAACTGGAAACGGGTCACGGTGAGACGTGGCTCCAGGAGATCTTGAGCGCTCGCTCGCCGATCGGCGTGAGACTGTATTCGCCGGTCTCCGGGTCCTTCACCATACACGCGCCGAGTTCCTCGTCGCTGCTGGCGTAGTTCCCGACGGTACTCGCACTCACCGCACAGAAGTGGTCTATCTGGGCGTATTTTCTAATCGTGTTCTTCTGAATCGTTTCGAGGACTTCGAGCATTTTCTCGCGCTTCTTCTCGGTGGCGTGCACCCACGGCTCGATCACGCTCGGGACGTCGTGCTCCTCGAGGGCGTTCTCGATACGCTCTTCCTGTGCCTCCTCGGCGTCGCGGATTGTCGTCGTGCGCTCGCCGCGGAGCTCCGAGACGTCCCGAAGCGAGAGGTCGCAGGCGACAGGGTACTCGCGACGTTTCTCGAGGACCTGGAGGACGATCTCCTCGCCGACGTCCTCACGCTCGGTCCCGTCCGGGAA
>SDGW01001220.1_pt1 | contig 11380 bp, 13 predicted proteins | sample 2873831 | NCBI WGS metagenome assembly SDGW01 (sample SAMN08132700, study PRJNA421101) | hypersaline lake metagenome | isolation source: celular fraction 0.22 microns magnesium sulfate-rich crust from ephemeral... | place: Spain: Penahueca Lagoon, Toledo | collected 2011-07
GCACTCGAGAGAAAATGGCTGACCGAGGCCAGTCGAGGGCGCTGGTAGTGTAGTGGTATCACGTGACCTTGCCATGGTCACAACCTGGGTTCAAATCCCAGCCAGCGCATTTCTGTCGCGAACAACTCCGTGAGCGACGAAATCGTTCTGGGTTTGAAATAGACGGAGGTTCTGCGAGCGAAGTCGTTCGAAACGGCGGAGCCGTTTCGTGATGACGAGAGAGCTTCGCTCTCTCGAACCACGAGCAGATTCTCAGGCGTGGCTCAAATCCAGCCAGTGCATTTCTCTGAGCGCAAGCCGCGAGCGATCGCGATACGTATCCGAAGACTCGATACGAGTACTCGAGCGAACTGATGGGTGGCCGCGTTCCGATTAGCCGCTTTCCTCAGCGAGGTCCTCAAGAGCCAGCTGGAAATTCCACTTGTTGGCCTTCCAGAAGGCGTCGAAGATAACGCCGAGAACGGGGACCGAGCCGACAACGGCGTCGACGCCGACGTTCGCGAGCATGCGAAGCAGCGCTGATCGGGAGACTCCCATGCGTGCGGCTTCGGCGATGATATACAGCGAGACAGCCGCGGCCGCGGTGTCGCCGGCTCCCGGCAGCACCCCGACAAGCGGATCGAGCCCGATTCTGGCGTCCGTTCCCGGGATTCGAAGTCCTTCGTCGAGGGTGTGAGCGACGACGCGCATACGTTCGATTGCCCCCTCGTTGACGGTGGCGGGGAGATCGTCCTCGAGTGCCTCGAGGTCTGCACCGAGTGTGGCCGATGCGTTGGATGCCATACAACCGATTGGCGTTTCCCGTCGATAAAGCCGGGGGTGGACGTCGCAAGCGAGCGACAGTCGTCGTGCTCGCACAGATACTTTTGTTGTCTCGAAAAGCCGGCGATCCCACGTCGACGCACAGGTACGACCACCGGGAACGAGATAATTCAGACAGAATATCTATACGACAGTGTATTTCATGCTTGCGTGCTGTTAACAGCTGCGAGTGGTTTTTATACCGTGACGGGGTACTGGGTACTGCACGGTTGAACGATCAGATCCAGCAATGCAGACGGACTTCTCACCTGCGGATGGCACGACCGACCTCCAGTATGACCAGCCTAACGACCGCTATGTCTTCCACCACGACAGCGAGGGGACTGCGACGCTCACCACGACGATCGTCCACGCGCTGGCGTCGATCGCGGACACCGACGTCTCGCAGGGGGAGTTCTCCCTGTACGATAGCGTCGACCCGGACGCGCTCGAGCGCATCTTTGCCTCGAAATCGGACGGCTCCGACCGGACGGGTGGCCACGTCGCGTTCACCGCGCTCGAACACGAGGTGTACGTCTACGCGAACGGTGACGTGATCATCTATCCACCGGCGGAGACGCCCCGGACGCCGACCACAAACTGATCGTTTCTTACGCGCCACACGCTGTGGCCGCCCGGCCGATTCGAATCAGTACCCCCAGAAGGCGCGGCTTTAGGTTACCGCCGACCGTCAGCAGTTCGTATGACGGTAGTCGCACTCCTGAGCGTTGCACCGGTTATCGAAGACAGCATGTCTGGCGAGGTCGCGAAGGCGGTCGATGCGCTCGAGGCGTACGACGTCAGCTACGAGACCAACCCGATGGGGACGGTGATCGAAGCCGAAACGACGGACGAACTCTTCGCGGCCGCACAGGCGGCACACGACGCGGTCGACGCCGACCGCGTGAGCACAGTGTTGAAGATTGACGACAAGCGAACGCGTGAATTCGACGCCGCGGAGAAGGTCACGGCCGTCGAAGACCAGCTCGGTCGGCCGGCCCGAAATCGAGACCGCTGATCCACCGTCGGCCGAGCGACGCACACCGGCGAGTGCTTGGAACAGACGGCCAAACACGCAACCCGGCACAGCGACTGGGTCAAGTATGGAACAGACGACGTTCACGGTCGGATCGCTGTCCGATACCGACGGCGAACGAAGCGTGACGACCGCCCTCGAGTCCCTCGAGGGAGTCGCGGCCGCCCGCGCGGATCACGAGCGCGACGAGATACGGGTCGAACACGACGCGTCGACGATCGATGCGGCAGCGCTGGCGAATACGATCGAGGATGCAGGGTACAGCGTCGACGAGTAGCGAGCCAAGAGACGGCACAGCACCGTCGGCAGTCGGGCAGAGACGAACTGACAAACGGTTTTACCACGGAGGCTGAATCCCGTTGCATGGAAAGTCTCAATCGGATGGCGATCGAGCTGGTCGACGAGGCCCTCGACTACGCCGAGGAGCTGAACATCGGCGGCTACGACCTCGCGAACGACGCGACAGTGCTGGACTTCGGACTCGAGTTCGACGGCGGGATCGAAGCCGGATTGCTGTTGACCGAGATTCAGACGGCGGGGATGGCGACGCCGAGTTACGAACTGGGCGAACTCGGTGACGCCTCGATCCCCTACGTAGAGCTGTCGACCGACCAGCCCGCGCTCTCGCTGCTGTGTTCCCAGAAGGCCGGCTGGGAGCTGACCACGGAAGACTTCGAAGGGCTCGGCAGTGGTCCCGCGCGGGCGCTCGTGGCCGAAGAAGAGGAGTTCCGCCGCGTCGGCTACACCGACGCGTTCGATCTGACGGCACTGGCCGTCGAGACCGAACTGGAGCCGACCGAGGCCGCAGCCAAGCAGGTCGCCGACCTCGCCGAGGTCGAGACGAGTAGCGTCTTCCTGCTCGCGTATCGAACCGCGAGTCTCGTCGGGAGCATCACGAACGCCGCCCGGACTGCCGAACTCGCCACCTTCCGGCTGGCCGAGCTGGGATACGATCCCCTCGACGTCGTCTCGGCGACCGGCCGCGCCCCGGTCGCGCCCGTCGCGGGCGACGAGCGGACGGCCATCGCGCGGACGAACGACGCGATCGCCTACGGCGGGCGTGCTCATCTCACCGTCCGGGAAGACGCCGATGTCTTCGACTCGGTGCCATCGACTGCCGCCGAGGATCACGGCCGCCCGTTCGGCGAGGTCTTCGACGACCTCGACTGGGAGTTCGAGGAAGTGCCATCGGATCTCTTTGCACCCGCAACGGTAACGATCGACGTGATCGGCGGTCCGACGTACGTCTACGGCGAGACGGACGAGGAGCTGCTCGTCGACTCCTTCGGTCTCTGATCGGACACTGTCGCGCTCGCCTGCGCGGGCGCGACGTGAGATGTGGCGAATAAAAGGGCGAATCGAGACGAAAACGGAGCGTCGCTAGTTATCAGAGAGTCGGCCCGGCGTCCACTCGCCGTCGAACTCCTCGTGCGTGAACGGTTTCGCGTCCTCGCCGGCGTAGGTGGCCACGAGCTGGCCGTCGCCCTCGAGGTGGTACTTGTAGGTCGTCAGTCCCTCGAGGCCGACGGGGCCACGGGCGTGGATCTTGCCCGTGCTAATGCCGACCTCGGCACCGAGCCCGTACCGGTAGCCGTCGGCGAACCGGGTCGAGGCGTTGTGGAAGACGCTCGCGGAGTCGAGGCTGCGCATGAACGTGCTCGCGCGGTCTGTGTCGTCGGTCACGATCGACTCGGTGTGTTTCGAGCTGTGGACCGTGATGTGATCGATCGCGGCCGTAAGCGAGTCGACGACTTTGATCGAGACGATGAGGTCGCCGTACTCGGTGTCCCAGTCGTCGTCGGTCGCGGCTTCGACATCGATGATCTCGCGGGTGTCTTCGTCGCCGCGCATCTCGACGCCGGCGGTTTCGTAGCGGTCGGCGATCGCGGGGAGGAACTCGTCGGCGATGTCTTCGTGGACCAGCAGCGTCTCGACGGCGTTACAGACCGCGGGGTACTGGACCTTTGCGTCGTAGGCGATGTCCTCGGCCATCGAAAGGTCGGCCGCGTCGTCGACGTAGACGTGACAGATCCCCTCCGTGTGGCCGAGCACGGGGATACTCGTGTTGTTCTGGATGTAGCTGACGAACGCGGAACTGCCACGGGGCATCAACAGGTCGATCGCGTCGTCCATCTCGAGCAAGGCGTCGACGTCCTCGCGGGCCTCGATGTGCTGGGCCCAGCCGTCGGGGATGCCAGCTTCGGCGGCGGCCTCCTCGATGATCTCGAAGAGGATACGATTCGAATGCAGCGCCTCGCTGCCGCCTTTCAGGATCACCGCATTGCCCGATTTCAGACCGAGTGCAGCGATCTGGACGAGCGCGTCGGGTCGGGACTCGAAGACCGTCCCGACGACGCCGATCGGCACAGCGACCTTGTAGAGTTCGAGATCGTCGTCGAGTTCCCGCGCTGCAAGCGTCTTGCCGAGCGGGTCGTCCTGCCCGGCGACGCTGCGGACCATCTCGGCGATATCTTCGATCTTCGACTCGGAGAGTTTCAGTCGGTCGACCAGCGCCTGCGTGTACTCGCCGTCCTCGAGCAGTCGCTCGCCCTCGGTGACGTCTTTCTCGTTTTCCGTAAGGATCTCCTCGGTTCGGGCCTCGAGCGCGTCGGCGATCGCGTGCAGCGCCGCGCTGCGGTCCTCGTCGGACAGCTTCGCGAGCTCGAGTGCCGCGGTCTGTGCCTCCTCGACGTCGCGTGCGATATCTGTTTCAGTCATCGCTCACACCGTTGATGGGGACGAATATGGTGCCCACGGGTTTGGCAGTAGCGATCTGCTCGAGGATATCGGGCTCGGTCGACTTCGCGATGACCGCCGGGATGCCGTGTTCGCTGACGTCGCGTGCGCCCTCGACTTTCGTCTGGATGCCGCCGAACCCGTCGGAGGTGGTCTCGGCGATGATGTCCTGCACCTGATCGTAGTTGGTCCCGACGGCCGCGATCCGCTCGGCGTCGTCGTCGTGTTTCGGGTTGCCGGTGTAGACGCCGCCGACGTCGGTCAGCGTCACCAGCAGGTCGGCGTCGACGCCGATCGTCGTCGCCGCCGAGAGCATGTCGTTGTCGCCGATGCGGATCTCCTCGGTCGCGACCGCGTCGTTCTCGTTGATGATCGGGACGACGCCCCAATCCAACAGCTTCTCGATGGTGTTCCGGAGGTTCGTAAAGCGCTCGGGGTTCTCGAGGTCGTGCTGGGTCAACAGGAGCTGGGCGACCTTCCGGTCGTAGCGATCGAAACTCTCGGTGTAGCGGTGCATGAGGAGGCTCTGGCCGACGGTCGACAGCGCCTGGGACTCCTCGACAGTCCCGCTCGACTGTTCGATACGGCCCGTCCCGGCACCGACCGCACCAGAGGAGACGAGGATAACCTCTTTATTTCGCGAGAGGAGATCCTCGAGGTCGTCAACGAGTTTGTCGAGTTTCTCGATGTCGAGATTCGACTCGTCGTCCGTCAGGGAGTTCGTCCCGGCCTTGACGATCACGCGGTCGGCGTCAGCCGCGAGCCGTCGTGCCTCGTCGACGGCTGCTTCCTCGAGTTCGCTACTCATCGCTGAACTCCGCTGCGAGTTCCGCAGAGCGTTCTTCGGCCGCTTTCACCGCCGCGGCGACGTCTTCGTTGGCGGTGCTGTCCCAGAGGACCTCCATCCCTTCGATGGTCGTCCCGTTGGGCGAGCAGACGGCGTCGATCAGGTCGTCGAGCTCTTCGTCCGACCGGAGGACGGTCTCGGCAGCGCCCTTGAACGTCTGGGCGGCCAGCGTCTCCGCGTCGTCGGGCTCGAGTCCGCCCTCGACGCCCGCCTCTTTCATCGCCTGAATGAGATAGAAGACGAAGGCGGGGCCGCTTCCGTTGACGGCGGTCGCGATGTCCATCTGACTCTCGTCGACCTCGGCGAACTCGCCGACGTCGTCGAGCAGCGTCCGGACCTCGTCGGGAACGTTGTCGCCGGTGACGGCCGCAGCCATGTTTCCGGTTTCGGCCGCGAGGTTCGGCATGATCCGGACGACGTTCGCGTCGGTTCGCGCCTCGACGTAGTCGGTGGAGACGCCCGCAGCGATAGAGACTAGCGTCTGCTCCGACGAGAGATCGAGATCGTCCAGGACCGCGCCGACGATATCCGGTTTCACCGCGACGACGACCACGTCGGCCTCGGCCGCCTCGGAAACGTCCGTTGTCGTGCGGTCGACGTAGTCGGCGACTGCCTCGAGTGCGTTGGGGTCGAGATCACACGCGGTCACTGTGTGATTCCCGGCCTGCTGGAGCCCTTTGATCAGGGCACCCCCCATGTTGCCACAACCGATAACGCTCGTCTGTACCATCTTATCCTAGCTCAGGAACCGAGGCGGACATACCAACTTTGGTTTCGTTCTGCCGACGGGGCGGGTTAGACGAGACCGAGAATCACGGCCGCGATCCCGTCGACGATCGTCTCCCAGATCGAGAAGCCGGTCAGGATCTGCAACACCGTATCGAGCCCGAAGAACAGAAACAGCGCCGCGCCGGCGAAGTGAGCCAGCCGAGCATTGAAGCGATGCGAGAACCGGTGGAAGAAGTAGGCGTTGATTGCACTCACGGGAATGATCGCCAGCATCTCGCCAACCCAGATGGCGGGGTGGGCTCCGTACTTGACGGCGAGTCCGATCGTGACGAGCTGGGTCTTGTCGCCGAACTCCCCGACGGCCATCAGGGCGAAGATCGGAACGAATCCGCGGAGATACGGCGGGATATCGTACCCGAAAAGCGAGATGTCCATTACGTCGCCCATCATCCTCCCGCCGTTGGTCGCGACTGACTGAGAGCTCGTCTCGGGTGCCGATCTGATGAGCAACACCGCAAAGAGCAGGAACAGCCCTGCCGTGATCACGTCGAGGTAGATCGGCGGCAGTGCGCCCCTGATCGCCGCACCGAAGAGGATCTCGAGGGCCGTCCACCCGGCAAAAGCGCTCCCTGCAGCGGCGACGACGATCCGCGGATCGTACTGTGTCGAGAGGCCTGCGATAATGAACTGGACCTTCTCGCCGGGCAGCACCGACAGCTGGAGGACGAACGCGATGACGAGAATCTCGAGCCAGCCGGTCATGGCTCGAGCGCAGCGAGAGCGCGCAGTCGTTCATCCTGTCGGACGGGCCGAGCGACCGCCGTTCGATCGCACGAGTAATCGAGCGACCGCAGCGACGGATAATCAATATCGCTGATGCCGCCAGTCATGGTATGGTTTAGTCTCGTCTAATGTATACGGTTTACGGAGCAAAATCTGGTGCGATCGATCGACGCGAGCTCACAGGGGCGGCGACCCAACTCGATACCGGCGGTCACTCCATCGGCGAGACGTCGGTGACCGTGCCGACGCCCTTGCTGCGGCCCTCGCGGAAGACGAACTTCTGGCCCTCCTCGATAAGATACGGGCGGAACTTGAACTCGACGGTGGTCACTCCCGTATCGCCAGGCAGCAGACGGCCGTTCTCGGGGGAGAAGACGGCGGCCTCGCCGATCGTCTCGAGATGGACCACCGGTTCGTAGCCATCGCCGATGCGGGTTGGATGGTTGAGCACCATCACTTCGGCTTCGAACTCTCGGACCGGGTCGGGGTCGGCATCTCGAGGCAACAGGACCATGCCGCGCTCGATGGCGCTTTCTTTGATCCCTTTCAGCGCGATGCCGACGATCCGGCCCGCCTGTGCCTGATCGACCCGGTGGTAGTGCATCTCGATCGAGCGGACCTCGACCTCCTGGAAGCGGCCGTCAGGCATGGGACCGATCAGGAGTTCGTCGCCGGCTTCGACCTCACCGGCCATCACGGTGCCAGAGGCGACCGCACCGACGCCGGTCACCGAGTAGCTGCGGTCGACGTACATCCGGAACTCGCCGGTATCCTGAGACGTCTTGGGGAGCCGGTCGAACAGTTCGTCCAGCGTCTCGAGGCCGTCCATCGTGATCGCGCTGGTCTCGACGATGGGCACGACGCGTTCGCTGATCTCCTCGACGGCGGCGTCGACGCCGTGGCGGCTGATCCGCAGCGGCGACTTGTCGACGTCACGGAGGAGTCGCTCGACCTCGCGTTCGACCTCTGCGACGCGTTCGGCGTCAACGGCATCAGTTTTCGTGATCGCGACGATCGTCGGGAGTTCGGTCGCGAGCAACACACCGAGGTGTTCGCGCGTCGTCCGCGTTGGGCCGTCGTCGGCGGCGACGACCAGTAAGCCGTAGTCGAGTTTCTGGCCAACGAGTCCGCGGATCGTCGTCCGGAGCCACGGCTCGTGGCCGACAGTGTCGACGAACGAGACGAGCCGATCGGCCTCCTGGACGACTTCGGCGCGGTCTGCCTTGCGATTTGGATTCCGAACTCTGACTGGTCCATCCTCATCGAAGCCATAGACCGCGTAGGACAGATCGGCCGAGAGGCCGCGTTCGACCTCGTGGGGCTGGACGTCGAGGAACGACCGCGTCGCCCCGTCACCGTCATCAGCCTTGCCCGTTACGAGCGAGCCCACGAGCGTACTCTTCCCGTGGTCGACGTGGCCCGCCGTCCCGACGACGACGTGTTCGTCGTCCGTCTCGAGAACGCCGCCCTCTCGTATCTGCGCGACGCCGACGAGTCCACGCTCGGACGTCTTCGACGTCCGATCTGTGTCGGACTCGAGCGAGTCCGAAACACCAGTAATCCCCCATGTCTGGACATCTTCGATGTGTGCGTCGGCCTCTTCGGCCAGTAACGAAAGAACGTCCATCGTCTCGGAGAAGGTGTCAGGATCGATGCCAGCGAGGCCGCCGTCGTCGGTGACGCCGACGACGTACGTCGCCTCGCCATCGCCGGATAGCAGGCGGTGTCGCAGTTGGGCAGCCAGACTCTCCCGTCGCCCACCCTCGAGGTGGACGTCTCGTGACAGTCGTTCCTTGAATTCGACGTTGCCACCGTCCTGTTCGCCACGGTCCAGGGCTCGCTCGAGGAGAGCCCGGTCACGGCTCATGTTCCCCGTTAGAGGACCACACAGCAAAAGGCTTCCCGTGGTTTGCCACAGTCTGACATGGGAGGTCCCGAGGTTGGAGTCGACACTGACGTGTGTTCCGGGCGCGCTTTCAAGCCCCTCGAGCATGTATCTCGAGCCATGAGCGTCAGCGGCCTCTGTCAAATCTGTGAATCGCGCCCCGCTCAGCACCGGTGTCCCAACTGCGGGACGCTCGTCTGTGAGATTCACTACGACGACGAGCTGGGGCTGTGTGCCGACTGCGCTGGGCAGGCCCGGCCGGGGCAGCGCGACGACGTGGATATCAACCGGTTTTGAGCGTCGTAAGGCCGACAGTAGCTACCTGTGTCCGTTACTCTCGATACTGGTTGAGCCGCTTTTTGAGGCGTTTTGCAGCCTGACCGCTGGCACTGGCGAAGTCCTCACCTTCGTCTTCGCCCGCGAAGATAATCCCGCGCGAGGAGTTAACGAGTCCGACACCGTCTGCCAGCCCGTACTCGACGGCCGCCTCGGCGTCGCCGCCCTGTGCCCCGATGCCGGGCACGAGGAAGGGGAGGTCGGGAACTTGCTCGCGGAGTTCTTCGAGTTCTTCGGGCTGGGTCGCACCGACGACGAGCCCGACGTTGTCGTTTTCGTTCCAGAGGTCGGCGAGCGCAGCGACGCGCTCGTAGAGCGGTTCGCCCGTCTCGAGCGTGAGGTCTTGCAGGTCAGCTCCGCCGGGGTTCGACGTCCGACAGAGGATGAAAACGCCCGACTCCTCGTCGGCGAGAAACGGCTGCAGCGAGTCCCGACCCATGTAGGCGTTGACGGTGATCGCGTCGACTTTCTCGAGCATCTGGGCGTACTGGCGGGTCGTGTTCCCGATATCGGCTCGCTTGGCGTCCAGCAAGACGGGCACGTCCTTGCCGTGGGCGTAGGCGATGGTCTCCTCGAGTGCGCGCCAGCCGTCGGGGTCCTCGTAGAAGGCCGCGTTCGGTTTGTAGACGGCGGCATGTTCGTGGGTCGCATCGATGATACGTCGGTTGAACGCCCACCTGGGGAGATCGTGTTCCTGGAGGTGGTCGGGAATGCGCGACGGGTCGGGATCGAGGCCGACGGAGACGACGCTGTCGACCGTTCGGATGCGGTCGTGCAAGCGGTCGAAGAAGTTCATGCCGGAACTGGCTTCGGAACGGTCGAAAAGGTTGCTATCTACGGCCCGGTCGATCGGCTCTACCGGCGCTATGACGCTGCCGCGATACGAGTGAGACGCCATCCGTCCGATCACCATCCAAATATCTTTGACAGTAAGTACTTCATTCGTATCCTAGTTGGCTACGGTATGAGAATCCGACGGAATACGACGACTATCACACGCCGTCTTCGCGACCGGATCCAGTCAGTGCTGTTGAACGACCGAGACGCAACGGAAACCGAGACGACTCGAGACGACGGCGAAACGGGAACCAACGTCTCGACATCAGTTGGGAATCTCTTTCACTGCTCGCAGTGTCGCATCGTCTATATCGCCGCCGAAAAACGCAGCTGTTCGCAGTGTGACGGCGATGTCGAGGAAGTGCGATCGACGCTGGCCTGCCGAGGGCCGTAACGCGTCTGCTCGGCCAGACCGTGTATTTTCGCTCGTATCAGGCCTCGAGAATTTCGATCAGGTTCCCCTCTGGATCACGCAGAAACATGAGCGTGGTGCCACTTTCGGTGGTCTGTGGCCCGCTGATCGTCGGCACGTCGTCGGGAAGCGACGCAGTGAACGACTCGAGGTCGTCGACCGAGAGGCCAATGTGTGTCGCCCCCGGTTGGTTGAGATCCGACGCCGCCGTGTCCGTCCCTTCGGGTTCGTATTCGACGAGTTCGATCCGGACGCCGTCGGCCTGCTGCAGCGATGAAAAACGTTCGTCTGCGCGACAACACCGTGTGTTCACCGGTGCTCGAGCAACCAGTCTGCGGACGGTCTGCGAGTGCGCGATCAGTTCGCGAGCAGCTCGTCCATGAGGTCGGGAAAGATCTCGTCGGCGAAGTGAATCGCGAGGACGACGACGATCGGGCCGAGAAACAGGCCGTACCAGCCGAACGCGAGCGTCCCGAGGAAGTAGCCAAGGAGGACCAATCCCATGTGGACGCCACTGCGGGCGGACAGGAACGATCGGGCGAAAAAGTCGGGGATGGTATCGACGACGACGAACGTGAGGACGAAAAACGCGACCGGATGCCAGAGCGGCGTCTGCGTCGTCACCGCGAGTCCGAGCAGGAGCAGGCCGTATGGGACGTAAACGATCTTCATCCCGACGGCGGGGATCAACGTCCCGATTCCGATCAGCAAGGAGAGTAGTACTGGCGTCCCGACAACGGGCCCGCTCGAGGCGAGGACGTTGAGGCCGTAGTACGTGGCGGCGGCGACGCTGGCCGCGACCAGAACGACTGCGAGATTGCTGACGAAAACCGTCTCGAGGTCGGCGTCGACGTTATTCGTGTAGTCGACGATCCGCTGTTCGTGGTCGATACTGTTGTAGAACCACCGCCGTAACTTCTGATCGTCTCGTAAAAGGTAAAAGAGGATCGTGAGCATGAGGAAGAACCGGGCGAGGAC
>SDGW01001576.1_pt1 | contig 11367 bp, 11 predicted proteins | sample 2873831 | NCBI WGS metagenome assembly SDGW01 (sample SAMN08132700, study PRJNA421101) | hypersaline lake metagenome | isolation source: celular fraction 0.22 microns magnesium sulfate-rich crust from ephemeral... | place: Spain: Penahueca Lagoon, Toledo | collected 2011-07
TCGTCGGCCGCGGCGGTGTCTTCGGTCATGGCGGTCCCTCGGGAGCGAGCGGATTTAGATGCGACGAATCGAACGGAGCGACGTTGAAACATCTCTCCCGTTCTTACACCGGTGTGAACGTTTCTCGAAGAAACCTATAGCAGTCCGTCAGTCCACCAGTTCTTCGTCTTCGAACTCGTCGCCGAGCGAGGAGCCCGTGACGTACGTCGAAACCCTGACTCCGAGCAGACTCACGACCACGCCAGCGACGACGAACAGCGCCATCCGCGTGCCGGGGTCGAGTTCGATGCGCTCGACGGCGAGACTCCCGATTTCCATCTGGGGAACGACCAGCGGGGGCACGTACTCCTCGCGCTGGAGGAAGTACGCCGAGAACCCCCGGACGACCAGTCCGACCGCCAGCACGCCGAACGGGAGGTTCAGGTAGGAGTGGCGGAGGCGGTCGTTGCGGATGACCTCGTCCAGCAGGCGACCGGTCGAGGCCGTCACCGCCGCGGCCGCCAGCCACGGCACGCTGGCGAACGCGAACGCCATCGCGGGCATCAGGACGCCTCCCGTGGGCGCGGAGGGGTCCGAGACGCGGAGCGCACCGGCGAAAACGCCGATGAGCGACAGCCCCGCCGCGACGACGTAGGTGACGATGGAGACCCGACCGGAGTACAGCGCGTCCTTGGCCTCGCCGGGCACGTCGGCCACGTAGTCGTCCACGCCCAGCCCCTTGTAGAGGACGAACAGGCCGATGACCGCCGTGATGGACGCGACCGCCAGCGCCGGACCGAACGCCATCAACAGGATGGGAAAGGCGAGCATGGCGATTCCGACCGGGACGAGGACGGTCTGGCGCAACTCCTCGTCGGCGAGAAACTGCTTGAGGAGGTAGTAGGTCGATTCGATGTCGCGGGCCTGCCGGACGACCACCCTATCGACAGCGTCGACCGTGACCCGGCTCTCGATGATGGGGACCAGTCGCTCGTCTTGGGCGCTGTCGATGACGACCACCGCGGAGTCGGGGTCGTACTCCGCGATGAGCGAGTCCATCTGGTCGGCGACCGCGCGGTCCCGGCCGACCATCGTCTCGGCCGCCCCGGAGATGACCGCCACCGTGACCTCCTCGTCGCCGTCCCGGAGGTCGCGGGCCACGCGCAGGGATTCGAGCAGACAGTTGACGCTGGCGTCCTCGGGGTCCGCGAGACCGACCTCGGTCACGAGCGACCGGACCGCCTCCCACCCCGCGACCGGCGTGTCGAGGCCGGTCTTGGTCCCGATGTCGTCGTCCCGGTCGACGCACACTACCAGCGTACTCATGTCGCGTATCTGAATCCAGACGGTCGGGCGTTAAAAACCCTCGTGCTTGCTAGATTGTGGAGTGTACTCGCGAGTCGAGAGACGAGTCAATCGTCCGTCGTTCGTACTCCTCGCTCTCGACTATCGCCCCCGAACTCGGGAAGTTCGATATCGAATGGAATCGGACAGAAGCAGAAACTACCGCGTGAGCTTTGCGGTGGCCAACGGGTGGTGGCCGAGTTTCTCGTCGTACTCCTCTAACTCCTCCATCGGGACGTTCCGGGGCTTTCGCTCGGGAAGGTCGAGCTCGCCGTCCGCCATCCAGAACCGACCGTCTCGACTCACGTTTCTGTACGGAATCTCGCTGTCCATGACCGAGTTGATGTACTCCCGCCACAGCGTATCCGCAATGTCATCCGTCGGGAATAGCCACGCAGCGTACTTCTCGCCCTCTTCTAAGTCTACAGTCACCATCCCGGCCAGCGACTTGTCATCTTCGCCGAAGTACCCGATAAGTTCGTCTTTCGGAGCCCTGTGTTCGATAGTGAACGTGTCCCTGATTCCACCGAGTTTCTCTCTCAGTTGTCGCGACGCTCGCGTCAGTTCCGACTGATTCTCGTAGTATCCTTCGATGCTACGGTTCAGATATTTGGTTGCTTCGGGTCCTTTCGTGGCCACGTGCCGGTCGTCGGATACTGCGTGAGTCCACCCGCCCCCGGTAGAGATGATGTCGAAATCCCGTTTCGAATCGACGACTCGGCCATCGGTGCCATCGAGACTGCTCACGACCTCGTCTCTCGACGCGTACTCCGGATACTGGTCGACCCGAAGCACGTTAGCGCCGATCCACTGGAAGAACGTCACGGGGATTTCGGCCTCCGAAATCTCTGTCCCCGGTGGCGCTTGAGAACCCTTGTACGCGATTGCGGAGTACGTAACTCCCGCACGGTCGTAGACTTCGTACGGGCTAAAGGCACTGAAATGGTGCGGGTCGCCTTCCGCATCCAAGGCCCAATTCCGAGCGATTTGCGCGCGTGATACTCGCTCTACGTTCGGGTCTCGTGGTCCCGAACTGCCACCGACGAGGGGAAGCGACGAGCAACCCGAGGTAGCACCGACTCCGACCGAACCGAGCGCGGCCAGAACCGAACGTCTAGTAGTACTACGATTTGCTTCGCTACGATTACCGACCGAGGTATCCATGCCCGCAAATGTGTATAATAACTTGTTAAATATTGGTGGTACTATCACCGGGGCGTTCGGTCAAGAGAAAAGAAGAGAGATAAATCTATTCTGAGATGTACTCGAAGTAGCTCGTTTCAGCGCTGTTTTGCCACCGCAAACACGACAGCACCGAGCTTTCACAGCCGAGTCAGACTCGCCAAACTCGCCGCGACGCCGTGGCCGACTTTCCGCCCGGCACCGCGGGCGTAGTGGTGGACGCTCTTGTGGAATGGCTGGCGTCGGCCGTAGACGTCGGCGTCGCCGTCGGCCAGCGCCGTCACGATGGACTCGCTGTCGAGGTTCCGCTTCGAGGAGGCCTCGATAGTGAGTTCGGTGTACGCGCGACCGATGTACCTCGCGGAGTGGGCGTCGCTGGCGGCGACGCCGGGGTAGTCGTTGCGGGCGGCGAACTGGCGGGCGCGTCGGTTCCGGTAGCCCGTGAAAATCCACGCGTTGTACACCTCGATGGCGTCGCAGTCGGTGATGCGGCCCCGGCGGACGCCGTGGCGGGTGCGCTGGAACGGGTGGGGAACGACCGCGACGCCGCCCGCCTCGCGGACCGCCGCGACCGTCTCGTCGAGCGGTCGGTGTGGCTCGGGACGCTCGGTGACGCCGATGGCCAGCAGGTGGCCCGCGGCGGTCGAGACCTCGACGCCGGGGATGCCGACGAGACCGTACTCGGGGGCGAGTTCGGCCGCCCGGAGCGACTCCCGGATGGTGTCGTGGTCGGTCACGACGATGCCGTCGAGGCCGATGTCGCTGGCCTGCGCCAACAGCATCTCGACGGGTTCGTGGCCGTCGTAGGACCCCTCCGAGTGGACGTGAGGGTCTATCGTCACCGAGAGTTGAGGGGACATTTGCATCCCCTTACGCCCGAACCCTCAAAAGTGCGGCTCTCGAAAAACTGACAGTACGACGATGAGCGACGGGAAGAGGGACGACGAGGCAGGTGGCGAACGGACCGGTGGCGAAGGAACGGACGACGACCAGACGAACGAGGAGACCGGCGGCGACGAGTCGAGCGAGCGAGCGGCCGACGATGCGTTGCTCGCGGCGGCCGAGCGCGGCGAGCGAACCGACGACCGTTAGTCGGCCGCCGCCGGGTCGACGACCTCGCCGGACTCGACGTTCACGCCCATCCTGTCGCAGACGTCCGAGAGCGGACACGCGTCCAGTCCGTCCAGACAGGCGGGCTTGCGCGCCGAGCAGTACTCGCGGCCGAACTGAATCGAGGCGGTGTGGCCGAACCCGCACTTCTCGGCGGGGACTTCCCGTTCCAGCACCGCGCGGACCTCCTCGTGGTCGGCGTCGGCGGGCGCGACACCCAGTCGCCGGTAGATGCGGTGGACGTGGGTATCGACCGGGAAGACGCCCGCCTGCCCGCCGGCGAACAGCAACACGCAGTCGGCGGTCTTGGGACCGACCCCGCCCATGTCGAGGAGGACCGACCGAACCTCGGCCGGGTCCTCCTCGCGGACGAAGGCGTCGAACGCGGCGGCGCTCCCGTACTCCTCCAGCACGCGGTCGGCGACCGCAGTCAGCACCTCGGCCTTCCGGTTGTAGAGGCCCGCGGGCCGAATCGTGTCCGCGAGTTCGTCGTGTCGCGCGGCGGCCAGCGCCGCGGCGAGGTCTCTCTCTGTTGCATCGTATCGCTCCATCAGCGCGTCGTGGGCGGGTTGGCTCGCCACGTCGCTGGTGTTCTGGCTCAGGACGGTTCGGACCAGACACTCGAAGGCGTCCCGCCCGCCGTAGGTCTTCTGCCAGTACATGTCGCCGAGTCGGTCCACGACCTCCTCGGCGCGCGTGGCGGCCTCGCCGGGGGCGAACTCGGCGGCCGCGCTCGCCTCGGCGTCGCCGCCGCTGATGTTCTCGGCGGGTTCGGCGCGCGCCGCGGCGTCGGAGGACTCGGCGGACTCGTCGCCGGATTCGACGCTCTCCGTCGGGTCGGCGTCGGACTCGTCGATCATGGACGAGAGTGGGGACCGAATCGGATTAAAACGGTCGCTACTCGGCTACTCGCGCTCGACGGTCAGGGTCACGGTCAGGTCGGCTCCGTCGGCCAGCGCCGCCACGAGGTCGCGGTCGAAGCCCACGGCCGCGAACTCCGCGCCGACCAGCACCGTCCGGTCGTCCACGTAGTCGCTGGTCCGGCCCACCGCGCTCCGGTCGCTCTCGAAGGTCAGGTCCGGGTGGCCGCGCCCGACCACTGTCTGCGTGTAACGCTCGTCGCCGCCGTCCACCTCGAACGCCGCGGTGATGGTCGCGTCGGCGTGCTGGCAGGCCGCGACGAACTCCTCGGCGAAGTCGGCGGGCGCGCGGTCGGCCTCGATACCGAGGATGCAGTCACCCGCGGGTGTCAGGTAGTCGTCGGTCGTCACCTCGAAGGTGCTGGCGTGGGCGGCCGAGACGTTCTCGTGGCCCTGCGCACGGACGACTTCCTTCGTACTGGTCGATTCGTTCATGCAGGTCGGTTTCGGGACGGAGTACTTTAGGGGCGTCTTTCGGACCGACGACGAGGAGGTCGCTCGGTCGGTCGCCGTCTCGGGGCGGCTTCGGCAAGATTCTCCGGAGGTTGCCGTCCGAGACACGGGCGCTTCAGAAGGCTTTTGATTTGGCATGGGTTACCGGCTAGTTAGGAATGCCAGACGACCTGAACTGGGCCATCGGCGGAGAGGCCGGCGATGGGATCGACTCTACCGGGAAAATCTTCGCGCAAGCACTTTCCCGCGCAGGACGGCACGTTTTCACTTCAAAGGATTTCGCGTCCCGAATCCGCGGCGGTTACACCGCCTACAAGATTCGGAGTTCGACCGACCGCGTCGAGAGCGTCGTGGACCGCCTCGACATCCTCGTCGCGCTGACCGAGCGCACCATCGACGAGAACCTCGACGAACTCCACGACGATTCGGTCATCATCTACGACGGTGAGCGCACCGAGATGGAGGACGTGGAGATTCCGGGCGACATGACCGGGCTGTCGGTGCCCCTCCAGCGCCTCGCCGAGGAGGCCGGCGGTGCCATCATGCAGAACATCGTCGCGCTGGGCGCGGCCTGCGAGGTCACGAACTTCCCCATCGAGAACCTCGACTCCGCGCTGGAGAAGAAGTTCGGCGACAAGGGCGAGTCCATCGTCTCGAACAACAAGGAGGCCGCCCGCAAGGGCCAAGAGTTCGTCGCCGACGAGTACGACTACGAGTTCGACTACGACCTCGACACGACCGACAACGACTACGTCCTGCTGAACGGCGACGAGGCCATCGGCATGGGCGCAATCGCGGCTGGCTGCCGATTCTACGCCGGGTATCCCATCACGCCCGCGACCGACGTGATGGAGTACCTGACCGGCCGCATCGAGCAGTTCGGCGGCGAAGTCGTCCAAGCCGAGGACGAACTGTCGGCCATCAACATGGCGCTGGGCGCGGCCCGCGCCGGTGCGCGCTCGATGACCGCCACGTCCGGGCCGGGCATCGACCTGATGACCGAGACGTTCGGTCTCGTCGCGACCAGCGAGACGCCGCTGGTCATCGCCGACGTGATGCGCTCCGGGCCGTCGACCGGGATGCCGACCAAGCAGGAGCAGGGCGACCTCAACATGACGCTGTACGGCGGCCACGGCGAGATTCCGCGGTTCGTCGTCGCGCCGACCAACGTCGGCGAGTGTTTCCAGAAGACCATCGAGGCGTTCAACCTCGCCGAGAAGTACCAGACGCCCGTCTTCCTGCTGGCGGACCTCTCGATGGCCGTCACCGAGCAGACCTTCGAACCGGAAGTCTTCGACATGGACGCCGTGGAAATCGACCGCGGCAAGATAGTGGACGACGACGAGGTCGAGGCGTGGACCGACGAGCGCGACCGCTTCCAGCCCCACTTCTCGACGGCCGACGGCATCAGTCCGCGCGCGCTCCCCGGCACGGAGAACGCCGCGCACATGTCCACAGGTCTCGAACACAACGCGTTGGGTCGCCGGACCGAGGACACCGACGTCCGCATCGAGCAGGTGGACAAGCGCAACCGGAAGGTCGAGACCGCCAAGGAGGAAGAAGACTGGAGTCCGCGAGAGTTCGGCGACTCCGACTCGGACAACCTCGTCATCTCGTGGGGGTCGAACGAGGGCGCGATGCGCGAAGCCCTCGACTACCTCGACGAGGAGGACATCGACGTTCGGTTCCTCTCGGTGCCCTACATCTTCCCGCGGCCCGACCTCAGCGACGACATCGAGGCCGCCGACGAGGTCATCGTCGTCGAGTGTAACGAGAGCGGACAGTTCGCCGACCTGCTGGAACACGACGCGCTGACCCGCGTCAAGCGCGTGAACAAGTACAACGGCGTTAGGTTCAAGGCCGACGAACTGGCAGAGGAAATCGAGGCAGCACTCCAGACCGAGGAGGTCGAAGCATGAGCTCAGAAGTTAGATTCACGGACTTCAAATCCGACAAGCAGCCGACGTGGTGTCCGGGTTGCGGGGACTTCGGCACGATGAACGGCATGATGAAGGCGCTGGCCAACACGGGCAACGACCCCGACAACACCTTCGTCGTGGCGGGCATCGGTTGTTCCGGTAAAATCGGCACCTACATGCACAGCTACGCGCTCCACGGCGTCCACGGCCGCGCGCTCCCCGTGGGCACGGGCGTCAAACTCGCCAACCCCGACCTCGAAGTGATGGTCGCGGGTGGCGACGGCGACGGCTACTCCATCGGCGCGGGCCACTTCATCCACGCGGTCCGCCGGAACGTGGACATGACCTACGTGGTCATGGACAACCGCATCTACGGGCTGACCAAGGGCCAAGCCTCGCCGACGTCGCGCGAGGACTTCGAGACGAGTACGACCCCTGAGGGACCGAAGCAGCCGCCGGTCAACCCCCTCGCGCTGGCGCTCTCGGCGGGCGGGAGCTTCATCGCCCAGTCGTTCTCCACGGACGCTCAGCGTCACACCGAAATCGTCCAGAAGGCCATCGAACACGACGGCTTCGGCTTCGTGAACGTCTTCTCGCCCTGCGTGACGTTCAACGACGTGGACACCTACGACTACTTCCGGGACTCCATCGTGGACTTAGACGACGAGGACCACGACCCGACCGACCGCGAGGCGGCGAAGACGAAGATTCTCGACGCCGACAAGGAGTATCAGGGCGTCCTCTACCAGAACGAGGAGTCCGTCCCGTACTCGGAACTCCACGGACTGGACTCCAACATGGCCGACATCCCGGACGGCGCGCCCGAGGGCGCGATGGACCTCGTCCGCGAGTTCTACTGACGACTCGGTTTTTCTCCGCTCTTTTCGGTCCCGGAGTCGCTTCGCCGTTCTGGCGAGCGGACGGCGTTCGGCGGTCGCGTACGGACGCGGCCCGAATACATTTCTCTACGCTATATCCTTTCGATGACGAACCCGGAGAACAACCGACCGCACGCGATTCGAGTCTGGAACGACAGCGGCCGGGTGCGGCGTATCCTCCTCCGACTGACGCGAGGTAGCGGGTCTGGCGAGTCGAGCGCGGCGCTCGACCGTCGCGTCGAGTTCCCCGCCGACGGGTACCTGACGGTGGGGCTCCTCGAACCCGACGACTACGCGCTGGCCGTGCGGCCCGGCGACGGGACGGGAGAGGGCGCGACGACGGCGACTTCCACCGGAACCGCGGCGGGCGCAATCGTCGAGGTTCCGCGGGCACGGTTCGACTGCAACGACTCGCAGACCGACGTGCGCGTCGCGCCCGACGGCGCAGTCGAGTCGTTCACGGTCTCGACCGAAATCGGCTGTCCGCCCGAGGAGGTCGGCCGGACGTTCACCGCCTTCCGTGGCTCTTGTGGACCCACAGACGACGCCAGCGTCTCGTTCGCCGACGAACTGGTCGAGGTGTCGGGGTCGATTCGGGTTCCCGACCCCTGCTACGTCGCGCGACTGGCCGACGTGTCGATAGCCGACGCCGACACACTTCGGGTCACGGTCGCCGCGACCGAACCGAACGGCGGCGTCTGCGTCCAGTGCGTCGGAACCGTCGAGTACGCCGCCGACCTTCGATTCCGCGACAGCGTGCCGGGGACCGTCGAAGTGGTCCACCGGCGCGACGGGGAGTCCGCGGTGGTCGCGACGGCGACCCGCGGCGGGTCGTCCGGCGACGAGACGACGACCGGCGACCAGCGACGCTCGGCGGAAGTACGATAACCGACTGACGCGTCTCGGCTTTTGCCCGCGTCGGGTCAACAGAATTCCCGTGCGAGGGCGTTTGCGTCCGATTTTTATGGGAGAGGTGAATACACGCAGTAGAGATGACTGCGGACGAATACGACACCGGCGAGCGGACCTCGCCGAACGACCGGCCGCTGGTCGGTCGCGACCGCGCCGTCCGGGGCGACGCGAGGAGCGAGGTCGCCCGCCCGGTCGATTCGCGCGACTGCTTCGACCCCGACCGACTCGTCGGGCCGACCGACGCGTCGGGCCGAGAGTCCGTGACAGCAATGCCGTCTGGAGATACCTCCGAGGAGCGACTCTATGTCTAACCACTTCGACGTAGTGATTGCCGGTGCCGGACCGGCGGGCGCACAGTGCGCGCGGGACTTGGCCGAGCGCGGCTACGACGTCGTCGTCCTCGAAACCGAGGCCGAAGACGAGTTCCCCGCCCAGAGCAACAAGTCCACGGCCGGGACGTTCCCCTCGATGATGGGGTCGTTCGGCATCCCGGACGACGTGGTGATGAACTACACCGACGACGTGGTGCTGGAGTCGCCCAACAACCACTACGTCCGCCACCAACCCGGTGCGGTCCTCGAGTTCGCGGACTTCAAGAACTTCCTCGTGGAGGACGCCCGCGAGGACGGTGCCGAGTACTGGTTCGACGCCCGCGTCTCCAAACCCATCATGGACGACGGCGACATCGTCGGCGTCCGGTTCAACGGCGACCGAGAGGTCTACGGAGACGTCGTCGTCGACGCGACCGGCCCGGCCGCGCCGCTGGCAAAGGACCTCGGCGTGACCGGTCTCGAACGCCAGCATCAGGCCATCGGCGTGGAGTACGAGCTAGCGGGCATCGACATCGACGCCGACGGCTACGCCGACCTCACCGACGCGATGATGCTCCGTCTCGACCACGAACTCGCGCCGGGCGGCTACTCGTGGATATTCCACACCGGCGAGGACACCGCGAAGGTCGGCCTCTGTTACATCCAGAACGAGGCCCACCGCGACTACGCCAAGGACGGCATGAGCATCGACGGCTACCTCCAGTACTGGCTCGACAACGACCCGCGGTTCGCGGACGCCGAGCGCATCGAAGGGAAGCAACACCGCGGGTCGGCCCACATCCAGATGCCCGACGGCTTCAGCACGGACAACTTCATGGCCGTCGGCGACACGGTGCCGACCATCGACCCCCTGTGGGGCGAGGGCATCCACACCTGCATGAAGTCGGGTCGGATGGCGGCGGTCACGGCCGACCGCTGTTTCATGTCCAGCGACCGGGACACCTCCGCGGAGAAGCTGTCCATCTACGACGACCTCTGGCACGAACGGGTCGCCCCGAAGATGCGGCGGCGACTCCTGATGACCCAACTGCTCTATCTCGTGCCCAACGAGCGCTACGACACGCTCATCCGGGACCTCAATCGCGTGGACGCCGACGCCCTCAGGAAGGCCAACACCGGGAGCATCCGGGGCATCCTGAAGCTGATTCACACCGACGACATCCCGATATTGGCGCAGTTCGTCAAGGAACGACTGCTCTGAGGTCTCCCGCGGGGAAGTGAGTCGTCGGTCGCGGCCGACTGCGGAGCGCGGAGCGTAGGACGCGGCCCGCGACCCGAGACGGACGCTGGCTACACCATCGAGGTCGGCCGCCCGCGAAGGCCGCGAACGAGTTTTCGCAGGAGTTCCAGCGCGCGAACCACGCTCCGAACGTCGTCGAGGACTCTGATGAGCCGGGTGAGCCGCCTGAGTAGCGATGCCATGCGAATCGACACCACGCCACTCCTCATAAGCTCCGGGGCCGTCCGCAGGTCTCCGACGCTACTCCTCGCCGAACGCCCGTTTGATGGCCTGTCGGTCTATCTTCGAGGGACCGGAGGTCGGCATCTCATCGACGAAGGCGAGATGGCGCGGGCGCTTGAACCGCGCCAGTTTCCCGTCCAGAAAGTCGGTTAGCTCTTCGAGAGTCAGCGACTCGTCGCCCTGTACGACCGCCTTCCCCACCTGTCCCCACTGGTCGTCGGAGACCGGCACGACGACGACCTCCTCGACCTTCGGGTGGTCGGCGATGCGGTCCTCGACGGCGGCGGGATAGACGTTCTCGCCGCCCGAGACGTACATGTTCTTCTTCCGGCCCTCGATGTAGAAGTAGCCCTCGTCGTCGCGGCGAGCGAGGTCGCCGGTCGAGACCCACCCGTCGCCGAACGTCTCTGCGGTTTCGGCCTCGTTGCGCCAGTAGCGGTCGGCGGCGTGGGGACTCGCCAGTTCGAGTTCGCCGATTTCGCCCGCCGGGAGTTCTCGGCCCTCGTCGTCGGCGATTCGGGCGTCGGCGTGCATGACGGGGACGCCCACGCTGTCGGCCTTCTCGCGGGGCCACCCGTCGGGCATCGTGAAGTTGTTCGGGCCACACTCCGTCAGCCCGTAGCCCTGCGAGAGGTCCACGTCCCGGTCCCACCACTCCTCCATGACCGACTCCCGGCAGGGACCGCCGCCCGACTTGGCGAACCGGAGCGTCGAGAGGTCGGTGTCGGCCCAGTCGTCGTGTCGAGTCATCATCCGGAGGACCGCCGGAACCGCGACGAGGACGGTCGCGCCCTCCGACTCCACGAGGTGCAGGACCTCGCTCGGCTCGAACTCGCGGGCGAGGAGAACCGTCGCCCCGAGGTGGAACATCGGGAC
>SDGW01001080.1_pt1 | contig 11365 bp, 12 predicted proteins | sample 2873831 | NCBI WGS metagenome assembly SDGW01 (sample SAMN08132700, study PRJNA421101) | hypersaline lake metagenome | isolation source: celular fraction 0.22 microns magnesium sulfate-rich crust from ephemeral... | place: Spain: Penahueca Lagoon, Toledo | collected 2011-07
GCGTCCGATCACGGCCTGCTGACGACGATCGGCTTCCAGCGCTCGGGCGAGGACGTTCAGTACGCCCTCGAAGGATCGATCTTCGTCACCGGCGCGGCCATCGAGTGGCTCGAGGACATGACGCTGATCGACGATCCGGCCGAGACGGCGGAACTGGCCCGCAGCGTCGACACGACCGACGGCGTCTACGTCGTCCCCGCCTTCACCGGCCTGGGTGCACCGCACTGGGATCAGCGCGCCCGCGGCACCATCGTCGGGATGACCCGCGGGACCCGCAAGGAACACGTCGTCCGCGCGACGCTGGAGTCGATCGCGTACCAGACCCGCGACGTGGCGGAAGCGATGGAGGCCGACTCGGGGATCGAGATGACCTCGCTGAAAGTCGACGGCGGCGCCGTCAAGAACAACTTCCTCTGTCAGCTCCAGTCGGACATCATCGGCTCGGAGATCGTCCGGCCGGTCGTCGACGAGACGACGGCGCTGGGATCGGCCTACGCGGCCGGGCTCGCGGTCGGCTACTGGGACGACCCCGACGAGCTCCGGAGCAACTGGCAGGTCGACGCGGAGTTCGAACCCGACATGGACCCCGACGAGGCCGACCGACGGTACGACCGCTGGTCGGACGCCGTCGAGCGATCGCGCGACTGGGCGCGGGATGCGGAGGAGTGACCCATGCTGCTGCCGCTATTCCAGATCCCCGTCATCGGGATGGAGCTCGAGGCGTTCGTCGTCCTGCTGATCGCCGCCCTCGCCGGCGGCGCGTTCGGCGCGGCGCTCGGCGCACTGCCCGCGTTCGTCTTCACCGGCTTCGTCGTCTTCCTCGGCGAGGGGCTGGCCGTCCTCGAGGGCGAACTCGGCGGTCTCGATGCCGTCGGCGCCGGTGATATCGCAACCGGCATCACAGGGACGATCGGCTTCGGCGCAGTGACCGGCCCGCACATCGCCTTCGCCGGCGGCGTCGCGGCGACGGCCTACGCCGGACGGAAGTATCCCGAGATGGAGCCCGACGACTGGGACTACCACTTCGGGAAGAACATCCTGTACGCGTTCGGGACCAAACCCGACATCCTCGCGGTCGGGGCGATCTTCGGCGCGCTCGGGATGCTCATCACGCAGGTGATGGCCGGACTCGGCGTCCCGACGGACAACATCGCGCTCTCGGTCGTGGCGACGGCCTTCCTGGCGCGACTCGTCTTCGGCTACCCGCTCGTCGGCAGGGTCGGCGGCTCGAACATCCTCGATATGTCGCCGTTCGAGCGCGAGGAGAAACGATTCGTGGCCGACGGCGGCACCGAGACCGACCGGCTGGCGACCGAGCCCTGGCTGCCCCACCAGTACGAGTGGTCCGGCGTCACCGCCATCGGAATCGTCGCCGGCATCCTGGGCGGCTTCATCTGGCTCGAGACCGGGAGCATCTTCATGGGTTACGCGATTTCGGCGATGAGCCTGCTCTTTCTCAACCTCGGCGTCGAGAAGATCCCGGTCACCCACCACATCACGCTGCTGGGATCGACGGGCGCGGTGATCGCGGCGGCCGCCATCGGAAGCGACCCGGTCGTCCTGCTCGTCGCTGGCGCGTTCGGCGCGATCAGCGCGCTCCTCGGCGAAGTGAGCCAGCGCGTGTTCTACTCCCACTCGGGGACGCACGTCGACCCGCCGGCGATGGCCATCGCGGCGTTCATGTTCGTCCTCGGAATCCTGTATCTGGCCGGTCTGCTCCCCAACGCGGGCTATCTCGCCCTCTGAGAGCGGTGCGAACCGCGATCGGCCGCCCCGGCCGGCCGACGGCGAGCGGCGATCGATCGCGCTTCCCCATCAGGAGTCCAGCGGCAGGGGGCTCCGCGTCGGGAATCCGTCGGCGTAGTAGCCACTAATGTAACAATTCAAGTTATTCGTTATGCCATATATGATCTCGTCCCGACGGGCTACTCTCGCGCTCTACCGGGCATAAAACTACGGAACGAATTCACCTCGTGTAGCCGAGGTTCGGGTTTATATTTCACTTTATCTACTATTGATATGGCATACCACGATGGTTGGTGATGATTCGCATTCACACGACGATTCGAGCATCGATCGGCGAAACTTCGTGCGGGGGTGTGGAGCGGTCGCGGCGATGGCCGCGGCCGGGCTGAGCGTCGACTCCGTCGCGGCGACGGCGGCGGACCTCGACGCGCTCCTCGAGGACCTGCCGGACAACTGGGGTCGGTGGGGAGAGGACGACGAACTCGGCGCGCTCAATCTACTGGGCAGCGAGGAGGCGTTTGCGGGGATGCAAGCGGCGATGCAACGCGGTCCGAAGGGGATCGAGCGGTTCACCCTCCAGATGCCGATGACCGGCGAGGCGATCGACGTCCTCGTCGAAGAGGGCGCCGAGGGTCCGACGACCGACACGGGGGATCCAATGTTCCCCGGCCGGACGCCGGCCCGCCGCGACAACGTCGCGGACGCACGGACCGCCGAGCCGTACCCGGGCGGCATGCAGTTCTCCGACGATCGGTTCGTCACGGAGTTTTTCCTCCAGGGGACGACCCACATGGACTCCCTCGGCCACGGCTGGTACGGCGACGAGGTGTACAACGGCTACGACAAGTCGGTCACGGCGACGCCGAAGGAGTTCGACTATCCAATCCCCGGCTGCACGGACGGAGACGACGGCGACGGGAAAGAGGCGAAGGGCCACTCGGAAGGCGGAGTGAAAGAGACGTACGGCCACTCGGCCGTCGACATCTCCCCCCTGGCGGACGCCGGCGTCGCGGGCCGCGGCGTCCTGCTCGACGTCGGCCGTGAGTGCGGCGACGACCGCGGCTGGCTCGAGCTCGGCGCGGAGGTGACCCTCGAGGACCTGAAGGCGACGGCCGAGGCGCAGGGGGTCGACCTCCGACAGCGGGACATCCTCCTGTTCCGGACCGGCTCGCTCGAACGCGTCACCGATCCCGACGCGGAGTGGAACCCGCTGAACGAGCCCGGGCTGGTTTTCAGCGATGACCTCATCCGCTGGATACACGACATGGAGATCCCGATGATCGGCGCGGACACCGTCGCCGTCGAGAAGGTGACCCAGACCGTCGGCGACCACACGTTCGTCCTCCCGTTACACGGCGCGCTCCTGCGGGACCTGGGCGTGTCGCTCAACGAGATCCTGTGGCTCGAGGAACTCGCGACGCAGTGTGCCGACGACGGCATCTACGACTTCCTCCTGACCTCGGCACCACTGCACGTCGAGCGGGCGACGGGCGGGCCGGTCAACCCCGTCGTGCTCAAGGCGACAAAACCGAAAAAGAAGCGATCCTGACCGCCGGATCGGCCTCCCGTCGCCGTCTCGCTGACGGCGGCAATGGCGGGCCACCGACCCGACCGTTTTAGGGGCCGGCTCGCTCATCTCCGATATGACCGCCGATCCGCCGCTCGTCCTCGATGTCGACGGCGCGTTCGGCGCGATCAGCGCGCTCCTCGGCGAAGTGAGCCAGCGCGTGTTCTACTCGCACTCGGGGACGCACGTCGACCCGCCGGCGATGGCGATCGCGGCCTTCATGTTCGTTCTCGGACTCCTGTATCTGGCCGGACTGCTCCCCAACGCGGGCTATCTCGGGCTCTGACGGAATTCGAAATTCGACTGCGTTCCGTCTCTTTCGGCTCCCGTTGAAAATTTCGGGTTCCGGCACTCGTCACGCTCAGCGAGAGCGAATCCCGTCTCTGAGCGGTGCGCGTGGAACGACGAGGTCGGAGCGGGCACGGGTACTGATTGCCTCCTCTGCGGGCGAATCCCACGTTGCAGGCGAGTCGATGTCCAATCCGACGATTTCACAGGCGGTACGAGGCGGATGCCACGGGGCTCGATCCCGAGGCAGTCGACCGGGTGGTCTCCGTTCACAGGATAGCTTTATCGTGGTGCTCGGTGGCATTTGGCATGGTGTTTGATAATGACACAGGAGTGGACCATCGAGGGGGACTACGTCGAAGCCTGCAACTGCGACGTTGCATGCCAGTGCGTGTGGATGGAACCGCCTGACGACGACGTCTGTACCGTCTCGCTGGCGTGGCACATCGAGGAGGGACGCTACGGCGACGTCGACCTGAGCGGGGTGGATGTCGGGATGCTCATTTCGACCGACGAGGGAGTCATGTTCGCCCCCGAAACGGAGTGGGACGTCGTGTTACTCGTCGACGAGACGGCCGACGACGACCAGCGCGAGGCCATCGAGGACATCTATTCTGGCCGCGCCGGCGGGATCTGGGCACCCGTCGCTGATACGCACGTCCGATCCGTCGACGTCGCAACCGTGCCGATCAGCTTCTCGCGGGATGGGACGGACTTCTCCGTCGAACTCGGGGACGCCGTCGAAATGGACGCGAGCGGCGCGGCCGGGTTCAACGAGGAGGTCGGTACGGTCACACCACATCCGCTGACGGAGAGTCTCGAGGTGCAGACCGGCAAGTCGTCCACGGCCACCGTCTCCTACGACGACCAGTTCGCGTGGGACGTTTCGGGGAACAACGCCTACCTCGGGGACTTCGAACTGGCGAACTCCTGAGGACGGGCGGACAGCAATAGACGATCGATCATGGGGATACACGACTCGGTTCGAGACCGGATTACCCATCGGGACATCCCGATCGTCGCGCTCGTCACGTACGTAATCGCGTTGCTCGCGTGGGTGGCGATCGTGGGTCGCTGGCTCCCGATGCCCGGCGGCCGGGCGGGAATACAGATGTCCGACCCGGGAGCACCAGAGGCGATGGCGCTCTCGAACGGGCTGACCGGGATCAGCCTGTACCTGCTCATGTGGGGGGCGATGATGATCGCCATGATGTATCCCTCGTCGGTTCCGCTCTTCCGGCTGTACGCCGAGACGCTCGAGGGGACGACGACCGCGGGGAAAGTGACGCGAGTCGGGGCGTTCATCGGCACGTACGCGCTCGTGTGGACGCTGACGGGGCTCGTCCCGCTCGTCGTCAATGCGCTGGTGCCGATCGTCACCCTCGCGAACGCCCACGGTGGGCTCCTGCTGGGCGGGTCGTTACTGCTCTTATCGGGATACCAGCTCTCGCCGTACAAATTCCGCTGCCTGCGGCAGTGTCGGTCACCGCTCGGATTCCTGCTGACCCATCACCGACCGGGGGTGCGCGGTGCCATTCGGACGAGCTGGCAGTTCAGCGTCTTCTGCGTCGGGTGTTGTTGGGCGCTGTTCGCGTTCATGGTGATCGTGGGCTCGATGAACATCGTCTGGATGGCGCTCATCGCCGTCGTGCTCTCGCTCGAGCGGACGGTCGCGTGGGGTGAACAACTGGCTCGCGCGGTCGGGATTCTCGCCGGCGTCGTCGGGAGCGCCGTCGTCGTGATCGCGATCGTCTAGAGCGTGTGAGCACGCACGTCGTTTCGCATAGGGCAAGGAGTCGCCGTTGCGGGCGAGTAACAAGTGTTGCATCCGCGAGCGACCAACGGGAGCGAGCGGCCTTTTTCATCGAAGTTTTTGCGCGAGCGGTTCGCCGCAGGCGAACTCGATGCGGAAAAAGTTCGCGCGTATTCCGCGACGAACCGATCAAGACATCGCAGTTCGACGGGAGAGTACGGAAGAGCGTTCTAATCACGTGTCAGAGGGACACCACCGAGCTGGCGGTCTCGAGCACGTCCGATCCGACTCTTTTAGGCCGTCCGACCCTCGAGTGACGGGTATGACCGCCGATCCGCCGCTCGTCCTCGATGTCGACGGCACCCTGACCCGCCCCGAGGGCTGGGGCATCGATCCCCGCGTCTTCGACCCGCTCCGCGAGTGGGACGCGCCCGTCGTGATCGCCACGGGGAAGGCCTTCCCCTACCCCGTCGCCCTCTGTCACTTCGTCGGCGTTCCCGAGCTCGTCGTCGCCGAAAACGGCGGCGTCGTCTACACCGGCGACGACGTGTTCTTCACCGCCGACCGCGAGGCCGCACAGGCCGTCGCCGAGGCGTACCGCGCCGCCGGCTACGATCTGGGCTGGGGCGACGAGGACACCGTCAACCGCTGGCGCGAGACCGAGATCGCGGTGAATCTCGAGCAGCCGATCGAGCCGCTGCGCGAGATCGCCGCCGAGCACGGTCTCGAGGTGATCGACACCGGCTACGCCTATCACGTCAAGGACGCGGCTCCGAACAAGGGCGACGGCGTCGCGCGGATCGCCGAGCACGTCGGCGTCGACCTCGCGGACTGCGTCGCCGTCGGCGATTCGATCAACGACGCGTCGACGTTCGACGTCGTCGGTCGAAGCTTCGCCGTCAGCAACGCCGACGAGGCCGCGAAGAACGCTGCCGACGAGGTCCTCGAGGACGTGCACGCCGATGGGACGCTGGCGGTCCTGGAGCGAGTCCGCGGCTCGCAGTAACGGCCGCGAGCTACCCCGTCAGGGCCGCGACCGGGCCTGCCACCGTATTCGCGGTCGTCGCTTCGTCGACCGGTTCACTTCGCGGCGACCGGCGTCTCGAGCCATCGATCCGGTAGCTCGTCGCCGTGGTCGTAGAGCAGCCTGAGCAACGGCTCGATGTCGTCGAACCGGGGGCCTTTCGCGACCCAATTGTCCTCCTGATGCCACTCGATTAGGTCGCCACTGGCTAGCATCGGGAGATGGCAGTGGCGTAGTTCGGCCACTTGCTCGTCGCGTTTCGCACCGCTAATCGAGACATCGTCGGGCAGCCGAACGTCTCTCTCTCGGTTTCGATCGCGCTCGAGCAGCGTGAGTAGCAGGCAGCGTCGGTAATCGTTCGCGACGATGGTGAGGAAGTCATTGAACATTGGTTCGATCTACTGGTCCTGCACCGATGTGCGTGCGCCATTACGTAGCAAGCCTTCTCCTCGAAATCTTCTCCGATGAATATTTGTCTAAATATGATACAATAAATAATATTGTTACCCGGATCATCACACGAGCAGTCGGCCGAGGTTCGTTACTGGCTGTCCTCGAGCACGTCGTCGAGCCACTGCTCGGGGACGAGCCGTATCTGGCCGTCCGCCTGCAGCGAGTCCGCGGTGACGAACGCGATGTCGGTACCGGAAGCGACGGCCAGCCCGCCGCCGGCAACGGTATCCCAGTGGTTCAGGACGGTGTCGGGGACCGTCAGCGTCCGATCGCCGTCGATCTCGCTGCTCGCGACGTAGCGGATCCCCTCGCCGTCCTGAATCGGATCGAAGCGTTCCGACACGACGACGGCGTCGTCCTCGTCGCGGATCCCCCAGAACGCCTCGGCGCTCAGCGATAGCACGTTCCGGTTGAACGCCTCCTGCGGAACCGGAATCTCACTGCTATGTTCGTCGAACGCCGCGGCTCCCAGCCGCTCGTACGCCTCGGGCTCGGGGACTGCGGTCCCGGTCCCGGAGTCGGCGTCGGCCCCCGCCTCGTCGTCGGGTCCCGTACCGGCGGTCACGTTCTCGAGGTCGACCGAGGAATCGACGATCTGCTGCGCGTCGGCACCGCTGGCGTGCCGGTCCTCGTCCGCCGCACCGCCCTCGAGGTCGCCGATATCGGGCGCGGTGCTGACGACGTCCGTCTGGTCGACGGCGGCCCCGTCTCCGGTGTGTTCGTCGGTCGGTCGCCGTAGCTCGAGTGCGATGGCGACGAGTACGCCGCCGAGGGCGAACCGACCGAACGCGCGCTCGCGGTCGCCGCGCTTGAGCGCACGGACGCCGCCGAGGATGCTCGCCCCGCCGCCGATGCCCGCTGCGGTTCCCAGTCCGCTTCCCTCTCGGACGGCCCGGATCGCTCTCGAGACGTATTCGCGTCCGATACTCGCGTCTCCCCCGCCGCCGCTGCCGACGGGGTCGTCGACGATCTCAGTACTGGTCTCTGTGTCGCTCATAGGTTCGGAATCAGTGTCGCGGCCGGATCTTTCCGATTCGAGTCGGTGTTCAGTTCCCGTCGCTCGGCTCGTCTCCGCCCGACTCGTCGGCCATCGCGTCGGCCTCCGACTCGGCCGAGGACTGCACGTCGTCCATGTCGAGCGCGGAGCCGACCTCTTCCTGGTCGATCGCGCGCTCGAGGGTCTCGGGTTCGGTGACCGCGCCCAATCCCTTCTGCTCGACGGCGGACTTGACTTCGCCGGCGTCGATCGCCGACTCGACGCCGGTGGTGTCGGCGTTCGCGGACCGTTTGAGCGCGCGCCGGACGACGAGATACCCCGCCAGCGCCGCGCCGCCGGTGGCGACTGCGCCGGGAATCCCGTAGCGCTTGTAGCCGAACGTGACCGCTTTCTTGCCGATCGTGTAAGCTCCGATCATGCCCGAAAGCTGGACCGGAGCGGGGAAGAACGCGTGGCTTTCGTAGGGAAGGACGCGGGTCCGCCGCTGTTTCGGGCCGATCTGTTGGGCGCCACGGCCGTCGGAACGGCTCAGAACCCTTTTCCCGTCGTTCGCGTAACTCCAGATATGGTCACGTTGCAGGGGGTCGCCGTCGCGCTCCTCGGGGGTACCGTCGCCCTCGGCTGTGCGGGCGCCGTCTACCGGGACGCGACTGACGTGGGGGTCTCGAGGCCGCGCCTCTGGGCCGGATTCGTCTTTCTCGCGGTTGGCGGCGGGCTGGCCCTCTTTCTCTCGCCGCTGGACGTGCCGATCCCGGGACTGCTCGTGATCGTGCTCGCGGGGCCCGCCCTGTACCTGTTCGAGCGCGACGACACACAGCACGGCGACGAGCCCGCCGATCCCCACGCGCTCCCGAACGCGCCCGACTCGGGCGAGTCGGCGCGCGATCGGCGCGGCGACGAGTAGCCGACTGCCGATCTCGACGCAGCCAACGGCGTGCTCCCCAACGGATCGGCACCCGCGACCACCGAGCCGGCTCGCTTCGGATCGACCATCAGTAAGAGAGCGTCTCGAGCCCGTCGACGGCCTCGAAGTCACTGTCGCGAGTGACCAGGTCCGCGCCGTGATGTCGACAGACGCCGGCGATCATGATGTCGGCGACGTTGATCCGCGTCCCAGACGCGAGCAATTCGGCGTGAATCGCCGCTGCTTCGCGAGTCGCGCCGGCGTCGAACGGCAGCGGCTCGGTCCAGCCGAGGCCGTCCGCGACGGCCTCGACGGAGTCGGTATCCGACCACGCGGCGTCCCGGTATAGCTCGAAGAGAACGATGGTCGGTGCGTAGTACACCGGCTCCGTCCGCTCCTCCAGGAACGACTGTGCGGCGTCGACTCCGCGGAGGTAGTCGATCAGGAACGACGAGTCCAGCGCGATCATGACTGGTCCCGCTCGCGCCGTTCACGTCGCTCCGCAAAGGCGTCCTCGAGGTCATCTCGCGTGCGGCCCGCGGCCTCGGCGAACCCCTCGTCGTCAGCGAGCATGCCGAACCCTCGCATCACGTCCCGATCCGCCTCGGTCAGTCGGAGAACCGTCTCCGTAAAGCTCTCGTCGTCGCGTTTGTGCGCCTTCAGCCGCTCGTACGCTTCTTCCGTGATGGTCAGCGTTTTCGTCGCCATACGTGCACACGTAAACGTACACAACGGCTCGGTATAAACGTTCGTCTCGTCTTCGGCGGTGGTCTCCCTCGCGACGGTCCGTTTCCGACCGAGTGACCCTGGTGACATCCTCCCCGCCCTAAAGGGCGGGGCTTCCTACAAGGGACGCCTCTGACTCGAGGAGGTTTCAGGACTGAAACGCCGCAGGCGTCGTCTGTCCGGGTTTCGGACTCGGCGTGCGGTGTCCTGTGGTGCTGTCACAAGCACTCCCATCCTGTGGCGAGTCATCGCGTTCCGGTTTCCAAGGAACGCTCTCTCCCCACGGGTCTACGCGACCGGCGATGTTCGCCGCAGCGTTGATATCTGCCTGATACTCCGTGACCCAACACTCTGGGTTCGTACAGCGGAACTCCGCTTGCGACCCACGCTGGCCGATGTGACCCTGATGATATGGCGCATCTGGCTGTCTCATCGGTCGTGTGCGACCTCCGGGGACCGAGTCGACCACCCGCGGTGCGGGCCGAGACACCACACGGCTTTTGCCCGCGCCCGCCCAACCCCGGCACCATGAGCGACTCCGCGAACTCCGGGGGCGACGGCGCGAACGCCGCCGACGGCGACGGCGGGCCGGCACAGGTTTCGAGCCCGGACTACCACAGCGAGAACCACACGGCCGCCCAGACCTGCGGCTGGACGGCCAACGCCCTGCGCGGCGAGGGGAAGTGCTACAAGAACATCTTCTACGGCATCGAGTCCCATCGCTGCATTCAGATGACGCCGGTCGTCCGGTGTAACGAGCGCTGCGTCTTCTGCTGGCGAGATCACAACGGCCACGCCTACGAGATGGACGACGTCGAGTGGGACGATCCCGAGGCCGTCGTCGACGCCTCGATCGACCTCCAGAAGAAGCTGCTGTCGGGCTTCGGCGGCAACGACGAGGTCCCCCGCGAGGTGTTCGATCAGGCGATGGAGCCCCGCCACGTCGCCATCTCGCTGGACGGCGAACCGACGCTCTACCCCTACCTGCCGGAACTCATCGAGGCCTTCCACGACCGCGACATCACCACGTTCCTCGTCTCGAACGGCACCCGCCCCGAGGTCCTGCGGGAGTGCGATCCCACGCAACTGTACGTCAGCGTCGACGCCCCCGAGCGCCACACGTTCGATCAGGTCGTCGGCGCGATGGAGGACGACGCCTGGGAGAAGCTGCTCGAGACGATGGCCGTCCTCGCGGAGAAAGACGAGACTCGCACCGTGCTCCGGACGACCCTCGTCGACGGCGAGAACATGCACCACCCCGACTGGTACGCCGGCTTCTACCAGCAGGCCGATCCCGACTTCATCGAGCTGAAGGCGTACATGCACGTCGGCCACTCGCAGGGCCGGCTCGACCGCTCGGCGATGCCCGACCACGAGGACGTCGTCGACTTCGCGGAATCGGTAGCCGAACACATGCCCGCGTTCACCGAAGTCAAGGGCGTCCCGGCCTCTCGCGTCGCCCTGCTCGCGAAGACGAACGACACGTGGGTCCCGAAGCTGAAGAAGGACAGCGACTTCTGGGAACGCGATCCCGTCACCGGCGACTGATCTGTCGCGACCGTTCACCTGCGTGACCGCTCGTGCCCCCTCCCGGCGAGAACGTTCGCACGTTCTCGGTGTTCTCTCCCTGACGGGCTCGCTATAGTTCGAGTCGCGAGCTCCGAACGACTCGAGGCCCAGATTTCGCGCCTCGCAGACGCCCAGCTCCGGATCGTTCACGACGAGCACGTCGTAGGCGTCGGCGGTCTGGCGCTCGAAGCTCGCGACGACCGCCTCGTGGTCGTTGTGGGGGATCGTCGGGACGATCACGGTGACGCCGGGGTCAGGGTGCTGGATCGGTCGCAGCAGGGAGCGGGCCGCGGTCGCCGTCACTGGTCGGTCACCTCCTCGAGGTCGGTTTCGGCGTC
>SDGW01001081.1_pt1 | contig 11361 bp, 5 predicted proteins | sample 2873831 | NCBI WGS metagenome assembly SDGW01 (sample SAMN08132700, study PRJNA421101) | hypersaline lake metagenome | isolation source: celular fraction 0.22 microns magnesium sulfate-rich crust from ephemeral... | place: Spain: Penahueca Lagoon, Toledo | collected 2011-07
AATTTTGCTTATTGAGCAGTTTGACGATAAATAGAAAAGGCACAATATGCAGTGAAAATCTGCTTATTGTGCCTTTTTACGCGCAAAACTTCCGATTGGCCCCTAAGAGAACCGTCCCTATGTTATTCCTGGAATCTTTTATGTTGAATTACTCTATGTTACTTTTTTGGTTTTTTGTAATTTCAACTATAATACTCTTAATGTGGATATATAATGGTGACAGTTTAGAGAAATGGAAAGATAAGCAAAATATATTTGTAAGAGTGATATTTTGGATTATGTTTATACCTCTATTACTTTTTGTACCATCTGTTCTATTCTTGATTATTAAGAATGGCTTAAAATACACATTTGCTATGACAAGTGGCAATGCAAATTTCTTTGGAGGTTGGTCATTAGTATTAATTATAGGTATGACAGTTTATATCTGTACAAAAATGAAACAAAATCACTATAGAGAATAGCTTCTATTGTAATTTTGTTAGTAGCTGACAAGGAGACGGTTCTCACTATTTGTGAAGTTATAAATAAACAGTAGAACCGTCCTGTCCCCATTTTTTCCATCCCTTGTTTCTAAGAGCTTATCAGGCTCATTTATGGGCACATATATTTTAGGGAAGAGTCTAATTATACTTACTTAGATGTTGAAAATTCATAGTTATAAAAACCGCTGCCATACTCATACTAATATTAAATTCCGAAGAAAAAATGAGGTAGATCGTATGGCTGGTCGTATTAAGTATAATAAGGAAACAATTAATAACGCTTTATCTAAAAGTAGTAATCAAATGTTAGAACTTCGCAGTATTGACAGAACACGCAAATCTACATCAATTGGTTTGTTCTGCACCTATCATGAAGAGGAATTTTCAATTTTCTCTAACGCATTTCATAAGAAAACGAAAGAAAAAGAGCTTCTTTGCAAACAGTGTAAATTGAATGAAAAGCGGAAAGATGCTTTTCAAGAATTTGTTCAAAATGGGGTCATGCCCATTGATATGTCCGATTGGCACGAACGAAAATCCCTTGTGAAATGCAAGAATGAAGACGGACTACACGTCAATACCAGTCTTACGTATCTTTCAAGTAAAACAAAAAGAAATCGACCTACACCTTTCATTCCAGAACTAGCATTTGAGAATTTGGCAAGATTATGTTATTTGCTTGAACTGAAATTATTGGACCAAGAGTATGAAGGATATGACGAATCATATCTAGCAGAAACCGAGGATGGGTATGTAGTCGTAGTACGTATCAGCAGTATGCTTAAAGTCCTTCGAGGTGAAGTTGAAAGAGACCATTATTTCAACATTTTTTATAAGACCAATCCCTATGTGTTAGAAAACGTAAGATTGTGGTTGAAAAAAAGAGGGTATCTGCTCTTAGATGAGCATTTTGACGGTAACAATAGCACTATTAACATTCAGCATATAGACACAGGATATAAAGCATTGACGTCTATTTCACACCTTAAAGTTGATGGTTCGCCTTCTTTCTTTGACACTCGAAACCACTTTTTCTTAGAGAATTTTCAATTGTTATTAATTAAGCAAGGTTTTGAATTCATCCGCGTGGATATGAATCAGGAAGTGAGTGACAGAAGAAAGGTCTTAGCTAACGACAATAAAGGGAATAAATACCTGATATCTTCAGATGAGATTCAGGCACATAAAAGACCGAAAGCTTTTGATACAAGTAATCCATACACCATAGAGAACATCGAAAAATGGTGTATGAAAAATCGACCCGATTACGGTTTATGCGAAGGTCAATCCTACACTAACGCCCGCACATCTTTAAAGTGGTTTTATAAAGGCGTATTACCAAAAGGATATAGCCCAAAATTCAACATGTCGCTTGACAACTTTAAGAATAAGGGAAAGGAACATCCTGCAATATCTACATCTAGAGCAGAACGCATGATTGCAAAGGTACTGAGTCAATTACAAATTCCATATAAAACGCAAGTAAGACTTGAGGATTGTAAATTTAAACTTCCTCTCCCTTTTGATTTCGTAATTTTTATGGATTTTGAAGATATTAGTCTGCATGTAAACCGCAGTAAATTTCAAAGTATTCAACTCTTAATAGAATACAATGGGATACATCATAAAAAACCAATTTATGGTGAAGAAAGCTTGAAGCTTACTCAAAAACGAGACAAGATTAAAAAAGATTTTTGTAAGAGTAAAGATTTAGATTTAATTATTATGGACGAAACTCCTCATGAGAAAATAAAAGAGGAAATCATTAAGCAATTAGCCTCTAATGGCGTCCGACAATTTAATAATGTAAATGTAGCTGAAATACTTCCAAGGTTGTTTAAAGATGAAGCATAAGCTCCCTTCACTAGCAATTATTAGTAGAAGTCCTTTCCCACTGTCCCTTTGTCTCTCCGGACAGTGTGCGGGAAAATAGAGTGAAACGTTTCATCAGAAGGGACAAAGGGACAGGTTTACTGTCCCTTCGGTGTTCAAAATAATTCAAAGTTATCTATCACTTCAAAACAACTCTGAAGCTGATTTAAAGAATATAACCTTTTGTAGTTGATGATTAGATTATTCTACAACTTAACTTTTAGAAACTCGAAGGGACTATAGACCTTTCCCCCTAGACCGAATAATATCTTCAACAAGCAAGTGTGTAAAATCTTCTTGGTAACAGGGAACATGGGTTTCTTCAACAAGTGCTTTTAATTCAAGTAATAGAGGATGCATTACATGTTTGAGAAGCGACAATTCTTTGTCACCAATAGTGGTTAATGAGCTTGTAGTTTGATAATTCTTCTTTGTATATCCCCATGGTCTGATCGAGTCACCGAAGCGATTATATAATTGCTGCGCCATTAAAATCCCTTCAGGGTCGTGATCACCTGCGTAATAAATCGTGTACCCTTCCCTGACTAGTAGATTCAATAGTTTGATCGCAGAAACTCTAAATTGTCCATGTGTACAAATGAGAGGTGGGACTTCATTAATCTTCTCATAGACTTCATCAACAATTGTTGAGAATATCCCTGAACCCTCTACTACGAAAACTTCATTGCTATTCCAGAATGACCTAACCCTTGAAAACTTTACAACTTCTCTTAAAGGTTCAAGAAAGGTTTTACCAATTTGATTACCTTCCTTGTAAATAATACTTTCTTCGTCCGCTCCTATACTGATACGTAATCCAGAAAAAGAAGCATAGTTTGTAATATCATCCTTTAGAATTCCTACTGATAAAAGCAATTCCTGAATTCGTTCGGCTTTTGTTTCATACTCAAAAGCCTTTTCACCTGTTTTCACAAACACAATATTAACTACATCCACAAAAAGCTTTCCAATTTCCTGATTTGTATCAAAGGCATGAGGATCACCTGTAATCTTAGAGCTAAAAAATGACAACCTCATATCCTTTTGCAACGGCAATAGTTCAACAGCTTTTGCAATCGTCACTAAATAATCATATAAAACCTGAGGGCTTTGTTTATATAATTTCAGAAACCGCCTATACCCATCTTCTTTCTTTTCCACACTCTCTATATACCACCCAAAATAAGGATGGTTTGAGAGTGATCTAACCTTCTTCAAAAAAGAAAGGTACTTATCTCTTCTTTCCTTTTCTTGCTGCTTGAGGGTTGAAATTGGCTGATCATAATATTGTTCGAGTAGCGTTTTGATATCACTGACATTAAACCCTCGATCCTTTAGAACTTCTTCCATTTTCCGAAAAGTAATGGCAATCGTTTTGTTTCTGCGAATATCCAACCCTAAAAACGAAGAAATAATTTCCTTCTCTTTACTGGATGGATTTTTCAACACAACTTTTCCATTAACATCCGCTCCATATTGCTTATATTTTTTCAATAAAGAAGAAAAGAGTTTATCAAACCCTTCCCTTCTCTCTTTGAAAAAGTTAATATCTTTAACTGCTTTGTTCATCAGCTTCATCATCTACCATTCGCAATACATCAATAAAATCTAGCTGTGAAGTTAATTTTTCTCTTGGCTCTACTGCCCCCATATACTCTTTTGAAACACCGTTCCATCGGTACTTGAAAAGAACAACTTGGTCAGCATCCTTAGCATTTTTAAAATCATAAATCGATAAGGCTGGTACCGTTTCATAGCATCCCCATAAGCTCTGGGACGTATATATATAGTCGAAATCCATCTGCTTTAGCATTCCAAAAATCTCGCTTATATTATTCTCATCGACACCAGCAAAGGCTTCATCTAACGTAACCAGCCTTGGACAATCCTCGCCCGCCTCCGCATATCTGGAGTAGACTGCTGCAAGAAGTGGGATGTACATTGAGATTGCTTTTTCTCCGCCACTTAGTCCATAGTAGACCTTGTTGGTCAAATGACCTAAGTCGTCATCTTTTAATTTGGCGTGAATCTCAAAATTAAACCATTTTCGATAATCAAACACTTCATGTATAACCTCTTTAAAGCTTTTGAGCCTTTCTCCATTTCGTTCTGCAAGCTGAAGCTTACGGTTTATTTTACTTCGAAAATGAGTAATAATTTGTTCCTTTTCATCTTCATGCAAAATTTCTGCATCCATACTCAAAAGTTTCACAAGCTTTCGGGTATGCATTTCTTCTTCCGTATCCCCACTGATCGGAACCCACTTGATTTTCAGGCTCAGTTTACTAGATGTCTTTACTTGAGCCATAATGGTGTTCATTTCCTTGACCCAATAACCGACATCGCCTATACGATCATAGATTACCTTACGAAGATCTTGAAGTAAGAACTTCTCATAAAGCTCCTTGTCCTTTTCGCTCAGCCGCATTTCTTGAAGAGAAATATCAGCTTCTAATTTTTCAATAGCAACTTTGGGATTATGCTCCATTTCAACTCCATTTTCAATACGTTTCATGGTAATCACGATTCGGTTTTCAAATCGTTTTAGTTGTTCGACCTGTGAAAGATGTTCATCCCATATACTTTCTTCCTCAACAGGGCTCCCTTCTTGGACGCTTGTACCTTCATCAATTGATCGTATAAAATCAGCTTGGTAACTTTCTATAGCACGGAATGCTTGATTGTAGGTTTTATAAATTTGCGATTCTAAGTAATCAATCCGATTATTTATGCCTGTTAAAACAACAGGATATTTTTCGCTAATCTTCTGAGATATTTCTTTTGCTTGTTGAATAAGCTTCTTTTCACCCCAGCGAACCATATGGAAGGTTAAGTCTTTTCTGAAAATGTTCTCAGCAACCTGAACCAACTCTTTCTTTAAAGGGAGTTTCTGCTGAATTTCTTGAAGTTGACGCATATTATCATTCTTTTCAATCTTGATCCTTTCTTTTTCATCCCGTTTACGCTCCATTTTCACAGGTATTTCCTTCTTAAGCTCCGTATATTTATTTAACTGATTCGTGATTTCTTCGGCACCCTTTGCGGCTAATTGTTCTTCGATGTTTTCATACCGGATACCCGCTTTATCCATTTTCGTTTTAATGATTGAAACTTCATCCTGATAGGAAGTATTTAACGATTCAAGCTCTTCAATCCATTCGGTGACTTGCTGGACTTGATTAGATACTGAATAAAAACTAGTCGTATGGAGCTCTAAGCTTTGCAATTCACTTTTATAATTATTAATAAATTGAAGGCAGGTTTCAAAAATTCTGTATGGAGACTCCACTCGAAATTTTGTATCCTTTAATTCGGATCTTAGTTGGTTTTCTTCCTTTTTAATTTGAGCATTTACCTCTCTTAAGTTCTCTTCAAGTTCAGAAAGTCTCTTCTCGAAATAATCTTTTAGATATCGATCAAGTCCATCTATTTCATTCTTTATTTCCTTTAAATGTTCACTAGTTGGAAATTCATTTCTCTCTTTTACTAATAAATTTAATTCTTGCTTTCCTTCCATGATTAGTGACTCAATCTTTGCTACCTTATCCTCCAACCGACTGTGTTTTTCCCTTAACTCCGATAAAATATGCTGTCCATACTGAAGTCTTGCCTTTTCACCTAGGTATTTCGGTAAGTCATGATCAGGAGCTTGGCCATAAGTGAAATGGGAGTAAAATTCACCTGAGTCTAAAATAAAGCTTTCTGAATCTTCCTCAATAGAAATACCTTCCAAAACACTACTAATCTGCTCTTCCAGCGAAGATCCTATTTCTGACACCCGTAAATACTTGGTCATGTTATTAGGTTGCTTTGCATGATTACTTTTCACAACGATCGTTTTCTTACTCACATATTCTTCATCATCCGCAGCAACGATTAGGGCGTTGAGTAGTCCCGCTTCCGTAATCGCGGATTCAATTCTTGCTTTTATCTCATCATCCATATCACCCTCTAGAAACTCAACAGCCTCATAAAATGGCACAAAATGAATCCCTTCTTCTAGAAGCTCATTTCGAACAGAGAGCTTTTCTTCCGAACAAATGGGTCTCGGTTCATTACCAGCCTCCCAATACGCCATCTCTTCTTCAATTTGATTTCGTTCATCGACATGTTGCTTCTTTTCAACCTGTAGCTGTATGAGCATTGCTTGAATAGTTTCACGCGCGTTTTCAAACTTTTCTGCCAGAAAATGCGTAACTTGCTCTTCCTTAACTGTAAAATGTAAGCTTTGAACAAACGAGGTTAGCTGCTCTATATCTTTTTCACTTAATGAGAGATGCTCTAAATTATCCACCCAACCATTTACTCGATCTATATATAGATCGAGTTGCTCTTCATACTTCTTTTCTAGCTGTTCCCGAGATTTCAATAACTCTTCTCGTTCCGCCTCTACTTTATCAAGATCATGTTTAACCGTTTGGCGGATGTCTCTAATCCTTTCAATCTCTTTTGCAAGCTTGGCAACAGCTTTCATTCGTTGTTCATGCTGGCTCACTTCTGCTTTCCATTCGTCAAAGGTGAAGGGGGAGTTTTCATAATGTGTTTCAAAAAAATCGGACAAATGTTGGTGTTCACGAAAATCCGTTTCCTCTGCTTGAATGTCCATCTCTTTTAAACTGGAACGGATGCTAGACTGTGCTTTCCCGATAGCCTTTTCCGCTCTTCGTATTTGCTCTTCATAGTTTTTTATTGCATCATCGTTTTTACTTATCTGCTCTGTTCGTTCATCAATAGTCTTATTAAAATCCTGTTCGTCATTTTTCAATTCAGCTTGTTCTTGTTGTAAGGAAAAAACATCTTGATTGGCTTCCAATGACCGAATTGTCTCGTCTGTGGCAGCTAAATTTGTTTCAAGCTTTTGAATCTCTTCAGTAATTTGCACCAATTGATCATTGTTGTGTTGAAGCTCTTTCTTCAATTCTTGCTCCTTATTTAATTGACCACGAAGTTTTTTATCACTATCTAACAAATTCTTTGCCTTTGAATAGAGTAATAGTTCATTGTACTCTTCATAAGGGAGGCTAACTCCAGCAATTAACCTCTTATCAGTTTTTTGTTGATCGATTTCCTTTTTGATATTATCAATCGTCTCAATCGTTTCAATTAATGGACGTAAATCATCCATAGTTATCTCTGGTAATGACTCACTTAAAATTTCATTCAAGGTACTCGGTTTGATCCCTGATGTTTTCGCACTTGATAATTTTGGTGTCCGTAATTGAATGAGCAGCTTGATGAAATCCTGATATTTTTCAGTTGTTGCAAAACCAAATAAGTATTTATTTACATTTTTCATGTAGTCTTCTGTCTTATCCACGATAAATCCACTTTCCCCAACAGCCTCGGTCAGTTGTTTTTTCGTTAAAGGTACCTTAATTGTTTTTCCGTGAGTCTCTTCTACCTTGAACAACTGAAGCTTTCTAAGACCTACTCCAACACGCGTATTATCCAGTAAAAAACATCCCCAAAAGTTTGGTGTGGTTTTGTTAGGGCGAGCTTCCAATCCAATAATCGTTGTTAAATATTGATTCGTGTCACCCTTTCGATATTCTAAATACATATAGCCGATTCTTCCATCAGCCAATGGAGAATTCTGTTTTCCTAATAAAACATCCCTCATTTTTCTTGAACGTGATTCAAATGGATCAAGCCTTTCGGGACTAGTTCTTCCATCTAACACAGGCGTAATAAGACTCGTCATCGACATTGTCTTTCCGCTCCCATTTGGACCATGTAGAAGCAAATTTCCATCTTCAAAAACAAATTCTGTATCCTCATGCTTCCAAAAATTAAAGAATCCCCCGCGATTTAACTTCCAACGCATGTTATTCGTTTCCATTTCCCTTCACCTCATGTTTAATAGCTGGCGACCCGTCTACAGAGTAGCCGCAAATTCTTCCCATGACTTCGTAAAAAATATACTCATTTCGCTCCGAATCAAACTGAATCATATTCCAATCTGAAAGGTGTCCAGTAATGTCTTGAACGAGAGCACTTGATCCCTTAGAAAGGTAAGCAATAGGCCACTCATGACTATGTAAACCTCTGATCTCCTCAACCCATTGTTCCAATTGGAATCTTGTTACATACAAACTTCCATTCACATCACATTCTAATGTTCCCTTTTCTAAGTACTCCCGGATTAGCGATGAAACCTGCATCATCAACACGGATTCTTTTCGCCTATTCGGGAAAATATCAACCTCTGTATTTGTTTCTTCTCGAGTAAGCAATGCCGAGGACTTATATAATTCAAATGAACATCCTAGATAATTTTCAAAGTCTGAACTCAACAAATCCTGATGTTCCCTCATAAATTCGATGTCATCATCTGAAAGGTTGCTTTCATTTAAACAAGGAAGTAGTAATAAATCTCGATACAACCTCTCTTTTTTTGAAAGATTTTCTCCTTCCCTCTCTTCCCATGAAAGGGTATAAATATCAACAATTGACTCTGCATTTGTAAGGTCAAGAGAGTTATTTCGTAAAAAATAGCGATGAATAGGAGTTTTATTATAAAGAACATCATAATTCTCACTATTTTTATACTCATCGATGGTAAACTCAACCGATTCAATCATCCCCATAGCTTCAATGTATTTTAAAACTCTGATTAACGATAGTCGATTTTGATAACCCGTTCCTAATGTCCATTCAATAGTCTTATTCGATGGATAATTCGATGTAATATATTTTGTGACATCAGAAAGAACAAATTGCTCATTTAATAGTTTTTCTAAGTAACCCATCACCAGTGCAAACAGTACATAGTCCTCTTTTTTTGTAAATTCTTCAATCCCCATCCATGGTTTTGGGGTAATCGGTATTTTATCAAGCTTGACTAATTCAGTTTGAATCACTAAATCATATTTAAACTTTTCATAAAAAAATTGCCTTAACTCCTCTTTTCTGTCGATAATCGCAAAGAAGACCTCGGGATTTTTTTCTCTTGTAATCCAAACTGAGTGCAATATATATTCAATGAGTTCCTGTGTATCTTGATCAAAGGCTTTTGGTATCATTTTACTCACCCCGTAAACCAAATTTCATAATCTCCCAAACTTAACGTTCCATCACTAGATAAGAGTTCTATTTCTTTATCAGAATGGAGAACCAACTGAAATTCCCGAGTTCCTTCAGCCCTACCCAGCCAATTTTCATGATTTTGCGCATCGGTAATCCACTTTAATAAGATTTCTCGTATATAGGGATCAACCTTCCCTAAATCCCGTATAATAATAGTCTCCATCTCTAACAGTTGTGCTAAAAGGTGCTCACGCTTTATCTGTTCCTCTTCATATGCCTTTACAGTTTTTCGGATCGCTTCTTCATCACGATCGACATAGGTTTTTTTCTTCCGTGCTTTCCGTTCACGCTCTTTGGTCATGATAGGTGCTTTATGAGGAGGATGTTCCCAGACTGTTTCTGTGCTTCTTTCTTTGCTTCGCCCTGGGGCTCTTATCTCCTTAATCGTTCTTGAACCATAAAGCATTGCTGCCATTTGGTGGCATTCTATCAATGAATCACTAGTTAAAAATAGACGTGCCATGTGAAGATAATCAAGTTGACGGTTTCTCCCAATGCTATTTTTCTCATTTAACGCTTTTGCCAAAGTGACAAGCCTTGGGATCGTTTCTCGTGTCTGTGAGATCATAAAATTATATCCACTTTGCTGAACCTCTGTTTCAACAAACCAATAATATAAGCCGTGCCATTCTTGTTTTAATTCATCAACTGCTTCTTCAAAACTTACCCTCTCTTCATTATGAAAACTAGTAGATTTCTTTTTGGCAACAAACTCGATGATTTGAGCAATTTTTTGGTCATCAAGAACCTTCAAAATGTGACAAATTTGATGATGGTAGTCATGAATATTCATGATAAATCGCTGAATATAGTTGATAAATTTATTTTTAAAGGCGATATATGTTTCATTATCTTCCAAAATTTTTTCTTCAAATGCTAAGCTATTAACATGACTTAGGTAATCACCGATCTCCTTCATTAACCTTTTAAAGCGCTCAAACACATCATCCCACGTTTGTACAAGATCCTCGATATCAGCATCTACCTCGATCAGACTGACATCATACTCCGATAATCGATTCAGCTCTTCTAGTAATCGATCAACTAGAGAAATAGATAGCGAACCATTTGAACGATCCATTTCTAACTTCTTTGTTGCTTCTTCATAGCCAATCGTATATTCAGTAGCTCGATACTTAAACCGCCGTTGCCGGAAATCCTCTAGCTTCATTACCTTACCTTTATCTAAGTGTGGCTCAAGGTTACCCCATCCAACCAAAGTATCTAAATCCTGCTTTAATTCCTCCATTGAATACTGATTGAATCCTGCTACACCCTTCATATAATCTAGCAATTCTTCAGGATTCAATAGAACTCTATACTTCTTGTACTCTTCAAAAAAATACCTTAACAACGAACGATAGTAGGCTGTTCTTTCCGTATTCAAATAAGAAACCTCTTGAATTTTTCGCTTCACAATATCCTGATTCATTATTGCACCTCCCATGATATATTCATTCTCAACATTATTATCAATATTCGGAATATTTATACGTGAAAAGGGTACGCACATGGAATTATTGTAGAGGGTAAATGGGAGGTGGGAGGAACAGAAGATCGTTGGAGAAAGGTAGTAAAATCCAGGTGTCCGTAATCAGGAGACTCATGATAATCCATGGATTCTACACCCCCACTCTGAAGCAACGAGAAAGAAATGGATATACTCATTGACCAAATCTTTTGAAGAGTATGGCTGTTAGACAAACAATAGCCAAAACAAAAAGCCCACTACCTTTTAAGGTAATGAACTTAAAGTTTATAGATTATAAAGTCACCTAACTTGATCATTAGCAAATCGAAGGGACGGTTCGGGACCAGTGAAAAAGTGTTATATAAACAGAAAGGCAGAAGTTCACCTACAACATATAGGTGGCTTCTGCTTTTTGATGTCCGAGTATGGATACTCAATAAGTTATTT
>SDGW01001082.1_pt1 | contig 11360 bp, 13 predicted proteins | sample 2873831 | NCBI WGS metagenome assembly SDGW01 (sample SAMN08132700, study PRJNA421101) | hypersaline lake metagenome | isolation source: celular fraction 0.22 microns magnesium sulfate-rich crust from ephemeral... | place: Spain: Penahueca Lagoon, Toledo | collected 2011-07
TCCGGGTCCACGACCGTCACGGTGACTTTCTCCTCGCCGGGACCGATTACCTCCGGTTCGGGTGCGGCGTCGAGTTCCGTGACGGTCAGACCGCCGAGTCCCGAGAGCATGTTCATCATTCAGATATGATAAATAATCCTTATAGAACTGTATCCCGTAATTCTCAACGACGAGGGGGTTTCCAGTGTCCGACAAAACCCAAGTTAACCTCGTAGTTAACACCGAACAGAAGCATCGTTGGGAGGAGTACGCCGACGAAGTCGAGCGAAGTCTCTCCGGGCTGATACGGTTAGCAGTCGAAAAGGAAATTCGAAGTGACGGCGACGAAGGAAGTCAGAGCGACGACGCCGAAGCTCTCCCAGAACTCGAAGCACAACTCAATCGCATCCAAACCCAACTCGGAGATCTCGATAGCAAAGTCGGCGTCATCGAGCGGGAAGTCCGACAGAACCCAGAAATCGCCGAGTTGGCGAACGACGTGTTCCAACTTCTCCCCGTGGGGCAGGAGGAAATCATCTCCGCCGAACACTCCTCCGGGCCTCGGGAGCCAGTCGAGTACGGTGAGGTGGATACCGTCAGCAGTGGGCGTGTGGACGACCTTGCAGAGACGCTCGATGTGGAGGCCTACCAAATCCGTGATGCGCTCGACCACCTCCAAGAAAACACCCATCAGGTCCATACGACCGACGTGAGCGGGGAGACGCGCTACTACAAGGAGGAGTAATCATGGAGCGCCAAGATTGGATGTCCGACAACGTGCATCGGTTTCTCCGCCGGACAGAAGCGAAGAAGGCCGAATCCACCTTCCGAAAGCGGAAGTCCGACCTCAAGCACTTTGCTGGGTGGGCCGCCGAACAAGGATATGCCGATCTAACGCAGTTAGGGCCGTTGGATATCGAAGACTACCTCATCCACCAGTTGGACGAAGGCTACGCCGACAAGACGGTGGCCGACCGCTACACGTCCGTCAGCCAGTTCTACCAGGCGGTCGCCGACAAGTTCGATCTCCTCGAAGAAGCGCCCACGGAGAATGTGGATTTGGGCGAGTTCCAAGGGCTGGCCGACAAAGAGCCGAAGAAAGCCCAAGTCATGCGCGACGACGTGGTCTACATCACGCCCGAGGAGAAAGAGGCGCTCTGCGAGAACGTGCCGAATCCCACCCTCCGCAACGAACTCCTCGTGCGCTTACTCTGGCAGACGGGGGTTCGCAAACACGAAGTCGCAGATATCCGCCTTGAGGATCTCGACCGTGACGACCGAAGCATCCAGATCCGCAGTCAGAAGACGAGTTCCAACCGGACGGTGTTCTATCAACCGTCACTTGACTTCCTGCTGGACCAATGGATAGACGGGGGCTACAGAGACAGCCATAGCACCTCTGATTCGCCCTACCTGTTCATCACCTACAAGTCCGAGCAACTGGGGTGGAACTTGGTGAACGATATAGTGAAGAACGCCGCCCACGACGCGGGAGTGCAGGAGAAGCTCTACGAGGATGCGGCGGGGAACCCACGCTGGAAGGTGACGGCCCACACGATGCGCCACTCCTTTGCGGTACAGAGTTTGAAGAACGGAATGGACATTCGGTTTCTGTCGAAGGTGATGGGTCACGAAAACCTGGCGACGACGAAGAAGTACTTGCGGGTGACGGACGACGATACACGGGAGATGGTCAGGCGATACGGCGCTGGGACCGAGGAGCTGGGATAGCCTCCCCCTCCGGCGATTTTTTAAATATGAAGGTGAGCGCGCTCGCGCTGGCTGGGCTACCGCTACTCAGCCCCAGTTCTAATTTCGTCGTACCAATGGTGGTTCATCTTTTGATTTACATCTTTGATTGGATGCGGAATGATAACAATGAACTACGGAATAGATATTCCTCATGGTCGGGGACGACTCCTTTAGTTATGCAAAGAAGCAGATTGGGAACGCTAACCTAAGATTGGAACGTGTAGAAGAATTACTTTCAGATGATGATGCAGAACTTCCTCTCTTAGAGTTTATTAACTCCCCCCATATAATACATGACTGTCAAATATGCATTGAATTATACCTAAAATCGATATTTAAGCTATTGGGGGAAAACCCTCCTCGAAAGCATGCGCTTGATTTTGAGGATGCTAAGGGGATTTTACGAGCAGAGAATCATCCAAGTGTGTTTGACGGTGCGTATCGGCTACCTCGAGTGGTGTTTCTCAACCGATTCTGGCGGGAGTTCTATGAAGATTCAAAGTACGGGAATATGGAACTGAATATAGCACCCGGTAAAATCCTCCGTGTCAAAGATGTGGAAAGGGCGGTTGAAGATGCAAATTACTGCAAAGAAGTCGCTGAAGATCTCTTAGAAGCTGTGAAGGAGGAACGAAAATCCGAGTCCTCGGAAGAAGACGAATAGTACTATAGGAAGCCGTTCTCGCCCTCTATCTCTTCGAGGTCCTCGACGTAATCTTCCATCTCCTTCTCATGCTTCCGTCGCTTCCACCATCGTTTGATTCGTTGCCCACTAACGCCGTAGGCCTTTCCGAGACTCCCAGTAATTATCGCGCCGCCGATTATCCAGCCAATTTTATCGAGGTTTGCTACTACGTACTTGATTATGTGTTCGGGAACCATCTTGATTGAAAGTTTAGCGGGCGGATATAAATATCTCTCGCCGAAATGTTAAGAAAACCTGTGAATCTCTGTAGGTCGTTCAGTTACGGAAGGAGCGGCAAATCAACACCAACTACGTACTCTAACACGAGGAGTAAGAGTAGGATAGCCAGCGGGATAGACCCCCACACCCAACGATTCATCTGATACCATTCGCTCGATTCCGTTGCCCCTGCGAAGTAGCTGGAGAGGTTAACGACGCTCGCCATTCCCGCCACGCCTACAAAAACCACGACTGCTTCACCGACTAAAGGTGGGAGGAAGTCGTAGATCACGAGGATGCCGGATACGAACCCACCCAGCGCCAATGGCTGACCCATACGTCCTTCGTAACCCTGTCGATATGCTTTGATTCCACCAAGGGATAGAGTAACCACCCCTATCAGCACGCCCATCTTTCCGGCAAAAGAAAGCGGCTGAAGAGCCGCTGAAATTTGGTCCATGACGGCCGTGATTATGCTTCTGATTAGCGAGTATAGGAGTCCCCGTGCTAACTCAACGACTTCGTTAACCGAGGTTGGAACACTCATCTCTATCCGATTAATGTAAGCACACAAATAAAAGCGTATCGGCAATAAGCCGTGCGGACATGCAATCTCCGGTCGTTGGGTGTCGGGGATAGCCGTGCGAAACCCTGTTCGCCGACAAGCAAAACCAAGATTGGATTGGGGGAGGGTGCCCAAGTCCAAGCATCAGACGATGTCAAGCCCTCGTTTGTATGCGAGGACGCCTAAATATAGTGTTTATTACATTAAAAATCCTCCGGCGCAGAAGTTCGGCTCATAGAAGACCGGACTTTCGGGCGTTTTAGAGGTTATTTTCGCACGAAATCCTTTTGAGGACGAAAATATAATGATTATTCACGAACGATGCCCGAAGACTGGACATCCCTCCCGGTCCACCCGGAAACGCGCGACCGCTTCAAGAACGCCAAGCCGTTCGAGAGCATGAACAACGACGAGATGGTGAACCTGCTGCTGGACCAGTGGGAGGAGAGCGACAAGTAACGAGTATGACTTCGGAAAGGTCAGGATGGATGAGTTCGGCGTCGTCAGCGCCGAATCGCTTCTACCGACGTGGATCTCTCAGCCTGAGTCCGGAGTGCAAGTCCCCGGACGCCCCCTCTCTGAGCGCCCGAATTGGTTTTGGACGGACTCGGACTGACGCACGATGTGGGCCAGCAAACCATGAGCCTCAATCGCGTGAACCCTATGTCAGGATTCAATAATAAATTAGCAGACCAGATTGATAAATCCTCGGTTCAGACGGAAGCAAGTCCAGAGAAGGCAGTTAAGTATATCGTCGAAGCCGCCGGGACTGACGAAGTCTGCATCCCTCTGCCGGACGGGCATAAGCAAAGCACCATCTCTCACGACGACCCAGAGACCCATATCACGCACGATGGGGTGATCGGCAATTACGGATTGATGCCGAAGGGAGAGGTGGTCTACATCGACGTTGACGACCCGGAGGAGTTCCCTCGGGCGAAGGACGGGTTCAACTGGGTGCAGGATTCCGCACACGGCGATGGCTTCCACGTTGCCGTCGTATCTTCGGCCGAAGTCTCCAACAGTAAGGAAGCGTGGGGCGAGGTTCGTGCGGAGAATCAATACATCGTTGGGCCGGATTCGGAAGTAGACCACGACAGTTCCCAGCGATGCGACGGAGAGCCCTGTTCGGGTGTCGGGACCTACGAGATGGAGAGTGTCGGGCCGCTTAATCCAGTCGGCAAGGAGTTTTGGGAGGCGTTGGGCGTTAGAGTTGAGCCGAGCGTCACAGTCGAAGAGCCTCCGGAGCCAGAGGTCGATGCATCCGTCGTCGAGTTCGATATCCCGACCCGAGTGAGGAAGGCGAAGAACGGCAAACACGGCGACCAGTTCACGGCGCTCTGGGAAGGAAGATACCGAGACGCCGATTACAACGACGACTCCGACGCCGAGATGGAGTTGGCGATTCGGCTGGCGTTCTGGATGCAGGAGAACGAATCAGCGATACGGACGGCCCTGAACATGGCGTGTGAAGAGCATCCCCGCTCGCAGAATGGAGGCGTCCGAAAGTGGGCCGAGCGCACAGACGTCTACCAGGACGTGACTTTGAAGAAGGCGATTCAGGAGGTTGATGAGGTTTACGAGGGCGGGAGCACGAGCGTTGTTCTCCCCTACGAAATGAAGTCGGACGTGAGCTATCCCACTTACGAGCGCGTGATGGTCGCAGTTCACGAACTCGGCCCGGCAACCACCACGGAACTCCTCGAACACGAGCGCGTAGATCGAAGTCGCCGACAAGTCCAACGGGCGCTGAACAAACTCGAAGACGACGGACTCGTGTTTTGGGAGAAGGATGGCCGAGCGCCGGTCTACGACACCCTGTAGTCACCCACACGTGATTATGGATGACGACCATTAAAATATCTGATAACTATCTGTCTGGTAGGACGAGAGCCGAGTGACTAGTACCTTTCGCCGGGTGTCACTTGCGAACCGCACAAGTCATGTTCATATACGGTCCCCTTGTCGCCTCTGTCTTTGTTGACCTCTACAACGGTCTCATGAACGTCGCTTTCTTCTACCCATTTAGTGCATTCTTCGCACCAGAAACTACCTGACATAGGTCAGATTTATTGCTCAAGTATCTTCAATCCTCCGTGACATAACACCCCAAAGTGTCTGAACGTGGGGAATCAACAGGGACACCTACACGTGATTATGGATGACGACCATTAAGTAATATTATACTTTAGTGTCGTAGGACCCCAAGCCCGCGAATATTGAGGATTGGACACCCACTCTCGTTGGCGTTAACCCGGTCAGCTTGGGCGCACGTCGATTTCTCTATCTACCGTGACGAATGAATCTCCTGCCGGATTCGGGCGACTCACTCGGACGCTCTCAGACGGACACCGTTTCCTTCTGGTTAATTTCGGGGCCACACAAAGGAAATATAATGTTGGAAATCCAATATATAGTCAAGGAATCATGACTGTGCAAGTCCCCAAGCAGGAGGCGGATAGACAATGGTGAATCTCCTCGGCGGAGGCAACGAGATAGAAGTCCGAATCAAGGGCACGGCCCGCGATCTCAAACAAAGCCTCAGTGAAGCCGCGGCGTCGGTCCAGTCCTTCAAGCAGGTCGAAGGCAGTACCGAACTCGATGTAGACACCACGGGAGTCACGGAGGGTGTCGCTCGGGCAAAACGTCAGGTGAACAGCTTCGACAACGTGGATGCGGACGCCGACCTCGGAGCAAACACGGGCGGACTCCTCGCCAAACTTCAGCTTCTCCAAGGACGCGCTGACGAGGCCGCAGACGAGGTGGATAACGTTGGAGATGCGTCCCTCCGCTCGACGCCGAAGATGGCGACTGCGGCAGGTAGCAGCGTTACTCTTAGCGGAGGCCTTGCAGCCGTTTCCACGTCGAGTGTTGGTGCCGCTGCTGGCCTAACGGCAGTTGGTCTTGCGGCGACTCCGCTCCTCGGCGTCGGAGCGACGCTTGCAATCGGATTTGGCGCTCTTGCCGGAGCGTTCGGAGCAATGGGCATCGGTGCGGTGGCCGCGGCCAAGAAGTCAGGAAAGCTCCAGCCGGTCCTCAAGAAGGTGAAGAAGGAGGTGACGGGACTCGTGCAGACGTGGGGGAAGCAGTTCGTCCCGCTTCTCCTCGACGCCATCAAGGCGCTCCCGAAGCTGACGCGGAAGGTCCTGAAGGTCCTCGGGCCGATGGATAAGTTCAAGCAGGGTGCCAGAGGCATCGGTCAGGAGCTGATGAAGCTCATACCTCAGTTGGTGCGGTTCGGCAAGAAGGTGGCCGCATACGTCCTCCCGGCCGTCCGGAAATTCCTCAATTTCATGAACAACGGCGGGATGAAGGGCTTGAACAAGATGTTCCGGCTGACGAAGAAGCTGGCCCCGAAGCTCCTCAAACTCGGACGGAATATCTCGAAGCTGATTGGGCCTGCGACGAAGCTGGGAACCAAGATTCTCAACGTGGTGATTCCGGCGGCGAACACCTTCACGAAGGGCCTACGGACGCTCCTCAAAATCATCAACAAGGTCACGGGGAAGCTCACGCCGATCATCAACGACGTGATGCGGATGGGGAAGCAGTTCGGCTTGGCGAAGAAGGATATTAAGAGCGCAACGATGGCCCTCGCCGGACTTACTCCGATTCTGCTTGGACTCGGCGGCCCGGTGACTTGGGCTATCGGGCTTGTCACGACTCTCGGAGCCGTCTGGAACAGGAATCTCTTCGGCATCCGAACGACCACCAAACGGACTCTTGGGAAGGTCAAAACGGAGCTGAAGAAGCTGAAGCCGGTCCTGAACGGTATCAAGAAGTTCATCCGGCAGACGTGGAAGCGCATCAAGAAGACTTGGAAGCGCAACCTCAAACCTATCTACCAGAGGACCAAGCGGAAGTTCAGGAAGGTCAAGAAAACCATCCAGCGGATTCTGAAGCAGGTCTGGCAGAACGTCGTGAAGCCCATCCTCAAACGCATCGAGAAGTTCTGGCGGCGTCACGGCCAGCAGGTCCAGCGAATCGTTACAAAGCTCTTCCAGTTGGTGATGACCATCATCGGGAAGTCGATGAATTTCATACTCTCCACCATTCAGCCCGCGCTAAAGCTGATTCAACGGGCGTGGCAACGGTGGGGTGATGAAATCAAGACCGTCGTCCAGTTCGTGATGGACTTCATCATGGGCACCATCAGCTTCGCTCTCGACTTCATTGAGACGACTATCGACGTTGCTTTGGCCGCTATCAACGGCAACTGGACCAGGGTGTGGAACGAGATCAAGGACTTCGTCAACAAGACGGTCAAGGGCATTGCGAATTTCGTGGATAAGTGGTTCACGAAGCTGAAGAATTGGGTGAAGCAGGCCGTCTCGAGGGCCTACGATAAGGTCAAGAAGTTCTTCGGCGACATCCACAACAAAATCAAGACGAAGGTCAAGGATGCGCTTGACGCGGTGAAGAACAAGCTCGGCAAGATTCCCGACAAACTCGCTAAATTCCTCGGCAACGCTCTGGATAAGGTCACGAGTTGGGGTTTGCCGGGCGACCTCCGAGATAAGGCCAGCAACGCCATCGACAAGTTCGGAAATGCGTTCGACCTGAAGACCCCTATCCAGAACGCCATTGACGGAGCTATCAACATCCTTGAGAGCTTCAACCCGATGGACCACGTCGATCTCCCCTCCAAGTCGGAAGTTCTGCCTGACTGGATGCTGAACCCCGGACAGGTTGTCGAAAACAACCTCAACGGCGGAGGCGGTGGCAATTCAGGCGGAGGTGACGGTGGTGGCAATAACTCCGGCGGCGGGGGAGGAATCTTGCCGAAGCGTCCATTCCTTGACTCCGGCGGGATGGTTCAGGAATCCGGTATCGCTCAGGTCCACAAGGGCGAAGCTGTCATCCCGAAGAGTTTGGTCGACGAGGCGAAGCAGAACGACGGTAACGGGGATACTCACATCCACATTGACGGCGTGTATGCTTCCTCGCGGGCCGAAGGCCAGCAGGCCGCTCGTGGTATCGCCGACGAGTTGCGCTCTGCAAACTTTGACTGAGGCCCCTCGAAAACCAAGTTAGAGAGGGATACTCTTATTTCGGCAGATTAAGAACACAAAGTAAGGATATGCCCGGACCATACCCCTGTGAATACTGCTCAGAGGAGTTCAGCTCCTTAGACGACATCGCTGAGCATCTCAACGAGGATCACGACATTCCCCGAGAGAGCATCGTACTTAACTATCAAAGCCCGTCCTTGCCCCAATCACAAGGTCAGAGTCCACAGGAACCAGTTCCGGTGCAGAACCAACCACCAAATCAAGCTACGGAGAACGCTATTCGACCGCTGCTGGAAAATCCCGATGACGCGGAGAAACTCATCGAAACCACGTTTAATAAATGGAACTCCGCAAAGGAACAGGGTCTAAAGCACCAGTGGCGGATGGTAAAGGTAGTCGGAACCCTTTTTGGATTGGTATTGCTCCTGTCTTCGTTCCTCACTTACACCGGCGTTCTTCAGGGGAGCGCATATACGCTCCTCCTCGGTACCCTAATCGGCTATCTACTGACGTTCTTGGAAGATTATCTATAGTTGTAGAGTGAATCGTTTCCGGCGATTAAATGTTCATTCCTCTCGGTGTTAGCTCGAACGGCGTAGGACGGGCGTGAGCCGACTCTTGGATGCCTCAATGAGCGACTCCGTCGGTGAGACCTCCCTGTTAGGGCCAATTATTTAAACCAAGCAAGGGGTACATTCTCCTAATTAATGGACGAAGAATACGATTCTGTTGCTGACCGGCAAAAGGCCTCGCAAGCCAGAGTCCATAGTGATTTGACCCAACCTGCACGAGAGCGCATCGCGCAGATTACTGCAAACCCCTTACGGCTGACCCTATCCAATCCCTTTGGGCGTAACGGAATCCCCGACAAATACATAAATAAATCTATAACTCGGACTTATGAAGATGTCGGGTACGGCCCCATCAGAGAGTATGTTAAGGACATGAAAACTGACCAGCATCAAGCTCAGGAAGCAGCGAGGACATTCCCTACAGAAATAAACAGTGAAAATATTGACGCAGACTCCAACATTCCCATACATCGGAAAATTATTGAAAATGCAGATCGAGATGCCGTCTTGGCATACCTTGAAAATCTTCTCGAAATATGTTACTCAAGTAGTTCCATGGCGTGGAGTGATCTGATTCCAGGTCCAAACCCCCATAAGTTTGACAAGGCGACGAAAATAGAATATACAGCTGAGAAAATAAATGTTGTTTTGGAAACAGAAGGTGTTCTTTGGGAACTCGATTACGATGATGGTCCGTTTAATTTCCGACCTGTGGGCTCAGAGATGATGGCTGAAGCCGATGAAGCGTTTTCGGCAGTTGCGAGTGGCAAGAAGTGGTCGAGCGTTGCTTCTCCATACAACGACGCCTACAATCTCTACCGGGACCGGACTTACAGTCGGGAAATCCCGGAAAAGCTTTATAACAGTATTGAGGAGCTGGCACGAGTTATCTGCGTAGATCTCCAAGGCTGGGAAGAGAATCGAGGCCTGAATCTTTCTAATTATCTTGAGCTAATGAACGAACACGGCCTCTTCGAACCAAATCCGATTATGAAGGCCGAAATTGCTGACCTCGCCGACTCAATGGAAAAGGCGTTCTCGAAGGCTGGGGCAGAACGAAAGAATCGCCATCAAGAAATCGACCGCGAATACTGCACTCTAATGCTTCACCAGGTTTCCGCCTATCTCACTTACATTATCCGCCAATACGAGGAGCAGTACGAATAGATGTTACAGAGATTCGTCTAATGCTGGCTGTATTCGTTCAAATAGCTCCTCGTTTGTAGTCCGAGCGTACGTCTCGAAGTGGTCTCCTCCGATTTTTTCACGAAAGTCAAAACGAGGTGAGAACATCAAAATCGGCGTTATGTTCTCTGGGTCAGGGAGCCGGAAGCAGACTTGCGAGCCGACTCGAATATCTTCCCGGAGGTTTGTGATATCGTTTTCTACGGCTGACGCATACATCTCTGCGTTTTCGATTAGATGCTTGGCATTGCGCTCCGTGGGCGTAAAGCAGAGTTCAAATTTCACTTCAGACGAAGGAACTGAGTGGTCGCTTCCCTCAAAGAAGTACTTGCGCATCTTGTTGAACTGCCGGAGAATCTTGTTCGCTCCCGTAGCTTCCTCAACAGCAGACTGAGACTTCAGTTCATAGACGTGCCCTTGCCAGCCACTTGTATCAACGTAGAGGTCCGCAACTCCTCGGTTCCCGTAGTGATTATAGTGGGCCTCAATGTAGGTGTTCACGTCGGCATCTGAATCTCCCTGCTCTTTGAACTCTTGCGCTCTTTTGTTTGCCCGTTGGATGATTGCATTCGCCAATTCGTCTTCGTTCATTGGACAAATCCACATACTGGCAGAGGAAAATGATTGCGCTTCTGACGGTGTAAAGAGAAGCTAACTTCGAATACTTTCTCTCTACTCATGCAAACGCTCAAGGGATATTTTCGTGATACAAATAGTAGTCAAGTTGGCGGCATTGGAAAATGCCGCTCTGCCATAGAGCCCGGACTTGAAAGAACGGCAATTCTCACGTTAGACCCGGACCCTTACTCCGGGTTTTCCCAGCACAGAAAACTCTTGGTTCCTTTACAGGCTCTCTATAACAAAGGATGTGGGTGTGAACTGCTATCGTATGCACATCCGTTGTGAAGATCACGGTCCTGACGGCGACGAGATCGAAAACATGGAATGGTACGCTGAAGTTGGGTGCGTCGGTGATTCAGAAGCTATCCTCTGTGGCTTCCGAAACTGCCGTCAGCCAGCCTCGGCCTTCCTCAACGCCGAGGAATGTTTTGAGTACGAAGATGGAGAGCGCGTGTTCGCTCTTGGCCCTCTAAAACTCGAATTGGAGGATTCGTATGTCCGGCAGAATCCTGACGCCCAACTTCCGAGTTCTGGAACCGACTTCTGACCCTTACGGAATAACAGCCTGTCATCGCACTAACTTTTTGTTGCTTCGCCCCGTAGTGGAATTTGGGAGCCCGAGGAGTCCCCGTAACTCCTCAACCATTTGGAAGAGTTGCCACCGAGCGAAATCATAGCTCCCGCTTTCGGAAGACAACTCATACCGAGTGCTTCCTTCTTTCATCCAACTGAGCCGTCTCAGAATCCGTCAGCTTCGGCTCTCCGTCGCT
>SDGW01001083.1_pt1 | contig 11358 bp, 11 predicted proteins | sample 2873831 | NCBI WGS metagenome assembly SDGW01 (sample SAMN08132700, study PRJNA421101) | hypersaline lake metagenome | isolation source: celular fraction 0.22 microns magnesium sulfate-rich crust from ephemeral... | place: Spain: Penahueca Lagoon, Toledo | collected 2011-07
CCGAATCTCGAACTGAAATCTACGAATCCTCATCGACGTCCGAACTATCGGGCGCTCGACGCTCGAAATCATCACGAAAATACCCACTGAACCCGTCGTGAGTTCGAGGTTACGATTCCAAACTCGAAAGGCTCTTTGGGGAGGCATAGAGACTGCGTAGCAATGACACGCGAATCGTGGCACACTCGCCTCGGCTTCATCCTCGCGGCGGTCGGGAGCGCCGTCGGACTCGGCAACGTCTGGCGCTTCCCGTGGATGACCGCCGAAAACGGCGGGAGCGCCTTTCTGGTCGTGTACCTCGGTATCGTCCTCCTGGTCGGCGTCCCCGGACTCCTCGCGGAGTTCGTCATCGGGCGGCGCTCGAAGCGCAATCCGGCGGGCGCGCTCTTCCGGCTCTCGTCGGGGTCGAAGTCGTGGGGCGCGGTCGGCATGTTCGCCGTCGTGACCGCCGTCGTCCTGCTGTCGTTCTACAGCGTCGTCGGCGGCTGGATTCTCCGGTACTTCCTCGCCAGCTTCACGGGGTCGTACTTCGGGTCGCCCGGCGCGTACTTCTCGGCCATCGACTACGGACTCCCGGCGGTCGGGTTCCACGTCGGCTTCCTCGCGCTGACCGCGCTGGTCGTGGTCGGAGGAGTCCGCGACGGCATCGAGAAGGCGACGAAGGTGATGATGCCCGCCATCGTCGTCCTGTTGGTCGCGCTGGCTGGCTGGGCGGTCAGCCAACCGGGCGCGGGCGCTGGCCTGTCGTTCTATCTCGACTTCGACCCGAGCTACCTCCGCGCGAACTTCTTCGACGTGCTGGGCGCGGCCGCCGGACAGGCGCTGTTCACCCTCTCGCTGGGGGCCGGAACGATGATAACCTACGCGTCGTACCTCGGCGACGACCGAAATCTCGTCACCGACGGGAGCGCCATCGCGGTGCTGAACACCGGCGTCGGCGTCCTCGCGGGCTTGGTCGTCTTCCCGCTCCTGTTCGCCACCTTCGGCGAGCTGACCGGCCCGGCCGCCTCCGGGGGCGGTCCCGGCGCGCTGTTCGTGAGTCTGGCGGGCGCGTTCTCGCAGGTCCCGCTCGGGAAACCGCTCGCGGTGCTGTTCTTCGGCGTCATCGTCCTCGCGGCGCTCTCGTCGTCCATCAGCATGCTCGAAATCCCGGTCGCGTACCTCGTGGACGAACACGGCGTCTCGCGGAAAGTCGCCACGTCGCTCCTTGTGGGACTCGTCGTCGTCACCGGCGCTGCGAACGCGTTGAATCCCGCGCTGTTCGGCTTCGTCGCCGGGACGCTCGTGGACCTGATGCTGACCGCGGGACTCGTCGGCTTCCTCGTGTTCGTCGGGTGGGTCCTCGGTACGGACGCTCTCACGGAGTACTCCTCGGGCGCGGGGTCGCGGGTCCGGTCGCTCGGCCCGGCGTGGCTCTGGTCGGTCCGGACGGTTCTGCCGCTCTTTCTCCTCGCCACGCTCGCGGTGAATCTGCTGGCGCTCGCGGGGTTCTGACTTCTCGGGTACCGGCGGGTCTCGACGCGACGAGACCGGGGTGAGCAGTTCGCCCCCGTCCGCTGGTTTAGGAACGTTTTTCCGCCCAGTGGTCATCAAATCGCCCAATGAGTAGCCATCGGAGGGATTCGACGTGACGATGGAAGACAAGATAGCGGAGCTTCGCGAGTTGCGCGACGAGGCCCTGCAAGGCGGCGGCGAGGAGCGCATCGAGGCCCAACACGACAAGGGCAAGATGACCGCGCGCGAGCGCATCGACTACTTCTTGGACGACGACACGTTCAACGAGTTCGACCAGCTTCGAACCCACCGAAGCCACAACTTCGGCATGGAGGAGAAGCAGATCAAGGGCGACGGCGTGGTGACGGGCTACGGCGAGGTCAACGGGCGGAAAGTGTTCGTGTTCGCCCACGACTTCACCGTCTTCGGCGGGTCGCTCGGCGAGGTGTTCGCCGAGAAAGTCTGTAAGGTCATGGACAAGGCGATGGAAGTCGGCGCGCCCGTCGTCGGCCTGAACGACTCCGCCGGCGCGCGGATTCAGGAGGGCGTCTCGTCGCTGGCGGGCTACGCCGAAATCTTCCGACGCAACACCGAGGCCTCGGGCGTCATCCCCCAGATTTCGGCCATCATGGGGCCGTGTGCGGGCGGTGCGGTCTACTCGCCCGCCATCACGGACTTCATCTTCATGGTCGAGGACACCAGCCACATGTTCATCACCGGCCCGGACGTCATCGAGACGGTCACGGGCGAGGAGGTCACCTTCGAGGAGTTGGGCGGCGCGAAGACCCACGAATCGACCTCCGGCGTGGCGCACTTCGCGGAGAAGAGCGAGGAGGAGGCCTTGGACGACATCCGACGCCTGCTGTCGTACGTCCCGCAGAACAACGTCGAGGACCCGCCGCGGGTCGAGCCGTGGGACGACCCCGAGCGCCGCGACGACGAGTTGACGAACATCGTCCCCGACCAGCCCAAGAAGCCCTACGACATGACGCGGGTCATCGACGGCGTGGTGGACGAGGATTCGTTCTTCGAGGTGCAGGAGGGCTACGCGAAGAACATCGTCGTCGGCTTCGCGCGACTCGACGGCCGGTCGGTCGGCATCGTCGCCAACCAGCCCCGAGTCAACGCGGGCACGCTCGACATCGAGTCCTCCGAGAAGGGAGCGCGCTTCGTCCGGTTCTGTGACTCGTTCAACATCCCCATCCTGACGTTCGTGGACGTACCGGGCTTCATGCCCGGCACCGACCAAGAACACGGCGGCATCATCCGCCACGGCGCGAAGTTGCTCTACGCCTACTCGGAGGCGACGGTGCCGCTGATGACCGTCATCACCCGGAAGGCCTACGGCGGAGCCTACGACGTGATGGCCTCCAAGCACATCGGCGCGGACGTCAACTACGCGTGGCCGACCGCCGAAATCGCGGTGATGGGACCGCAGGGAGCGGTCAACATCCTCTACGACGACGAGTTAGACGAGGCCGACGACCCCGAGGCTCGACGGGACGAACTCATCGACGAGTACCGCGACCAGTTCGCCAACCCCTACACGGTCGCCGACTTGGGCTACGTGGACGACGTCATCGAACCGCCCGAGACGCGCCCGCGACTGATTCAGGACTTGGAGATGCTGTCGAGCAAGCGCGACGAACTGCCCGACAAGAAACACGGTAACATCCCGCTCTGACGATGGCGACGCCAACCACGGACGACCCCGACGACGAGGCCGCCACCGACGCGAGCGACGCGGACGCTCCGAGCGACGGGGATGCCCCGAGCGACCCGCTCGCGGACGCCGATCTCCGGATTCCCGACGACGCCACCGACGAGGAGGCCGCCGCCATCGCCGCGGCCATCGGTGCCCACCTCCGGGCGCAGGAGGCCGCCGCGGCCACGGCCGCCGAGAGCGACGAGGAGACGTGGGACGGCAAACGCTGGTCGTTCGCCGGTCGCCTGCGCGGACTAGGAGGCCGCGCGGGCCGGGTCCCCGCGAGCGCGCCCACCGACGCGTGGGCCGCCTCCGGACGAAGCGACCGGTTCTGACGCTCGGTTCTATTTTTTCCGAACTCGCATCTTCACTTCGCCGGGGTCGAGCGTCAGCCCCATCGAGAGGTCCAGTTCGTCGGTCACGCGCTCGAACTCGACGCGGCGCGCGAGCGTCGCCAGCACTAACTGCAACTCCGTCATGGCGAAGCGCATGCCGATGCAGTGGCGGGGGCCACCGCCGAACGGGAAGTAGGCGTACTCGGGGCGGTCGTCGGTCGCTTTCCCCGCCTCGCTACTCCACCGCTCCGGCCGGAACTCGTCGGGCGCGTCCCACCAGCGGTCGTCGCGCTGGATGTTGTAGGTCGCGAGTTGGAGCGTCGTATCGCCCGAGACGCGGTAGCCACCGAGGAGGACCGCATCTCTCGGCTCGCGGTAGAGCGCGTAGACTGGCGGGTAGAGGCGCAGGGCTTCCTTCACCACTTGCTCGGTGTAGTCGAGGTTCGGCACGTCCGCGAAGCTGGGGTCGCGGTCGCCGAGTACCGAATCGAGTTCGGCGTCGAGTCGCTGGCGGGCGTCCGGATTCCCGGCGAGGAGCCAGCAGGTGTACGTCAGCGCGGTCGCGGTCGTCTCGTGGCCCGCGAACAGGAACGTCACCAACTGGTCGCGCACCGCCTCGCGGTCCATCCCGGTCTCGTCGGCGTCCGCGGCCACGACGAGCAGCGAGAGAAGGTCGTCGCGCTCCGGGGCGTCCGTATCGCGGTCGGTCCCCGTCCCGCGTTCCGCCAGCAACTTCTCGACGAGCGCGTCCAAGTCGGCCATCGCGCGCTCGTAGCGCCGTTCGGTGGACGTGGGGACCCACTCGGGAAGGACCGACAGCAGGCCGAACCGGTCCATCATCGTCGAGATGGCGTCGGTCGCTTCGCGGACGACCGCGCCGCGCTCGGCGTCGAAGTCGAGGTCGAAGAGCGCGCGCGTCAGGATGCGGAGCGTCAGCGTGGCGAACGCGTCGCCGACTTCGACTACCTCGCCGTCGGTCCAGTCGTCGCACAGCGCCGCGGTGTGTCCCACCATCTCGTCGGCGTAGCTCCGGATCTTCCGCGGCGTGAACGCCGACTGGAGCGCGGTCCGCTGGCGTCGCCACCGCTCGCCCTCGGCGAAGGCGATGCCTTCCGGCGCGATAAGGTCGCCGAACGACAGCTCGAACTCACCTTTCTCGAAAGCGTCGCTGTCGGAAACCAGCACGGTCTCGACCGCCTCGGGGTCGAAGACCGCGAGCATCTCCGTGCCGAATGCCTCGTAGGACACGAGGTCGCCCCGCGACGAGACCTCGTCGGTGAAGTCGAGTCCGTGGCGCGAGGCTGCGACGGTGGAGCCGACGACCGGCAGTCCGGAACGGTGGGGCGGCGTCTCGGCGGCGGCTTTTCGTTCGGTCGCGTCGGCGGTCGCTTCCGCGTCTCTCGCGGCGTAATCGGGTTCGTTCATGTCACGAGATAGGGCATCTACACCCCTCCCGGTTGTCACGAACCACTTGGTGTTTTTATGTAGCGAGTCCGTTCGTCCGTCCGTGAAATCGCTCGACGTGACGATTCGGCTCCCGCCCGAGATGCGGTTGTCGGTGCCCGAGCGCGTCGCGCCCGGCGAGGACTTCGAGCGCGAGGAGATGCTGTCGTGGCACACCCACGAGGAAGACGAGACGGAGTATTTCCTCTCGCTCGTCGTCGGGGACATCGAGGCGGTCCGCGAGGCGCTGGCCGCCGTCGAGGCGATTCGTTCGTTCGAACTCTCGCCGGTGGACGACGACACCTTCTACGCCTACGTCGCGATGGACCTGCGGCCCGAGGACGCGGCGTGGTTCGGCGCGATGACCGACCGGCGGGTCGTCGTCGTCCCGCCGATAGTGTTCGGGCCGGACGGCGCTATCGCGTTGACGGTGCTGGGCGACCCCGACGAGTTACGGCAGGTCGTCGCCGACTTCCCCGAGGAGGTCGCGGTCGAAATCGACCGCGTGAGCGACCACCGCCGCCTCGCCGGGTCGCTGGCGGGTCGCCTCACCATGCGTCAGTTCGAGGCCATCGCCACTGCCCGCGACCTCGGCTACTACGAGGTCCCGCGGGAGACCGACCTCGCGGCGGTGGCCGACGACCTCGACTGCACCCAGAGTACGGCGTCGGCGCTCCTCCGGAAGGCCGAGCGCGCGCTCGTGGACGCCGCGCTCGTTCGCTGAAACGCAGTTACGAAGGGTTCGGTCGGTGTCGTCCGGTCAGATACCCCGGCAGGAGGACGCCGACCGCGACGAGGACGAGGTAGGCCGCCCAGTCGGGGACGCCTTCGAGGGAGGCGACGGCGAAGCCCAGCGGCACGGCGGCGACGATGCAGGCGAGGACGATCTTGTTCTCGCGGGAGACCATACCTTCGCTTCGCTCTCCCGACACAAAACGGTTGGTCACGCTCGGAACGCTTATATCGTGTGGAGTGGTACCAACTATCAGATAGATGTACGACCGGATACTCGTGCCGACCGACGGCTCGACCGAGACCGAGCGCGCGGTCGAACACGCCGCCGAACTGGCGGCCGCACACGACGCCGAACTCCACGGCGTCTACGTCGTCAACTCCGCGACGTTCGCGGGCCTCCACATGGAGACCTCGTGGGAGGGCGTCGACGAGGTGTTGCGCGACGAGGGCGAGACCGCGCTGGAGCGGGTGGCCGACATCGCGGCCGAGTACGGCGTCGCGTGTTCGTCGCAACTCCTCGACGGGTCGCCCAGCAAGTGCATCGTGGAGTACGCCGAAGGGCAGGACTGCGACCTCGTGGTGATGGGCACCCACGGCCGAGGAGGTATCGACCGCCTCCTGCTGGGGAGCGTCGCGGAGGGCGTCGTTCGCGCGTGTTCCGTGCCGGTCCTGACCGTGCAGGTCGGCGACGATACCGAGGAGTCCGCCGAATCGGACGCCGAGGGCGCGAACGTTGGAAAGTCAGTTCCGTAGTCGAGTATTTCGGAGTCGGTGACTGGCGACTCGCCACGGACCGTACAGTAACCCCGAACCGCACCGAGACCGCGAACCGCACCGTGACAGCCGCCAGCACCGCCCCGCGAACCGCGCTGTTGCCGACAAAAAGGAGCCACCGCACGGCACCGAGACTGCACCGCGCCTCGTCCTCCCCAACCGCCTGCGTTGTCTGCGAACCACGTTCCCAGATCAGCGAGACGCGTCGCGTCTTGCAAGCCTCGCTTCGCTGTGCTACTCGGCCCTCGCGCGATGGGCGCGGCACGAGGCCGCGACCACACGCGCCAGGTCGGAACGTCGAGCTAGCGTTCGCCTGCGGAAAACCCGCCGTCGTCACACCGGCCGGAGATGCTCGCAGTCGCCCGCGTGGACCCGGACGCGCTCGCCGTCGTCGGTCTCGACCACGAGCGCTCCGGGGACCGCCACGTCCACCGCCTCGCCGACGATTTCCCCCGTCGCAGTCTCGACGCGGACGCGCTGGCCGAGCGTGGCCGACCGCTCGCGCCACGCGTCGATGGTCGCTTCGGGGTCTGCTCGGAGTTCGTCGAATCGCTCGAGGAGTCGCTGGACGAAGACCCGCCGGTCCACGTCGCCGACCTCCTCGCGGATGCTGGTCGCGCCCTCGGGGAGTTCGTCGGCCGAGACGTTGGCGTTCACCCCGACCCCGACCGTGACCCACGAGACGCGCCCGGCCTCGCCCTCCATCTCGGTCAGGATGCCAGCGAGTTTCCGGCCGCCGCGGTCGGGCGTCTCCTCGCCTTCCGTGGTCTCCTCGTTCTCGGTGGTCTCGTCGGGGACTAACACGTCGTTCGGCCACTTGATTTCGGCTGGTACGCCAGCCTCGCGGGCCGCGTCGGTCGTCGCCACCGCGGCCGCGAGCGTGAGGGCTGGCGCGTGGGCGGGCGGCAGGTCGGGCCGGAGGACGGGACTCACCCAGACGCCGCCCGAGGGGGCCGACCACTCGCGGTCGAGGCGGCCGCGGCTTCCGGTCTGCTCGTCGGCCAGCACCACCACGTCTTCGACTCCCTCTCCGGCGAGTTCACGCGCGCGGTCGTTCGTGCTCCCGACGGCGTCGTGGTACTCGACGGTGAAGGGCGCGTCCAGACCGAACTCGACGGCCGGGCCGCCGTAGTCGGGGACGCCGCCGAGGAGATACCCCTCCTCGTCGCTCTCGATTTCGAAGCCCGCCTCCCGGAGCCCCTCGACGTGTTTCCAGACCGCGTTGCGCGAGATGGCGAGGCGGTCGGCGAGGTCGGGACCGGAGACCGGCCCGTCCGCGACGGCCTCCAAGACGGCCCGGCGGGTGTCGTTCATATCCGGACGTAGAGCCGAGTCGAACAAGAAAGGTGCGTTTCCGCGGCCTACTCCAGTCCCGCGATGTCGAGACACTGGCGGACGAAACTGCTCTGGGCCAGAAACGTCTCGGTGTCCAGCGTCACCGCGACGCCCTGTCCCTCGTCGACGGCGAAGTGCATCTCGATGGCCTCGTCGAACGCCCAGACGGTGCAGTTCAGCGCCCCGTGCCCGCGGATGTCCGCCCGAATCGCCTGTTCGTAAGAGTCGGCCCAGAGGTCGGTGACGATGTCGTCTATCTCCGCCCCGTCGTAGTCGTCCACGTCCTCGCGGACGAAGACGACCTCGTACTCGTCGCGGTCGTGGTAGATGACGCTCCGCAGGCCGTCGCCGACCTGCGCGTGGAGAAAGTCCGCGAGTCGATACGGGTAGACCTGCGACACGCGTTGGAGTTGGCCTCCGTCGCGCAAGTGGGTTGTGGCAGCGACGGCGAGGAAAGAGGGGTCGGAGGCTACTCGATGACGACCAGCACGTCGCCCATGTCCACGCTGTCGCCCTCGCCGACGGCGACCTGCGTGACGGTGCCGCCGCGGTCGGCGACCACGTCGTTCTCCATCTTCATCGCTTCCAGCACGCAGACCACGTCACCGGAGGTCACCTCGTCGCCCTCTGCGACGTTCACGTCGAGGATGGTGCCCTGCATCTCGGCGGTGACGCTCTCGCCCTCGGCGTCGGCCGCGGCACCGCCGCCGCTCGACCCGTCGTCGCTCCCGCCCGCGGGTTGGGGCTTCTGGCCGCCCTCGCTCGCGCCGCCAGCGGTCGGAATCGCGGCCGCGCCGCGCTCTTCTAAGTCCACCTCGAATCGCTTGCCGTTGACCTCGACGGTGAACTGGCGCTCGACGACCTCCTCGTCGTCGCCCGCGGTCGATTCGGTCGAACTGCCCCACTTCTGTTGGGCCTCCTCGATGCGCTCGGGGTCGAGCGTGTGGTCGAGGTACTTCGTGGTGTGGGTGCCCGCGACGAACGCGTCGTCTTCGAGCATCAGGCGGTGGAACGGGATGATGGTCGGGATGCCCTCGATGTCGTACTCTGCGAGGGCGCGCTGGGAGCGGACGATGCACTCCTCGCGGTCGCTCCCGTGAACGATGAGTTTGGCGACCATCGAGTCGTAGTCGGTGACCAACTCGTCGCCCTGTCGCAGGGCGTCGTCCAGTCGGACGCCGATGCCGCCCGGCGGGTCGTACGTTTCGAGGTTGCCGCCGGTCGCGGGCGCGAAGTCGTTCGCGGCGTTCTCGGCGTTGATGCGGAACTCCATCGCGTGGCCTTCGAGGTCCACGTCGCTCTGGTCGAAGCCCAACTCCTCGTCTTGGGCGACCCGAATCTGCCACTTCACGATGTCGATGTCGGTCAGTTCCTCGGTGACGGTGTGTTCGACCTGAATCCGGGTGTTGACTTCGAGGAAGTAGAAGTTCGCGTCCGGGCCGAGCAACTCGCCGTCCTCACGGTCCTCGTCCTCCTCGACGAGGAACTCGAAGGTGCCCGCGTTGTAGTAGCCCGCGGCGTCCGCGCCCCGGCGGGCGGCCTCGGCGATTTCTTCACGCAGTTCGTCGGTCAGCGCGGGCGAGGGTCCCTCCTCGATGACTTTCTGGTGGCGGCGCTGGAGCGAGCAGTCGCGCTCGCCGAGGTGCCGGACGTTGCCGTGGTGGTCGGCGATGATCTGGACCTCGATGTGGCGCGGGTTTTCGAGGTAGCGTTCGAGGTAGACGTTGTCGTTGTCGAAGTACGCCTCGCCCTCGCGCTTGGCGGATTCGAGTTGGTCGTCGGCCTCTTCCGGACTCCGGACGACCTTCATCCCGCGGCCGCCGCCGCCGCCCTCGGCCTTGATGGCGACCGGATAGCCGTGTTCGTCGCCGAACTCCGTCACTTCTTCGGGGTCCTCCACGGGGTCGGTCGTGCCGGGGACGATGGGCACGTCGGCCTCGCGCATCGTCTTGCGGGCCTTGGTCTTCTCGCCGAGTTGCTCCATCGAGTCGCTGGCCGGGCCGATCCACTTGACGCCCTCGGTGTCTTCGACCTTCGCGGCGAACTCGGCGTTCTCCGCGAGGAAGCCGTAGCCGGGGTGGATGGCGTCGGCGTCGGCCTTCTTCGCGGCGTCGATGACCGCTTCGTGGTCGAGATAGGAGTCGGCCGCCCGCGCCGGGCCGACGTTGTACGCTTCGTCGGCGTACCGGACGTGGCCGGAGTCGCTGTCCGCCTCGCTGTAGACGGCGACGGTGTCGATACCCAACTCCTCGCAGGCCCGCATCACTCGGACCGCGATTTCGCCGCGGTTCGCGACGAGTACCTTGTCGAACATTCTTAGCGGCAAATATTCGGGTGGGATACCTCATTCTGTCGGTTCTTCCCGGCGAGTAGCGGGACGCACGTCTACGCTGACGAGCGATTCGGTTGACGAGCGTCTGGCCCCTATTCGCCGACGACTCGGCTCATCACGCTCGTCTCGGCCTTCCGGAGGAGATTCGAGGCGGTACTCTCCGCGCAGTCGAGTTCGGCGGCCACGTCGGCCAGCGACCCCTCGCGGGGCACCTCGTAGTAGCCCACGTCCGCGGCGACCGACGCCGCCTCGAACTGCCGGTCGGTCAGGCCGCCGGCGACGGTGCCGTGCTTGCGGTCGTAGTCGCCGACCTCCTCCACGTCGGCGGCGACGCGCTCGGGCAGGTCGTCCAGTAGCGTCCGCAGGTCGTCCGGCGCGCCGACGAGCGTGAACCGCATGTGTCCCTCGCCGGTGTACTCGACGGGCGGCACCACGAGCAACTCCCGCCGGGCGAACACCGACCGGAAGTCGGTGTCGGTCTCGCGGGTCTCTTGGTGGACGTAGGCGTAGAACGACCGCGAGTCGATGGGGACCAGCGTGTACTCGGGAATCGTCGCCACCTCGTCCATCGCCGCGCGGTAGGGGTCGAGGTCCCCCTCGACGTAGAACAGCACGTACTCGACGCCCTCCTCGCGGAGGATGTTCCACGCCAGCAACTCCTCGCGGGCCACCGCCGAGGAGTCCGCGATGAAGTTCTGCATCGGGTGGCGCGTCTCCCGCGGTTGCCGGAGGGTGAGCGTGAGGTACTTCACGGGCGACGTTCGCACGCTACGTAAAAAAGAGCTAGTCACTTCGACGGAATTTCTATCGACGGTCCGGCCTAATCGTCTGATATGAGCCACTCGGATTCCGCCGCGAGTTCGTCGTCCGACCGGGGGCGCGCTGGCACCGACGGCGACCGCGCCGGTACCGACGGCGACCGCTCCGGCGCGGACGCCCGACTCCCGCCGAAGTTGGACTCGCCGCCGCTGGTCGGCAACACGCTCCAGTTCGTCCGCGACCCCTTCGAGTTCTACGACCTCCTCGATTCGCGCGGCGACGCGGTTCGCTACGAGGTCGCCCGACAGGAGTTCTGCACGGTCTTCGAACCGGCGTACGTCCAGCAGATTTTGGTCGAGGAGAACGAGAAGTACGTGAAAGCCGAGATGTTTCAGGAGGCCGCGGCGGGGTTCGCCGAGCAGGGCCTGCTGTTGACCGAGGGAGAG
>SDGW01001084.1_pt1 | contig 11353 bp, 11 predicted proteins | sample 2873831 | NCBI WGS metagenome assembly SDGW01 (sample SAMN08132700, study PRJNA421101) | hypersaline lake metagenome | isolation source: celular fraction 0.22 microns magnesium sulfate-rich crust from ephemeral... | place: Spain: Penahueca Lagoon, Toledo | collected 2011-07
ATTACGCCCGCGGCGGCGTCCGTGATGTACGGCCTGAACCCGATTCTGGCGCCCGCGTTCGCGTTCGTGCTCCTCGACCAGCGCCTCGACGCGGTCAGCCTCCTCGGCATCGTGGTCGGCCTCGTCGGCGTCGTCATCATCGTCCAGCCGTCCCCGGAGACGCTCACCGCCGGGTCGACCGTCGGGCAGCTGCTCGTGCTCGGCGCGGCGGCCGCCGTCGCGCTCGGAAGCGTCGTGATGCGGCGCGTCGACGCCACCATCGAGAGCATCCCGCTCACGACGTGGGCGATGGTCGGCGGCGCGGGGCTCCTCCACGCCGCGAGCCTCGGCCTCGGCGAGTCCGTCTCCGGCGCCCTCGTGACGCCGACTGTCGTCTACGCCACACTCGTGCTCGGCGTGCTGTCGACCGCGCTGGCGTACCCCGTCTTCTTCACGCTCATCCGCGACGTCGGGCCCGTGCGTGCGAACCTCGTGGCGTACGTCGTCCCCATCTTCGCCGCCATCACGGCGTGGCTGCTGTTCGGCGACGGCGTGTCGCTGACGACCGCTGCCGGGTTCGTCATCGTCGTCGCCGGCGTCGCGTTGCTCCAGCGGGAGGTCGTCGCCGACGAGCTCTCGCGGGCGTACCGCCGGTTCGCGGCTACCCGGTGACGGTGCTCTGGAAGCCGCGCCGAATCGTCAGCGCGTCGGCGTAGTCCGACTGCGTGAGCACGCCGACGAGTTCCCCGTTCTCCTCGACGAGCGCGGTCGTCCCGCCGGACTGCTGTAGCATCGCGAGCGTGTCGAAGGCGTCCGCGGACGGCTCGACGCTCGGGACGTCCCGCATCACTTCGTCGACGCGGGTGGTGTCGCGCTCGCGCTCGGGGACTTTCCGGAGGTCGTCGAGCGCGACCACGCCGCGGGCGGTCCCCGTGCTGTCGGTGACGAGGTGGAGCGGCTGGCGGTCGCCGAGGAGCCGCTGGCCCAGTTCCGCGACGGACGCGTCCGCCGAGACGGTCGCGGGGTCGCGAGTCATGATGTCGCCGACCGTGATGCCCTCGAGCAGTTCGTCGAGGAGCACGGTCCGGGACTCGGTGGTGGCGGCGCCATAGATGAACCACGCGAGCAGCAACAGCAGGAGGTTGAAGCTGAGCACGCCGACGACGGCGAACAGGAACGCGAACCCGACGCCGATTCGCGCCGCGATGCGGGTCGCGGTGCCGTACGGCCGGGTGCGTGCGAGCAGCGCGCGGAGGACGCGCCCGCCGTCCATCGGGAACGCGGGCAGGAGGTTGAACCCGGCGAGCAGGAGGTTCGTGAGCGCGAGGTAGCCGAGCACGAACCGCGTCACCTGCAGCGACTCGGGGACGGCGAGCACCGCTGCGTAACAGCCGGCGGCGACCAGTACGCTCGTGACCGGGCCGGCGATGGCGATCCAGAACTCGCGGTCCCACTCCTTCGGCAGCGACTCCAGGGCCGCGAGCCCGCCGAGAATCCACAGCGTGATGGACTCGATGCCGATGCCGTACCGCAGCGCCGCCCACGAGTGCCCGAGTTCGTGGAGCGTGACGCTGACGAACAGGCCGAGTGCGGCGGTGACGCCGATGAGCCACGAGGTGTTCCCGGCTTCGAGCCGCGAGAGGTCGAAGCCGACGCCCGTGACGCCCTCGATGAGGCCGGCGTAGAACTGGATCTGCGCGCCGCTCCCGATGAGCCACGCGAGAATCGGGAGGAAGACGAGCAGCGACGTGTTGACGCGAATCGGGATGTCCCAGATCCGGGTGACGGTGAAACTCCGCATACGTCGTGGTGTAGCGCAGGCGGTTTAGTTGTCCGGACCGCGGCGACTGCTGTTCGTCTCGGCGTCCGCGACGGCGGCGCGCCGCCCTATCGGACGATGGTGACCGGGACGGGCGACCGGCGGGTGACCGTCTCGGCGACGCTCCCGAACAGCACCCGACCGACGCCGGAGCGACCCCGGCTCCCCATGACGACGAGGTCGACGTCGTGGGCCTCGATCGCTTCGATAATCTCCCTGCCGGGCTTCCCGGTCGCGAGCACCGTCTCGACGTCGACGCCGCGCGCCGCGACCGTCTCGCGGTGGTCGTCGAGCAGCGCTTCGCCACGGTCGCGCTGTCGCTGTGCTTCCTCCTGGTAGCTGTCGTAGTCGAAGTACTCGTCGCCCCCGTACCCGTACGAGCTCAGCGGCGCGAGCACGTGAATCAGCGTGATGCTGGCTTCGGGGAGCTCGTCCAGCGCGTACGCGAGTGCCGCCTCGGATTCCGCCGACCCGTCGACCGGGACGAGGACGTGTTGACCCATACCGACTGCTGTCGCGGGACCGTGATAAGTCCCGGCGTCCGCGGGTCGGAGCGACTCAGCTGTCGTGGGGGAGCGAGAGCACGACGGCTTCGCCGGAGACGACCGTCTCGTCCGTCTCGGCGGTGGTGTCGAGGCGGAGCCTGTCGCCGCCGAGCGCGTCGACGACTTCGGCAGTGGCGGTGACGGTGTCGCCGGGGTAGACGGGCTGCTCGAAGGAGAGTTCCTGCGAGACGTAGACGACGTCGCCGGGTAGGTCGCCGACGGCGGCGCTGACGACGCCCGCGGAGAGCATCCCGTGGGCGACGCGCCCGCCGAACATCGTCTCGGCGGCGTACTCCGCGTCGAGGTGGATGGGGTTGTCGTCGCCGGAGACCTCGGCGTACGCCTCGATGGTCTCCTCGGTGACGTGGACGGACGACTCGGCGGTGTCGCCGACGGACGCGACTGGCATACCGGTCCGTGGCGGGCCACGACGAAAACACCACGGGTCGCCTCGACCCGCCCGTCACGGGACGACCGCGTCGACGAGCCACGCACGGGGCGGTTCGTCGAACGGCCACTGGCCGCAGCGCTCCTTCTCGACGGAGCCGCCGGTCGCCGTCTCGAAGTACTTCTGCTTGTCTCCGAGCCGGTAGTGGCAGTTCTCGGGCTGCAGTTTGCTCCAGTAGATTTCCCGCATCGACGGCGATCCGGGCGGGTCTGCCGGGAGGTTCTCGTAGGCCGACACGCCGAACTGGTCCCGGGCCTCCTCGACTTCGTCCCTGACGGGCGTGACCGGGCTGGCGTTCCAGTACACGGAGGTCACGACGAGCACGACGACGACGGCTGCGACGAGCGAGCGACCCGACGGCGTCCGCGCACGAGCGACGAGCACGCCGACGCCCAGTGCGAAGAAGAGGAACAGGAGGATTAGCTCGATGGCCCCCTGGAATTCGAGGAATAGCTGGAATAGGTAGCTGGTCCCACCGGCGGCGACCCACCAGTACGTCCGCCACTCCGCACGCACGCCGCGCCACCAGCCGTAGGCGGCGACGGGCGCGAGGAACACGCCCGGCCCGAGTTCGGCGACGAACGCGAGCGCCCGGCCGGGGACCGTGTACCGCTCGACGCCGTAGACGGGCGCGAGCACGACCTCGACGAACAGGGGTATCGTCGTTCCCGTCAGCACGAACGGGAGCACCGTGACGGCTGCGACAGCGAGGCCGCCGGTGACCGTGCGGACTGTGGCCGTCACGCCGCCCCGCTGGAGCGCCATCGCGACGACGAGCGCAGCGACGCCGCCGCCGAGCTGCCAGAAGCCCGCGCCCAGCGCCGCGGCGGTACCGGCGGCGAGCGGGCGGTCTTCGACGGCGAGGGAGAGCGCGGCGGCCGCGCAGAGGAACGCGAAGTACTTCGGGCGGAGCCCAGCGTACGGGAACGCGTACACCGACGTGAGCACGAACATCGAGAATCCGGCGGTGACGGCGGCGAAGCCGTCGTCCGTGAGGCTGTGGACGGTGAACCCCGTGAGCACGACGCCGCCGGTGACTGCAGCGACCGCGACGGCGACGCTCACGACGTGCAGCAGCGCCATGTTCCCGCCGGTGAGGAACGCGAGCAAGGTCGTCACGGCGTAGACGAGCGGCGGCTTCAGGTCCCAGATGTCGACGTACAGGGTCGCGCCCTCCAGGATGTACCAGCCCGCGTGCTGGAACAGCGCGGAGTCCCGGTTGACGTGGAACGGCTCGCTCGCGAACTTGACTGCCGTCCCGAGGACGAGGACGGCGGCTGCGCCCGCGACGAGCAGCCGCCGCCAGTCGTCGCGTATCCGGCGCTGGAGCGTCACGTGCGACTCCGGGAAGACGTCTTCGGCGCTCACCATCTCGGGGTGACTACGGGTTCGACCCGCAGGCCCCTACGCTTTGCTGCCCCAGCCGAACGCCAGCCACCCGCCGTCGTTGTGCATCACTTCCCCGGTCATGTAGTGGCCGCCGGCCGCGAGGAACGCCGCGCAGTTGCCGACCTCCGCCAGCGTGCCGAAGCGGCCGAGCGGCGTGCGGTTCTCGATGTGCTCCTCGGTGTAGCCGTAGTACGGCCACTCGCGGTCCTCGGTGATCTCCTCGCCCCACGGCGCTTCCGCGAGGTCCGTCTTCACGTAGCCGGGCGCGAGCGCGTTCACGTGAATCTCGTGCTCGGCGAGTTCGACCGCGAGACACCGAGTGAGGTTCTCGATACCGCCCTTCGTCGCGTTGTACGGCGCGCGGCCCTGCACGCCGACGCTCCCGAACATGCTGGACACGTTGATAATCTGGCCGCCCGTGCCCTGCTCTGCCATCTGCTCGCCGGCCACCTGGGAGCCGTAGAACGTCCCCGTGAGGTTGACGTCGAGGACGCGCTGCCAGTCCTCGGGCGTCTGGTCGAAGACGTGCTTCTCGACGGTCGTCCCGGCGTTGTTGACCATCACGTCCAGGGAGCCGAATTCGTCGACGGCCGCCTGCACGAGCGCTTCGACGTCCGCTTTCTCGCTCACGTCGGCCTCCGCCGCGACGGCGCTCCCGCCGGCCTCCCGGATCGCTTCGGCGGTGTCCTCGGCGCGGTCCTGCGAGCGCGAGTTCGTCACCACGTTCGCGCCCTCGTCCGCGAACTTCTCCGCGATTGCGCGACCGAGCCCGGTACTCGACCCCGTGACGATCGCGGTGTCTCCTTCCAGCGACTGGCTCATGGTTACCACTTCGGCGCGCGCCGCTCTGTCACCTTTGCGCGCATCGACCCGACCGCCTCGATGCGCTGCTCGGCCATCTCGTCGGCGAGCTCGTTCGTGGGCCGGTCCTGGGCCTCGGAGCGCTGCCCGATTTCGACCATGCGGTCGTAGATGGCGTCGATCATCGCTCGCGCGCGGTCGTGCTGGTAGCCGCCCTTCCGCAGCAGGTCGGTGTCGTCGATGGTGCGCCCGGAGTTCGCGAGGTAGTCCGGCGCGTACAAAATGTCCTCCTCGTGGAGCCGGCGGCCGTGGCGCTCGGGGTCCTCCAGTTGGTTGTTCGCGGCGCCGCAGACGATATCGCACTCCAGTTGCGGGATGGTCTCGTCGTTGATGACGAACCCGAGCGCGGACGGCGCGAAGATGTCGCAGTCCACGCCGTAGACGTCGTTCGGGTCGGCCACTTCGGCGCCGTGCTCGTCGACGGCCCAGTCGACGGCCTCCTGGTCCGGGTCCGCGACGGTGATGCGGGCGCCCCGGTCGGAGAGGTAGCGGATGATCGCGCTGCCCATGTCGCCGATGCCCTGCACGACGACGTGGCGGTCCGAGACGTCGCGGTCGCCGTACGTCAAGTCGCAGCACGCCTCCATCGCACGGAGCACGCCGAGGCCGCCGCCGTGGTAGCCGTCGGGGTGGTCGAACTGCTCGGGGAGGCCGAGCACGTAGTCGGTCTCCATGTTTATCCAGCGGAGCTCGCGCTCGTCCGTGCCGACGTCGCCGCCCGTGACGAAGCGGCCGCCGAAGCTGTCGACCATCCGGCCGTACGAGCGGTACAGCTCCTCGGTGTTGTGGTTGTCGTCCTCGACCCAGATGACGGCCTTCGCGCCGCCCATGTTGATGCCGGAGATGGCGTACTTGTACGTCATCGCCTGCGACAGTCGGAGTACGTCCTCGATGGCGTCCGCCTCGGAGTCGAACGCGTATCGTCGCGTCCCGCCGGCTGCGGCGCCCAGCGTGGTGTCGTGGATGCCGACGAATCCGCGGAGCCCGGTCTCCTCGTCGCGGAACGCCTTCAGTTCGTCGTGGTCGTGTTCTGCTAATTGTTCACAAATGCCTTGCATGGAATGTGCTGATAACGGACAAGAACTTAGCTATTGGGTTGGGGTGCCGGCGCGCGAGCCGTGTTTCGGGGCAAATACTTACGTTGTATGATAACACACGGCAGAGTATGTCGGGACGGCTAGCAGACCAGACGGCTATCGTCACGGGGTCGAGCAGCGGCATCGGAGAGCACATCGCCGAGCGATTCGCCGAGGAGGGCGCGAACGTGGTGACGAACTCGCGCTCGCAGGACCGCGCCGAGGACACCGCCGAAGCGATCCGGGAGGCCGGCGGCGAAGCCATCGGCGTCGGCGCGGACGTCAGCGAGAAGGACGACGCCGAACACCTCGTGGAGCGAGCGCTCGAGGAGTACGGCAGCCTCGATATCATGGTGAACAACGCCGGCATCGGCGTCATCGCGCCCGCCCTGGAGATGACCGAGGACGAGTGGCGGAGCGTCGTCGACGTGAACCTCAACGGCGTGTTCTTCGGCGCGCAGGCCGCCGGGAAGGCGATGGCCGAGCAGGGCGACGGCGGGCACATCCTGAACATCTCGAGCATCTTCGGGAGCATCGGCGTCCAGGGGCGAGCGCCGTACAACGCCTCGAAGGGCGGCGTGAACAACCTCACGCGCTGCCTGGCCGTGGAGCTCGCCGAACACGAGATTCACGTGAACGCGCTCGCGCCGGGGTTCGTGAAGACCGAGCTCGACGAGCAGACCCGCGAGGAGAAAGCCGACGAGGGCGACGACGAGAAGGAGCCGTGGCCGCGGTACGGCTACGACGACCGCGACATCGAGAACCGCACGCCCCTCGACCGGTTCGGCTCCGTCGAGGAGATGGGGAACTGCGCGGTGTTCCTGGTGAGCGGCGACCACTACATGACCGGCGAAGTCGTGCACGCCGACGGCGGGTGGCTGGCGTTCGGCTGGGGCAGCAAGGAGCGCTAGCCGTACGCGCAGCAGTAGTCCACGACCTCGTCCGCGACGAACTCGAAGGGCACGCCGGCGTCGACGTCGACCACGTCGCCTTCCGCGAACGGCAGCGTCTCCTCGGGGAGTTCGAGGCGGCCGCTGCCCGCGAGTATCTCGATGGTCTCCTCGGTCTCCGTCTCGAACTCGTAGGTCCCCGGGAGCACGAGCCCGAGCGTGTAGCGCTCCCCGTCGCTGGACTGTACTTCGCGGCTCGTCACTCGGCCGTCGTAGTAGACGTTCGCGCGCTTGCGCACGGTGGCGTCCTCGAACGCGTCGTCGGGCATCGTATCCGTCCACCACCAAGAGATTGTTAAGTGTTACCACTATACTCGGTCGGTCGGGGTGACTCAGTCGGTTCCGGCCGCGAATTGGGGTCGCGAGCGATAGCTGCGTAAAACATACTGAATCTGTTTAATTCCTCGTTCCATCTGATTTAGTATCTTTAGAGGTGCTCGGTAGACAGATATCAGGTTCTACCCGAAAAGACCCGAAGCAGCTATCTCCAGCCGACATCTGAGAATTGAGCCCGAGGAAGCTCTATCGAGGAATCGTTCAGACGAAATCCGAGTGTTGTCTCCATACAGTCCCCGAATACGCGCATCTCGAATAATCTGTCGAGGATCCTTCACTCGAATCAACTTCGAAAGTACCACTTCAGTATAATGAACATACCTCAGCTACTTCCCCGGTGTTTCCGAGCCGACAATAGTATTATGAACGTCCGTGATAGTTGTGTACGTTGGCGGTGAAGCACGCATGACCCGACCGATTCACCTGCGGGTCCGCGGAGCCGACAGCCCCCGGACCGTCGACTGCGTCCACGAGGCGCGGGAGGTGGTCGAGCGGGAGCGCCGCATTTTGCGCGCGGAGCTCGACGCCTTCGAGGCGTTCCGCGCGCGACTGGCGGAGATCGACACCGACCGGGCGGAACCGCAGTCGGGAGTGCCGGCGCGCACGGCGGTCGGTGGCGTGAAGTCGCGGGAGCACCGCTCCGAGAGGTCCACGGCGGCGCTCGTCCGCGAGGCGTACGCCGAGACGGTCATGGACACCGCACACTACGACGCGGAGTACGGTGAATCCTACTGGGAGCACGTCGCCGCGGAGTTCGGCGCCGACCTCGCGGCGGCGCTCCGCGAGTCGGCGGCGGTGTCGCCGCTGCTGAAGTCGCGGCTGCTCGCCGCGGCCCGCGAGGCGGAAGTTCGACGCGAACAGCTGCTCGGCGAACTCGAAAGAGAGGCGGACGCGTTAGAGGCGGCGAACGCAGCGCTCCACGAGGTCTGTGAGGACCTCGGCGTCGTCCGGTCGCGGCCGCTCTACGGCTGCACGCCGGCCGAGCTCCGGAACCTACTCGGCGACCTCGCAGTCCTCGACGAGCGCCTCCGGGAGCTCGCCGTCCGCCGCCAGTCCGGCGACCTCGAACCCGGCTCTGGCCGCCGCCGGTCGAGCAGCGACGCCTCGCTCACGGACTACGTCTACGACCCGCTGCCGTTCACGCGCCCCGTCCTGCGCGCAACCGCGGTGGTGAGCGACCACGTCGCGACGACCCGGGAGAGGATTACGGACGTTCTCGACGCGCAGACGGACGGCTGAGCGGGGGAGGAGTTCAGGCGTCGAAGCGCGTAATCGGGTCGAGTTCGGACCCGTCGACGTCCGCGAACGCCTCGCGGGCGATAGTGCGCTTGTGGACTTCGTCGGCGCCGTCGACGATGCGGAACTGGCGGACGCTCTCGTAGAAGTCCGCCAGCGGGAGGTCCCGCGCCATGCCGTTGCCGCCGCAGAGCTGGACGGCCGTGTCGATGGCGTCCTGGACGACGTTCGCGGCGAACACCTTGCTCATCGACACCTCCACGCGGGCCTGGTTGCCCGCGGCGATCTCCTCGGCGGCGGTGCGGACGAGCGAGCGCGCGGCGGCGAGCCGCATCTCGTGCTCGGCGATATCGAAGCGCACCGCCTGCTTGTCGGCGATCTTCGAACCGAACCCCTCGCGTTCGGACGTGTACGCCTTCGCGACGTCGAGCGCGCGGTCGGCCATCCCCGAGAACCGCATGCAGTGCGTGAGCCGCGCGGGCCCGAGGCGCTCCTGGACGTGCGCGAACCCCTCGCCCGCCTCGCCGAGCAGGTGCTCGTCGGGGACGCGCACGCCGTCGAACTTGATTTCGGCGTGGCCCTTCCCCGTGACCGGGCTGCCGAGGTGCGGGATGTTCCGGACGACCTCGACGCCGTCGGCGTCCTTCGGCACGATGAACACCGAACTCCCCTCGTAGGGGTGGGCGTCCTGGTCGGTGCGCGCGAACACGAGCAGCACGTCCGCCTCGACGCCCTGCGTCGTCCACCACTTGTGGCCGTCGATGACCCAGTCGTCGCCATCCCGTTCCGCGGTCGTCTGCAGCATCTTCGGGTCGGAGCCGCCGCCCTGCAGCGGCTCGGTCATCGCGAACCCGGAGTTGATTTTCCCCTCGACGAGCGGCCGGAGGTACTGCTCCTTCTGGGTCTCGGTGCCCTGGAGTTCGAGGAAGTGCATGTTCCCCTCGTCGGGCGCGGAGACGCGCAGCGCGAGCGGGCCGAGCAGCGACCGGCCGGCCTCCTCGAACGCCGGCAGGACGTCCCGGAACGAGTGACCGAGCCCACCGTACTCCTCGGGTATCTGTGGTGCGTAGACGCCGTACTCGCGGGCGGCCTCGCGGAGTTCGGAGACCGTTCCCTCGGAGACAGTCATCCCGCCTTCGAGCTCGCGCTCGACCGGGAGCACGACCTCCTCCATCAGGTCGCGGGTGCGGGCCGCCAGTTCCTCGGCAGTCTCGGAGTCGTTGAACGTGATCATAGTGTCGCCGTGCTCGCGCCCGCGGCGGTGCGAGGCCGCGCGGCGTCGACGAGCACTGTGCCCCCAACTGCGCCGGCCCGGCCCATAAATATTCGCGCGGGCGACGACTTCCGGACCCCTACCGGGCGGTCCAGCCGCCGTCCGCGGCGAGGACTTCGCCGGTGACGAACGACGCCGCGGGGCCCGCGAGGAACACCGCGGGCCCGGCGATCTCCTCGGGGTCGGCGAACCGGTCCAGGGGCGTTCGGTCGAGAATCGACTGCCGGAGGTCCTCGTCGTCGCGGAGCTCCGCGGTGAGGTCGGTGGCGACGTAGCCCGGCGCGAGCGCGTTCACGCGGACGCCCGGCGCCCAGTCGAGGGCCATGCTCTTGGTCAGCCCGACGAGGCCGTGCTTGGTGGCGACGTAGGGGTGCTGGCGCGGCAGGCCGACGACGCCGCCGACGCTCGCGACGTTGACGACGGCGCCGTACTCGGAGGCCGCCAGGTGCTCGCTGGCGGCGCTCGTGCACGCGAACGCGCCGCGGAGGTTCACGTCCACGGTGTCGTCGAACCCGTCGAGGCCGACGTCCCCGGGCGCGCCGAGCGCGTGCCCGGGGTTGACGCCGGCGTTGTTCACGAGCACGTCTACGCCCCCGAGTTCGTCCGCGACCCGGTCGACGGCCTCGCGGACGGCGTCCTCGTCGGTCACGTCGAGGGGTTGGACCAGCGACGCCGCGCCGAGTTCGCGGACGTCCTCGACGGCGGCCTCGACGTCTTCCTCGGTCCGCGAGACGGGCACCACGTCCGCGCCGGCGGCGGCGAGCCCGCGAGAGATCGCCTTCCCGATGCCGCGCGTGCCGCCCGTGACGAGTGCGGTCCGGCCGTGCAGCGAGAACAGGTCTCCGATGTCGTCGAACTGCGTCATGCCCGGACGTTCAGCGGGCACCCACATCAGACTGTGGTCCGCGTCGGCACGACCCGTAGTTATTCGGGCGGTGGGTGCGAACGGGGCGTATGGGCGAAGACAGTCCGGAGTACTTCGCGCGCCTCGTCGACGAGGACGCTCTGGCAGCGTACTTCCGCGAGGAACTGGGCGACGCGGCGACGTTCGACGTCGAACGGCACGCGGAGGGGCACTCGAACGAGACGCTGTTCGTGGAGTGGGGCGACCGGCGGCTGGTGGTGCGGCGGCCGCCGCCCGGGGAGACGGCGGACACGGCCCACGACGTGTTGCGCGAGTACCGCGTCATCGACGCGCTACAGGACACGGACGTTCCGGTGCCGACGACAGTGGCGGCCTGCGAGGACCACTCCGTCATCGGGAGCGACTTCTACGTGATGGAGCGCGAGCGCGGCGACGTGCTCCGCGAGGACGAGCCCGAGCGGTTCGCGACGCCCGAGCGGCGGCGGACGCTCGGCGAAGAGCTCGTGGACACGCTCGTCGCGATTCACGAAGTGGACTACGAGGCGGTCGGGCTCGGCGAACTCGGCCGACCGGCGG
>SDGW01001085.1_pt1 | contig 11352 bp, 10 predicted proteins | sample 2873831 | NCBI WGS metagenome assembly SDGW01 (sample SAMN08132700, study PRJNA421101) | hypersaline lake metagenome | isolation source: celular fraction 0.22 microns magnesium sulfate-rich crust from ephemeral... | place: Spain: Penahueca Lagoon, Toledo | collected 2011-07
CTCATGCACGGCGTCCTGCTGCCGACGACCGGCGGCCTCGCGGACCTCGGCGCCCCCATCCGAGACGGCGCCGTCCTCCCGGAGGCGGGCCTCGACGGCGAGACCGACTTCGAACTGGACTTCTCCGTGCAGGACACGCAGACGGACCCGAACGCCGGCCAGTCCGCGGCGCAGACGCTGCGCAACGGCGGCTACCCCGCTGTCACGGGCGCGGCGTCCTCGGAGGTCACCATCGCGGTCGCCGAGAACGTCTTCGTCCCCTCGGGGATGGTCGGCTGCTCGCCCGCGAGCACGTCCCCCGACATCACCGGCCTCGAGGACAACGGCCTCATCTACCGGACCGCGCCGACCGACGCGCTACAGGGCCAGGTGCTCGCGCAGGTCGCCGTGGAAGAGCACCAGGCGTCGACGGCCGCGACGATGTACGTGAACAACTCCTACGGCCAGCTGCTCGCCGAGAGCTTCAACACGGCGTTCCAGGACCGGGACGGCCAGGTCTACCAGGAGGTCTCCTTCCAGAAGGGGCAGTCGTCGTACACCTCGCGCATCTCCCAGGCGCTCAACGACAACCCCGACGTGGTCGTCGTCATCGGCTACCCCGAGAGCGGCGTCCAGCTGTTCCGGGACTTCTACTCGGAGTTCGACACGGACGTCCCGATTCTCGTCACGGACGGCCTGCGGTCGGCGAGCCTCCCCGCGGACGTCGGCAACCCGCTGGACAACGTCACGGGCACGGCGCCGCTGGCTGCCGGGCCCGGCCGGGAGTTCTTCGACGAGCAGTACCAGAACGAGTACGGCGAGGAGCCCGGCGTGTTCACCGCGCAGGCGTTCGACGCCACCGCGACCTGCCTGCTCGCGAACGCCGCCGCCGGCGAGAACGACGGCGCCGCTATCGCCCAGGAGATGCAGAACGTCGCGAACCCCGGCGGCGAGGAGGTCACGCCGAGTACGCTCGCCGAGGGCCTGGAGATGGCCGCCGAGGGGACCGAAATCCAGTACGTGGGCGCGTCCAGCGCGGTCGACTTCGACGAGAACGGCGACCTCGCGGCCGCGACCTACGAGCACTTCGGCTTCCAGGAGGGCGGCGGCATCGAGACCCTCGACGAGATCGAGTTCTCCGCGAACTGAACGACCCCGCTTTCTTTCGATACAACGGCCGATAGCGGCAGCTCCGCCCGGCTCGATGCGGGGGTTCTCGCCGCTTGCGAACGCCGCCCCCGTGTTTAGTCACCCCCGGGAGTACGCCAGCCCGGAGAGTCATGCAAGTCACACGAAGGCGAGCGGCGACTGTCGTCGCCCTCGCAGTCATCACCCTGACCGCGGGCTGTTCCGCGGGGCTGTCCGCCGACGGTTCCGTCGACGCCGACGCGGTCGGGGACACGGTCGAACAGCGGTACGCCGCCCTGAACGGCTACGACGCGACCATCACGCGGACGGTCTCCGTCGGCGACAGCGCCAGCGAGGCGCGCGCGAGCGTCGCAGTCCGCGGCGAACAGCGAGAGGTAACGTACACGGCCGGCCCGTACGCCGGCGAGACAGCCACCGGCTCCGCAGACGGTCCGGTCTTCGGTGCGGCCGGGGTCGACGCGCCGGCGGCGGATAGCTACGGCGCGCTCGCGGAAGCGCTCGTGCGCACGAGCGACATCTCCGTCGAGCGCGTGACGACCTACGACGGCCACCGGACGGCCGTCGTCGAGCTGTCCCCCGAGTCGAACGCCACTGACGCGCAGAGCCTGACGCGGACGGTGTGGGTCGACCTCGACCGGGAGATCCCGCTGAAGGTCGTCACGTCCTGGACGACCGCGGACGGCCAGCCGGCCTCGGTCACGGTCACGTACGACGACGTGACCCTCTACGAGAACGCGTCCGCGAGCGCGGAGGTGTCCGCGTGACTGCGGACGGCTCGGCGCGCGGGAGCGTGGGCGGCGCGACAATCGTGCTCGTCGTGGTCGGCGTCGTCGTCGGCGTGGCGTTCGCGCCGCAGGCGTGGAGCTACGCCACCCAGCCGGACGGCACCGTCGCGGTCGTGGAGCTCCACGGCTCCATCACCGGCGACACCGCGAGCTCGGTCGTCGACGACCTCCGGGAGGCCCGCCAGAACGACTCCATCCGGGCGGTCGTGCTGGACGTGGACAGCCCCGGCGGCACCGCTGCGGCGAGCGAACAGCTCTACCTCGCGGTGAAACGCACCGCCGGCGAGATGCCCGTGGTGGCGAGCGTCACCGGCACCGCGGCCTCGGGGTCGTACTACGCGTCGCTGCCCGCCGACGACATCTACGTCACGCCGGCGTCGGTCGTCGGGAGCGTCGGCGTCCGCGCGACCATGCCGTCCGAGGGCGTACCTGCCGGCGAGGTCGTCACCGGCCCCGACAAGGGGTCGGGCTCGACTTCCCAGGAGGTCCGCCAGCGCGTGGAGACGCTGCGACGCGCGTTCGTCGGCTCCGTGTTCGCGGAGCGCGGCGACCGCATCGAGCTGACGCGGGAGGAGGTCTCGCACGCGAAGGTGTACGCGGGCGCCAGCGGCGTCGAGAACGGGATGGCGGACGAAATCGGCGGCGTCGACACCGCCATCGGAGCGGCGGCCGACGACGCCGGCCTCGACGACTACGAGGTCGTCCGCATGGAGGCGCCCCAGCTGTCCGTGCTCTCACAGCTCGGGCTGTCGGCGGACGGCGAGCCCGCGGACGCGACAACCGAGCAGGTGTTCGAGTACCGCGGCGTCGACACCGTCCAGTACCTGATGCTGCACGGGACGATCGAGACGCGGGCCGCCGGAACGGGGGTGACCGCGAATGCGAGCGCGTGAGGTGGCTCGCCCCGCCGGGGTCGTCGCCGTGGTGGCGGCGGTCGTCGTCGCGGCGGCGTTCGCGGGCGGCCTGGTGCTGGACGCCCAGTCGCAGTCGTCGGACGCGCCGGACGCGCCGGCGTACGACACGAACGCGCTCGTCGCCGAACCCGTCGAGGACGGCGGCGACGTCACCGCGCCCGAGGGCGACGACTCGAAGGTCGTCGTGGTGGACGTGAGCCACGGCAACGGCGTCAGCGAGGACGCGATTCAGCCGCTCGTCGACGCGCTCGTCGCCGCGGGCCACGAGGTCCGCGTGAGCGGCGGCAGCGGGACGTCGTCCATCGGTGCGGAGCCGGGCGCGGCGTTCAACGAGACGCTGCGCGGCGCGGACGCGCTGGTCGTCGCGAGCCCCGCGACGGCGTACACGCCCAACGAGGTCGCCGGCGTCGAGGCGTTCGAGGACGCGGGCGGCCGCGTGCTGCTCGCCGCGGAGCCGCCGACGACCGGCACGTCGACGTCGACGGTGTCGATACCCGGGCTGTCGTCCGGCGGGACGACGTCGGCGGGCGGCCAGCCGACGAACCTCGCGTCCGCGTTTGGCGTGTCGTTCGGTGACGGCTACCTCTACGACATGGCCGAGAACGCGAACAACTTCCGGGCCGTCTACGGCGGCGGCGACAGCGGCGTCGCCGAGGGTGTCGGAGACGCGGTCCTCCAGGACGCCACGCCCGTGACGACGGGCGGGGACGCGGAGGCCGTGCTCTCCGCGAGCGACGTGTCGCTGTCCTCGACGCGCGAGGCGGGGACGTACGCGGTCGCCGCGCGCAACGGGAACGTGCTCGCGGTCGGCGACACCGACTTCATGACGTCCGGCGTCGCGACCGCCGGCGACAACGACGCGCTGCTGAGCAACGTCGCGGCGTTCCTCGTGACCGGAGACAAAGCGTCGGGCGCACCGAGCAACGGCGGAGCGAGCGGCCAGCCGGGCGGCCAGCCCGGCGGGACGAGCGGCTCGGCGTTTGCGACCGCCTGAGCTACCCGCCGAGGAACTGCTGGCGGACTTCCTCGTCGTCGAGGAGGGCGTCCCCGTCGTCCATGTAGCTGTTCTCGCCGTTGACGAGGACGTAGCCGCGGTCGCAGCGGCGTAACGCTTCTTTGGCGTTCTGCTCGACCATCAGCACCGAGGTCCCGTCGTCGTTGATGCGGTCGATGCGGTCGAACATCTCCTCGACGAGGTCCGGCGCGAGCCCAGCCGACGGCTCGTCCAGGAGGAGCAGGTCGGGGTCGAGCATGAGTGCGCGCCCCATCGCGAGCATCTGCTGCTGGCCGCCCGAGAGCGACCCGGCCTTCTGCGTGGAGCGCTCGTCGAGAATCGGGAAGCGGTCGTAGACGTCGCGGACGCGGTCCTCGGGCACCTCGTCGAGGATGTACGCGCCCATCTCGAGGTTCTCGCGCACCGAGAGCCCCGCGAACACGTTCTCGTTCTGGGGGACGTAGCCGATGCCCTCGTGGATGATCTCCTCGGGCGGGAGCTCGTGGATGGGGTCGCCCTGGAACGTGATCGAGCCGCCCATGTACGTCGTCAGCCCGAAGACCGACTTCATCACGGTGGACTTCCCGGCGCCGTTCGGCCCGACGATGGTGACGTACTCGCCGTCGCGGACGTCGAGGTCGACGTCGGAGAGCACCTGGAGGTCGCCGTAGCCCGCGTCGAGGTCCCGCACCGCGAGGATGCCCGACTCGTCGTCGGGGAGCGCGGCCTCCCGGGAGGCGTGCTGGCTCATACCTCGCCCCCGAGGTAGGCCTCGATGACTTCCTCGTTGTTCTGTATCCGCTCGGGCGGTCCTTCGTCGAGAACCCGCCCCTGGTGCATGACGATGACGTGCTCGCAGTTCTCCATGATGAGGTCCATGTCGTGTTCGACGAGCAGGAAGGTCAGTCCCTGCTCGCGGAGGTCGTGGATGCGGTCGAGGAGCTTCTCCTCTAAGGTGGGGTTGACGCCCGCGAACGGCTCGTCGAGCAACATCACGCCGGGGTCGGTCATCAGCGCGCGCGCCAACTCGAGGAGCTTGCGCTGGCCGCCCGAGAGGTTGCCCGCGTACTCGGTCGCGAGGTGGTCGAGCTCGAAGAACTCCAGTGTCTCCCAGGCCTCGTCGCGGAGGTTGCGTTCCTCCTCGACGACCTGGCTGCGCAGTCCGGGGACGACCGACCGCGTGATGGACTCGCCGCCCTGGCCGCCGGGCGCGAGCATCACGTTCTCGAGGACAGTCATCTCGTCGAGCTCGCGCGCGATCTGGAACGTCCGCACGAGCCCGCGCTGGGCGATGTCGTGGGGCTGCAGACCCGTGATCTCCTCGCCGCGGAAGTAGACGTCGCCCGCGGTCGCGTCGTGGACGCCCGTGATGCAGTTGAACGTCGTCGACTTCCCGGCGCCGTTCGGCCCGATGAGTCCGGTCAGCGACCCCTCCTCGACTTCGAAGGACGCGCCGTCGACGGCCGTGATGCCGCCGAACTCCTTGCGCAGGCCCTCGACTCTGAGCGGGAGGCCGCGCGGGACTTCCTTCGCGCCCTCCTCGATTTCGGAGTCCGCGGACTCCGGCTCGATGTCCTCGGGAACGTCCGCGTCGTCGGGGACTTCGGCGTCGGCGATGCCGTCGGTCCCGTCAGTCATCGGCACCACCTCCGGTGGCGTCGGCAGCCACGTCCGAGGCGTCGGTGTCGCGGCTCGGCCGCGTGTCCGCGCCCAGCGAGACGCCCGCAGCGGTCTCCTTGCGCGCGCCGAGCAGGCCGTCCGGGCGGCGCTGGACGAGTATCACGAGCAGTAGCCCCATCCCGATGAACCGGAGCGTGTCGATGTTGTTCAGCAGGAACCCGGCCAGCGGCGCGAGTTCGCCGCTGGCGACCGGCGCGAGCGCCTCGATGAGGTTTGCGGGGTCCGCAGAGACGTCGAAAGCGTCCGTGATGAGGTTGCGGACGACCGGCGGCGCCTCGAACAGCAGGCTCGCGAACAGCGCGCCGCCGAGCACGCTGCCCGTGTTCGAGCCGGCGCCGCCGATGATGAGCGCGATGAAGATGTAGAACGTGATGTTCGGCCGGAAGGTGACGGGCGTGATCGAGGCCCGCGGCCCCATCGCGAACCAGAGGATGCCCGCCAGGCCCATCAGCCCGCAGCCGAGCGCGAACGCGCGCACCTTGAAGTTCTGGGTGTCCTTGCCCAGCGACTGCGCGGCCGTCTCGTCCTCCCGGATGGCCTTCAGCACGCGGCCGTACGGGGACTTCCCGGCGCGCTCGAGAATCAGGTAGACGAGCAGCAGCGCCACCAGCACGCCGACAGTGTAGACGGTGTTGATAGCGGTGAAGGGCTGGATGCCGAACCCGGAGAAGAACGAGAACACCACCTCGCCGACGGCGGTCGGCTCCGAGATGGTGCTCGAGGGGTCGCTCAACAGCAGCGTGTTCACGGGGCTCGTCGGGAGGTTGTCGAATCCGCTCGCGCCGCCCGTGATGTCGGCGAACGCGGGCGTGTTGTAGACGATGCGGATGATCTCGGAGAGCGCGACCGTGACGATGGCGAGGTAGTCGGCTTTGAGGCGGAGCGCCGGCAGCGCCGCGACGAGCCCGACGGCGGTCGCCGCGAGCATCCCGCCGAGGATGCCGATCGGCAGCGGAAGGCCGAGGCCCGCGGGCGCGCCAGCGGGCGAACTGGACAGCATCGCGGCGGTGTACGCGCCGACCGCCATGAAGCCCGCGACGCCGATGTTGAACAGGCCCGCGTACCCCCACTGGATGTTCAGCGCGAGCACGACGATGCCGTAGACGCCCGCGAGGAACGTCACGCGGCGCACGAGCGCGAGCAGGCCGTTGTTCCCGTAGCCGAGCTGGGTGCCGAACACGTAGAACAGCACCCAGATGCCGAGGAACATCGCGGCGACCTTCGCGGCGTCGTACGCGAACAGCTTGCGGAGCGGCCCGAGGGTGTCCCGCGCGGCGGTCTCGCTCATGCGGTCTTCACCCCCCCGAAGATGCCCGACGGGCGGAAGAGGAGAATGAGGATCATGAGCGCGAACGCGGTCGGGCGCGCGAACGACGAGAGGTCGCCCTGCAGCCAGATCAGCGACACGCGGCTCGCGAGCCCGATGACGAGCCCGCCCGCGATGGCGCCGTAGATAGAGCCGATGCCGCCCATGATGACCGCCGCGAAGATGAGCAACAGGAGCAGCCAGCCGGTCTGGAAGCCGAGCCCGCCCTGCGAGAGCACGAGCAGGAAGCCCGCGGCGCCCGTGAGGCCGGCGCCGATGACCCACGTGGACCTGATGACGCGCTCGGTCGGGATGCCCGTGACCTGCGCGAGCGCGCGGTTGTCCGCCATCGCGCGCATCGCCTTCCCGAGCTTCGTGCGCTGGAGGAGGAAGTGGAGGCCGAGCATCAGTACGATCGAGACGACGACGAGCGTGACCTCGTGGAGGTCGATAATGAGCGACCCGCGAGCCGGCCCGAGAAACGGCAGTGCGCCGGTGACCGTCTCCGCGACGTTCAGCGACGGGAGCTGCTCCGTGGACGTGACGATGCGGCGGCTGTTCCCGAACACGAACGCGACGAGGTACCGGAGCATGAACGCCACGCCGATGGACGCGATGAGCAGGGAGATGCCGTCGGCGTCCCGCATCGGCCGGTAGACGAACCGGTCGAGGACGAGCGCGGCGGCGACCGTGACCCCCGCGGCGACGACGAGCCCGACGACGATGGCCGCGGGGGACAGCCAGATGTTCGCGCCGGCGTCCAGCGGCGGCGTCCGGAGCAGCACGAGCGAGACGAGGTCGGCGTCCCCCATCCTGGACTGCCCGAGGCCCGTGAGGGCGTTGATGGCGGTCTCGGCGAGCGCGAGGAGGCCGCCGATGCCGGCGATGACGTACGTCACTGCCCACCCGGAGAACGCGCCGACCGTGAGGTAGTCGCCGTGCGCGAAGTTCGCGAAGTTGAGGATGCTGTACGTCAGGGACAGGCCGATGCTCGCGAGGCCGATGATGGCGCCGATGACGACGCCGTCCCACACGAAGCTCGCGAGCCGACTGAGCGGCAGGTCGCCGCCGAACCAGAGCGCGAACCACGGGGTCTCGAACGGTCCGAGCGAGACGCCCGCGAGCTTCGCGAGCAGGTCCAAGAAGAGGACGGCCGCGAGCGCCCAGACGAGGGCGACGCCCGGGCGCTCCCGGGCGGTCTGGAGGCCGCGTTCGACTGTTACATTCGCTTCCATGTGTGTATCTCTCGTGGTACGCTCAGACACGGAACGATAAATAAACCCCCCGTTCGATGTGGCAGAATTTGCGAGCGGGGCGCCGCTGTCGGGGGCTACGCGAGAAACGAGTCGGGGTCGGCGGTCAGACCGCGTCGATGCCGACGTCGCCGGTGCGGATCTGGTAGGCCTCCGCGACCGGGATCACGAATATCTTGCCGTCGCCCGGCTCGCCCGTGTGCGCGGCCTCGCGGAGCGCCTCCGCGACGTCCTCCGCGGGGATGTCCGAGACGACGCACTCGATTTTGACCTTCTGGTGGAGGTCGACGGTGTACTCCTCGCCGCGCCACTGCTCGGTCATCGCGGGCTGGCTGCCGCGCCCGCTGACGTCCGTCACCGTCAGGCTGGGCGCGCCCACCTCCGCGAGCGCCTGCTTCGCTTCCGAGAGTTTGTCCGGCCGAATCACCGCCATCACGAGTTCGATGTCGCTCTCAGTCATCGTCAGTCACCCCGCTGCCGTCGGTGGCCATTGCACCCGGTTCCCCGCCGCCGCTGGAGACCGTGACGCCGCCGTCGCCGGCGGTGTCCACGAACTCGGGGTACGCGGTGTAGCCGTGCTCGCTGCGGTCGAGCCCGAGGTCCTCGTCGTCCTCGTCGGGACGCAGGCCGACGACGACCTCGGCGAGTTTGAACACGACCGCGGTCGTGGCGACCGTCCAGACGACGATGACCGCGATGCCCGCCGCCTGCATCGCGAGCTGCGACGCCGAGAAGCCGTCGACCGCGAACACCGGAATCAGCAGCGTGCCGATGGCGCCCGCACTCCCGTGGACCGGGAAGACGGCAGCGACGTCGTCGACTTTCAGCGAGTCCGTGACCCACCGGTAGACGATGGGCGCCTGCGCGCCGCCGATTGCGCCGAGCACGAGGCCGCCGACCCACGTGACGTGGGGGACGGCGCCGGTGACGGCGACGAGGCCGGCCAGCAGGCCGCTCGCGGTGAACAGCGGGTCGGGCTTGCCGTCCGACCAGCCGGTCACGATGGCGGCGGCGACCGCGCCGCCGCCCATGCCGAGCGTGGTGTTCAGCGCGACGCGACCGAGCGCCGCGCCGTTGAACGCGAGCGCGCCGCCCTCCGTGACGCTGAGCACTGCCGCCTGCGTGCCGACGTTGAAGCCGTACCAGCCGAACGCGAGGATGAACGTCCCCAGGACGGCGAGCGTGATGGAGTGCCCGGGGATGGGCTGGCTGTTGCCGTCGGCGTCGTAGCGGCCGCGGCGCGGGCCGACCATGTACGCGCCGACGAGGCCGGCGACGCCGCCGAGCATGTGGACGACGGTCGCGCCGGCGAAGTCGAGGAAGCCGACGCCGATCGCCTGGCCGAGGTAGCCGGCGCTGGACAGCAGACCGTTGCCGCCCCACGCGAACCCGGAGATGACCGGGTAGATGAACGCCGTGAGGCCGATGGAGTAGAACACGTACGCCTTGAATTTGATGCGCTCGGCGACGGCGCCGCTGACGATGGTGGCGGCGGTCATCGCGAACACCGCGCTGAACAGCCAGCCGACCCAGGAGCCGTCGTCGTTGACGTACGAGAACGCCGAGGAGATGCTCACCTCGGCGCCGGGCGTGGTGAGGACGCCCGCGAGCGCGGAGACGCCCATGCCGAGCGCGAAGAACGCGATGACGCCCATCCCCCAGTCCATGAGGTTCTTCATGAGGACGTTCGCGACGTTCTTCGCGCGGACCTGTCCCGCCTCCAGCAGCGCGAACCCGGGCTGCATGAAGAAGATGAGGAAGCAGACGACGAGCGTCCAGACCGTGTTGACGCCGTTGACGAGGGTCCCGGCGTCTGCCTGGGCGAGCAGTGCCCCCTCAAGCATCTCCGCTCACCTCCCCACGAGCCGTTGCGCCGACGTTCAACGAGCTGTGCGATTCATACGGGATGCGGCCACTAATTTCTGGAATTACTCCACGTTCGGGCATTGAATCCGTCACGTATCTGGACACCACGCTCCTACACAAAAGACTAACGTATAAAACGCCTAATCGTATGCGGAATTGGTAGTAGTATAGTGAGTGTATAAGGACGATGCAACGGAGTCGTAAAGGAATACGGTGTAGAATAGTACGTTCATCAAATTATTTCCGAATATCGGAGAATCCACACGTCGCCGCCGCGAAAGGAACGCAAACTTTGTGAGTGGTTCTGTGGGCTGGCGCGAGTTCGGCGTAGGCGCCGCGGCTGGAGCCGCTCAGAAGAGCGAGATGCCGACGCTGTACGCCCACCCGGTGGTGGCGTACGCGGCGACGGCGAGCGCGCCGCCCGCGAGGCCGATATTCTTCAGGAAGCCGGTCATCTCGTCCTGCTGCTGGTCCTCGGGGACCGCCCAGAAGTCGTGCATCGTCAGCGCGGAGACGGCGAGGAACGCCGCGAGCGCGGCGGCGCCGACGACCGGCAGGACGCCGGTCACGACAGAGAGCCCGCCGAGCACGAGCACGAGTCCGGACGCGAGTACGGAGAGCTTCGGCGCCGGCAGGCCCTTGTGCTGGGCGTAGCCGGTCATCGCTTCGAGCTGCATGAAGTGGTTGACGCCCATGAACGCGAGGACGCCGCCGAACAGCACGCGGCCGTGCAGCAGGACGACGACGGCGGCCGCGGCGGAGGCGGGCGCGCCCGCGGTGACGACCGGTCTGTCGCCGTGCGGGTCGTCAGTCATCCGTGTACGGGACCGACAGCGGCGGGAGCTGACTCTCGATGAGGTCGCGGTCCTCGACGAACTGGTCGGGGAGCACGAGCGTCTCGCCGAGTTCGCCGACGGCCTCGTCGGCGGCGAGCCCGGGCTCCTCGGTCGCGAGCTCCACGAGGATGCCGCCGGGCTCGCGGACGTACAGCGAGTGGAAGAAGTAGCGGTCGCGCACGCGCGAGACATTCAGGTCGCGCTCCCGGAGGACGTCGTGCCACTCGTAGAGCTCGTCGACGCTGTCGGCGCGCACGGCGACGTGCTGAATCGAGCCCGTTCCCTCGCGGCCGAACTCCGTCGTCGGCCGGTCGAGCAGGTCGACGACGGTGGCGTACTCGCCGCCGGCCTCGTAGCGAATCCGGGTCTCGCCGCGGCCCGCTTCCTCGCCGACGAGCGCGAAGCCGAGCGTGTCCAGCAGCGCACCGGTCGTGTACGGGTTCGTGGGGAGCGCGGTGACGCTGTGGACGCACCGAATCGCGTACGCCTCGGGGACGGGGCCGCCGGTCCACGGCTCGACGGGCGCCTCGCCCTCGACGAGTTCGACGTTCGTGCCGTCAGGGTCCGTGAACCGCAGGACGCTGTCGCCG
>SDGW01001086.1_pt1 | contig 11344 bp, 4 predicted proteins | sample 2873831 | NCBI WGS metagenome assembly SDGW01 (sample SAMN08132700, study PRJNA421101) | hypersaline lake metagenome | isolation source: celular fraction 0.22 microns magnesium sulfate-rich crust from ephemeral... | place: Spain: Penahueca Lagoon, Toledo | collected 2011-07
GCCTTCGAGAGGTTCGATAGATACCGGGAGTGAATCCCTCCTTGATGCACGGGGTAGTAATCGTCGAGCCGAACATCTGGCCGCGTCAGATACGACAGTACGTCTGACAGGGGAACCGGATCATCCAGTGGGTATGTCTCGATGCTGGCTCGCCAGTGAAGGCCATCATCCTCCTGGACGGTGAAGGGAGATTCATCGACGATGGAGACACCCTGGATGTGCTTCTCGAAGTAGTTGATCAGAATGTCGCCCGCCTCTAGCTTTCGCAGATCATGGCTAGCCACTTCGTCGACGGGAGCCTGAATGTAGCCGCCGGCGAACTCTGATTCGGAGTGAGTCACCCAGTAGTAGGGTGCGGTCGGTGTGATCGGATCGCTACTTTGCGTGGCTTCCTCGGTTGGCTCTTCAGACCCCGCAGTACCCTCTGTGCGTAGCTCGTCGATGAGTCCCTCCCAGTCGTCTGCATAGCTCCCGAACGGCTCCTCGTAACTCGCAGAGCCACGTTTGGTGACTGTCAGATTCCCTTTATCGCTCGCTTCCTGGCGCAGCAAGTCCGCATCGAGGTAGAAGAAGTGGTCATTCGAGGGGTCAAACCGTTCCTTCGATGCGATGTCGAGTTGAATCCCGAGAACTCGGTCGTTAGTGCCTTCGATTGCCTCGAGCTCGCGATCGAATCGCTGCCAGATCGTATCGCTATTTCGATTCTCTGAGACCGATCGGCGAACTTTCGCTCGGACGCCTGGAGTCTCGGGCGACTGAATCTGGAACACGTCGCTCGAATCGATTTTGACTTCGACCCCCTCTCTAGCAGCTTTCTCCTCCAGGATCGTCAGGAAGTCCGAAATTGCATCCCCGGTTGACGGTGGGAGCTCCGTCTCCGCCGGGCGCTGTTCGAGATCCTCGAATACCGTTTGCCCCTGCTCAGTCAATCGGTTCCGGTCGTTCTCCCGCCGGACATACCCCAGCGCTTGCAGCCACTCACGGTGCCTCGCTGCTGGGCCATTCGTCTCCATCTCTGCCTCCTCGAACTCTCTGACGAGGATCTCGCGAATCTCTGTGTCCATCAGTGGCTGTTCAGCCAGCTTCTCGAGAATGACGTCGAACCCCTTCACGTTCTGTCGGAGGGCTTCATACAGACGCCGCTCAGGCAGTGAGGGATCACTCACTGCCATCGGTCCGAGAGACACGGTGTCGCCAGTAAAGTCTAGCAGCTCCAGCGTCCCGAGAAATCCGAGGTGCCGATCAACCGCATCTTCACTTTCTGCACCAGTCTGATTGTGATCGAGTAGCCACTGGATCAGTCCTGCACGGGTCGGCTGCTGCTCATCGACAAAGCTCAGAAGCTCCCGTAGTAGTGGGAGGCGTCCATCGATCCCGCCGAAAAACCGATCAGTCGTCATTCGGCGATCGTCGCTCATGTAACAAATCTAGGGAGGGGATGATTTGAATCTGTGGCTGTGGGTGAACTGCCCGTGGGAGGCCGTCCCTCGTGCTGGCATTTCTGCGATATGGCCAACCGAACTGGGCCGTGGCTGGCCTGACTTTTTACTAAAAGCCCGCTTCGGAGAGTGTCTAACTGACCGAACTAGTCGAGGTCGTCCAGATTAAGGTCGGGTACTGCCTCGGAAAGCAACTCTTCCCCCACTTCTGGATCTTCTAGTGCCCCCAATTCACCGAGCAATTGAACGATCTGTGGTCGTAATTTGACGACTCGGACCTTCCCCTCTTCGGGATCTCCGTACTCGATTTTCGAGGGCGGGGGAGAGCCGGTTACAACAACCATGCCGATCGTTCCAGTGGGATGCTCAACGAATGAGGTCTCGTAGTCGCCGTTCAGCAAGCGGTCTTCCCACTCTTCGAGGGCCGTCGTATCGTCTGAAAGAACATCATATGAGTGAAGCCGATTCACCGTCGTCACGACAAAGTTCCCGAATATCGCTCTTACCAGCCGATCATCGGCAGGCTGCCCATCGGGCTCAAAGTTCTCTCGCAGTTGATCGACGCCGTTTTTGATCTGTCTGACGCCCTTCTCGGACTGGTCATCCCCACTCATCGTTCCCTTCGCCTCGGTGAGCCAGAGCCCAATACCGTCAGCACTCGGGTCATCCGGGAGGCCGACGAAACACAGGTCGTCACAAGCTTCAGATTCGGGGTCATAATTGATCGGACTCCCCCCGGGACCACCTGTTGCGAGATCATGCCCCACGAGTTCGCTGAGGCTCATCGGGTACCAGGTGTATTCTGGATGAACGCGATTGAGGTACAGTTGACCGAAAGCGATTGCTCCTGCCATCCCCATCACTTCGGGAGCCGATGTGCTGCCTTCGCGCTGAATTTTGCTAAGTAAGCTTCCGTCGACAGCTGCAAGATATTTCAAGGCAACCTCTGCGTCTACTAGCGACCCGAGTCCCTGTCGATCCAGAATTCGTTCCAAGGAATCGACGTAGGGCTTTCGCTGTTGAGTAGATGTCACCACATCGTACCCAGGCGAGGAAGAGTCGTACTGGTCACTGTGTTGGATCATCGTCGTTTTTTGATCCCCAGTTCGCCCGGAGCGTGTGTAGAAGTCTAGCCCGACTCCTGGTCGGACATGGATTGCCCACTGCGAAGCATCCCAAATCGGTTGAAGTCCCTGCTCTGACGTCTCAACACTCCGCTTGGGGCTTCGTGATTCTGGTGCATTATTGGACTGCTTCCCCGCCTCCAATGAATTAGCTGCCATCGCTGTGTTTGTGATTATACCTCCGTCCGATGGGTCACAGCCGAAGCCAGTGGTGTATGAGGTATCGAGCCCTTCGCCTTCAACGGTGATTGCCTCTCTTGGGAGCAACCCATCCAGATACTGTGAATCTTTTAGCTCTCCAACATCGTGGTTCCCCGAGCTGGGCTCAAGAACCCCCTGAAACAGGGTTAGATGTGCTCTCTCGAGATCTTCGCCATCATAGCGACCTTCGTACACGTATGTGATATTCGACCGCATCGCGTCAACCCGTTCGTCGTCGTATCGCTGGAGACGATCCCGTAGTGGTGACTCTGCATCATCCATCAGGAATTGTTGGAGCGATTCCCCTTCTGTGGGAGCCCCGTGAATCTGGATTCGGATCTCCGGATATGGCTGGTTTCGGCTTTTCAGGCGTCCATAGAGCTTGTAAATACCCTCTAGAACCGGACCGAGGTCCCCCATATTGACCGTGTTGACAACAAGGGCCCTTGTCGGATGTAGGTCGAACAGCAGGCGGAATGCGTTCATAAAGGCGAATCCCTGACTCCCTACAACTCGGTCGACGAAGTCGGGGGTTTCTGTACCTGCCTCTTCCGTTGGCGAGTATGTTGCCCATAGCGCGTTCTCTTCTCTGCGTGTGCCTCGAAGGAGCTCTTCGCTAGACCCGTCGTTATACAGATATGGAAGATACCCTACCGGATTCAGATACTCAGCTGTCCGCTCAGCCCGGAACCCGTCAGTTCGTCCCTCCGAAACCAGCTCTTCACGCCAATTTGCAAGTCGGAGGCCGTACGCCAACATAATTGGGTGGAATGGGGTGAGCCATACCTTCTCCGTCACTGTGGACTCGATTCGTCCAGCACCAAGGACTGGCTCGAAAGGAGAGAATGAGCCAGTTCCCGTATTAACAGCCTCTTGATACGCTTCAAGCACTGCCTTGACGAGATCTCTTGTCTCCGGACCCCAGTTGTCTGTCGACGGCAGTGTGTTCTCTGCCTGAAAGTGTCCGAGGAGGTCTGAATATGCTTGTTCGAGATCTTCTGGTAGCGTCTCATCAACAGGATCGCCAAACGTGAGTGAATCTTTCCTGGACTCGCGCCGGACTGCTGTTCCGGCTTCGACGTATGACTGCTCAAGCTCTAGTAGCGGTAGCGCATCTTCCTCAACCCCCACACCACCGGTTGACCCCAGTTGAATCTCACCTAAGTCCAGATCTGTAGAAAGACTACTTGGGAGCTCTAGGTCCGGGTTCGCCCATTCCCCAGGTTCAGCAATTGCAGCCAAAATCAGAGGGAACTCGATCGACTTTCGTTCGGCAGTAGAGACACCAGTTTGGAACTGTATCTTAAAATCGGCAATACCCGCTTCGACCGTGACGGTGATCGAAGGTTTTTGACTTGGAATGTGAGGGAGAAGCGTAACAGTCCCCGTCAAATCTTCAGAATCGCCGTCAGTTACCTCTGACTCAGTTTCACCGCTGCCGGTCGGCCCATCGATCGTTAAAGGTTGATCTCCGTGAGAAACAAACGCCTCCTCAGACACGTTAATGTCCAATTGGAGTGGTGAAAGTATCTGAAACAGCTCGTCTGGTACGACTGCGATCGAGAACTCATGGCTGGGCGCTCCCCTTGTCGTTTTGTTCCCAACATATACTTGGAAGTTAATGAAACGGGTCTCGCCCGTATCCGGTGCCTCAATTAGGGTGCTAAGAGTCCCTTCGCGTCTATTGATGGCATCTTCATCCTTCGAGCCATCGGGGAATTCGAGGCATTTTGGTACACCTTCCATATCCCCGCGGAAGCTGGCTTTGATTCGAACGCCATCGTCTCCTGCCACGGCAACAACTGCTTGCCTTGATTTCGCGTCGGAGAAAGGAGTCTCTGGAACGCCGTAATTTTCTGCCCGATCAGCTGTGACCTCTAGCTTGTCGAACCTCCGTTGCTGAACGTTGATTTTCCCCTTCTCGGCGGCGGTGTGCTTCACCTCTGAGATATCTACTCCTTCTACCTTCTCTATGAATTCCTGCTTATAGTATCCGCTTAGCTCCGATTGGAACTGTCTCCCTGGCCGGCGGGCTTTGTGAAGACGATCTCGGTGTTCCCGGTTTCGTTGAAGGACATCCGCTACGCTTGAAGCATCGAGTCCGTCGATCTGATCGGCTGAGAGATAATCCTCCTGAATAAACCCAGGAAGCTCACCGATTAACTCTGGTAAGTCCTCAAATTCTTCGTTGTCGACTACACGCCGAATTTCACTGAGGTCTTCGAGTGTTTCTGTGTCCTCTGCATTTGTTAGAGCTGACTCAACGACCTTTCGGAGCCCTTCGAGTACAGCCGTCGCCTTTTCTCCATGGTCTGAGATCGGAGTCAGCAATTCTTTTCGAAAGCTGGCCAGGTCTAACGGTCCATCTAGTAGATTATCTAATGCTGATAGCGTGTCAAGTGATACACTCTCTTCATAGATTGTCACCAGTGCGATCGGCTCCTCTGTATCCACAGAGTCTGTGACTAAATCGCGCATCGTCGTTGCGCCACTCTGGGTCACAACATGGTCTTCGAGATCTGTCCCTGCTTGCTCTTCAGGAACAACTCGGACCAGAAAGATGGGAACTCCGCCGCCGATTTCCAACACAGGAAGCTCCATCGTCTGCTTCCCCGTCGCAAACGGCTTGCGCGTTACTTCGGACAAGTCTACTAGCCTCTCCGCAAATTTCGTTGCTGTATCGCTGTGGCTAAATGTTGCACGGAGAACTTGGCCTGGGCGAGCCGAAGTCTCCCGAAAGTGATTCACGAGCCGAGTCGCCAACTGGGTTTCAAACTGATTTGACATAGATTGCGTCGCCGCTGTCGCTCTTTTGGCTAATCATTCCCATCTCGCCGAGGGCTGTCTCAACGGTCTTCTTGGTTTGGTCATCAAACTCGATCCCTCGCGAGCGGAGGTATGAGACGAACCGGTCGAAGTGCGTGTTCGACGCTTGCAGTTCGAATAACCGAGCGAAAAACCGGAGAGAGCCACGGTTCAGTCGGAACGTCGGTCTCGTCCCCTGTTGGTTGATAAACGCCCGGTGGTCGCCATCACCGAGCCGTGTTACCACACGGACGCCACTAGAGCTAGGCGTCTGCCTACTCCCGGGGAGTGATTCGTAGTGGTTTCTGACTGCCGTTTCATACGCGATTGCATGATCGATGAAGCCAGCGTCCTCCTCAGGGCGGTTCTCCTCAATGAGACGATTCCGAAGGTCCTGAACACAGATCTCTCTGGCTTCTTCAAACCGGTCTGCCAGGAACTCTGTCGGTGTTACTACACTTGGTAACGATGGATCGTCGACTGCCTGAATCGCATCCTCAATTGATACAATTACACCGAGCCGGCCCCACGAATCGAAAATGTCTCCAGAGATGCCGCGTGGGCCCTGATTGTCCCATGCATCGGCAAATTTTCGGCCGTTCGAAGCACGTTCTTCGATGAAGCCGTACGGGATTGAGATCATATCTGGCTGGTACCGATCGGCTTCGTCATCCCCTGTGGCGTCTTCTAGTTGTGAAAACTCCATCCGCAGGTTCACTGACAGCTGTACAAAGTAGTTCATCGCATGGTAGCAAAACAGATCTCTGAGATTCTGCAGCCACTCCGATGATGAGAGGCGGTTCTCGTTCAACCATGCCTCAATATCCTCTTGGAAGGTATTGGCACACTTTTGGATATACGGCGGAAGGTCATGCTCTTCGTATTCTTTTTCCTCATACCCGACCGAGTTGGCAGCGCGTACGAACAACTCCTCAAACACGTTGGAGGCGTCGACCTCTTCACGGAGATATAATTGGAGATCCTCGTGAAGCGTCTCATTGAATGAGTCTCCGTCATACATCAGCATCTGATACCACGACCCCCAGTTCCTGGCTTCGTGCGGTCTAACAGATTGAGCGATCTCTGGGTGGAAGGGGATGATATATGGATTCCCATCGTCTCTCCCGTGCGTAATATATGAAGAAAGGAAGACATCCCAGACCTCCTCTAGCTTCCCATCCTCAATATTCACACCCTCTGCAGTTTCTAGTCCCGACTTAAGCTCCTCAATCTCGCTCCCATTCGGATCTGCCTCGAGGATGTCTGCTAAGACTACACTGAATATCGACTCTCGCTTCCCGGCAACCGGTGACATCGGGAAAAACCCTGTACTGACCTTCCGACGGATCGTGTATGACTCGTCAAGATATTCGGAGTCCATCTAATTTACCTCCGAGACGTTGATGAGCTCGAATGTATCAGATTCGCCTGCACCCAACGTCTCACTTTTAACCTCAAACAACGGATTTCCTGCTCTGTCCTCAACACGCACGGACTCTCGCTTATTCGTAAACTGAGATAGTTGCGAATACAGTAGCCGAACTCCTTGAGACCGTTCGATGTCGCCAGAACTCGGATTGTACCCCTGATTGATCTGTGTCATCAGATAGTATAGTCGGTATCCTAGAGGGACAACCACGGCTTCATCCCCACTCTCCGGAGTGAAGTACAAGCGCAACTGTCCCGGCCGAGTGATCTTCTTGGTCTCTTCCCTAGAGGCTCCTATCTTCAGATCTGGTCCACTCCACTTCGCAGTAAACCGATAGTCAGGGGAGCGCTGACCATCAATAAACGCCATTCGATCACCATCGGAGGTACGTCCACTCCAGTTCTTTAGCGAATTAGCCGATGTTTTCTTCATTTCTATCCCGCCCGGCCCATACTCATCATCTCCTTCGAAGTATTTGAGGCCCTCACGGAACGTTTTGAAGGTCTCTGAGTCCAGATGAGTCGATCCGAGCTCATCGCGAAGATATTGTAACCTAATCGCTGTTCGAATTCGATCTGTCTGCTCCCATTCGTCGTCCCGAAGTGGCGTCAGCCGAGTTGCCTCTTTTAATTCAGACTCATCAGACTCGAGGGAGAGAGCTTGTTCGTCGATTTCCTGGCTGACCTGTGCAACCGGATCGATGAATCGGCCATCTTCTTCCCCCGAAAACACGTTCATCACTCGATTGCAGAGTAGATGCTCCGATTTGGGGGTCACGTCACCCTCGACTATCGCTTCCCCAACTGCACAGGAAGACCCATTGCTCTGAAGCCCGCGAAATTCTGGGTGAAGCAGCGTCCGTGAGATCTGATCGAGTATTGAGCGGGGGTTAAGATATACTGCTCTGAGGACACTGCTACCTGCTACTATCCTCGTAAGATTATCACGAATGGTGTCATCCGTGAGTCGGTCGAGATTATGGTGGAGTGGACACCGTCCAGTCGCTGGACAAGCGGACGGATCTGTATCATGAAGTGTCTGTAGAGGGCTTTCTGAATCCGAAGCGTCGAAATTGTCGACTAGCTCTCGGAGTGGGCCGTCTCCCAGATGGCCGGGCTCTATTTGGAATAGATCCCGGTGACCGAGATTGATGACGATAATATTCCCACTCTCGGATGTAACCCTCCGCTCCGATTCTGCCTCTTTTAGGGTTTCCCAGAGTTCCTCGTACTCCCCTCCTGATGCATCATGACCTTGCTCGAAGAAGTCGATTGCGAGCCCATAGTTGATCGCGAGCCCTTTTCGGCTGGCTTCCTCTTGATGGAAGCCTTCGATTGCAGTATCCAAGAAGTCAGAAAGATCGTGCCGGTATGACCGCTGAAGATATGCAGAACCGGTCGCGTCGAGGTGGAGATCCTCTTTATTCAGGCCAACAGATTCTCTTTGCGCTTCTCGGTATGCCTTCGATAGTAGGGCGCTCTTCCCATCACCTGCGCTCCCGGTTAGTATGACTAGCTTTCCGTCGCGTTCGTATTCGTCGACAAAGATGTCCCGTAGTTCTTCGTCTTCCTGAGTGGGAACGTAGAGTGGGTCTAGCCGAGGAGCGGAATCCAACTCTCGGCCGACGATAGACCCTGCCTCCCCTCTCTGGCAAGCCCGAAGCAATTCGAAAACGGTGTTGTCGCTCATGATACGATGATCCACCTAATACGTGGCTCCCGCATACTGTGGATATTGTCTGATAGACCAATCATAAACTTACCCCTAGCAGAAATCCCATATTTGAGATTGCAGGGCCCTATCTAACCAACTACCGGGGAGTACAGGACATCCCACCACTCAACACATTGACGTTTGTCCTCTTGTCTGCCGGCTCTGTGCCTTCTGTGACTCTAGTGTATACTGTGTAGGAGGGGGCGTACTCGCCTGGACAAGTGGACACGATTCTCTTCAAACACCATCAAGAGCGGTTAGATCCTCAATGGCTAGCGATCTCGAAAATCCGATACTCCTGGACACGCCTTGGACAGTCTGGACAAGCTCATCACCGGACCATCAGCAGACCGTCGCCGGCAGCAGCCAGCTCGTTCTGGTTTTTCAGCTCGTCAACCCGGTCAGTCACCTCCTCTTCGCGAACACCCCGATCCGTGAGTGACTCGATGACTGCTGCCTCATCGGCGCCGAAGGTAGCACCCTCCTCTGCAAGAGCACTGACGAGGGTGGTGATCTCGCTGTCTAGTTCTGAAGTCGTGAGCTTATCGGCTGTCGTTGCAACCTCTTGGTCGATCTGGTTCGCCTCGATAAAGACGTTCAGTTGCACTTCCTTCTGTAGCTGGAACGGCATGATGTCGTACACGCCGACGACGGTGATGACGTCCCCTTTCCCAAGACGGTCACACAGATCCTGCTTGAGGTAGACCGGAATTGACGGCGGATTCTCACGGTTTGTCTCGGCTGGGATGATCGACACACACTGGAAATCGACGAGCTCGGAGTGGCGTCGAACGAGCTTCCAGGGCGGGTTGTCTTGCTCACAGGCTTCGCAGGCGTGTGGTTCCTGAATCTCGCCGTAGTCCTGTGGATACTCTCTCCCTGTCCCACACCGCTGGCACTCGTAGAACGCGGTCGTGATCATCGGTTCGACAGCGTGGACCTTCACGACCTGCCCTTCGACAGCAATGAGGTCGCCGAGATGGGTCGTTCGCAGGTCGCCAACTCGGTACGTCTCCGCTTCGGGCAGGTTGTGAACGCGGACGGTAGCGTTCAGAAAACGTCGCTCTGAATGTTCGTTGAGTGCCCGGATGGCGAGCGGTTTCCGATCTTTACCGGGCGGGTTGATAATCTCGATCTCTGGGTCTTTGAGCACGTCCGCAGCGAGGTTCGGGTCATAGGCATCGAGGTCCTGCCAGTCGATCTGGAACGGCCCCTGTCCAGGGTTCCCGTCGCCGAAGTACGCCTCTTCGAACACAGAGACCTCCTCGCTGTACGCCGTCTTGTAGAAATCGAGGTACTTCTCGTACCTGTTGCTGTCTGGTTGTGGCATCTGTCTGCGTCAGTTGATCAAGTATCGACGAGCGATGACCCGTCACTGAGCTGGCGCTCGAAGGCGTCCCAGTCGACGGCAAGTGCCTGTTCGCCCATCGGTGTGATCTCGTATCGCCCCCGGCCGCTGGTCTTCTCGATGAGCTTCCCGAGACACGTGTCGTCGCCGATGTAGTTACCCCACGTCGACGCGGCGTAGGAGAGGACGTCGTCGTCCCTGAGGTCTTTTCGAGCGCGGATCTCGTTCTCTGCGACAGCTCTGAGCCCTTCGACCATCTTCTCACGCTTGGGGCGCTTCATCTCGATCCAGTTCCGGCATGGCTGTGGGAGGTTGAACTCCTCGGCGAGGTCGTCGACGACGGTCTCTGCATCCAGCGTATCGAGGGCGAGGTCGCGCTGGCGGTGCTCATAGCCAGTGGGCTGAATCGAGAGATTGCTGGGAATCTCTCGCGTTCTGCGCTCGGCGAGTGTTTGCTGGATCAGCTCTTCGGTGATCGCCTCCGGCTCTGGCCGCTCGCCCAGTGCAGCCTCGAAGTCGTCGGGAAGGAGGTGCCACTCGCTGTAGGTCTCACCGATCTCTGGCGGCTGCTCGACGTCGCGAACGGTGGCGTCGAGCGTGTGCACCCACCAGTCGACGTCGCCGTGCTTTGCCTCCCAGTTATCGTGTTCGGACTGCCGGACACGAGCACCCCACGCCAGCCCATAGCGATCGAGCCAATGCTGGTCGCCGAGACCCAACCCACAGGGTGCCCCTCGGAGTTCGATAGGCCATTTCTCCTCACCCCCAGCGAGGATCATCCCCATCCCGATGTTGAACTCTGAGAGCTGGCGCTTCTGCTCGGGAGAGAAGTGATACGACCGATCGAGCGTCTCGATCTCTTCCTCGCCAAGCCGAAGGAGGATCTTCGTCGCCATGTTCGACCGAACCGGTTTGTACACGTCGTTCAGCTTCTGCGTCGAGCCCAGCATCAGAATCCGCCGACTCCCGCCCTGCGTCGAGATGAAGAAGATCGTCTGCCGGAGCGTCTTGATCGCATCCTTGTAGCGGACGTCGGAGAGCTTCGACGGTGCGATATTCTTCAGCTCGCGAATTTCCAAGCAGACTCGCGGTAGACGTGGGTTCTCGTCTCGGGCTTGGTAGATGAGCCGGAGCCAGAGGTCGGTGATGATGTACTTCAGTGCCTCCTGCCCGGCGTCGAGGAAGTTACAGCAGAGCACCGCCCCGCGACCCTGCTTAGCGATCACTTCTTCCATCGAGACGTTCGTCTCGGCTGCAGGCGAGGCAACAAGCCCCTCTCCAGCGA
>SDGW01001087.1_pt1 | contig 11336 bp, 9 predicted proteins | sample 2873831 | NCBI WGS metagenome assembly SDGW01 (sample SAMN08132700, study PRJNA421101) | hypersaline lake metagenome | isolation source: celular fraction 0.22 microns magnesium sulfate-rich crust from ephemeral... | place: Spain: Penahueca Lagoon, Toledo | collected 2011-07
GCCTGGCTCCGTTCGGTCCCCGCCAGAGTCGGGGCCAGGCTGCGCTCGCTCCCGCTGCGTGGCGTCGCCGCGGTAGTCGGAGCCGTCGCCCTCGTGGCCGCCGCCACCTACGCCTTCGGCCGCCGCGGCTTCCTGGCCGCCGGCGCAGTGGCCTTCCTGGCCGGCCTGGGCTGGTGGCTCAGCCGCCGGGAATCGGCAGTTTCGGCGGACGGCGATGCCGACGACGCCACAGCGGACGGTTCCGACCCGTCGACCGACGACGGGACGGTGGCACCGCTTCGAACCCTGTTGCGACGGCTCGCCAGCTGGGTCCTGCCGGGAACCTGGCAGACGAAGACCCCCGCCGAGGTATCGCAGGCGGCCGTCGAGCGCGGACTGCCCCGGGGGCCGGTCGAGCAGCTGACCGAAGCGTTTCGGGACGTCGAGTACGGCGGCCGGCCCGCGGAGGAGCGACAGTCGCAGGCGCGAACAGCCTTCGACGAAATCGAGCGCGCCCGAGAGACAGAGGAGGAGCGAGAATGAGATGGGTCACAATGGTGCTTTCCGGGCTCGGCACGCTGCTGGTGGTGGTGGGCGCGGGTTTTGGCCTGCTGTCCAGCGACCCCGCCACACGGGTCCCAACCTGGATTGCTGTGGTCGGTGGGTTGCTCGTGTTCGTCCTGGCGCTCTGGAAGCTCGTGCGCTCGCCGGACGGCGGCGAGTTCGCTCCCGCTCCCTGGAGCGAGGGCGGCGCCATCGTCGACGAGCCCCCGGAGTCGACACAGAAGACGGACCCCATCTCGGGGACCGCCCTGTCTGACGTCATCGAGACGGCCGCCAGTGACGCACGCGAGGACACAGTCCAGGCGGGGCTGGCGACGGTCAGAACGCCGCTGCGGGAGACGCTCGTCGCGGCACTGCGCCGTGGCGGCTGGGACAGCGACCGCATCGAGGCGGCGCTCGCCGACGGGTCCTGGACCGACGACCCCGTCGCCGCGGCCGTCCTCGACGAGTCCGTCGTCCCCCCGGAACGGTCGCTTCGACGGCGAGCCTGGGCGTGGCTCTTCCCCGGGAAAGCCGTGCGTCACCGGACGGCCCGCGCCGTCGGGGCCGTCGCCCGGGCGGCCGACTCGGCGCTGCCGCCGGTCGTCGGCCAGCAGGCCCCCCGGCCGATGCCCGTGGTCGAACCGACGCTCGACGACCTCAAGCGGGCCACCGACGGGAGCCTGCGGCGGGCCGTCGAAGGGGGCGCGTCGGTGGGTTCCCCAGCGTACGAGAAGGACGGCCCAGAAGGTGACTCGGCGACCACGGACGACGCCGACGCGACACCGGAGCGCGAGTCGGACGGGACGACCGCGGGCGGTGGCACGCGGTCGACAGCAGACGGGGGTCGTGACAGCGGCACGGGGCCGACGGCCGACGACACTGACGCCGTCGCGTGGCCGGCCGAGCACTCGGGGGGTGACGACTGATGGCCCGGCGGGTTCGCTGGCGCGGCGCGGTCGTCGCGACCGTCCTGCTTGGCTTCGTCGGCGCTGTCGAGGGGAACGGGACCCTGCTGCTTGCCGCGACGATTCCGCTTGCCTACGTGGCCTACGGGTCGGTCTCGACGGCCTCGGTGCCGGAGACGCTCACCGTCGCCCGGCAGGTCGACCCGCGCGTCGCTCCGCCGGGCCACCCGGTGACCGTCACCCTCTCAGTGACCAACGACGGTGACCGGACGGTCTCGGACCTGCGCGTCGTCGACCCCGTTCCCGAGGCCCTCGCAGTGATGAACGGGACACCGAGAGGCGGCCAGACGCTGGAACCCGGCGAGACGCTGACCCTCTCCTATCTGGTCGTGGCTCGCCGCGGCGAGTTCGACTTCCCGCCGGCCCGCCTGCGGGTCCGGGGCTCCGGCGCTGGGGCCGTCGCGACAACCGACCGGACGCCGGCGGGCGACACGCGACTGGTCTGCCGGCTGGACGCCGACGCGCCGCCGCTTTCGGACGTCGGCGACACTCGCGTGGGACGGCTCACGACGGACTCGCCCGGCGAGGGGCTCACCTTCCACTCGACCAGGGAGTACCGCCACGGCGACCCCGCCGGCCGCATCGACTGGCGCGGCTACGCCAAGCAGGGGGAGCTCTCGACCATCAACTACGACCGGCAGGTGTCGGCGACGGTCGTGTTCGTACTGGACGCCCGGGAAGCCGCGCGGGTGGCATCCGGGCCGGGCCGTCCGACTGCCGTCGAACTGGGCGCGTACGCGGCGACGCGGGGCCTCAACACACTGCTGGGCGCCGGCCACGACGTCGCCGTCGCCGTCGTCGGTGTCGACGGTGACGGCCCCGGCGGGCTGGTGTGGCTACCGCCGGGCAGCGGGAGCGAACAGCGCTCGCGGTCCATCGCGCTACTGGGCGAGGCCATCGACGCGGCGCCGGCGAGCGAGCGCGACTCGACGCGGCAGGCCCGGAAGCTCGGCGGGCTGGTCGGGCGGGAAGCCCAGTTCGTGCTGGTCTCGCCGCTGCTTGACGACGCACCGGTCGCGATGCTCGAACAGTGGTCGGGGTCCGGCCAGTCTCGGACGGTCCTCTCGCCCGATATCGTGGCGTCGAACACGGTCAGCGGCCAGTACGAACAGGTCCGACGCCGGACCCGGCTGGCCCGCTGTCAGGCCGGCGGCGCTCGAACCATCGACTGGCGGCGGGGGACGCCGCTGCCGACCATCCTCGAAGCGACCTTCGCCGTCGAGGCCCACCGGGCTGGTGACAGTGTCCGCGCGGGAGGTGGGGGCTGAATGGCCATCGGCGGGACGCGCCTCGACAACCCGTCCGCCGTCGGCGACGAGGGTCGACCGCGGGGGGCCAGCCTGACCGTCATCGCCGTCGTCGCCGTCGCGGTGCTCGCGGCTGCCGGCTACCTCGTCGGCGAGCCGCTCATGTTCACCTCCTTCGCGCTGCTGGTCGGACTCATATCGGCCGGGATGGCCCTGCTGTCCCGGGACCGCCTGCAGCCAACGGTGCTCGGGCACCTGCTCTTTCTCCCGTCGGCAGTCGTCCTCTCCGCGCTGGTCGGCGCCAGCGGCCTGCTGGCCCTGGCGAGTCCGGGGGTCGCCGCGCTCGCGGTCGGGGCCCTGGCCGCGATGTTCGGCGTGACCGCCGGCTGGAACGACGCCTTCGACCGGCCGACGGTCACGACGACGCTCGTCGAGAGCGGGCTCTCGTACCTGCTGTTCGTCGTCTGGCTGGTCGTCCTGGGCGTCGTCGTCGCCGTCGGTTTCCTCGGCCGAGAGCTGGTGCTGTCGCTCACGCGAGGGACCGGTCCGGTCGCGGCCTTCTTCGGCCTGTTCGGACTGCTCGCCCTCGCAGCCTTCTGCCTCTACATCGCGGTCCGGGCGTTCCCGGCCATCGAACTGACGCCGGTCCATCGCCGTGACGCCGCGAGAGCGCGCTACGGGCGACTCAAATCAACCCTGCTCCGGGTGACGGCTGTCGCGCTGGTGGCCCTCGTCGTCGGGTTCCTGGGTCTGGTGACCGGGACCATACAGCCACTCCTGTCGGTACCGTTCGTCGGTGGGCCGATAGTCGTACTGAGCCGCCTGACCGCGATTCCGCTCGGCTCGGTCGCAACACTGGCCCTGCTTCTGGCGGTACTGGCCTGGGTGACCCGCCGGGCGACCGCGGGCTTCGAGAGCCTCTCGACGCAGACGGTCGGGGCGGGCGCCGCAGCGGTCTGTTACTCCGCCGTCTTGCTGGTTTCTATCCCCACTTTCCTCCGGCTGGGCTACGTCGGCGTCAGGGTCTTCTTCCTCGTCCCGCTGCTCCCGATACTCGTCTACCTGGGGCTCGTGGGAGTCCTGATTGGCTTCGCCACAGAGATACTCCCCGGCCGGGCCGCCGCGCCGGCAGTCGTCGCGGCCGGGCTGGTCGCGATGGGGCTGGGCGGCGCCGTCTACGGGTTCCCGTCGCTGTTCGTCTTCGCCGCAGTCACGGGTGCGCTCGTCGCCTGGGACGTGGGGACGTTCGGACTGGGCGTCACGGCCGAACTGGGGCATATTCCGCAGACACGCCGGCTGGAGCTGTACCACGGCGTCGTCGCGGTCGGCATCGGGCTGGTCGCCGTCGCCGGACTGACCGTGCTTGACCTCGCGCGCCGGTCGGTCGGCTCGGGAATCGGGTCGCCAACCACGATGGGGCTGGCGGTTCTGGGCGTGGTGCTGGTGGCCGTCGGGCTGCGGGGGTAAGCGAGTTCTATCCGTACCACTGGAGTAGAAAAAACCCGGCAGCGCCGGCTACCGTCACGCTCGCGGAATGACCTACTTTCATGAGAACGGCGGCCGACCCACCGGTATGAACGAATCGAGCCTGACGCCCGAGGGCGCTGCCGGGCGCTGTCGGGACATCGTCGACAGGGTGGAGGAGGCTGTCGTCGTCGAGCGGCGCGTCCTGTACGAGACACTGGCGGGGGTCATCGCTCGCGGGCACGTCCTCGTCGAGGACGTCCCCGGGACCGGCAAGACCGTCCTGGCCCGCGTCCTCGCGGAGTCGCTCGGCCTCACGTTTACGCGCATCCAGTTCACGCCGGACCTGCTCCCGGCCGACGTCACCGGGTCGAACATCTACAACGAACACGAGGGCCGGTTCGAGTTCGCGGAAGGCCCCGTCTTCACGAACGTCGCGCTGGCCGACGAGATAAACCGCGCGCCGCCCAAGACCCAGGCCGCCCTGCTGGAGTCGATGGAGGAGCGCCAGGTCAGCATCGACGGGACGACCCACGACCTCCCCGAGCCGTTCATCGTCATCGCCACGCAGAACCCCGTCGAGCAAGAGGGGACTTTCCGCCTGCCCGAAGCCCAGCGGGACCGCTTCAGCGTCAAGACCTCGATGGGGTATCCCGACGTGGACGGGGAGATGGACCTCCTCGAGATGCGCGCCGGTCGGCGAACGCTCGCACCCAGTGTCGAGCCGGTTGTGGCGCCCGAGACGGTGCTCGAACTGCAGGAACTCGCGGAGGACATCCGCGTCGACGAGAAGGTGCGCCGCTACATCGTCGACCTCGCCCGGGCGACCCGCGAGGACGACCGCACGGAGATCGGTGTCTCCCCGCGTGGTGTCCAGCGGGTGTTCGAGGCGGTCCGGGCAAGCGCCGTCATCGACGGCCGCGAGTACGCCACGCCGGAAGACGTAAAGCGGATGGCCCGGGCGACGATGAGCCACCGCCTCATCCTGACGACCGAAGCCACCGTCGAGAACGTCGACCCCGACGATATCATCCGGTCGGTCCTCGACAGCGTGGACGTCCCCGCCGTCTCGCCGGACGCGCCGTCGGTGACGGAAACCGGCGCGACGAGTGTCGAGGGCGGGGCCGACCAGCTCGCTCCCGATGCGCCGGGCGAGGACAGCGCCGGGCAGGAGAGCGAGCAACCCGACCGCCAGCCGGAACCACAGCCGTCCGGGACCCAGCGGGTCGACGGGGACGACGAGGGGCCCTCGTCCGACACCACCGACCAACCGGGTGACAGTGCGGCAGAGGAACCGGACGAGGACGCCGAGAAACTCGGCGAGCTGTTCAGGGACGGCGACGAGTAGCCCAGCGACCAAACGGTTTTGCGTCGCCGCCCGGGAAGGGAGATATGGAGAGCGAAACGAACGTTCTCGGTGAGGAGCTGGCCGTTTGCTCGACGGACCCGACGACGGGGTTCATGCGGGACGGCTACTGCTATCCGCTCCAGCGTGACCCCGGTCGCCACGAAATCTGTGCCGTGATGACCGAGGAGTTCCTGCAGTACAGCAAGGCACAGGGCAACGACCTCGTCACGCCCCGACCGGAGCTTGACTTTCCGGGGCTGGAGCCGGGCGACCACTGGTGTGTCTGTGTCCCACGCTGGATAGAGGCCCACGAGGCCGGCAAAGCCCCGCCGGTCAATCTGGCGGCCACGAGCGAGGCCGTCCTCGAAGACGTCTCCCTGGAGACGCTCCGGGAGTACGCCCATGACGGCCAGTAACGACGGGGGGAAACAGCCACTTTCCAGCCACCTGGGCGTCTCCCGGCTGACGCTACTGTGTGCGGTTCTCGGGCTGGCCGTCTGTCTGTTCCTCCTCGTCGCCATCGGGATGATTGTCCCCGGCCCGTTCGAGGTGTGCCACGGGCGGCCACCGGGCCACTGTCACGACACGTGGTTCGGCGAGGTTAGCCACGTTCACTGACTGACCGACAGCGTTTTTCCGGCCCCGCTCGTGGCTATGCCCGTGCAATTGCGCGGTGTCGTCGTCGACGTCGAGGACCCAAAGACCGTCACCACGGACTACGGCGAGAGCGAACTCTGCGAGGTGCGGCTGCGCCCCGACCGGGGGGCCGGCGAGCCGACGACCGTGACGCTGTGGGGCAAGTGGACCGAGACCGCAGAGTATCTCGACGCAGGGATGGAACTGGCCGTCTACGACCCCGACGAGCGCCAGTATCAGGGCGAGACCCAGTACTCCGTCGGCGGCGACTCGACCATCGTCGTCGAGCCGTCTTTCCTCGTCGACGTGACCGACATCAGGGCGTGGGTGCAGTGTCCCCGGATGTACTACCTGCGGAAACTCGACGGGGCCGAACTGGCCTACCCGCTCGTGAAGGGGACCGTCGTCCACGAAGTGTTCGGCGACCTCCTGCGCGGGCGGGACGTGGAGACGGCCATCGAGGACCAGGTCCACGAGGCCGGCCTGGACATCGGTCTGCTGGGACGGACCGCCGAGGAGGTGGCCGGCGACGTCCGCGACCACGCCAACGCCATCGAGGGGTGGCTCAATCAGGGGACACTCACCGAACAGGACCAGTGGCGCTCCGAGATGACGCTCATCTCCGAGCGCTACGGGATGAAAGGGCGGGCCGACGCCGTCCGGCGGGGGATGCCGGTCGAACTCAAGACCGGCAAGAACACCAAACGCGAGCCGCGCTTCCAGGACAAGATACAGGCGACCGCCTACGCGCTCATGCTGGGCGAGCGCGCGGCAAAGTCACTGGACGCGAGCGCGGTGATGGCCGGCGACGGCGGCGCGACACAGACGCCCATCGACGCGGCGCCCGACACCGGCACCCTCCTCTATACCAAAAACGCCGCCGTCGACCGGAACGAGGAGAGCGGCGACCTCTCGCCGGCCAAGGAGTTCTCTATCGGCGCCGGCCTGCTGAAATACGTCATCAGGACCCGCAACGCCATCGCGGCGATGGAACACGAGACGGGTGTGCCGACGGGGTACGAGGCCAACGCCAAGTGCGAGTACTGCTTCGAACAGGACACCTGTATGGCCGTCTCGGGCCGGCTGGACCAGGAGTCGAAGGCAGGCCAGGTCGGCGTCGCCATCCCCGACGAGGAACGCGAGTACTTCGAGCGGTTCTACCGGGCTATCGAGGCCGAGCGCCGGGCGGTCCACCGCGAGTACGCCAAGCTCTGGGAACAGACCCCCGAGGAGCGGGCCGACGACGACCGTGCGCTCGTGGACCTGGAGCCGACCGGCCGCACCGAACTCGACGGCGGCCAGTGGGAGCTCCGGGCGAGCGGGACCGGCGCCGTCTCGAAGATTCGGGAGGGCGACTACGTGATGGCCAGCGACGGCGACCCCGTCAACGGCGACGCCGAGCTGGGTCGGGTACAGCGGCTGAGTGACGGCGAAATCGTCGTCACGACCGACGAGCCACTCGACCTGCGCCGGCTCGACGTTTACCCCTCCGAGATAACGACCGACCGACTCCAGAACGCGCTCCACGACGCACTGCTCACGCAGCCCCCGGAGCGCAAGGACGTGCTCTTCGGGCGGCGAGAACCGGAATTCGAGACGGTCGAGGAGACCTTCATCGACAACAACGACGCCCAGAACGAGGCCTGCCAGCTGGCCGTCGGTGCCGAGGACTTCGCGCTGGTCCACGGCCCGCCCGGGACGGGGAAGACCTACACGCTTGCGCGGATGGTCCGCGCGCTCGTCGAACAGGGCGACCGCGTCCTCCTCTCTGCGTTTACCAACCGCGCGGTCGACAACGCCATCGAGGCGCTCGAAGAGCAGGGCTACACCGACATCGTCCGCGTGGGCACCGAGAGCGGCGTCCGCGAGGATATGCAGAAATACCGGTTAGAGCAGTCGGGCGACCCGGAGGCGTGTTCGGGGACGCTCCAGAACGCACAGGTCGTCGCGGCGACGACCGCGACCTGTGGCGGGACGGCGATGCAGAGCCAGTCGTTCGACGCCGCCGTCGTCGACGAGGCCGGCCAGCTGACCGAGCCGGGGACGCTGGCGGCGACGACACTCGCCGACCGCTTCGTGCTGGTCGGGGACCACCAGCAGCTCCCGCCCGTCGTGCAATCGGACGACGAGACGCTCTCGACGTCGCTGTTCGAGCGGCTCATCGAGGCGTTCCCCGACGCCGGCGTGATGCTGGACCGGCAGTACCGGATGGCCCAGCGCATCCAAGCCTTCGCCTCGCGGGAGTTCTACGACGGCCAGTTGCGCCCGGCGACGGGCGCGGTGGCCGCCCAGCGAATCGACGACCTCGACGGGGTCGCGATGGACGCGCTGCCGCCCCATCTGCGCGACGGCGTGGCTTTCGTCGACCCCGAGGGCAGCCAGACCGGCAACACCAACCCGGCGGAGGCCGACGCCGTGGCCGAGGTGGTCGGGGCCTACCGGGCGGCTGGTGTCACCGCCGAGGACATCGGCGTCATCGCGCCGTTTCGCGCACAGGTCGCCGAGCTGAACCGCCGGCTCCCCGACGTGGCCGTCGACACCGTCGACCGGTTCCAGGGGTCGAGCAAGGAGGTCATCGTCGTCTCCTTCGTCGCTACCGGCGCGCTGGAGGGGCCTATCTTCGAGGACTACCGGCGCATCAACGTCGCGCTCACCAGGGCGAAGAAGGCGCTCGTCCTGGTGGGCGACGCCGACGCCCTCGGCACCGACCCCGTCTACGGCCGGATGGTCGAGTGGGCGCGGTGACCGCGGGGGCCAGTCAGGCGTCGCGGTCGCGTTTTCTCGCCAGCAGGTCGCTGTAGAGCCGTTCGCGAAGTATCTCGCGCAGCTGTGCGGCCCGTTCGTCGTCGACGTCGTAGGCCCGGGCCGACCCGCCGACGATGCTGCTCGTCGAGGCCGTGTCGGCCGTCACCGTCGCGAGGTCGCGCCGGCGCTGAAACGGCGACCGGCCGACGAACACCGTCTGGACGCGGTAGTACGGGACGATGCGGGTGGTCTGGCGCCAGAACCCCGTCCGGGTCGCCAGCACGTCGTCGTCCAGCGCCACGCCGCGGTGTCGCCAGCGGAGGTGGGCCGCGGGCGGCACCAGTACGAACAGCCCCAGCAGCAGCCACCAGTAGCCGGTCCCCAGCAGCAGCGTATCGACGGCGTACCCGACGGCGGTGACGACGCCGGCGACGATAGCGAAGCGAGCGGCGTACCGCCGACGGGCCCGCGTCGGCGCCCGCTCGAAGTCGAGGTCGCCGAACGGTTCGATGTCGTGGGCGAGGTCGTACACCACCGGTCGGGGGGCCATCGGGATGGCGACGCCCTGGCCAGACTCCCGGTTACCGCCGCTGTAGCCCGCCGTCTCGACGACGAGGGTGGCGAATCCGAACCGGCGCATCACGACGTTCTCCCGTATCGAGACCGTCTGGACCTTCGATAGCGGGATGGTCCCGCTGTACCGACGGAGTAGCCCCCGCTCGTAGCGCAGGTCGTCGCCCTCACGGACGAGACTGAAGCCGTAGTACTCGACGACCGTCAACACGACGCTCAACACGAGGGCGGCCACCAGAAACTGCAGGGCGGTAAAGAGCACCAGCGCCACCAGCTGTGGCGGTCCGAGCGCCTCGAGCACGGGAAGGGACACCGTACTCCGCCCGCCGACCAGCCCCAGGTTGAACCGGACGACGGTCAGCAGGGCGTCGATTCCCAGCGGCAGCCCAATCAGTAGCAGGACCGGCGCGGCCGGTCGCACCGAGACGACGGCGTAGGTCAGCAGGTCCCGCATCGAGAAGGTAAACAGCTCCTCGGTATCGGCGCGGGCGGTCCGCTCGTCGGCACGCACGCTGGGCTCGTCGTCGGCCTCGGCAGCCGGTTTGGCTGCCGCCTCCTCCGTGGTCTGCTCGCCCTCGCTGTGGTCTGTCTCACCGTGGCGCTGGACGAGCCGGCGGAGCCGGTCTGCCTCCGATTCGGTGACGGCGTCGAGCGTCGCCTCGGTGGTGGCGCCCCCGGCAGTCTCGAAGGCCACGACGCTGAGCCCGAGCAGGCGGTTCACCACGCCCTGTCTGCTGTCGACGTTCTGGATGCGCCCGAGCGGTATCTCTCTGGACTGCCGGGCGACGACGCCCGATTCGACCCGTAGCGTGTCCCCCTCGATTTCGTAGGTGAACCGGTAGTATCGGGCCAGCGCGAAGCCCCCGAGGACCAGCGCCAGCGCCGGGACCAGTAGCGGCGCGGCCGCGGCTGGAAGGCCGAGGAGGCCGGCGAGCGTGGTCCCCGCGATGACCCCGAAGAAGGCGCCCTGGAGCAGCCCGCGGCCGACGCGCAGGGCGCCACTGAGCGGGTGGAGCCGTCTCATACGGCGTCCGTGGCCTCGCTCTCGCCGGCGAGGTCACGCAGGCGTTCGCGCAGTTCGGTCGCTCGCTCGGGTCGCAACCCCGGTATCGTGATGTCGGCGCCGCGTGACCCGGCGGTGTAGATGACGACGCTCGCGAGCCCGGCGGCCCGCTCGACGGGGCCGCGCGTGGTGTCTACGTGCTGGACCCTGACGTAGGGGACCGACGTGTCGGTTCGGGTCACCACGCCGCGGACGAGAAAGAGCGCGTCGTCCTGCAGCTCGAACCGCCAGATGCGGTGGGCGAAGACGGCGTGGACGGCGCCCAGCGCGGCGAGAACCGCCCAGCCAGCGACGGCGAGTTCGACCGGCAAGGAGAGGACGACTCGGTCCGCGACGACGACCAGGCCGACGAGAACCAGGCTCCCGAGGGCCGTCCGAGCGGTCCACAGTAGCCTGACTCGCGGGTGCAGCGACTCCATACGATATCGTGGGCCGAGAGTCGGATTAATCGTACGGACCGCGATTGCGCGGGGGAGACCGACTCAGAAGAGAGTCTGGGGGAAATTGGAACAGAGTCGTCCCGAATGTAGAAAAATGCCTATTCAAGCCCCCTCCGTCGGACCAAGCGCAATGTCAGACAGTTCGACTCGACGGAAATTCATCGCCGCGACGGGGAGCGCGGCCGCGCTCGCCATCGCCGGTTGTAGCGGGACCAGCGGCGGCGGGTCGGCCGCAGCCGTCGAGAACACGACCGACGCGGGGACGACGGGAGCGCAGATGACCGAAGACGAAATGACGGAGGGCGGCACGATGTCGGAGACGACCGTCAC
>SDGW01001088.1_pt1 | contig 11335 bp, 10 predicted proteins | sample 2873831 | NCBI WGS metagenome assembly SDGW01 (sample SAMN08132700, study PRJNA421101) | hypersaline lake metagenome | isolation source: celular fraction 0.22 microns magnesium sulfate-rich crust from ephemeral... | place: Spain: Penahueca Lagoon, Toledo | collected 2011-07
CTTTTCTTGGTAGGAAGTTAACAAAAGAGTAACTTGTTTTGAGGTTTTGTGACAAGGAAATTAAATTACTATTCCATTAAACTACTATATGTTCCGGTTGTTGATTTAATAAGCCTTTGATTAAGTTATCAGCAGCTAAATCAGCCATTTTTAATCTTGTATTTATACTAGCACTACCTATATGAGGTAAAGTTACAACATTAGGTAATGATAATAGTGGATGTTCTAATGAAACGGGTTCGTTCTCAAATACATCTAATCCAGCTGCCCAAATTTCTCCACTTTTGAGAGCATGGTATAGGGCATCTTCATCAACAATTCCACCACGCGCTGTATTGATTAAGATCGCATTCTGTTTCATTATTCCAAGTTCTCGATGGGAAATTAAATTTTTTGTTTCTGGTGTATATGGGGTCATAATAACGACAAAGTCTGACTCTTGAAGCAAAGTGTCCATCTCAACGTAATGAACACCTAAGTTTTCTTCTACATTATATTTTCGACTTCGATTATTATATAATATATCCATATCAAAGCCTCTTGCTCTTTTGGCGACTACTTCCCCTATTCTTCCCATGCCTATGATCCCTAGAGTAGCACCAGAAATCTCTTGTCCAGTTAATTGCATTGGTGACCAAGTCTTCCATTCACCATTTCTTAAATAATTAGAAGCCTCTACCAATCGTCTAGAAGTTGCCATTAAAAGGGCAAATGTTAAATCAGCAGTTGTTTCTGTCAATACACCTGGTGTATTCGTTACAGTGATTCCTCTCTTCTTCGCAGTATCAACATCAATATTGTTGTATCCAACAGCCATGTTACTAACTACTTTTAAGTTGTTTGCTTTATTAAGTAATTCTTCGTCTATAGATTCCGTTAATAAACAATATAAGCCATCAATATACGATATCTTTTCTTCTAAAACCTCTCTTGGTACCGGCGTATCCTTTTCTTCCCACATTTCCACATTACATACTTTCTCTATCTTATTTACAATCTCTGTAGATATTTTTCTTGTGATAAAAATTGTAGGCTTCATTATATCCCCACACCTTTATTATTACTATTTGATTGATACATGAAGGTCCTCATAATACCTTCCACACGCTCTGGAATCCACTCATAAGCTTTTTCAAGAGCATCCTTTAACTGACAAGGACCAGGTACAATGGTGAAAGCTGACAATATTCCAAGATCATCTAATTTGTTCGCCTTTAGTTCTATGCCACCACATAAAGCTATAACTGGAACTCCATAATTTTCCGCTTCATTACAAACGCCACTAATTACCTTTCCGGATAATGTTTGATCATCTAAACTACCTTCTCCAGTAACGACAAGATCTGCTTCCTTTATTTTTCTACTAAAATTAACCTGCTCCATAATAACGTTGATCCCTGAGTAAACTTCTGCGTTTAGAAAGGTCATCAAGGCTGCACCTGTTCCTCCAGCAGCGCCCCCACCCTTTAATTCACGCATATCGATATGTTCTTGCTTTTGAACCACCTCTGCAAAATGATTTAAAGCATGCTCAAGCTCATTTACCATAGCTGGTGTTGCACCTTTTTGTGGTCCAAACACAGCACTTGCCCCATTTGGTCCACATAGCTTATTCGTAACATCACTTGCAACAATAATAGAACATTCATTTAAACGAGGATCTAATTTAGAACAATCAATGTAATCTAAATCAATTAAAGAAGCCCCACCTTCAGCTAAATGAGAGCCACCTTTTTGATGAAAAGTTACGCCTAAAGCCTTTAAAATTCCAGCTCCCCCGTCATTGGTAGCACTCCCACCTAATCCAACAATAAACTTACGGTAGCCTTCCTCTAGAGCATGTTTTATTAATTCACCAGTCCCGAAAGAAGTGGTATTCCTTGGATCCCTTTCATCCTCTTCAAGTAGTGGCAATCCTGAAGCCTGGGCCATCTCCACAATGACAGTCTGATTATCTCCTAACACACCATATGTTGCTTTTACAGTTTTTCCATTAGGCCCCATTACTTCCACTTGCTTTTTCACACCATTTGTAGAGTACACCATGTTCTCCATTGTACCTTCTCCACCATCTGCTAATGGAACTTCATTAACTACTGCATTCGGGTTCACCCTTAATATACCGTCTTTAACTACACCACAAATATCCTTAGCTGAAATAGAGTTTTTAAACGAATCTGGTGCCACAACTATGTTCATGGATAACTCTCCCTACTATCAAATAAAGTTTTTATTAATGGTTACTAAGATGGTAAGAAGAATTCAGATCTTCACACCCTTTTTCTTTTAACACCTTATCCACCCATGAACGATCCAATGTCCCGTTTTCAATATCTACCATTTGTTTTTCTTCTTTTTCCATAACCGACTCAACCTTTGGAATAAGGTTTTCTGCTTCTTGTTGAGGTACGATAACGATACCGTCCATATCCCCTAAAACGATATCACCTGGATGAACCAACGTTCCTCCAATTTGAATCGGAACATTAATTTCCCCAGGGCCATCTTTATATGGTCCACAATGAGAAATGCCTTTAGCATATAATGGATAGTTAATTTCCTGAATAGCATCTGAATCTCTAATAGCACCATCAACTACAAAACCGGAAATGCCTCGTTTCATGGAGATCCTCACCATTATTTCTCCCATAATTGCATTCGTTGTCTCACCACCAGCATCTATTAATATGACATCACCTGGTCCTGACATATCAATAGCTTTGTGAACGAGTAAATTATCCCCTGGCCTCGTTTTAACAGTGACCGCTGACCCCACTAATTTCCCTGTTTTATGAATGGGTCTAATTGATGACTCTACTCCATTTAAGCGATTCATATTATCAGATAGGTGTGGGGTTACAAACGATCTATACTTTGATATCAAACTTTGATTTGGTTTTGCTTTAGGAAATATTCGAAACCCTATGTTCGTCATAATAATCTCCTTCCAATTTTTCTAAAACCGGTTTCAGAAACCGGTTTTAGAAATGTTTAAAAAATTTTTTACTTATTGTGTTGAATGTAAGATACTTTTAAATCTGTGTAGAAGTCTTTATTCGTTCCACCAATAGAATATGGACCGACTCCTGAGTTTTTCACTCCACCAAAAGGCATATGACCTTCGCTATTAGTACCATTATTCACATGAATCATCCCTGACTCTACATCCTCCATAAAAGCGTAGCCCCACTCCATCTTATCCGTGAATATTGATGCAGTTAACCCGTATTCAGTGTTATTACAAACTTCAACAGCTTCTTCAAACGAACTTACACGAAGGATAATTAAAACTGGTCCAAATATTTCCTCTTTTGCAATACGCATATCTTGGGTTACATTATTAATTACAGTTGGTTCGAAGTAATATCCTTTGTCATAAATCCCGCCTGTAAGTCTTCTACCACCTAATAAAATTTGTGCCCCTTCTTGCTTTGCTATATCCATATATTCTAGCAATTCGTTTAATGCATTCTCACTAACAACTGGTCCAATTGTAGTTTCAGAGTCTAACCCATTACCTACTTTAAACTCTTTGACATTTTCTACAATATGCTTTTCTAATTCATCTGCATGTTTGTCAAGTACCACTACTCTACTAATGGAAGTACAACGCTGACCTGCATTTGTATAAGCTGCACCTACAATTTGGTTGGCTGCGTCTTTTAAATCACTATACTCAGCTACTACCCCAGGATTCTTACCGCCTAACTCAAGCTGAACTTTTGTAAAGTTTTTCGAGGCTGTTTCATAGATGCTTCTTCCTACTTGCGTAGAACCTGTAAAGGAAACACCTTTCACAAGTGGGTTACTAACTAAGGTATCTCCAACCTTTCTCCCCTTACCGATAACCATATTAACAGTTCCCTGTGGCAAACCTGCCTTTTCAAATAGCTCCATTAAGATAACGGATGTTAGTGGTGTATCAGTAGCTGGCTTTAAGACAGCTGTACAGCCCGCTACAAGTGCCGGTACAATTTTCCTTAGAGGTGTTAAAACCGGAAAGTTCCACGGTGTTACAGCTGCAACAACCCCAATAGGAACACGAGTACTCATAGCCAATACTCCACGTCGGTCACTTGGTAGCGTTTGACCATCTAAACGTACAGCTTCACCAGCAACAAAACGCATTTCGTTAACACCTCTTGTTGCTTCTGATATAGCTTCTTTAAGAGGTTTTCCTTGTTCTTTACATAAAGCTTCGCCTAATCGCTCACGATTTTCATCCAAAAGCTCAATAAATCGGTAAATATAGCTAGCGCGTTCAGATGCAGGAACTTTTCGCCACTCCTGAAAAGCATTGTGAGCATCGTTTACTGCTTTTTCCACGTCCGATTCAGTTGAAAGAGGAAATTCACCAATTACCTCTTCTACATTAGCCGGATTTGTAACTTCATACGTTTCCTTTGAACTACTCGTAATCCATTCACCGTTTATATAGTTTAGATATTGCTTTGTAGTAGTTGTTGTCATTTGAAACTCCTCCCCTTTATAATGATTTCCTTACAATTTCTTTTAAATCTTCAATTGTAGGCTTACGTGGGTTTACATCGACATTATCACTTCCAATTGCGCCTTCTGCGATGAATTGTAAGTCATCCTCAGTGATGCCATATTCACTAAACCCACTTGGTATCCCTACATCTTCATTTAACTTTTTAATAGCATTTACGGAGAGCTCAGCAGCTTCCCTCAAAGGCAAACCTTCTGTATTTTCACCAAAAATTTCAGCAATTTCTTTAAACTTTTCAAGGTTTCCTGGTAAATTGAATTCCATTACTTGCGGTAATAATATAGCGTTTGTAATTCCATGGGGAACTTTGAACCTTGCCCCAATAGGCATACATAGTGCATGGGATAACCCTAACCTAGTTGGATTAAAGGCAGTTGCTGCAATTGTACTTCCGAGTAATAAATCATATCGAGCTTTAACATTATCCCCTTGAAGAACGGCCTTTCTAACACTACTTGCAATTAAACTCATACTTTGTCTTGAAAGAGCTTCTGAAATCGGTTGAGTTGCTTTATTAACAAAAGACTCTAACGCATGTGTTAAGGCATCAATACCTGTTGCAGCAGTAATAGAAGGAGGTAGAGATAAAGTTAAGTTGGGATCACATAGTGCTAAAGTTGGTGCAATATATTCACCACCAATTCCAAATTTCCCTTGTTTATCCTTATCAGAGATAACCGTCCATATGGTAACCTCACTACCAGTACCAGATGTTGTCGGAATACAAATGCTTGGAATTCCTGGGTTAGGAACATTATTCAGCCCTTTATACTCAATAATTTTACCATCGTTATTGACCATGACTCCGACTGCCTTAGTAGCGTCTAATGCACTTCCACCACCAACACCTATTACTAAATCGGCACCGAATTCTTTTGCTTTTGCGGTACATTGTTCAATTGTCTTTACATCTGGTTCTCGATCTACATCTGTAAATACCGCAAATGTTACATCATCTGTTCTTAAAGGCTCCAATACTTGATCTAATATTCCTGCTTCTTCAATTCCACGGTCTGAAATAACAAATACTTTTGTTCCATTTAATTTATTAATATATTCAGGTAGCTGCTTAACGGCTTCTAAACCAAATACAATCTCAGTATACAATCCATAATTAAAAACCCTACTAAAATGATTCAATTATCTCCCCACCTTATTATTAGTTTCTTCTTCATAAGACGTTATATTTATACCCAGGGATTCTCCTACTTCTTTAATATCTTCATACACCTCCTTGGATAGAGTAATCCCATTTGCTCGCCTTTCCTTTTCGATGTTTGCTTCAATTTCACCTGGAACCAAAATTTCTTCTACCCCTTCAGCTTTAGGAGATTCTTTGATTTCTTCTATCATTTGATCTACTCTTTCTTTGAATACTTCTGGTGGCATAAAGCGACTTACATCTATCATTTGGAAAAAGTGACCTACATTTTGAGATTTGTCAAAGTCACCGTAAATATTATTAATATGTGGACCAAAACCTGCACCTGTTAACACACCACTCATAACATCAATCATCATCGAAATAGCATACCCCTTAGGCCCACCAAATGGTAGTACTGAACCATCCAATGCTTCTTGCGCATTTGTTGTTGATCTTCCTTCTTTATCTATAGCCCATCCTTCGGGTATTTCCTCCCCCTTTTGAGCTGAAAGGATAATTTTACCTCTTGCAACAACACTCGTAGCCATATCTAATATAATCGGCTTATTTTTGCCTGCAGGAATCCCAAATGCATAAGGATTAGTACCAAAATAAGGTTCTTTACCACCCCAAGGAGCCATCGTAGAAGGAGCATTAGACATTGCATAAGTAATTACATCCTGCTTTACACCTTTATTGGCAAAATACGATCCAGTACCAAAATGGGTAGAGTTTTTCACCCCAATATAAACAGAACCATTCTCTTTTGCCTTATTTATCCCTCTCTCTACTGCTCTTGCTCCTACTACTTGCCCCATTCCAGCATCACCATCTATTAAAAGAGTACCTCCACTTTCTTCAATAACTTTAATATCTGGGTTAGGGTTCACTACTCCTGCTTTTAACCGTTTGACATAAATCGGTATTCTCGTAACCCCATGGGAGTCAACCCCACGTAGGTTTGCTGAAACTAAGCTTTCGGCTACAATTTGACTATCTTCCTGTGGTAAATTCATTTTCAGCATAATCTCTTTTACATATGCTGTTAACTGTTCGGCAGTAAACTTCATTTTAACTCCCCTTTATTCTAATAGGTTTGGTAGAAACAGAGAGATCTGTGGTATATAGGTTACAAGTAATAAGATAACTACCATCGAAAATAATAGTGGTACAATTGCTTTTGAAATTCTGGAGATAGAAATCTTTGCGATATTACAGCAAACAAATAAACAAACTCCTACAGGGGGTGTAACTAATCCTATAGCTAGATTAATAATCATCATAATCCCAAAATGAACAGGATCTATACCAGCTGCTGTTGCAATTGGTAAAAGTACAGGAGTTAAAATAATTAAAGCTGCTGTTAAATCCAAAAATGTACCTGTAATAAGTAAAAACACATTAATTATGAGTAGAATAATAATTGGATTACTAGATACCCCTTGAATCCATTCACCTATAATCATTGGTATCTGTTCATAGGCGAGTAACCATCCAAAAAGAGATGCAGTCCCTACTAAGAACATTACTCCTGCTGTTCCTGTTATGGTTTCGTGCATTATTTTCTTAAAATGACCTGGCTTTATATCTCTATAGATTAAACCACCAACAAGTAATGCATAGACTACTGCAACAACTGCAGCTTCTGTTGGTGTTACAATGCCAAATATAATACCACCGATAACGAAAAGAGGCATGATTAACGCTAGTGATGCTCTCTTAAATTGATACCAAAACTCTCCTAAACTCGGAAATTTCTCCTTTGGGAATTTGTCTGGATATTTCAAAGCAAGAATATACGTCGTGATCATTAGTCCTAATCCAATCATTACCCCTGGTATGGCACCAGCTAAAAATAATCTTCCAATTGACTGTCCCGAGATTACACCATACAAAATTATTGGAATACTTGGAGGTATTATAATACCTATGGTTGATGCAGATGCGATTACAGCTGGAGAGAATCCCTCGTCATACCCTTTTTTCTTCATAGCAGGTATTAATGTGGAGCCAATTGCTGCAGCGTCGGCAACAGATGATCCAGAAATTCCAGCTATAAACATATTTGCAACAGTATTTACCATTGCTAAACCACCACGGATAAACCCAACTAAACAACTGGCAAAATCAACCATACGACTTGCTAATCCTCCAACATTCATTAAGGCACCTGCCAAAATGAAAAAAGGAATAGCTAATAATGGGAATGAATCTACTCCCGTACCAAATCGTTGGGCAATAATAGATAAGGGGAGATCACCAATGTAGAAAACAGTACCAATTGAAGCAAGACCAATTGCAAAGGATACAGGAACACCTACAAAAAGCAGAAAAGCAAAAGTACCTAATAAAACTGCTATAACCATCTTTTTATTTCCCCCCTTTAATCAAATGATGGATCCTCTGAGTTTATAATTTTAATATCAGTAGAACGTTTTATAACTTTATTAACCATGCTATGGATTACATTTATAATCATTAATGTCATTGATACAGGTATAGCCAAATAAACCAATCCAACTGGTATTCCTAAAGCAGAAGAATATTGATTTAGAGTAGATTGAGTTAACTCAATACCGCTAATCAACACAATTGTTGCAAACCCAATAATGATTAGATCAATAAATAAACTAAGGATTAACTTATAAATACCTTTTAAGTTATTAATTAAGAAATCTAGCCCAATATGTTCCTTATATCTTAAAGTAATTTCAGCACCTAAAAACGTAACCCAAATAAATAAGTATCGAGCTAACTCTTCTGACCAAGATAAAGAATCGGATAATACATATCTAAAGAATACTTGTGCTGCTACAACAATGACTAGAACAACAATTATAAAAATGGTTAAAATTTCTGTTAACTTATTAATACCCTTTAAGAGATTGCTCAGGTGTCTCATGTAACTCACCTCGTATTTGTAAGGCGGGATTAGGTGAAATAATCCCGCCATCATATTATTTGGTTGCTTCTACTAATCTCTGATAGAATTCAGCACCATATTGGTCATCAAACTGTTTATGAACATCTTTAGTTGCTTCTACAAAAGGTTCAAGATCTGGCTCACTAATCGTGACACCTTCAGATTTTAGTGTTTCAATTAATTCTTCTTCTTGATCAGCACTTAATTGACGTTCATAATCTTTTGCTTCATCAGCTGCTTCTTGAACTGTTTTTTGAAGTTCTGGAGAGAGACTTTTCCATGTTTTCTCACTAATTGTTAGAACCATAGGAGAATACATGTGATTTGTTAATGAAACATAATCCTGTACCTCATAAAATTTTGCCGAATGAATAAGAGCTAATGGGTTTTCCTGCCCATCTACTGTACCTTGCTCTAATGCTGTATATAATTCGCCAAATGACATAGGTGTGGGGTTAGCGCCTAGAGCTTCAAAAATAGCTAGTGATACTTTACTACTTGGTGTTCTGAGTTTTAGACCATCCAAATCTTCAGGTGTTAAGATTTCCCTTTTTGAATTAGAAACATTTCTGAATCCGTTTTCAAAATATCCTAAAACACGGACTCCTTGTTCCTCTGGTAGATTCTCAACCATTTCTTTACCAATTTCACCATCTAAAACCTTATAAGCTGTTTCACGATCCTTGAATAAGTACGGTAAGTTAATTGCTTTAAGTTTTGGTGCAACATTGGTTAGAGGTTCTACACCAATCATCCCCATCTGAATTGTGCCTAGTTTCATACCTTCTGTTAAGTCCTTATCATGACCTAATTGGCCATCAGGGAAAAGTTGAACTTCAATTTGCTCATTCGTTTTTTCTTCAACTAATTCTTTGAACTTTTTTGAACCAGCATGATATAGCGAGTTCTTTGCTGTTCCATGCCCTAATTTCAAGGTAATCTTTTCTTTGTTCTCTCCAGAAGTATCATTATTGTCGGTATTTGTACCAGTGCTACCTTCTCCTTCAGTTGAGTTGGAACAACCAGCTGCAAGAACTAAAACTAACATAAAGACAAACAAAAATTGTAAATAGTTTCTTTGCATTTTTTTCCCTCCTAAGTTAAAATCACGAGTGAATAAGTTTTTTACAGGCTTGGTTTAGAGGAGGCTGCTGCTATATACTCCTCTTTATTCAAGTCTTATTTTTTCTTTTTGCTCACCCCCCTTAAGAAATAGACATTATTTTATAACTTTTGGTGAAGCACAGGAATTTCGAATAATTAATTCCGGGTTTAACTGGAACATTTCAGTTTCTGATTTATCTTCATTTTCCATTTTGGAAATTAACATTTGAGCTGCTCTTACGCCTAGTTCAAATGCTGGTTGGGCTACAGTACTTAATGGAGGATCCAATAAAGGAACCCAAGGAAAGTCATCATATCCAATAACAGAGACATCATCAGGAACTTTTAAGCCAGCCTTCCTCACACCGGTTAAAATTTCTAGATTTAGGGTGGCATGTGTCGAAAAGATAGCCGTTACTTGATCTGACCGATCTAACAATTCCAAAGTTGCATCTATGCCACTTCCTGGTTCTTGTTTACAAACCTTAATTAAAGATTCATCAATAGTGACTCCATGTTCTATCAATGTTTTTTTATAACCAGCTATTCTTTCTTCACGGGGACTTTTATTTTCAGTAGGATAAGAGAGAATTCCAATTTTTTCATGTCCTTGGTTCAATAAATACTCTATTGCCAACTTTGACCCAAGAATATTATTAACATTGACTGTATCCACTTTCATTTCTGTATGAATTCGATCTAAAAAAACTAGTGGATATTCTTCTTCAACTAACCTTCGATATTCCTCTGTATTCTGACCTGTTGTATTTAGAATCAAGCCATCTACTTGACGATTTTTTAAGGAAATTACATTTTCCTCTTCTACCACAGGATCTTCATCAGATGTACTAACTATTAATAGATATCCATATTTTAAGCACTCTTTTTGAGCACCTTTTAATACTTCTGACCAAAAAGGATTTGAGATATCTGATAATATAATACCTATCATTTGAGTTCTCTTTTTTTTCAAGCTTTGCGCGAGGGTATTTGGCATATAATTTAATTCTTCCATTGCCTTTAAAATACGTTTTTTTAGATCCTCTGACATATATTCATAGTTTCCATTTATCACTCTTGAAACAGAACTTTTTGAAACTTTTGCCTTTTTGGCAACATCATTGATTGTTATCACATTTCCCACTCCCTTGAAATCGGTTTCTGAAAACGGTTTCTAAAACCGATTTCTGAAACCGGTTTCTTACTTTTTAATTTAACATGGTCACTTTCGATTTTCAATGCATTATTTTAATTTTTCTGAAGATTTAATATAATGAATTTATTTATGCCTATGTTATCAAGCGTTTTTCGCTTAAAAGTAAACTTGAAATGGAGATAGAGGAAAAATAAAAGGAGCATATTCATAATGAGTATTTCTATCATCCATCAACATCACAAGAAGAAGCATTTGAGCCGCTACACCCCTCCCAGATCCCTATGATGAAGAACTGAGAGAAATCATGGTCTTTTATAAATATACTGAGATGACAGTTTCAGTGGATATAGATCCCATGAAGTTATTTTCAGGAGATTTTATTCCATAAATGAAACCCAGGTATTTTTGACAAGTCTACCTGGGTTTCATCTTTATATTGTGCCTCACTTACTTTTACTCACCCAACCGCTTTTTAACAACCTCACTACACACCTTATC
>SDGW01001228.1_pt1 | contig 11335 bp, 12 predicted proteins | sample 2873831 | NCBI WGS metagenome assembly SDGW01 (sample SAMN08132700, study PRJNA421101) | hypersaline lake metagenome | isolation source: celular fraction 0.22 microns magnesium sulfate-rich crust from ephemeral... | place: Spain: Penahueca Lagoon, Toledo | collected 2011-07
CCCTCGCGCGGCGCTGTTCGCGCCCGAAGGGCGCTCACAGGCGCGCGCCACCGCGGTCGGTATAAATACCGTCCGACATCGACAACGCCGGGCACGTTGTCGCCCGTTCCGACACGGGTTTGCCCGGGGCGCCGCCTCTCTCGGACGTGACCGACTCGCCGATCGGCGTCGACCGCGACCCCGACCCGCGTCCTCTCCGCGAGGACCCGCCGGCGGAGAGCCTCCGGACCCGGCTGTGGCGGCACGGCTTCAACCTCCTGCCCTCCTATCGCGGGACCGGCGCCCGCGTCGACCACATCGGCGCCGACTGGCGGTTCGTGCGGATCAGGGTGCCGTTCACCTGGCGCACCCGCAACGCGGTCGGCACGATCTTCGGCGGGAGCCTCTACGCCGCGATCGACCCGGTGTACATGACGATGCTCCGGCGGGTCCTCGGCGACGGCTTCACCGTCTGGGACAAGTCGGCCGCGCTCGAGTTCATCGAACCCGCCCGTGACACGCTGTACGCCGAGTTCGAGCTGCCGCCCGCGGAGACCGACGCGATCCGGGACGCGCTCGGCCCCGGCGAGTCGACCGACCGGCGGTACCTCGTCTCGCTCGTCGACGAGACGGGTCGCGTCCACGCGGCCTGCGAGAAGACGCTGTACGTCCGGCGGGATCGGTGAGGCGCGGGGCGCGGGCCCGCGTCGCGCCCCCGTCAGGCGGTCGCGCCCGCGACGAGGCTCTCCCGGACGGTCTCGACGAACCGGTCCGGGTGCTCGACGTGCGGGAGCAGCCGCGCGCGGTCGAAGACGACGAGCCGCGCGCCGGACTCGTCGGCGAGGTCGCGGCCGTCCGCGAGGGGGCTCACCTCGGCCTCGCGCCCCCAGACGATCGTCGGCGGCACGCCGAGGTCGGCGAGCGCGGCCGCCAGGTCGACGTCGCTGTTGAGGTAGCCGGAAATGAAGGAGGCCGGGGCGAACCGCGCGTTCTCGACGTGGGTCGTCCGCCACTGGTAGTCGGTCCACTCCTCGCTCGGGTTCGTCGGGTCGTCGTAGCCGTGGTCGGCGTTGAAGTACCGGATCGACGGCTTCGACGCGATGACGTTGAAGAGGGCGTCCCCGACCAGCGGCGACCGGAGCAGCTCGCGGAGCCACGACTTCGGCGGGCTCGGCCCCGCGACGCTCGTCGGACAGACGCCGACGAAGCCGCGCAGGTCGACGCCGTCGTCCCCCGAGCCGTCCCCGGTCGCCGCCCCGGCGGCGTACGCGGCCGACAGCGAGGAGGCGACGACGGCCGGCTCGTCGAGGTCGGCGAGGAAGTCCCGGACGAAGTCCTCGTACAGCGCGGCGGAGTACCGCAGCGGCGGCCGGTCGGAGCGGCCGTACCCCGGGAAGTCCGGTGCGATCACGTGGTAGTCGGCCGCCAGGTCGTCGAACACCGCGCGCCACTCGCCCGAGGAGCCGGCGGCGTTGATCCCGTGGAGCAGCGCGAGGTCCGGGTCGTCGGGGTCGCCCGCCTCGGTGAACGCCACGTCCATCCCGCGCCAGCGGAAGACGCCGTCGTCGCCGTCGAGCGGGGCCTCTAGCTCTCCCTCGTACCGGAGCCCGGTGTTGAGGGCGGCGAGCGCGCCGACGCCGAGGAGGGCGGTCCCGGCGAGGTTCCTGAGCTTCATGGAAACCTGTTGGTCCGCGGGCGACTTATACCTCGTGGCCCGACCGGGCGGTCGCGCCGCCGGTCGCCGCTCGGTCGTTCACTCCCGGTCCGTCTCCACGCAGTCGACGATGGGGGCGACGACCTCGGCGGCGACGCTGTACGGATCGGTCTCTCGCCTGCGGACCGCCTCCGCGAGCCGGTCCACCCCGCCGAGTCGCTCGATCTCGTCGGCCGCCAGCGCGCCCACGTCCGAGCGCACGAGCGTCCGGATCTCCTCGGCGTAGCGCCGGCGCTTCGTCGCCTCGATCTCGCCCGACTCCCGGAGGTGCGCGGCGTGGGCGTCGAACGCCGCGATCAGCTCGTCAACCCCTTCGCCCGTGTTCGCGACGGTCCGGAGCACTTCGGGCGTCCACTCGTCGGCGTCGGAGTCGCCGTCGCCCTCGGAGTCGCCCGAGCCGTCCGGGTGCTCCGGGTCGTCCGGGTGCTCCGGCGCGTCGAACCCGTGGTGACCCGTCTCCAGCCCCTTCGTCGGTCCCTCGCGCCGGTGGACCATCTCCTCCAGCTCGGCGAGGGTGCGCTCCGCGCCGTCCATGTCCGCCTTGTTGACGACGAACACGTCGCCGATCTCTAAGATGCCGGCCTTCAGCGTCTGCACGTCGTCGCCGGAGCCGGGCTGGACGAGCACCGCGACCGTGTCGGCGGTCCGCACCACGTCGACCTCGTTCTGGCCGGCGCCGACCGTCTCGATGACCACGACGTCCTTCCCGAAGGCGTCGAGCGCCTTCACGGCGTCCGCGGTCGCCATCGAGAGCCCGCCGAGCTGGCCGCGCGCGCTCATCGACCGGAAGAACACGTCCATGTCGCCGACGTTCGACCCCATCCGGATCCGGTCCCCGAGCACGGCGCCGCCGGTGTACGGCGAGGAGGGGTCGACCGCGACGACGCCGACGGTGTCGCCGCGCTCGCGGTAGGCGGCCGCCAGCTTGTCGACGAGCGTCGACTTCCCGGCGCCGGGCGAGCCCGTGATCCCGATCACGTCCGCGCCGCCGGTGTGCTCGTGGAGCGCGGAGACGATCGCCCGGTGGCCCGCCGCGCGGTCCTCGATCCGCGTGATGACGCGGGCGAGCGCCCGGTGGCTCCCGGCGAGCAGCTCCTCGACGAGCTCGGCGTCGCGGTCGCCCAGCTCGGGGGCCCCCCGCGTCGCCGACCCGTCCCGTTGCGGCCCGTCCATCTACGCCCGCTCCGGCACGTTGTTCCGGATGAACTCGATCGTCTCCTCCATCGGCGTGCCCGGGCCGAACACCTCGGCGACGCCGAGCTCCTTGAGCTCGTCCTCGTCGTCGTCGGGGATGATCCCGCCGACCAGGATGAGGGTGTCCTCGAAGGCGTCGTACTCTTTTAACCCCTCTATCACCTTCGGCACGAGGGTGTTGTGCGCGCCCGAGAGGATCGAGATCCCGAGCACGTCGACGTCCTCCTGGACCGCCGCCTGCACGATGTCCTCGGGCGCGCGGTGGAGTCCGGAGTAGACGACCTCGAAACCGGCGTCGCGGAACGCCCGCGCGATCACGTGTGCGCCCCGGTCGTGGCCGTCGAGCCCGACCTTCGCGACCAGACACCGGATGGCCCGCTCCTCCTGTTCGACGCTCATGTCGGGTACTGCGTCGCCCCACCGCTTGACTCTAACGGACGATCGGGTGGGATCCTCCGACCCGATCGCGGGCGGACCCCCGGACTCCGGCTTCCGCGACCGACGCGTTGAACGCGCGGGCGCCCCTCGACGGAGGTATGCCCGGTGATCCTCACGGCGACCGCCTCCCGACCGGGACGCGGATCGGCCGTGTCGCGCTCCGCGTCGCCGACCTCGACGAGACGACCGCCTTCTACCGCGACGTCGTCGGCCTCGCGGTCCTCGACCGCGACGGCGACGAGGCCGTCCTCGGCGTCGGCGACGAGGAGCTGCTCGTCCTCCGACGCGACCCGGACGCTCCCGAGCGCGGCCCCACGGACGCCGGCCTCTTCCACACCGCGTTCCGGGTCCCCTCCCGGGCCGCGCTCGGCGAGGCGCTGGGCCGGGTGCGGGAGCGCTGGCGGCTCGACGGCGCCTCCGACCACCTCGTCAGCGAGGCGCTCTACCTCGACGACCCGGAGGGGAACGGGGTGGAGATCTACCGCGACCGCCCCCGCGAGGAGTGGCCGGTCGCCGACGACGGCGCGGTGCGGATGGCGACGGAGCCGCTCGACCTAGACGGGGTCGCCGCGGCCGCGGAGGGAGCCGGCTCCGCTGACGCCGCCCCCGCCGACGTCGCTGACCGCGCTCCGATCGGCACCGACGTGGGTCACGTCCACCTCGAAGTGACGTCGCTGTCGGCGTTCGAGGCGGCCTACGTCGACGGGCTCGGCTTCGAGGTCGGTATGACCGGACCCGACGTCCGGTTCGTCGCCGCCGGCGGCTATCACCACCACCTCGGCGCGAACGCGTGGCGGGGCCGGACGACGCCGGCGTTCGGGTGCGGGCTCGCGTGGTTCGAGGTGGTCGTGCCGGACGACGCCGCGCTCGACGCGGTACGGTCCCGACTCGACGCGGTACGGTCCCGACCCGACGCGGCTGCAGCCGACGTCGACGTCGAGCTCGCCGTCGACCGGCGGGCGGACGGGGTCGCGGTCACCGACGCCGACGGCATCGAGGTCCGAGTCCGAACGGAGTGACGCGCCCGAACCGGGAGCGAAGGCCCCCTTATAAATAACTGAGCGGCCGGAGCGCCGCTCCCATCAGTAGATCAGCTCGTCGTCGCTCTCGATCATGTACAGCGTCCGGGCGGCGATGTTGACCCCGTGGTCCCCGACGCGTTCGAGGTCGCGGACCGCCAGGAGGGCGTGAGATATCTCGTCGAGCGTGTCCGCGAGTCGGTCCGGATCCGGCTCGTCGGTCCCCTCCGCCTCGGTGCGGGCGCGGTCGGCCTCGAGCAGACTCCGCACGACCGCCTCGCTGGCCCGGCGGCAGCGCTCGTCGAGGTCGTCGTCGCGGGCGTCGATCTCCCGACAGGCGTCGGCGTCGGCCGCCTCGTAGGCCGCGACCGCGTCCGCGACCATCTCGCCGGCCGCGTCGCCGAGCTCGCGGAAGTCGACGGCCGGGTGGATCCCGCCGTCGTCGCCGCCGTACTCGGCGATGTTCGTCGCCAGGTCGCCGACGCGTTCGAGGTCGGTGATGATCTTGAACGACGCCGTCACCAGCCGCAGGTCCCCGGCCACGGGCTGCTGGAGCGCGAGCAGCTCCGTGCACTCCTCCTCCAGTTCGAGGTACCGGGCGTTGACCTCGTGGTCGCCGTCGATCACCTCGGCGGCGAGGTCGTCGTCGCCCGTCTCGGCCGCGCGGAGGGCGGTCTCGTACCGGTCGAGGACCAGGTCGCCCATCGCGACCACGTCGCTCCGGAGCGCCTCGAGGCGCTCCTGGTAGCTCTCGCGGGGCATCTATCCGAACTTCCCCGTGATGTAGTCCTCGACGCGCTGTTCCTCCGGGTCCTCGAAGATCTTCGTGGTGTCGTCGTACTCGACGAGCCGGCCGCCGGTGAGGAAGACGGCGGTCCGGTCGGAGATGCGCGCCGCCTGCTGCATGTTGTGCGTGACGATGATGACGGTGTACTGCTCCGCGAGGTCGTCGATGAGGTCCTCGATCTTCGAGGCCGCCACGGGGTCTAACGCCGAGGTCGGCTCGTCCATCAGGACGACCTCCGGGTCGGGCGCGATGGCCCGCGCGATACAGAGCCGCTGCTGCTGGCCGCCCGAGAGGTCGAGCCCCGAGGAGTCGAGCTGGTCTTTCACCTCGTCCCACAGCGCGGCGGCCTTCAGCGACTCCTCGACGCGGTCGTCGACGTCGCCCTCGTACCCCTGGATCTTGAGGCCGTACGCGACGTTGTCGCGGATCGACTTCGGGAACGGGTTCGGCTTCTGGAACACCATCCCGATCTTCCGCCGTAAGGCGACCGGGTCGACGTCGTCGTCGTACACGTTCTTCCCGCCGAACTCCACGTCGCCCTCGACTCGGCAGACCTCGATCATGTCGTTCATCCGGTTGATACACCGGAGGAACGTCGACTTGCCGCAGCCCGAGGGGCCGATGAGCGCCGTCACTCGCTTCTCGGGGATCTCGATCGACACGTCGTCGATCGCCTGTTCGTCGCCGTAGAAGACGTTCAGGTCGCGCGCCGCGACCGCGGTCCCCTCGGTCTCCGCCGTTCGGCCGTTCGATCCGGTCTCTACGTCCGTCGTGATGAGCGAGTCGCTTGCTCCTGTTTCGGTGTTACTCATGTCAGTTACCCCGTTCCGCGCGGTTCCGCAGCAGTATCGCCGTTCCGTTCATGCCGATGAGGATGATCAGCAGCGTGATCACGCCGGCCGCGACGACGCCGTACCGGAACTCCGCCTGCGGGAAGTTCGCCCACGCGTAGATCTGCATCGGCATCGCACTCAGCCGACTGAAGAGGCTGTCCGGCGCGCTGAACACCGTCGTCGCCGCCCCGATCATGATGAGCGGCGCGGTCTCGCCGATCGCCCGACCGAGCGCGAGGATCGTCCCGGTCAGAATCCCGGGTAACGCCTCCGGGAGGACGACGTTCTTGGTCGTCTGCCAGCGCGTCGCGCCCATCGCGTCCGACCCCTGGCGCAGGTCGTCCGGGACCGACCGGATCGCCTCCTGCGCGGAGATGATCGTGATCGGTAAGATTAGGAGCGACAGCGTCAGCGAGGCCGTCAACGCGGTCCCGAGTCCGAACCCGAGCAGGTTCGCGAACAGCCCCAGTCCGAGCAGCCCGTACACGACCGACGGGATGGCGGCGAGGTTCGCGATGTTCACCTGGAGCAGCCGCGTCAGCGACCCGACGAGGCCGCTCCCCGCCGTGTACTCCTCTAAGAAGACGGAGGTCCCCACGCCGAGCACGAACGACAGCACCGCGACCAGCGCGATGATGATGACGGAGCCGACGATCGCCGGGTAGAGGCCGGCCTCCTCCGGCGTTCGGGAGGGTGCCTCCGTGACGTAGTTGGCGTCGAGCCACGGGTCCGGGGCCGGAACGCCCCACGCCTCGACGATCAGCGCCCCGGCGACCACGCCCGCGGCGAGGAGGAGCGGGAGCGCCAGGCCGACGACCCCGTCGCCGACCTCGACCACCCGGGAGACGTACACCGCAGTCGGCACCCCGGTCAGCGCGAGCACGAGGAGGACGGTCGGCGCCGGGAGGCCGGCGCCGGCGGCCAGGAAACCTCCGGCGGCGGCGACGGCGAGCGGGAGGCCGGCGGCGACGGCCCCGACGGTCCGACCGCTCCGGTCGGCGACGAGGTACGCCCCGGCGGCCGCGACCGGGACCGCGATCGTCCAGAGGTAGATGATGAGGTCCGACGGGTAGACGGCGATCACGTCGCGGAGGAGCACCGCGGCGAGGAGCCCGAGGGCCCCGACCGGGATCGCCGCGCTCGACGCCCGGTCCGCGGACCGCCACCGGCCGTACGCGTACAGCGCGACGCCCGGCAGGACCCCGAGCGTGTACGCGAGGAACCACAACAGGGCGTCGAACACCAGGAACAGCGTCCCCACGGCGAGGCCGATCGCGACCCCGCCGACGAGCCGGCCGAGGAGTCCGAAGCCGACCGCGCCGACCCGCCCGCGGCTCCCGACGTACGCGAGGTACGCGGTGACGGGCACGGCGACGACGAAGAGATACGCGAGCTGCCAGTTGAGCCGCGGAATCGGCGCGACGAGCGTCTCGATCGCGGTGAACAGCGCCGCGACGGCGACGAGCCCCCCGCCGAGGGCGCCGAGCGCGCGCCGCGTCACCGCCGGGTCGCTCACGCTGTACAGGCAGAACGCGAGGAACGGGACGACGAGGGTGATAAAGTACGTCAGCAGCCACTCCGGACTGGCGTTCGCCAGGTCGAAGGCGTCGATCGTGACGTACACGAGCAGCACGCCGAGCGCGACGAGGCCGACCACGCTCGCGCCCAGCGAGAGGTACTCGAAGACGGCCCCGCGGACCCGGCTCACCTCGCCGAACCCGCCGACGTTCGCGCTGTCTGTGTCGGTCGCCATCAGTACTCCTCCCGGTACCGCTGTGCGATGATATCACTGATCACGTTCATTACGAGCGTCACCACGAACAGCGTGAGTCCGAGCGCGAACATCGAGTCGTACGGGATCGTCCCGCCCGTCAGGTCGCCGCCGGCGATCTGCACCATCGCGACGGTGATCGTCATCCCGGAGTCCAGGAGGACGTCGGCGGGGTTGACGAACGGGATCCCGAAGGCGGCCTCTCTGACCGCCGGCATCCGCGCCTGCGCGCCCATCGCGACGACGACGATCATCGTCTCGCCGATGGCGCGGGACACCGCGAGGATGTACGAGGAGGCGATCCCCGAGATGGAGGCGGGGACCACGATCCCGGTCGACACCTCGAACTTCGTCGCGCCGAGCCCGTAGCCGGCCTGCCGGAGGTCGTCGGGGACCGCGCTCATCGCGTCCTCCGAGATCGACGACACCATCGGGATCGTCATGATGCCGACCATGATCGACGCCGAGAGCGCGTTGAACGTGCTTATCTCCGGAAACAGCGTCGCCTTCAGCGCCGGCGTGACGTACACCAGCGCGAAGTAGCCGTACACGACCGTCGGGATGCCGGCGAGGATCTCGAGGAGCGGCTTCAGTATCGAGCGCGCGTTCGGCGTCGCGTACTCGCTGAGGTAGATCGCCGTCAGCGTCCCCACGGGCAGCGCGATGAACGCCGCCGTGATCGTCACGACGATCGTCCCGATCAGCAGGGGGATGATGCCGAACGCCTGCCCGCCGCCGGCCGGGTTCGGGCTCCAGTTGGTGCCGGTCAGGAACTCGGCGATCGCTACCTCTTGGAAGAACACCACCGCGTCCGACAGCAGCGTCACGAAGATCGCGACCGTCGTGAGCAGGGTGACCGCCGCGCACGCGGCGAAGAGGCCGCCGTAGGTTCCCTCCTTCAGTCGTGTGAGCCCGCTCCGGCGCTGGAGATCGGGACTCTCGGTACTATCTGTCACAACCGGTCGGGTATCGAACGCTGTCGTAAATCAATACACCGGTTCATCTCGGCGCTACTCCTGGGCCCGTTCGATCGCGTCCTCGAGCTTCTGCATCTGTTCCTCCTGGGTCTCCTCTGTCGCGGGCACGTAGCCGACGTCGCCGGCGACGAGGTCCTCGTTCGTCGTCTGCTCGACGAAGTACCGGGCGAACTCGGCGACGTGCTCCTTGCCGAGCGACTCGATCGACGGGTAGGTGAACAGCGGCCGGGAGAGGGGGCTGTACTCGCCGCTGGACGCGGTCTCGAGGCTCGGCTCGACCGGACCGTCGCCGTCGTCGATCCCGAGGGCCTTGAGCTGGTCGGGGTTCTGGAAGTAGTAGGCGAAGCCGAAGTAGCCGATCGCGTACTCGTCCCCCGAGACGCCCTGCGCGATCGAGTTGTCCTGCTCGGTCGCCTGGTAGTCGCTGGTGTGGCCGCGCTCCTCCAGGATCGTCTCGATGAAGTAGTCGTACGTCCCGGAGGTGTCGGCGGCGCCGAATCGGTTGATCTCCTCGTTCGGGAACTCGTCGCGGACCTCGTCCCAGGTCTGGGCGGGATCCGCCTTCCAGATCTGCGCGAGCTCCTCGACGGTGAGGTGGTCGATCCAGTCGGCCTCGGGGTTGACGACGACCGTGAGCGCGTCCGTCGCCGCGATGAGCTCCACGTACTCGACGCCGTTCTCCTCGCAGAGCTCCTCCTCCGCGGGCTGGATCTCCCGGCTCGCGTTGTTGAAGTCGGTGTCGCCGACGCAGAAGTAGTTCGAGAACCCGCCGCCCGAGCCCGTCGAGCTGATGTCGATCGAGAGCTGGTCGTGTTCCGCGGCGAAGTCCTCCGCGATCGCGCTCATCAGCGGGAAGACGGTCGAGGAGCCGGCGATGTTGATCGAGCCGGAGAGGGCGTCGTCTCCGCCGTCGGAGCCGTCTCCGGAGCTCTGTGTACAGCCGGCGACAGCCAACGTCCCCGCACCAGCGATCGTCGCGAGCGATTGTCGACGAGTGATCCCCTCTGTCTCCGCGTCGTGGCTTGGTGCCATCACCAGCACATGATCGACTTCCGGTTAAGTAGTATGCTATGAGCGGTACGACTCGGAACGTACCGCTCGGGTGCGATATATACTCTATATAGATCCCATCGTCGGCGGTCCGCTTCCGCGGGCGGAGAGCCCCTCGGCCTCTCGGAGTCCGGTCTCGCTACTCGGGCGTATTTTTAAGACCTTCCGTGCGAAGACCGGGACGATGACCCCTCCGACGAACGGGGACCTCTCGCTCTCCCGCGAGGAGGCGTGGGTCGCGCACGCCGCCCTGCTCGACGCGGGCGCGGCCGCGGTCGACGCCGGCGACGACGCCCCCGCGCAGTGCCGCCCGATCCGGCGCATCGAACGGGACCGCGCGCTCGACTCCGACGGCGCCGAGCTCCTCCGCGACGCGCTGATCGACTACCTCGGCGACGCGCCGGTCCGCGACCGGGCGCCGGGGCGGGCGCTGTTGCGGCGGGTCGACGACGCGGTCGAGCCCCGAACGCGATCGGGCCCGCGGGACGCCGGTCGCGGCGCCTGACGGGGTTTCGCTTCTTACGGAGAATCGAGGAGAAGCCTCGTGCTTTAGCGCGGGGATGAATCCGACACTACCCTTCACAGTCCACCGTTCGATGGCACGGCTGGATATTCCACGCAGCTCCAATACACACCTTCAAGTAGGTTTGTCTACATAGGTTACGTATGGCGAAACGGGTCGTCACACGCACCTATACTGCTTCCATACTGAACCAGTCTCGGGTGCAAGATGACCTTGATTCGCTCGGGTTCGCAGCCAGTAAGCTCTGGAACGTCGGCCGGTGGACATGCAGCCGAATCTGGGATGAAATTGGTCACATCCCGAACCACAACGAACTCACCACGTACCTGAAGTCACACGAACGCTATGATGACCTGCATTCCCGCCCGGTTACCGCAAACACGGCGACGAACACCCGCGTTCGACGGTAACGTTCAAAACCGCTGGCTTCAAAGTCGACACCCAGTACAACCGAGTTCGACTCTCAAAAGGATCGAACCTGAAGGGGTACTGGTCGGATTTTGTCCTGTGTAAGTACCAAACTCGCCCCAACGTTGACCTCTCCGCCGTGGAGAACGTCCAACAAGCCAAGATTGTGTGGACGGACGATGAATGGGAACTACACTTCGTCTGTAAGGTCGAGATCGACGTGGCTGACGCCCCCGGTGAGAAGACGGTGGGTGTTGATCTCGGTATCAACAACTTTGCCGCACTCGCGTATGAAGACGGTCACAGCGAGCTGTACCCACTGAACTGCTTGAAACAAGACGACTACTACTTCAGCAAGCGAATCGCTCGGTGTAACGACTCGGACTCCGAGCAGGCCACTCGGCTGAACCAGAAGAAGTCGGCTCGCCGCACACACTACTTCCACACTCTCTCGAAACACATCGTCCAGCGGTGTGTTGAGGAAGGTGTTGGAACTATCGTGGTGGGCGATCTCTCCGGCGTCCGTGAGAATGAGGAGAACGGCAAGTCAACGGACTGGGGGAAACACGGCAATCTTGACCTACACTCGTGGGCGTTCGACCGGTTCACCGACCTCCTCGACTACAAAGCCGAGATGGAAGG
>SDGW01001089.1_pt1 | contig 11332 bp, 14 predicted proteins | sample 2873831 | NCBI WGS metagenome assembly SDGW01 (sample SAMN08132700, study PRJNA421101) | hypersaline lake metagenome | isolation source: celular fraction 0.22 microns magnesium sulfate-rich crust from ephemeral... | place: Spain: Penahueca Lagoon, Toledo | collected 2011-07
GTTCGCAAGAGCGGCGAGTCCGACGGCGTGGCGTGACCGTACATGATCTCGTCGACGGAGTACTGCCGGTCGATCAGTCGAGCGACGGCGGCACGGAACTGGTAGTTGGTCATCGGATGCCGGCGGGTGTTGAATCCGAGCATGTAGAACTCGCCCCTGTCGCCGGACAGCAGCTCGACGCTGTCCGCGCTTTCGGCTGCAGAGGCGTGCTTGGGCAGGATCGGTGACGAACTGATGTCGATGCTGTCGTCCGCGACTTCGATGACGAGCAGGCGGGAGTGTTCGACGATGTCGAACAGGATCTCGTCGAACGCGCCGCCGTCCGCGAACTGGTCGTAGCGCTCGTCGAGTTCGCGCCCGTCGAACAGGAAGTGGTCCTCGTTCTTCGAGAGCAACAGCCGGTTCCCGACGTTCGCGTTCTCGAACCGGTAGGGGCCGGACCCGATCGCCTGCCTGTTGTTCCAGACGAGCGCTCTGGTCATGTACTGTCTGACCAGGCTCGTCCGTTCGATCCAGACGTGTCTCGGCAACAGCGGCACCGTCAGCGACCGGGCCGCGACGTCCCGGGTGGCGTCGCCGAACGTCAGTTCGAGGGTGTAGTTCGACGGCGTCGACGTCGAGGTGACGATGCTCGATTCGCTGCGGAACCGCGGCGCCGGAACGGGCGTCGACTCGTTGCCCATCGCGGTGTCCTGCAGGAACTGGTAGGTGAACGCCGCGTCGGTGGCGTCGAGCCGCTCGCCGTCGTGCCACTCGAGGTCGTCCCGTAGCGTCACGCGGACCGTCGTTTCCGCGGCGTCGTCGACCCAGTCGACGGTCTCGGCGAGCCACGGCAGGTACTCGCCGTCGACCAGCCTGACCAGCGGTTCGTACAGGAGGCCGAGCATTTCCGTTCGGCTGTGGTGAGCGACCGACAGCGGATTGCGGTTGCGCGTGATCGCCGACCCGAGATGGCCGACACGGAGTCGGTCGATGTCGGGGTTCGTCGCGCCCAGTCGGAGATAGTCGAGGGGGCCAAGTAGGCCGCTTTGGGTCCGTTCGAGATCCAGCGCGGCGCTGCCGACCGAGATATGGTCGGGGTACGCCAGGACCGCAAAGGGCTGGCGCTCGAAGAGCTGTTCCTGCAGATCGGTCACGGTCCCCATCCGATCGGTGCCGATCTGGGTGTTCTGGGCCGTGAGCAGTTCGTCCACGCCGGGTTCGTTGAATCCGAAGGGGTTCTGCCAACCGGCCTCCTCGCTAAAGCTGGTGTGGAGCAGTCCCCGAAGCTCGTCGGGATCGCTGACGCCCGGGTGGCGGGCGATAAACAGGTCGAACTCCTGTTCCATCAGCGCGCCGCGCAGAACCGACCCCTCGCTCTGGGGTTCGTAGCTGGCGTTGATCCCGGCCGCTTCGAGATTCGTCTCGAGTTGGCGGGCCATCTGTGTGGCCGCGGTGTCGACGTTGGCGGGAACCGTCGCGATAGTGAGGGAGACGTCGTCGGGGCTGGACCAGGCGAAACGGGAGAGAGCGTCGGTACAGCCTGCAGTCGAACCGAGTGCAGTCGCTCCGAGCGCGGCGAGCAGCTCCCGTCGACGGGGTCCGGAGCTGGGAGAGCGCATGTACCCCCTCTTGTTTTCGCGTCGCCTTACAAGTTACCGAATACGTTGTGTGACAAAGTAGCACGTACCAATCGGTGCCGATTCGGTATCGCTCGGGACAGTCACGCGCTGGCTTCCGGGCCCGGGGGCGCTCGGACCACCTCGTAGTCGTCGTTCGCGACGGAGATGATCGCCCAGTCGTAGTCCGGATCCGTGCGCACCAGCCGACGCCTGATCTCGCGGGCTTCGGATCGGCGAGTCACGAAGCATCGAAGACAGCCCGACTCGGGCGGGTCGTCGGGTTCGGCCATCGTCGTCACCCGCACCGCCTTCCAGCCGCGTTCGGCGGTGAACTCGGCGCCGTCCCCCGAGACGGTGTACCCCAGACGGGTGAAAATCGATCGGGCTTCGTCGTCCAGTTGGGTGTTAACAGTACCCATTCGATTCACCCTATGCCAGCCGCCCTAATAAAGCTACGCACCGGCGGAAAAAACTGCTAGCGGGCGCCACCCTCACTCGTGGGCGGCGTCCCACTCGGTCGGCTTTCGCAGGTTGTCACAGCGATTGCACTGGATCCGACCCATCGCGTCCATCGCGTTGTCGACCGTCTCGCACTCGCCGCAGAACCAGCCGTAGCGGCGCTCGCGGTCGGGCGTCACGTAGGCGACGTAGAATGGCGCCTTCGAGCCGCGGTCGCCCTCGTCGGTCGCCACGTAGACGGTCTCTCCGTCGGGCGTCGTGTGCGTCTCCATGCGGAGCCGTAACGACCCCGGGAGGATAGGTGATTCGACAGCGGCCCGACGCCGCGGCGTCCGGACGCCGCCGAGGAACGGACCGACGTACCGCTCGGGCCGTCCACGTCGTCGGCGTCGGAGATCCCACCCGGGTCGAGGATATATTACCCCCGCTGTTCTCACTAGCGGTGTATGGCCCTCCGGATCCTCCACTACTCCGACGTCGAGAACGCCTACGACGCGCCCGAGCGGATCGGGCGCCTCGCGGGCGTGATCGACGAGCGCCGCGACGCGGAGACGCTGCTGGCCGGCGCCGGCGACAACACCGCCCCGGGCGTGCTGTCGCTCGTGAGCGACGGTCGTCAGGCGCTGGACTTCTTCGACGCGGTCGATCCCGACGTCGACACGTTCGGGAACCACGACTTCGACCACGGCTACGACGCGCTGCGATCGGTCGTCGACGACTCGCCCCAGACGTGGGTCGCGGCGAACGTCGAACTCGACGGGCGACGATTCGCCGCCGACGCGGGCGCCGAGCCGTGGACGATCGTCGAGCGCGGCTCCCACGATATCGGCGTCGTCGGCGTCACGACGCCGACCACACCCTCGATCACGCCGACGGCGTCGGACCTCACCGTGACGGATCCGGTCCCCGCCGTCGCGGACGCCGCCGCCGCCCTGCGCGACCGGGCCGTCGACTACGTCGTCGCACTCGCGCACATGGCCGACGACGAGCGGATCGCCGCCGAGTGCGATGTCGACGCTGTGCTGGGCGGGCACACTCACACCGAGCGCACCGCCAGAGTGGGCGGCGCCGTCCTGACGCGCCCGGCCGCGAACGGCGAGTCGCTCTACGAGATCGAGTTCGGCGGCGGCGAGCCGACGGTAACCCGCCACGCCGTCGCCGAGGCGCCGATCGACGACGAGGTCGCCGCGGCGCTGCGCGAGCGAAAGGTCGCCGCGGACTTAGAGACCACCGTCGACGCGGTCGAGCGGCCGGTCGAGCGCACCCACGAGACGGCGTTCCGCGGGGAGAGCCGGATCGGCAACTTCGTCGCCGACGCCTACCGGTGGGCCAGCGCCGCCGACGTCGGGCTTCAGAACAGCGGCGGCATCCGAGCGGGCGAGCCCCTCGAAGGTGACGTGACCGTGGCGGACCTGATCAGCGTCGTGCCCTTCGAGGAGCCGATCGTCGTCGCGGAGGTGACGGGCGCGGAGCTGCGGTCGATCTGCCGGCAGGCCAGCGGGTCGACGGTCGAACTGGGCGAGCCCGAGTGGTGGCACGCCCACGTCAGCGGCGCCGAGATCGTCTGGGACGGCGCCGACGCCGCGCTGGAGGGGGTTCGCGTGGACGGCGAGCCCGTCGATCCCGACGCGACCTACACGGTCGCGACCTCCGAGTACCTGCTCGGGACCGACCACGAGTTCCCCGCGCTGGAACCGCACCACCGCGTCGACACGCTGGACATCCAGTACGACGTGCTCGTCGAGTACGCCCGCGAGCGCGGCGTCGACCCGGAGATTGAGGGACGGATCCGCCGGCTCGGCCTCGATTCGGGCCCGCGGGAGGCGTCGATCGACGCCGACGCCGCACCGGCTTCGGACGGCGGTGCGGCGGAGACGCCGGGGTCGGGAACGCCCAGCCTGGCCGACGACGAGTGACCGCGAGAGCGAACACTTACGCCCGGCCCGCCGCTCGATCCCAACAATGAGTCACGTCGTCGTCCCGGTTCGGTATCCGCTGACGACCCACTCGAAGAACACGCTCGCGAAGGCGATCGAGATCGCCCGCGAGCGGGACGCCCAGCTCACCGTCCTCCACGTCGACCTGTACCACGACAGCAACCACGTCACGCGCTCGGAGCTCAAGCGATCGGTCGAATCGGCGTTCGACGTGCCACGGAAGACGCGCTACGCGGTCAGGAAGGCGTTTCTCGTCGAGGAGACGATCCTGGAGGAGGTCGCCTCCGAGGACGCCGACGTCGTCGTCATCGGCCACAAGCAGGCCGGTCGCTGGCGCCGGATGATCCGCAAGCTCGTCGACGATCCGGACGTGGAGAGCTATCTACGCGAGCGCGTCGACTGCGAACTCGTCACGGTCAGCGCGAACTGAGCGCGACCGTGCGGGCGAGTTTCCTGAAAATCGTCTGTGTTTACTCGGTGTCGGCGTCGTCGGGGCGGGGTTCGGTGTCGGCGTCGACCTGCGCGGCGGCGTCTTCGGCATCACCGTGCGCGGCGTCGTGCCCGCCGCGATCGGCCGCCCGGTGCTGTTCCGGCGGCGCTTCCGGCTGTGCCGAACGCCTGTGCGTTACCGCCACGTCAGCCTGCCCGCTCGTGTCGTCGAACATCAGGTGAGTGTGGGGGTAGGCGATCTCCACGTCGGCGTCCTCCAGTTGCCCCCAGAGGTGCTCCTGGATGCGCGAACGCGCGACCAGCAGCTTGTACGGTTCCTGCAGCCAGTAGCGTAACGTCAGCAACACGCCGTGGTCGGCGTACTCGTCGATGTAGCAGGTCGGCGCGGCGTCGTAGCGCGCGCTGCCGACCCGGATTCCCGGTCCCCCAGTAATGACGTTGTCGACCTGTCGCGCCGACCGTTCGATGAGCTTCCGGGCTTCCGCGAGGTCGCTCTCGTAGGTCACGAGGATCGACAGCGACTGGCGGGTTCGCTCGTCCTCGGCGGAGTAGTTCACCACGTCGCGCTCGCGGATCGTCGAGTTCGGAACGACGATGAACGTGTTGTCCAGCGTGAACATCTTGGTGTAGCGCAGCGTGATGTCCTCGACGAACCCCTTCTGACCGCCGTTGTTGTTTGAGAGCTCGATCATGTCGCCGATCTCGAAGGGCTGGTCGGCGAGCACGAACAGACCGCTGATCACCGACGCCACGATCGGCGCGAGGATGACGGCCACGACCGCCGAGAACACCGTCACCGACAGCAGGATGTTGCCCGGCTGGAAGCCCATGATCTGGACGGCGATCGCGAGCGACAGCAGCAGGACGCTCGCGCGGATCCCCCGCAGCACCGTCTGGGTGATGCTGGGGCGCGCGAACTGCCGAGCGATCATCCGCCCGGCCGACCGGACGACCAGCTTCGAGACGTACCAGCCGACGATCAACACCAGGATCGCCTCGACGTACTGCCAGACGACGCTCGGGACCGGTCGAGCGACGGCGTCGACCACAGGCGCGACCCGCGGGGGCAGTTGCACTGGACCGATCGTCCCGGGGCCAATAATCATACCACGTTCATCTCGCCCGGTTCCGAATAAGGGTTGTGACCGGACGACGGCGTCGGACGCGGCCGGCCGCGACGTGCCCTCGCGTCGGTGGAGTTACACGGCTCGCCGCCCTGTACGACCGTATGGACGAGCACACCCGCGACCCGACCGTCGAACCGCCGGCGGGAAACCCGACCGGGTGGCGACCCGAGGGCGCGGGCGACGGCGTCGACGCGATCGGGGGATCGGGCGCGTGGGAGCACGCCACGCTGCGGCGCGCCGTGGTCCACGGCGTCCGCCTCTACAACGCCGGCGAGTTCCACGAATCCCACGACTGCTTCGAGGACGAGTGGTACAACTACGGGAGCGGCACCACCGAAAGCGCGTTCGCCCACGGGATGGTTCAGGTCGCCGCGGGCGCGTACAAGCACTTCGACTTCGAGAACGACGACGGGATGCGTTCGCTGTTTCGGACCGCGCTCCAGTACCTGCAGGGCGTCCCGAACGACTACTACGGCGTCGATCTGCTGGACGTCCGGACGACGCTGACGAACGCGCTGAACGATCCCACGGTGCTGGACGGCTGGAAGATTCGGCTGGACGGCGCGACGCCGACGGCCGACCGCACCGATTTCGAGTACGCGGAACGGCTTTGAAACGTCCGGGCAGAGACGCACGTGCCGCGTCGTCCCGCCCGACGCCGAGACGTTCCCCCGACGCCGCTCGCATCGTTGGCACGACGGGGTCGTCGTTTCGAGGGGCGAGCAACCTCCCGGGCAACTTGGGGCCAGAGACGATCACTTCGCTCTCTGGTCATCGAGCGTTTGACTCGAAGGGACTATCATTCAGGATGACGAACAGGTCCGACGATGCAGTCCGCCCTCTTCAACTGGAACCTCGAGCGACTAACGAGAATCGGTGGTAGCGCCGTCGCCGTTTTTCTGGCACTTCGTCTCACCGATGGTTTTGCGATGGGGGTCGCGGTCGCGGTCGTGCTGGCGATGGTCCTCGATATTCCATGGTGGCTGTACAGACGCTCTGCCGAACGAGGCGAGTGATACGCATCGGTGAGTAGCAAAGCGTTCGATGCGGGTTCGGGGAGTCACCCAGATAAAGAAGCGTACAACCGGCTACCTGTCAGGGTTCGACGCCGCCTTCCAGCATCGCGTCGTAGAGCTTCGACTGAGCGGCCGCGAGGTGTTCCGTGAACGTCGAGCGCGCGATACCCAGGTCCTCGGCGACCTCGCTGGCGTTGGCTCCTTTGGGGTACTCGAAGTACCCGAGTTCGTGAGCGCGTTTGAGCACTCGCCGCTGTCGGTCGGTCAGCGCAGAGCGGTCCACGACGACCGCGTCGGTCTCGTCTCCGCCGTCGTCGCCGCGCGAAAGCGTCCGGAGGTGGACGCCGTCGAACGCGTCGTCGAGTGCGGCGACGACGGCCCGGACCTCCGCGACGTCCGCGGCGCGGAAGGAGATGTTCAGCCCGCCGTCCGCGGCGCTGATGTCGGCCAGCGGCGGCCCGGTATGCTCGACGAGATCGCAGGCACAGAGCTCGTCGCGGTCGCGCTCGAAGCGGTACACCGTCCGGTCGCCCTCGCTCGCGACCGGCGTCGCGTCGACCGACAGTTCGGCGTCGCCGTCGACGGCGAACTCCTCGGCGACGACGCCGTCGCGGCCTCCGGTCGCGCGGTCGATGCGGTCGATCCGAGCGTCGGCGTCGACCGATGCGGTGGCGACCGGGCAGTCGCCGGGCGATTCGATCTCGATCCGTGCGCGCACGCCGCCGTTCATGCTCTACCCTGCGTTCTGGGGCCGTAAAAACCGGACAGCGAATTTTCACGCGACGGGAATCGTCGTCCCCTCGCGGTAGCGAACATGTTCGGCGGGCGTTCTACCGGCGGCAGGCCCGTAGCCGGCGACATGGTCTTCGAACCAGTCGTCGCGTCGGACTCTCGCCGGGCCGTCCGCGGCGACCGACGCCGCCGTCGCCGCCGCGTCGCAACAACAGACCATTTATATGGCCCAACCGACCATGGACGATAGGATGGTACGGGATCCGTTTTCCGACGAGGACGTCCCCGATGCAGACGAGCTCCTCGGGGCGCTGGAAGATCCCGACTGCCGGACGATCATCCGGCAACTTGAGGAACCCATGACCGCGAGCGAACTGTCCGACGAATGTGAGATTCCGCTGTCGACCATCTACCGGAAGCTCGACACCATGTCGGACGCGACGCTGCTCGACGAGCTGACGCAGGTGCGCGGCGACGGGCACCACACGACGCGCTACGAGATCGCGTTCGACGAGGTGCGACTCGTCCTCGAAGACGATCGCAGCCTCGAAGTCGACGTCAGCCGCCCGGCGCGCACGGCCGACGAGCGGCTCGCGGACATGTGGTCGGAGGTGAGCAAAGAACTATGACACACGGCACTGCGGGACCGGCGGTAACGACGGCGATGGCGGTTGTCAAGACACTGATACTGATCACTGGCGGGGTCATTACGTACTTCGCGTTCAGGGCGTACCGTCGCACCGACAGCAGATCGCTCGGAGCGCTGGCGCTCGGCTTCGGCCTGATAACCATGGGAACGTTCCTCGCCGGCGTGGTCGCCGACGTGATCGGGATGTCGCTCGCTGTGGGCGTCCTCACCGAGAGCGTGCTCGTACTGGCCGGCTTTCTCGTGATCGCGTACTCGCTGTACACGCGGTAAACGCCGGCGCGCATCGCGCGTCCGACCCCGTCGATTCTACTTAAGCGGGCCAGCCGTATCGGCCGGTTCGTCCGTCCGTGTAGCCGTTACCCTTCACATTGCAGTCGTTTAAGTGCGAACTGCGAGCCGATTCCTACGACGTGAGAATCGGCTTTCCCCGTTAACAGTGTCCGGCGGCTACGCTCAGATGGAGACAATGACAGATCGAACGGACGGGGTTTCCCGACGGCGGTTCGTCAGTATCGCAGCGGCGTCGGCCGCGGTGCCCGCGCTGGCAGGCTGTACGAGCAGCGGCGACGATGCCGAGCCCGCCGATGGAAACAACGACGACGGCAGCGACGACGGCGGGACCAACAACGGTAGCAGCGACGGCAGCGACGGTAGCGGTGACGGCGGAGGCGGTGGCTCCACCGTCATCGTCGGCCCGGGCGGCGACTTCACGTTCGATCCCGAGGAGCTGACGGTTTCGACGGGAACCACCGTCACGTTCGAGTGGGACTCGAACTTCCACAACGTCGTCCCGACGTCCCAGCCGAGCGACGCGGACTGGTCCGGCGAGACCGATACCTTCGATTCGGGCCACACCTACGAGTACACCTTCGAGGTCGCCGGCACCTACGAGTACGTCTGCGAGCCCCACGAGGGCCAGGGTATGACCGGCACGATCGTCGTCGAATAGGATCCGACGCCGCCGGACTTTCGTGCGGTTCTTTCTCCGAACTATTACTTTGCGGGCGGCGTAGCCTACGCCATGACCGACATCGATACGCTCGAAGACCTCTTCGAGCACGAACTCGCCGCGCTGTACTACGTCGAGACCGAGCTGATCGACGTGCTCGACGAGTTGGCCCTGGAGTCGCGGAACGATGAGATCAAGGAGGCGTTCGCCGACCACCGCGAGGAGACCCGCGAACACGCCACCCGGCTCGAAGACGCGTTCCGAGCGATCGGTGCGTCCAGCCACAGCGAGCGCAGCGCGACGCTGGACGGCCTCGCCGCGGACCGCCAGCGGGTCGTCGAGGCGACCGACGACCCCGACCTGGTCGACTCCCACTCGGTCGCGATCGGCCGCCGGATAGAGGCCGTCGAGATCGAACAGTACGAGTCGCTGCTCCGGATGGCCGACGAACTCGACTACGACGAGGACGTCACCGACCCGCTCGAAGAGACGCTGGACGAGGAGGAGGACGCCAAACAAAAACTGAGCGCGATCGGCGAGGAATCGCGATTCGGCAAGCTGCTGGCGAAGCTTCGCTGAGCCGTCGACCCGACCGACCTCGCGCAGGGTCGCGCGTCCCGAAGCTGTTTTCGTCGCCGAGCGAGAGCGTCCGGACGTGCACGTCGTCGTCAACGCAGCGACCAGCGTCGACGGAAAGCTCTCGTCGCGACGCCGCGAGCAGATCGCGATCAGCGGGCCCGAGGACTTCGACCGAGTCGACCGGCTGCGGGCCGACAGCGACGCGGTGATGGTCGGCGTCGGGACGGTGCTGGCCGACGATCCGAGCCTGACGCTCGACGAGTCGGAGCGACGCGAGCGCCGGGCCGATCGGGGGGAACCGGCGAACCCGGCCCGCGTCGTCGCCGACTCCCGCGCGCGGACGCCGACCGACGCCCGGATCCTCGACGACGCGGCGACGACGTACGTCCTCGTGGCCGACGCCGCGCCCGACGAGCGCGTCGACGCGCTTCGCGCGAGCGGCGCCGAGATCGTTCGCGCCGGCGCGGACCGCGTCGCGCTCCCGGCGGCGTTCGAGAAACTGGAATCCGCCGGAGTCGACCAACTGATGGTCGAGGGCGGCGGCGAACTCATCTTCTCGCTGTTCGACGCCGGGCTCGTCGACGAGCTGTCGGCGTTCGTCGGTCCGAAACTCATCGGCGGTCGCGACGCGCCGACGCTGGCCGACGGCGAGGGGTTCGTCGACGAGTTTCCGGAGCTGACGCTGGAGGGCGTCGAACGGCTCGACGACGGCGTCGTGCTCACCTGGAGCGCGTGACCGTCGTCGGAAGAGAACGGCGCTGCGAGCGGGTGCCGATCAGTGGTCGTGACCGGTCATCTCGCCGAACGTCTGGCCGAACCGCTCCTCGAAGCGGTCCAGCGTCTCCTCCTCGATCTCCTTGATCTCGGGACCGGCCTCGCCCTGCCCGTGGTGGACGGCGCCGTGGATGCGCTGAGCGCAGCTGATCAGCGCGAGGTCGCCGACGATCTGAGCTGGCGACTCGCCGTCCTCCTCGGCCAGCAGCTCCAGCATGTCGGTCGGGATGGACAGCTCGTCGCTCGATCCGTCGTCGGCCTCGATCGTGAACGTCGTTTCGTCGGATGCCATACCGACGCTTCGGCGTCGCGGCGTAAAAGAGGGGTGTTCTTCTGCCGCGGCGTCCTCGCCGATCAGTCGTCGGACTCGGCCAGCGCGGCGTCCCCGGTCGACGCCTCGGCGTCGCCGGCTTCGGTTCGCTCTTCGAGGTACTCGTCGGCGTCGATCGCGGCCTTACAACCCATGCCAGCCGCGGTGACCGCCTGCTGGTAGTGGTAGTCGACGACGTCGCCGGCGCCGAAGATGCCGGGCACGTCGGTGGCGGTCTGGCCGCCGCCGAAGCCGCCCTTGGTCTTCAGGTAGCCGTCCTCGTCCATCTCCACGCCGGTCCCTTCGAGGTAGCCGGTGTTGGGCGTGTGGCCGATGGCGTAGAACACGGCGCCGACATCCATCTCGAACTCGTCGACCTCCTCGGCGTACTCGGGATCGTCGAGCTTGTCGGTCGGGTGGCCCTCGGGGTGTTCGACCAGCGATACCTCCTCGACGCCGGCTTCCTCGCTGCCGTGGAGCTCGGTGACCTCGGTGTTGCGCAGGATCTCGATGTCGTCGTCTTCGACCTGCTCTTTCACGCGGTCGACCCAGTAGTCCTCGGCGCGGAACTCCTCGCGGCGGTGGACCAGATAGACCGTGTCGGCGAACTTCGTCAGGAAGCTCGCTTCCTCCATCGCGGCGTCGCCGCCACCGACGACGATCATGTCCTCGTCGCGGAAAAAGGCGCCGTCGCAGGTCGCACACGTCGAGAGGCCGTAGCCCATCAGCTCGTCCTCGCCGGGGACGCC
>SDGW01001090.1_pt1 | contig 11330 bp, 11 predicted proteins | sample 2873831 | NCBI WGS metagenome assembly SDGW01 (sample SAMN08132700, study PRJNA421101) | hypersaline lake metagenome | isolation source: celular fraction 0.22 microns magnesium sulfate-rich crust from ephemeral... | place: Spain: Penahueca Lagoon, Toledo | collected 2011-07
CTCGCGAACTCCCCGGAGCCCGATGGCGCGAACGTCGGCGTCGTCACCGCGCAAGCCGGCCCGGGAATCATCATCGCGGACCGCCTGCAGCGAGCGGGCGCGACGCTCCCGGACCTCGCGGAGGACACGCAGGACCGCGTCGGCGAGATTCTGCCCGGCATCACGTACGCCGAGAACCCCGTGGACACGGGCCGGCCGATGCCGGAGTTCGGCGACGTGATCGAAGCGGTCGCCGAGGACGACAACGTGGACGCGGTGCTCGTCTACGAGCTGTTCGAGGAGGCGCTGGGCTTCCCGCAGGAGACGCTGGACGGCCTCGCGGAGCGCGTGGACAAGCCCGTGCTGTTCGCGACCGAAGGGCCGGCGGAGTCGATGGCCGACGACCTCGACGCGCTCCGCGAGGCCGACGTGCCGGTGTTCACGTCGCCGGAGCGCGGCGCGGACGCGGCCGCGGTGCTCGCTCGGTACGCGACGCTCGATGACGCCGCCGCGGACGAGGGGGTGAGCGCCGATGTCTGAGGACCCCATCGCGGCCGCGCAGGCCGACGGCCGCACGACGCTCACGGAGGCGGAGGCGAAGTCGCTGCTCGCGGACGCTGGCATCGAGACGCCCGCGTTCTCCGTCGCCGCGGACGCCGACGCCGCAGTGGCGGCCGCGGAGGAAATCGGTCTCCCGGTGGTCGTGAAGGTCTCCTCGCCGTCGGTCACGCACAAGAGCGAGTGGGCCGAGGGCGCGGGCGTCGCGGTCGGCCTCGACTCCGCGGACGCGGTGCGGGAGGCCGCCGCGGAGATCTTCGACGCGGCGGACGCCCGCGGAATCGACGCCGACGTGCTCGTGGAGGAAGCGCGCGACGTGGACGCCGGCACCGAAGTCATCGTCGGCGGCCTCCGCGACCCGTCGTTCGGTCCGGTCGTGCTGACGGGGCTCGGCGGCATCTTCACGGAGGTCTACGAGGACACCAGCCACCGCATCGCGCCCATCGACGCCGCGGAGGCCCGCGAGGCCATCGAGGAACTGACCGCCATCGAGTTGCTGGAGGGCTACCGCGGCCGCGAGCCCGCGGACGTCGACGCGCTCGCGGAGGTCGTGGCGGCGGTCGGCGACCTCGTGGCAGAGCACGAGGCCATCTCGGAAGTCGACGTGAACCCGGTGCTCGCGACCGAAGAGGGCGCGGTGGCGCTCGACGCGCTCGTCGTGCTGGGGGGTGAGTGAGATGGCGGGCTACGAGCGCACGTGGACGGTGCGCTTCTCGGACACGGACCCGTTCGGCATCGCGCACTACCCGCGCATCGTGGACGCGCTCCACGAGACCTCCGACATGTTCATGCAGGAGCTCGGCTTCCCGTTCTGGGAGATCTCCCAGGAGCACGGCTTCGGGCTGCCGCTCGTGGAGATGGACTTCGAGTTCCAGAACCCCGTGGAGGCGGGCGACGAGGTCACCATCGAGCTCACGCCGGACGTCGGCGGGCGGAGCGTTCGCTTCGAGTACGAGGCGCGCTGCGACGGCGAGGTGGCGTTCTCGGGGTACGAACAGCGCGTCTGCGCGCACCACGGCGGCGGCGGATCGATGGAGATTCCCGACGACCTTCGTGAGGCCTTCGAGGAGTACGCCGACGACTGAGCAGGCGCCTCCGCGGACGGTACGCTTTTGCTGTTCGCCGCGCGACTTAGTGGCATGGCCGAGTTCACGAACCCCTACGCGGAGGCCGACCCGTTCGTCGAAGCGCACTTCGACTGCCTGAACTGCGGCGGGAAGCTCTGGGAGTACGCCATCCAGGGCGCGATGGTCTGCGAGGACTGCCGTGCGCTGTTCCGCTCGAAGGACGTCTTCGCGGACCAGGTCGTCGAAGCCTAACACGTTCGCGTCCGCTACTGGGCCGCTCCAGTAGACTTATGATAATTCTGTGCTAATGTAACACCATGGCAACGCAAGATACAGAGGACCTCCTAGAGATGAGTGCCGACACCAGGAGCCTCCTCGACGAGAACGACCTGGTGCCGCTGTGGGAGGTCGAGGACGACATGGGCAATCTCCTCGACGACATCGGCGCGAACATCTGGAAGTGGGAGGACATTCAGGCCGCCATCGACGGCATCGAAGAGGACGTCCCCATCAACGACCTGCCGCCGGGCTTCCAGCGACGGGTCGCCGTCCCGCTGAACGCCCCGCACGCGATCTCGAACACCATCTACGTGGGCGTCCAGACGGTCTCCCCGGGCGAGACTGCGCCCGCGCACCGGCACGCGTCCAGCGCGCTCCGGTTCACCATCGACGGCCACGAGGACATGAAGACGGTCGTGGCGGGCGAGGAGTTCCCGATGCACGACCAGGACCTCATCACCACCCCGCAGTGGGAGTGGCACGACCACGTCAACGACGGCGACGAGACGGCGACGTGGCTGGACGTCCTCGACCTGCCGCTGTTCCTCGACACGCTGAACAACAGCCACGTCTTCGAGAACCACGAGCTGGAGCGCCAGCCGGTGACGAAGTCCCAGGGGTACTGGGCGTCCCAGTACGGCCGCGGCCGGCCGTCGAACGACGACGGCGACGACTCGATTCCCGGGCCGTTCGAGGGGAACGTGGCGGCGACGCCGCCGTTCCGCTTCGGTTGGGACGAGATGCTGGAGGCGCTCCGGCAGCGCGCCGAGAACGACGACCCGGACCCGAACGACGGCTACAGCCTCGAGTACGTCAACCCGGCGACCGGCGAGCCGCCGGTGACGCCGACGATGTCGTTCCGCGCGCAGCTCCTCCAGGAAGCGACCGACGACCACTTCCACAACTCCACGGAGGTGTACTTCGTCATCGAGGGCGAGGGCGTCACGCACGTCGGCGACGAGGCCCTGGAGTGGGGCGAGAAGGACATCTTCGTGGTTCCGCCGGACGAGATTCACCACCACGAGCCGGACGACGAGGAGGCGATCCTGCTGGGCATCACCGACGAGCCGGTGCTGCGCTCGCTGAACTTCTACGCGGAAGCCGAGCCGTCGTCGTAAGCACGGCCCGCTCCCGTTCGGCACTCGCTTCCGCTCTCGTTTTCGGACACTGACGGACAGTCCCGGGTTCGATTCACCACCTAATTGACAGAAAACGTACGATTACCGCATCTTTTATGATGTACGTGATATAGGTGTGGGTATAGCATGGTGGACAGTGACAGCCCACAGAGCAGGCGTACGTATCTCAAAACACTCGGCGCAGCGGGCGCGGTCGGCATGTCCGGACTCTCCGGTTGCACGCTCCTCGACGGGGGCGGCGGGGGCAGCGAAACCATCACGATAGCGGCCACGGTGCCCGAGACCGGGCAGTTCTCCTCGCTCGGCGAGGCCGTCAAGCAGGGCTACGAGCTCGGTGTCACGCTGATGGACGAGGAACTCGACCAGGAAGTCGAGCTCCTCCTGTCCGACGACGAGAGCGACCCCGAGGTCGTCCGGCAGGAGCTCCAGCAGATGACGAGCAACAACGAGGTGGACATGATCTGGGGGAGCTTCTCCAGCCTCCTCGTCACCGCGGGCAGCGCGTACGCGGAGAACCAGGGGATTCCGTTCCTCGGCGCGTTCTTCGCGTACGAGGGCCCGCACCGCAACGAGGGCTACGAGTGGACGTACTCGCCGTTCCCGAAGTCCCGGGACGTCGCGCGCTCGACGTCGGGCTTGCTCGACCTCATCCCCGAGGGCGAGCGCCCGTCGAACGTCGGCATCTGGGAGGCCAACTCCGGGTGGGGCGAAGAGCAGTCCGACTACTGGGAGGAGACGCTCTCCGAGGCGGGCTACGACGTCGTCCTCCGGGAGACCTACCAGCTCGGCTCCGAGGACTTCTCCTCGCTCATCTCCCAGTCCGACAGCGCGAACGTCGAAATCCTGCTGTCGACGCCGACGCCGCCCGGGGGCATCACCGCCGTCAACCAGATGCAGTCCAACAACTGGTCGCCCCAGGTGCTGAAGTTCGTCCGCGCCGCGGACCCGACCGCGTGGTGGTCCGCGCTCGGCGAGACGGGCGCGTACGCCTGCATGTGTCCGGGCTGGGTGCCCGGCCTCACCGGCGGCGGCAACGAAGGCCTCTGGTCGGCCTACCGGAACGAGTACGGCCTCGACGACAACGAGCTCATCCGGTCGCCGGTCGGCGGCGGCTACAACGTCGCCCAAACCGCACTCCAGGCGGTCGAGGCCGCCGACTCCACGGACCCCGGCGAGCTCCAGAGCGTCCTCCGCTCGGAGACGTTCAACACGGTCATCGGCGAGTTCGGCTTCGAAGACAACGGCCTGCCCGCGGAGGGCGACCTGACCGCGCCGACCGGACAGTGGTGGGAGGGCAACCAGCACACCGTCTACCCCGACACCGACGGCACCGGCGCGATGGACTTCCGGTACCCGATTCCGTCGTGGAGCGAACGGTAATCTCTTAGCCCCTCACTCTCACGGTACACATATTCACACATGGTAGCTACCGACCTACTCGTCGAATCGGTACTCAACGGCCTCCTCCTCGGCGGAATCTACGCCGTCGCCGCGCTCGGGCTGTCGCTCGTGTTCGGCATCATGGACATCGTGAATCTCGCCCACGGCCACATGCTGATGGTCGGCGCGTACGTCGCCATCGTCCTGTTCACGGCGCTCGGGCTGACGCCCATCGTCGGCATGGTCGTCGCGTTCGCCGTGCTGTTCGTCCTCGGCATGGCGCTCCAGCGCGTCGTCCTCGAACGCGTCGTCGGGGAGGGCATGGAACAGCCCATCATCGTCCTGTTCGGCCTCGCGTTGATACTCGAGAGCCTCGGCCGGATCGTCGTCGGCAGCTCCGCGCAGGCGACCGAAATCGGCATTCCCGGGGACGCAATCGCCATCGCGGGCGCGACCCTCTCGTTCCCGCGCGTCGTCACGTTCGTCCTCTCCATCGCGCTCATCCTCGGAACGTGGGCGTTCCTGAAGTACACGACCACGGGCCTGGCCATCCGCGCGACCGCACAGAACAGCTCGGCCGCCCAGTACATGGGCGTCGACACGGACAACATCTACGTGCTCACGCTCGGCATCGGCACGGGGCTGGCGGGCGCGGCCGGCGCGCTCCTCTCGATGCTGTTCCCCATCACGCCGTACGTCGGCTGGTCGTACCTCCTGAAGGCGTTCGCCGTGGTCGTCCTCGGCGGCGTCGGCAGCGTCGCCGGCACGCTCGTCGGCGGGCTCATCCTCGGCGTCTCCGAGAACGTCGGCGTGCTCTACCTCGGCGGCGGGTTCCGGGACATCATCAGCTTCGGCATCTTCGTGCTGGTGCTGCTCGTGCGGCCGCACGGCCTGTTCGGCAGCTCCGGAGGTGGTGAGTGATGGCGTCGCTGACCGACCCCTTCGAGGGCATCTTCGACAACCGGCGGCGGCTCGCCGCGAGCGTCGTCGTGCTGCTCGCGCTCGCCGTCGTCCCGTTCACGACGACGCCGTACATCACCGACATCGTCTTCACCGGGCTCGTGTTCGTGATGCTCGGCGTCTCCTGGAACCTCATCGCGGGGTACGCCGGGCAGATCAGTCTCGGCCACCACGCGTTCTTCGGGCTCGGCGCGTTCGTCTCCGCGTGGCTCACCACGCCGGCGCGCGCCAACCTCCCGGAGGCCATCCAGTCGCCCGCCTTGCTCGCCATCGCCGTCGGCGCGCTCGTCGCGGGCCTGCTCGCGCTCGTGCTCGGGCCGATCCTGTTCCGGCTGACCGGCCACTACTTCGCCATCGGCACGCTCGCGGTCGCAGCCATCATCCAGCTCGTGCTGCTCGACCAGCGCCGGTTCTCCGGCGGCTCGACCGGGTACTACGTCCAGAACAACCTCGGCGACTCGGCCACCTTCCTGTTGATGCTGGCGGCGACCGTGCTGGTCGTCCTCGTCACGTACGCCATCGTGAACAGCCGCTTCGGGCTCGGGATGCGCGCCATCCACGACGACGAGGACGCCGCCAGTAGCCTCGGCGTCAACCCGCTGCGGTACAAGATGATCGCGTTCGTCGTCTCCGCCGCGATGGCGGGGCTCGCGGGCGGGTTCTACGCGCAGTTCACGCTGTACGTCAATCCCGATTCGACGCTCGGCGTCCCGTGGATGGTCGACACGCTCGTCGTCGTCGTCCTCGGCGGTATGGGGACGATGGTCGGGCCGCTAGTCGGCACGGGCCTGTTCCTCTCCCTCGACACCGTCCTGCGGGAGACTGCGGGTGAGTTCGCCACCACCATCGAGGGCGCGCTCATCATCATCTTCATCATCTTCGTGCCGGGCGGCCTCTACAAGCTGCTGTCGGACCGCTACGGGAGCGACGACGCCGTCGAAGGCGACACTACGGCCGAGCAGGCCGAGTAACGTCTCGCTTTTCCTGTCGCTGTCCGCTTTTCGGAGAACCGGAAAACGAGTGTTGCCGCCTTAGCCGCCGAGGTACGACGCCGTCACGCGGTCGTCGGTCGCGAGCTCCTCGGCGCTCCCGGACAGCGTGATCTCGCCGGACTCGAGGACGTAGCCGCGGTCCGCGATGCGGAGCGCGTTGTTGACGTCCTGCTCGACGAGCAGCACCGTCGTCCCCTCCTCGTTGATGCGGTCGATGGCGTCGAAGACGTCCTCGACGAGCACCGGCGCGAGCCCCAGGCTCGCCTCGTCCAGCAGGATGAGTTCGGGGTCGCTCATCAGGCCGCGGCCGATGGCGAGCATCTGCTGTTCGCCGCCGGAGAGCGTGCCGGCCTTCTGGCCTTTCCGCTCCTCGAGTCGCGGGAACACGCCGTAGACGTGTTCGAGCTGTTCGTCCATCCCCTCGCGGTTCGTGTACGCGCCCAGCCGGAGGTTCTCGCGGACGGTGCTGTCCCCGAAGATCTCCCGCCCCTCCGGGATGTGAGTGACGCCCTTCGGCACGACCTCGTCCTGCTGGAGGTGGCCGATGGACTCGCCCTGGAACGAGATGTCGCCGGCGCTCGGCGTGAGCGGGCCGCAGATGGTCTTCAGGATGGTCGTCTTGCCGGCGCCGTTGGCGCCGAGCAGGGCGACGGTCTCGCCCTCGGTGACTTCGAGGCTAGCGTCCCAGATGACCTGGATGTCGCCGTATCCGACGTCGATGCCGTCCACTTCGAGCAGGGTCATTGGGCCACCGTACACGACTCCCCCATAAAAGATTACCTCCAATCACAGTGCTCGCGCGGACCGCCACCGCAGCCGTCCTATCGCAGGACGTGTGCGTCGTCGTAGTGCGTTCGGAACGCGAACCAGAGGCCGTGCCGGCCGGGAATCCGCTCGCGCGTCTCGTCGTCCGCGCGCAGTTCGTTCCGCGTAATCGTCCACACCCGCCCGTCGCCGTCCACGAGCGCGTCCTCGTCGCGCTCGACGGGAGCGGGCGGCGCCTCGTACACCGCGACGTCTCCCGTGGCGTCCCGGATAGCGACGACTTCGCGGCCGTCCACGGTGCCGACGAGCGGGTCGTCGAACTCCGCGACCGGGACGACCCAGACCTCGCTGGCGTCCGCGGAGACGAGCCCGTAGACGTCGGCCTTCTCGGGGAGTTCGCCGTCGGCCTTCCGGACGCCGGGCTGGACGACGTCCTCGTTGTTCCAGTAGTGCCGGAAGAACCCGACGTGGTCGTCGTAGTGGCTGTAGTCGTAGTCGTAGCCCGTGTCTGGGTCGAGCGCGCGCGTCTCCGGGTACTCCGCGCGCCACTCGCCCCACGTCGTCTGCGTCACCGCAAACTGGTCGAGCACGAGGTCCGGGTCGGTGTCGAGGTAGCGGCCCGCGGTCGGCACGCCCGCGTGCTGGTCCCACAGCGTCTCCGTCTCCTCGTCGTACATCACCTTGTTCCCGGACGCGAGCATCCCGGTGCTCCCGAACGTGAGCACGTCGTGGTCGCCCGCGTCGACTCGTCTGTCGTACAGAATCGGCGCGTTACAGAGCGTGCAGTACGTGAGGCTCACGGGGACGCCGTCGAGGGTGACGTTCAGCAGCTCGTGCGGGAACAGCACCTCGCGCGGGACGGCGTACTGCCTGCCTTCGATTTCGAAGCCGAAGACGGCGTCCTCGTCGTCGAGGTAGTCGGCGTCGCCACCCGGGAGGAAGTCCGGGGCGTTCAGCGCCGCGAGGAACGAGCGGTCGCAGTTCCCCCAGCGAATCTCCTGGAGGTCGAAGTCCCGGGGTTCGGTGTCGAGCAGGCCGCCGACGGGCGGCAGGTAGGACTTGTAGAGGCGGAGCTTCCACTCGTCGAAGCCCTCCAGGGGCTCGATGTCCTGCTGGGAGTACCACGACTCCCACTCGACCCACGCGTGCTCGGAGTCGAAGTTCGGTCCCGCGAGTTCGGCGAGCGCGTCCCGCACGCCCGGCCATCGGACTTCGGGGAGGTCGAGGTACCGCGGCGGGTCGCGGCTCCGCAGTACTTCCGGGAAGCCGAACTGCTCCCAGTCGTTGCCGATGGCGTCGATGACCAGTACTTCCAGCAGGTGCGGGACGACGCGCTCGTCGCCGTGCTCGGCGAGCGCGTCGACGGCCTCGGCGTGTGCGTCGGCGTCGCGGACGAGCAACTGCTCGACGTGTGCTTCGAGTCGCTCTCGGGATTCGGTCGACATACCCAATCGTCCGCGGCCGGCCGGCAAAAATGTGCGTGTCGGGGAAGCTACTCCTGGCCGCCCTTGGTGACGTGGACGTCGTCGAAGCGGAGGTCGCGTTCGGTGACGTCGACGACCATACGGCCGACGTCCTCGATTTCGGCGTCGATAGTATCGCCGTCGGAGAGCTCGCTGACGCCCTCGGGGGTGCCGGTGGTGATGACGTCGCCGGCTTCGATAGTCGCGCCCAGGGAGGCGTACTCGACGACGTCCGCGCAGGTGTAGACCATGTCGCCGGTGTTCTCGTACTGCTTGCGGTCGCCGTTCAGCTCGAGTTCCATCTGGAGGTCCTGGGGGTCGTCAATCTCGTCGGCCGTGACGACGGCGGGGCCGATGACGGTGAAGGTGTCGTAGGATTTGCGGTTCGAGCGGTCCTGGTCGCCGCGCACGGAGATGTCCAGGAGAATCGTGTACCCGAAGATGTGCTCCCAGGCGTCCTCGGCGTCGACGTCCTTGACGTCCTCGCCCATGACGAACGCGAGTTCGATTTCGTGGTCGACGCGGCGGTCCGAGAACGGCAACTCGACGCCGTGATCGGGGCCGACGACGCTGGACGGGGCTTTCAGGAAGTAGCCTTTGTCCTCGATGCTGAACCACTCCTCGGTGGTGATGTCGCGGTCGGCGAGCGCCTCCTCGATGTGGTTTTCGTAGTTCAGGGGTGCGGCGATGACCTTGCCCGGACGTTCGACGGGGGAGCCGAGTTCGACCTCGCTGCGGTCGTAGTCGGGGTCTTCGTCGGCGTACTGGCTGGCGTCGTAGTCGCCGTTGATGTACTCGACGAGCGGGTCGGCGGCGTCGATACCGAGTCGGTCAGTCAGGTCGACGACGCCGTCGTCGTCGGTGAGCACGCCCAGGCGGTCCTCGTTGAAGCGAACAAATCGCATGTTCCGTTCTGGAACGAGCATCCCCATAAATCATCGCGTTCCCCGAGCGCCGGCCGCCGCGAGCCGGCAGTTTCGCTGGCGATAATCGCGGTGAACGTTTATTACACAGGATTACGGATGGATGCCCACACATGTCGTCCCAACACGCGGACCACGACTCCGAGGGCGTGTCCCTGTACGACCCGCCCGACGACGCCAGCGAGGTCGAACGGCTGCGCCACGAGCGGGACTTCTGGAAGCACCTCTTCGAGGACCTCACCGAGCGCTTCCCGGAGCCGACGCTGGTCGTCGACGACGAGGGCCGGGTCACGTACTGGAACCGCGAGCAGCAGGCCATCCAGGACACGCCCGCCGAGGAGGTCATCGGCGAGGTCGCCCACGACGTCATCGGCACCGAGGACGTCACCGACACGCTCGCCGAGGAGGTCGTCCGCACCGAGGAAGCCGTCAACGAGGACCGCGTGCGCTCGGGGACGAACGAGGACGGCAGCGAGTGGCACGTCAGCGCCGCCGCGCTGCCGCTGTACGACCCCGACGGCGAGGTCGTCGGCTCCTTCGAGATGGTCTCCCGGGTGACCGACCTCGTGGAGCAGCGCGCCGCCGTCAAGGACGCCCAGGAGCGAATCACCTCGGAGGTCGACTCGACCGTCGAGGAGCTCCTGGACTCCTCGGAGACGGTCGCGGAGAACAGCCAGTTCATCGAGGAGACCGCCCGCGAGCAGGTGGAGTCGCTCGCGGAGGTACGCAACGAGGTCGAGTCGCTCTCGGCGACCGTCGAGGAGATCGCCTCCCAGACCGACGAGGTCGACGAGCGCGCGGCGAACGTCGCGGAGAACGCCGCGGCGTCCGTGGACGCCACCGACGAGGCCCAGGAGATTCTGGACGACGTCGAGGACGCCGCGACCGACCTCGACGAGACCGCCGTCGAACTCGACTCGCAGGTCGAGGAGATCGAGTCCGTCGTGGACGTCATCAGCGACATCGTCTCCCAGATCAACCTGCTCGCGCTGAACGCGAACATCGAGGCCGCGCGCACGGACGGCGACAACGACGGGTTCGCGGTCGTCGCAGACGAGATCAAGGAGCTCGCCGACCAGTCGAAGGCCGAGGTCGACGCCATCGAGTCCACCATCGAGCGCGTGACCGACATCGTCGAGGAGACGACGGCGGGCGTCGAGCGCACGACCGAGGGCATCGAGCAGACCGTCGAGCGCGTGGAGACGATCCGCGAGCGCCAGGGCGAGATCCACTCGGCGGCCGAGGAGACCTCCACGGGGATGGCCGAAATCGCGGAGGCGACCGACGAGCAGGCGGTCAGCGCCGAGGAGGTGACGACGATGCTCAACGACGCCCTGGAGAGCCTGGAGGACGTCGTCTCCGAGATCAGCGAGCTCTCCGAGGAGAACGAGGAGCAGACCGCCGCGGCGCGCAGCGTCCGCGAGCGCATCCACGCCGTCGAGGCCGAGCTCGAAGCGACGATAGACGACTAGAAGAAGCTCTCCGTTCTCGTGAGCTCGACGTCGCCGGCGACGCCTTCCTCGAAGTGTTCTGCGAGGTCCTCGACCGTCCAGCCGCCGGGCCGCACGCCGACGCGGTCCAGCGAGGGCTCCGAGAAGACGCCGACGCGGTCGCCGCCCGCGTACAGCGTGCAGCCAGTGACGTCGGTCGCGTGTTCGCTGGCGAGGAACGCGGCGAACGCGGCGACGCGCTCGGGCGGCATCTCTTCGCGCGTGTAGGGTCGGTGCTCCTCGGGGACGGTCTCGGTCATGCGCGTGTAGCCGTTCGGCGCGAGCGCGTTCACGCGCACGCCGTGGCGGTACATCTCCGAGGAGATGGTCCGCAC
>SDGW01001091.1_pt1 | contig 11318 bp, 8 predicted proteins | sample 2873831 | NCBI WGS metagenome assembly SDGW01 (sample SAMN08132700, study PRJNA421101) | hypersaline lake metagenome | isolation source: celular fraction 0.22 microns magnesium sulfate-rich crust from ephemeral... | place: Spain: Penahueca Lagoon, Toledo | collected 2011-07
CTTGAATTTCGAGGAGAGCCTCATCTAGCGAGAATTCTCCGGGCAGGTTCGCTCGTTCCCGATGCCAATCACTAGGCATTTCCTCGGGAGGATTGAAATTCACACGTTGCGTTTTTTCCATTTCGTGAGCAGGCACGTATATCGCCGTACCTTCTTCGTGGATGGCACCAGCGAATATGTCGACGGTACCATCAGGATACCGTTCTGGATCAATTTCTAGTTCGTATCGGTAGTTATCATACTCGCTTGCGGTCTTTACCTGGACTCGTAACAGCCCCCACTCAACGTCGGTTATCAGGTCGTATTTTTGCTCGTGACCATGGGGATAAGCTACACCATGCCCGTTTCGAAGGATATCTGCGGCGACTAAGGCTTCGGACGCATCACCCCGCCAGCCTCGTTCCATATCCATACTAACCCTCCAGTGGTACTACTACAGCAAAGTACGTCTGATTTGTCCCGGTTTCGATGAAGTGGCTGCGCCATTCCGTTGTAGAGGACCAACACCGTAATTCAAGCCGCTAAATCGCAGGCGACTCGACAGTCCTGCACAGAGTCTATTTACCCCTGAATGGGTGAGGGGCTCGTGATACTGGCGAGTTCCCGAAACAGGGAGAGAACGATGGTAACTAGAGACATCTACAAAACTGGCTTCGACGAGGACGTCTGAACGGAACCGAGTGCGAACCAGTGTCCCGAGTGCGACGGACGGGTCACCACGAACGCGGTCGAAACAGTCTGTGAGGACTGTGGCCTAGTCATCGACGAACAACGCATCGATCACGAGCCGGAGTGGCGGGCGTACGACGACGAGGAGTGCGAGCGAACGGGCGCCCCACTCACTGCGGCTCGCCACGATCGCGGCCTGGCGACGGAAATCGGTCGCGGCACCGACGCGAAGGGGAACGAGATCTCTGGGCAAAAGCGACGGCGACTCGCGCGGATGCGCCGTGAGCAGACCCGGGGTCGCTGGCGGTCGAAAGCAGAACGGAATCTCGCCCACGGGTTGGGCGAAGTGCGCCGGTTGGCGAGTGCGCTCGAACTCTCCCGGTCCGTGACCAGGCGTGTCAGCTCTTCCGGAGCGCCCAGAACGAGGGTCTGCTTCGTAGCAGATCAAACTGACCATCGGTTCCACACCTGCGAATCGCTCCCTGACGACACTTGGTCAGGGCAAGCGACCGAGGAGTGGCGAGAGTGCGATGGCGCCGCTACCGGAGGACGACGACCGTCAGAGCGACCGCCATCGCTTCGGTTGGTGGAAGGTCAGAGTTCACTTCGGCGGAACCGCGCGTAGCCCAGCATCGCCGGTGCGGCAATCCACGCGACCAGCGCCGCCATCGCACCCGCGGTTGAGACGAACGGCTCAGTTCCGACGACAACCTCGGGCGGCGCCGTCCCCACACCGAGCTCGCTCGCGAACAGGTAGCTGACGCTCGTTCCGGGCTCGACGAACTTCGCAAACTCCACCCACGTCGGCGTCTGCATCGGCTGGCGGAACCGGAACAGCAGGAGGACCACAGCATCGATCAGCGTGCCCCAGAGCATCGCCAGTAGCGCGTAGGCCCCGAAGGCGGCGCCGATGACCCGGCGGGGGCTCTCGACACCTGTCGAGAGGCCGATCGAAATCCCGAGGAACGCCAGCGTGTAGGCGAACGTGAGCACCAACACGAGGAGGTAGTCTCCGGCGGCGAAGTCGCTGTAACTGACGAGGAGGTACCCGCCGGCGACAACGCCCGCGACGGCAAGCGAGCCCGCCAGTGCTGTTGCGCGCCCAACGAACTTCCCGACCACCAGATCGCGTCGGGAGTTCGGCAGCGACAGCGCCAGCGTTGCGGTCCCGGACGCCCGGCCGGCAACGACCGAGCGATAGCCGAGCACGATTCCGATCAAGGGGAACAGCGGGACGACGACGGCTACGAGTACGTCGAGGTACGCCGTGAACGGCACCTCTGAGGAGCCCGCGAGTCGGGGCACGGCGTACCCCATCCCCGCCAAGAGAGCGAGCAGCCCGGCTGTCAGCGTCCAGACGCCGCGGGTCGCGAGTGCGCCTCGGAGATCGTTCCGGGCGATGGCACGCCAGCTCATCGACGCTCCCCCGATGAGCTCGCGCGATTAGTTTTGGGCATGGTGTTGCTGTGTCGGATCATAGATCGGTTGAACGGAATCGCAGGTAACCGAGCGTCGCGGGGGCGAGTGCCCAGCCGGCGAGCAGGACGGCGGCGACCCACTCCCCGAGGTACCACGGCGCGTCGGGACCGAGATAGGGCCCCTGTTCGACACCAGCGAAGAAGCCGTCAACAAGGCGGCGGTAGCACATCCCCGGCTCGGCGCCGTAGACGAACAGTGCCCAGCCCGGCATCGTCCCGTCAGCGAGGCCGAGGTACTCAAGGCCGGCACGGAACACCCCCTGGAGCTGTGACCAGACTGCGACGAACAGGAAGAAGATGCCGAAGGCAGCGCTGCTGGCGACGGCCGATGAGGTCGTCGCCGTCGAGATAGCGAGGCCGACACCGACGAAGGCGGCGCCGTACAGCAGCGTCCCGAGCAGGTAGGCCCCGACGGTGCCGGTTTCGAAGCTCCCGAACGGGTAGTTCACCAGTGCGCCTCCGGCGACGATTCCGACCGCGATGGCGACGCCGAGCGCTGCCACACGGGCGACGAACTTCCCGACCACGACGTCCAGCCGGTCGTAAGGCAACGAGAGCAACAGCGTCAGCCGGCCGGAGGATCGCTCGCCGACGATGGTTCGGTGGCCGAGCAACAGCCCCACGAGTGGGACTAGGAGCGCGGCCGAGCTGACCATGAACGACGCGTAGTCGGCGCTCGTCGGTTCAGGGGAGCCCACCATCGGGACCGCATACCCGCCTGCGACGAACAGGGATGCGACGGCACCGAGCAGCCACCGTGTCCGTCGAGAGCCCCTCACGTCCCGGAGTTCCTTCCGGGCGACGACGAGCCAACTCACTGCCCGCCCTCCCCGGTGTACTCGACGAACAGGTCCTCGAGCGAGGGTTCCTCGGTGGTGAAGTCGAGTACGTCGACGCCGGCGTCGTCGAGTGCGACCAACACGTCCATCTTCACGTCGCTGGGGCAGGTGACCGCGAACGACTCGTCTTCGATCCATGCCGAATCGACATCGTCGACGCCCTGGATGACGTCGAGATGGGCCTCCTTGGGGTCGTCGACGGTGATGAGGAGTTTCGTCCCACCGGCGGTGGACTCCCGGAGGCCGTCAATCGTGTCGACGGCTTGCAGCCGTCCCTCGTGCATGATGCCGACGCGGTCACAGACCGCCTCGATCTGTTCGAGGATGTGACTGGAGAAGAACACGGTCGCACCACGTTCGTTCTCTTCGTGGATGATCTCACGCATTCGCCGGGCGCCGCCGGGATCGAGCCCCGAGGTCGGTTCGTCGAGGATCAGCAGGTCGGGCTCGCCCACGAGTGCCATCCCGAGCACCAGCCGTTGGGCCATCCCTTTGGAGTAACCCCCGGCAGGGCGGTCGGCGGCGTCACGGATCCCCACGCGTTCGGCGATGGTCATCGGCTCGATCTCGACGCCTTTGGACTCCGCGGCGAACTGGAGGTGCTGTCGCCCGGTCAGTCGGTCGTAGACGTCGTAGCCTTCCGGAAGCACGCCCATACGCTCCCGGACGGCGACACTCTGCTTTCGGGCATCCATCCCGAACACTTCGACGTGGCCCTCGGTCGGGCGTGCAAAGTCGAGGAGCATGTTGATCACCGTCGATTTCCCGGCACCGTTGTGCCCCAGGAAGCCGAATATTTCCCCCTCCTCGACGGTGAGGTCGACCCGGTCAACCGCCGTTACATCACCGTATCGCTTGGACACGGTGTGTGTCTGGATTGCCGGCATCGAGGTATCTGATTGACACTCCCCCGGGGAGGCGATAAACCTGCTGCGTTGGCTTGCGGCCTCTCCCGTTCATCCGGTACGAGGATGGCCGGAAGTGGAGTCAGTGTCCGAGGCGTGGGCTTCGAAGGCGGCTGCGGAGGATGGGTGCGATGAGCGCGAACTGACAACCACATGGAGGCACTGCCTCCCGGACACGTTCTTGGGTTCGAGTCTGAAGACCCGACCAGTCGCTTCCCCGGGAGGCCAGCGATTGTGAGTCATATCGGTGTTTTTGCGCCCCTGAAGGGTGCGGCGCGCACTGAACTGCCGGAGGCGCCGAAAACTCCGGTTTGGTGATTTTCGATGGCTACGACCAGTGATTCGTCGGTCTCCTTCGACGGGGCCGACACACGATCGGACGAGATGCACAGCACGATCGAACAGTGGATCGACGAGCTCGTCGACGGCGTCGACGACGCACAGGCCAGCGCGGAGTTCCAAGAATGGCTTGACGTCCAGAGTCGCTTCCACGACTACTCGTCTCGCAACACGCTCTTGATCAAGCGGCAGTGCTCCGAGGCGACGAAGGTCGCCGGCTACCGAACGTGGCAGGAGGAGTTCGACCGCCACGTCGAAGAGGGTGAGTCGGCCATCTGGATCTGGGCGCCGATCATCACGAAGCGCTGTCCCGAGTGTGAAAATTCGCCGAGCTACCACGAAGACACAGACTGTGAGTACGACGAAACGCCGCCTGAGGAATGGTCCAAGGGGCTCGTTGGGTTCAAGCCGGCACCAGTGTTCGACGTCTCCCAGACTGAGGGCGAACCGCTCCCGGAGCTCGAGACCAAAGCGACTGGTGACGCCGAGGACCTCCTCCCCCGACTGACAGCGATTGCCGATGAACTCGGTGTGACAGTCCGGATCGTCTCCGAGGCTGACTGGACCCACGGCGAGGCGAAGGGGGTCTGCGAGCAGTTGAGCCTCATCGATATGCAGCCGCTCGTCGAGGTGCGTGATCGGGCGAACGACGCCGACCTCGCGCATACGCTGATCCACGAATACGCACATGCCCTGCTCCACTTCGACGTCGACGACGATACCGAACGATCCAAGCGGGAAGTCGAGGCCGAGGCAGTCGCGTACGTCGTTGGGCGCTACTGCGGGCTCGACACCAGTGGGTCGGCGTTCTACCTCGCTGCGTGGGAGGCAGACGATCCGGAGGTCGTTCGCGATCGGCTGGACCGGATCAGCGGCACGGCGGAGACGATCATCGACGCGCTTGAGAGTACAGCTTAACCAACAGAACCGCTATTTCACTTCAGAGTTGGTTAACACAGACGGTCAGGGTCCCACCGTCACGGGAGGTCTTCCGTCACGTCGACGAGCTCCTCCTCGGTCTGCCAGCGATACAGACGCCCTTCTCGGTCGAACAGTTCGAAGGTGCCGTCCTGCATCCACCCGAAGGGGTGCTCCTCGTCCTCGTACACTCGCTTGAGGACGTGACTCTTCGCGAAGAACTCCGTCGTCCCCACGAGCAGCCCCTGCTCGACGAGGAAGTCACTCGGCTCTTTTTCGGCGACGCCGACGAGGTAGGTCACGATGTCAGCGATCAAGCAGAACTTCTGGATGCTGTTGTCCCATTCCCCGCGAATATCCACCATCCGGAAGGCGTAGGCGTCCTGCCGGCGATTCAGGCGATCGACCACGAGATTCAGCCGACGAATCGGCTCCCGGTCGTAGTTCCCGAGCACAAAGTACGAGCGATCGTTTTCGTACACGGGGGTCAGTTCGCTCAAGGCGTGGAGAATCCCCTCGTTGTCCGCCAGCGAGATCTCTTCGTCGTCGAGTTGGTCCTTCGCACTGGTGAGGACTTCTTCAGGGACGGGCGGCTCCTCGTCGGACATATATGGTTCCTCTCAGCGTCGTGCGATATGATTTACGGAGTAAATCACCAGCTTAGTCAGGTGTGATTTAGTCCAGAGTGATTTACTCAAGGGTAAACTACTTGCCGCCACACCGTTTATCGTGTCGTATGAGCACCGACCTGGGGACAGCTGAGGGGATGGAATCCCGCGAACTCGTCCACTTCGTCACCCAACAGACGCGGTTCGCGCTGATCAACAACATCCTCCAGCACCCCCAGCAGCTCCCCTCGATGTACGAGCTCGAGGAGCTCAACCCCAGCGTGAGCGACGCGACCGTCTACAAGCACATCCAGAAGCTCATCGACGTCGGTATCGTCAAGGAAGTCCCCCTCGACGATGACCAGCGCCGACAGGGCTACCCGTGGAAGTTCTACGGGCTCACCGAAACGGGTCGGGAGTTCCTCGACGACCACAACCTGCTCGCAGCGGAGGAGACGCTCCAGCAGATATACGGTACCATCTCAGACAAGCCCGAGAAAATGGTCAAGTACGAGAACGCCCCCCGTCCGGAAGAAGCGTGAATTTCATCGCCGGCCTGAAGGGCAAGGCTTTCGCCTAGCACTTCCCGAAAATACGGCCCTCGTCTTTCACAGGTCTTCTGCAGTCACGCCGGCGATATCCCGAGCCTGTCGGATCCCGCCGAACTCGTTCTTGAAGTTCGTATACGTGTACTCGCTGTGTTCGGCAACGTCACCCGTCGTTGGCGCGCCGTCCACACATGTGGCCACTCGTTGGAGGTCGTCGATCAGACAGCCCCGGAGTGGGGCATTACTGGTCCGATAGGTGGTTTCGATATCGAGCGCGTCCAGCACGGCTTGCCAGCGGTCGAACACCTCCCAGTGTGGTGGTTCGGGCGTGTCGTCGCGCTCGCGCATGTCGCCACTCGCGGGCAGCTTTCCCTGTTCGGCGGCGAGTTCGCTCACGTAGGCTGTCCATCTCGTCCGAGCATTGTTCGGTTCCCGGTCGGCGTCGACCCGATCCGGTGCGATATCTTCGAGGATCGCGGTGGCCTGTTGCCAGCGGTCGTGGGCCGGGTCTGCGTGGATGACCGCCAGCGCATCGATCGCCTCCTCGCTCGCTGACCGGCGGGTCCACTCCAGCGCGAACTCGACGTCGTAGTGGTCGTCGTTCTCGAGAAGGGGGAGTATCGCTTCGTCGTACTGGCCTACCTCCGCGTACTGCCTCTCCGGGAGGTTCTCGATGGTGGCACGGATGACCTGCTTCGCAACGGTGCGTACCTGTTCGGCCTGGCCACCCGCCGCCGTGAAGTCCGCCAGTAGGGCGTCGAAATGGGGGAGAACGGCCTCCGGGCGTTCGGCAGCCAGCGCATCGAGGAGTGGTCCTGCGCCCTGCTTGTGCAAGCGGTAGAGCGCGAAGGCGCTGGGCTCCGGCGACCGAATCCTGGACAGTAGCTCGTCGTCCGTCGATGTGCCCTGCACTGGGCTGTGGAGTGAGCGATCCTTGATCGCCGTCCGCCGATCAGATCCGGACGAGTCGTCTCGGCCGAACCGTACTGTCTCGATGAGTGTGTCTGACTCGGCTGCGAGGTCGTCGTAGTCTGCGTCGTCGAGGTCCGTGGCGAGCATCACGCGACAGCACGCAAATCGGAGCCACGCCGACTCAGTCACGTCCATTCGGGCCAGCAGATAGCCCACGTGTGACCCCGGCTCGGTGTTCAGGACCGCCGCGACATCCGGGTCGCCGTGTTCCAAGGCCGTCGCGACGATCTCCAGTACGCGACGCCGAGGGTGGGCCGACCTGGTCTCCCACAGTCGCTGCAACGTGGGAACTAGCTCCCCGAAGCGGTCCGGATGCGCTTCGACCAACGTCCGGAGGAGCCGACAAGCCACTTCGGGAGCCGTTATCGAGTTTCGGTTCTGTAGGTGGCTCTCCAACTGCTCGAGGGCCCCAACGACTGTCTCGGGGGAGTTGCGTGCGACCACGTTGAACACGGGCTGCACCGACGGTTTGCGGTGCCGAAGATCGATACTGTACGGTCCGAAGACCGCCCCCCTCCCGAGCAGATCTAGGAGGGTAGGGAAGGCGGCCACGATCTGGTCCGACTCGGTGTCGTCGACGAGTCGCTTGTACGTCGATTCGGACGCCGTCCCCTCACGTAGCGTTTCCCGAAGCCGGTCACCGAACTCGGTTGCCGGAAACGCCGCCGTCGGCGCGCCGAGGTCGGGGTCCGTTTCAGCAGTCCCGGAACCCCCGTAGAACTCCCGTCGGACGAGGTCGTCGAGGAGATCGTCCTGATCGACGCCGATCTCGCCCTGATCGATGGTCACACTGTCTGCTTCTGCCGTGCGTGTCACGTGTCGGACTGCCTGCTCGAAATCACCGGGGGACGGGATCGCTGTGCCGCTCGTTGAATCGACCTGGTACCAGGTGGAGAGATCGATCTGCTCCATATCGCAGAGCCTGTTGAAGGCCGTCGCCGCCGCTGCGGTGGAGTCGACGCCGACGACGTAGAGCACCTTCGGCGTCTCCGGGATGACGAACGTATAGTCGCCCCAAGGTGGCTGATAGACCGGTCCCCGGTCCACGAGTGCTCGGAGTTGCTCGTTCTCGCCCGATGTGTCGGAGTGCTCGGATGTTGCGAACACCAGCCCATACACCGCCTCAGGTACCGGATGATCGTGCTCGCGGAGTACTGCTTCGAGAGGTTCCGTCTCGGCTGCATCCGCCGCGTGACTGTCGTCCGTTCCCGGTTCGTCTTCGGAAACTGTCTCCGGGCCCGAGACGACCTCCCCGGTGGTCGTGATCCGCATCGAGGTTGGGTCGCCGCCGACGCGATCCACGATGTCGAAGCGCCACCCGTCATCGCTTTCGCTGGTCGTTATCTCGCTGGGGACGTCGATACCGTCGTACTCCGTGCTGAGGAGTTCCTCACCCGTGGCAATGTCGTAGATGATGACCTGCGACCCATCGACGCCGCCGACCGCGATACGGCTGCCGGCGCCGTCGATCGCACAGGCCACGACCGACCGCGTATCGAGGTTCTGCTCGAAACGGAGCGTACCGGACCGGTCGAACACGTAGATCGTCGTGAATCGCTCGTTGCCGTCTCGCTCTTCTGCAGATTTGTCCCAGTTCTTCCCCTCGATCACGACAGTCGTGCCGTCGTTTGCGACGGCGCCCAGCGTCGGCGACCGCAGATCCTTCTCGAACTGGAGGACACCATCGCGCTGTAAGGTCACGCCGTTCCCGACACGTTCGGCTTGCTCCCCCGATTTGTCGATAATCCCCTCCGAAACCTGCAACTGATACTCTTGGTTCGGAGACGAACAGTCCATGGACTCTCAACTGCTGAGACATATTTAACTCATGGTGTTGGCACGTAGCTGCTGATTGATCTCGGCCCGCACGGCCAACTAGAACTCTCACACGACCCCACGCGCGAGCCCTCCGAGCAGCCCACACGCCACCGAAATTCCGGCGACGACGGTGGCGACCTGGCCCATCTCCGGATACATCCCGGCAACGCCAGCTGACCAGAGACTGACGAGGAATGCAATCCACGCCAGCACACCTAACCCGACACCGGCGGCGACGCCCCGCTCGAACGATGGCTGTGGGAGCGACACGACGGCGGCACCGACGACTAGGCCAAGCCAGTGGCCCTGCGCCGCAAGCAGTCCCACCACGACGCCCGCCAGCGTGACGAGGCGCCGTCGGGACGAGTTCGACCGGAGGGCTGTCAGTTGCTCCCCGATTGCTGGTTTGTCAGCGGTCATTCCTCACCACCTTCAAACTCAACGGCGACGTCCCCAGTTTGCTCCAGCGTCATCGACTTGAACTCGCCGTCAGCCCACCGCTCGAGTTGGTCACTGTAGTGGTCCGAGAGCGGCGATCCGTTATTCCCGCCCGGCAAGATGGCTCGTGACTCACCGTCCATCGGACAGACCTGCCGCCAGGAACTCCCGACAGCCGATTCCTTGCGGAAGTTGTTCAGCGTCGCCGGCGACCCCGCGGTAGGGTGACGCGGATAGTTGAGCCACTCCTGCCCGAACTGGTGGTCGATAGCCGTGACGTTGTAGTCGCCGTAGGTCTCCCAGCCCTCCGCTTCGAGTTCCGTGAGCGTCGCGTCGAGCGCCGCCGCGACGGCGGCGCGCCCGTCGGGGAACCACTCCGAATCCGGTGAGAGGCCCAGCAGCACCCAGTCGCCCCCGTCGTAGGAGGACGGGTCGCGGTCAGCCGGGAGCAGATCAGCAAGCCGTTCATGGACCACGGTTTCGCGGTAGTGAGTCAGAAACCGTTCGAACAGGAGCGCTGCACGTGAGTCCGGTCGCATCTCGAGGGTAGAGCTGGCGTGCCACTCTGCCAGCGTGTCGAGTGCGTCGGCACCGGCGTCTCCCAGTTCTGCCTCGACGGTGCCCCGCGAATCGAGCATCACCGGAACGAACAGCGCTGCTCGCAGATCGACCGCGTCCCGCTGGAGGTTACGCATCCATTCGGGGGTCACTGGCTCGGCGCCGTTGACGCGTTCGTCGAGTCGGTTCCACAGCCGAATCCCGCGGAACGGGTCGCCGTAGGCCTCCGCGAAGTAGTGGGGATACTCGTCGTCGTCGACGACGCGCTGGTTCGCGGTCCCGAGATACCCCGGGTTCCGTTCGGCGGGCATTTCGTCGAACGGGATGAATCCCTCCCACGAGGAGGCGCCGTACGGCGTGTACCCGGGCCACTCGCCCTCGCCGGCGGAGCCGTCGAACACGCGTGTTCCAGCGACTGGCTCGCCGTCGGTTCGCCTGATGGGGACCTTCCCCGTTACCCGGTAGAGGGTGTTCCCTTCTCGGTCGGCGTACACACAGTTCTGGGTCGGTAGATCGAACTGACGGAGTGCCACCTCAAACTCCTCGACGCCGTTCGACCGGGCAATATCCCGGACAGACTGGAGAGTTCGGGTGGCCGTGAAGCCAGTCCACGCGACGCCAACCTCGGTTCGGAGGTCGTCGCCGTCGGCCTCCGCAGAGAGCATTGGCCCGTGAACCGTCTTCCGGAACTCGACCTCACGATCGTCGGCGCCGGCTACGTCGATGGTCTCGGTACGCCTCTCGAACTCGCGCCACTCCCCCTCGTAGCGGTACTCCCCGTCGCGCGTCTCGTAGTCGTAGAAGTCGATGACGTCCGCCCCGGCGTTGGTGAACCCCCACGCACCCGCGTGGTTCTCGCCGATGATGACCATCGGGACTCCGGGGAACGTCACCCCGCGAACCGAGTAGTCGGGCGCCTCGAGGTTCATCTCGTACCAGACCGGCGGCGCCATCAACGACAGGTGGGGGTCGTTAGCCAAGATCGGCGCCCCGGAGTCGGTGTGCTCGCCTGAGACGACCCAGGAGTTCGACCCGATCCCGGGTCCACGCTCGAACCCCGCAAGCCAGTCTTCGAGATCGGGATGCGTCGCCTGTGCAGTGCCGTCGGGCTCGGCGAACGCGGTGGTGTTGTCGGTCGACGCCGAGAGATTCGTCTCCCCCGGTTCGTGGTTGAGGATGGCGGCGTCGTGGTCGAGGCGATGCGGGAGAAGCGTCTCGGCAACGCCCC
>SDGW01001528.1_pt1 | contig 11317 bp, 11 predicted proteins | sample 2873831 | NCBI WGS metagenome assembly SDGW01 (sample SAMN08132700, study PRJNA421101) | hypersaline lake metagenome | isolation source: celular fraction 0.22 microns magnesium sulfate-rich crust from ephemeral... | place: Spain: Penahueca Lagoon, Toledo | collected 2011-07
GTCCCGGCCCTACGCCGAGGACGCGGCCGAGGAGATGATGTCCGAACTCGAGGAGAACGTCCGCGAGGCCGGCATCGACTTTTCGGACCCGACGACGGGCGATCAGGGGATCGTCCACGTCATCGGCCCGGAGCAGGGGCTGACCCAGCCCGGGAAGACGATCGTCTGCGGCGACTCGCACACCTCGACCCACGGTGCCTTCGGCGCGCTCGCGTTCGGCATCGGGACCTCCCAGATCCGCGACGTGCTCGCGACGGGCACCGTCGCCATGGAGAAACAGAAGGTCCGCAAGATCCAGGTCGACGGCGAACTCGGCGAGGGCGTCGAAGCGAAGGACATCATCCTCGAGATCATCCGCCGACTCGGCACCGAGGGCGGCGTCGGCTACGTCTACGAGTACGCCGGCGAAGCCATCGAGTCGCTGGGGATGGAGGGTCGGATGTCCATCTGTAACATGTCCATCGAGGGCGGCGCCCGCGCGGGCTACGTCAACCCCGACGAGACCACCTACGAGTGGCTCGAGCAGACCGATTACTTCCAGGAGAATCCCGAGAAATTCGACGAACTCAAGCCGTACTGGGAGTCCATTCGATCCGACGCGGACGCCGAGTACGACGACGTCGTCCACATCGACGCGAACGAACTCGAGCCGGTCGTCACGTGGGGCACCACGCCCGGTCAGGGCGTCGGCGTCACGGAGCCGATCCCGTCACCCGAGGACCTGCCCGAGGACAAGCAGGACACGGCCCGGCGCGCGCAGGAACACATGCGCGTCGAGCCCGGCGAGACGATGGAGGGCTACGACATCGACGTCGCCTTCCTCGGCTCCTGTACGAACGCCCGCCTGCCGGACCTGCGACGCGCCGCCCGGATCGTCGAGGGCCGGCAAGTCGACGACGACGTGCGCGCGATGGTCGTCCCCGGCAGCCAGCGCGTCCAGCGGGCCGCCGAGGAGGAAGGCCTGAAAGACATCTTCGAGGAAGCCGGTTTCGAGTGGCGCAACGCCGGCTGTTCGATGTGTCTCGGCATGAACGAAGACCAGCTCGAGGGCGACGAGGCCTGTGCCTCCTCCTCGAACCGGAACTTCGTCGGCCGGCAGGGCTCGAAGGACGGCCGGACCGTCCTGATGAGTCCCCGAATGGTCGCTGCGGCGGCGATCACCGGCGAGGTCTCTGACGTGCGCGATCTGAAGGAGGTGAACCTCGCATGAGCGACGAAGTCGAGATTCCCGAAGTCGACTACGTCGCCGGCTCGGGCGTCCCGATCCGCGGCAACGACATCGACACGGACCAGATCATCCCCGCGCGGTTCATGAAGGTCGTCACCTTCGACGGCCTCGGCGAGTTCGCGTTCTTCGACCTGCGGTTCGACGACGACGACGACCAGAAGGACCACCCGTTCAACGAGGAGCGGTTCCAGGACTCCTCGGTGATGGTCGTCAACTCGAACTTCGGCTGTGGCTCCTCGCGCGAACACGCGCCTCAGGCGCTGATGCGCTGGGGGATCGACGCGATCATCGGCGAGAGCTTCGCCGAGATCTTCGCGGGTAACTGCCTGGCGCTCGGCATTCCGACCGTGACCGCCGACAGCGAGACGATCCAGGACCTGCAGGACTGGGTCGACGCGAACCCCGACGGCGAGATCGAGATCGACGTCGAAGCGGAGGAAGTCACCTACGGCGATCGGACGATCGACGTCACCGTCGACGACGCCCAGCGCAAGGCCTTAGTCGAGGGCGTCTGGGACACGACGGCGCTGATGAAGTCCAACGCCGGCGCGGTCCGCGAAAAGGCTCGAGAGCTGCCGTACGTCGAGGAAAGCGCGATTCCCGAAGCCGAGTAGCGCGTTCCGACGCTGATTCCGCGGCTCGTTTTCGACCGTTCGTCACGCTCGCTTCTCTAACTGCTCGAGCGAGGGAGCCGACTCGAGCCCCGACTTGTCCACTGCTATCACACCGGAAGCGGCAGGCACGAACCGGCATCGCGAGATACTTCGGCGCCAGTCCAGTATCCTCCCCTATGTCTCGGTCCCTCGACGCACCGCTTTTCGCGGTGCTCGCCGTTCTCTGGGGCTTCTCGTTCCCCGCGATCTCGATCGGCCTCGAGTCGCTCCCGCCGTTGCTCTTCGCCGCCGCCCGCTACGACATCGCCGCGGTTCTGTTGCTGACCGCGGCCGTCGTTCGGGTCGAGCGGTGGCGACCGACGGCGCGGAACGATCTGGCGGCCGTCGCGGGCGGCGGCGTCTTCCTGATCGGCGGTAACGGCCTGCTCTTTCTCGGCCAGCAGACGGTGCCGAGCGGCGTCGCTGCGATCCTGCAGGGACTCGTCCCCATCATCACCGCGCTCTGGGCGATCCCGCTACTGGGCGAGCGACTCTCGGGGCTCGGTGCCGTCGGCGCCGCGATCGGCTTCCTGGGCGTCGGCCTCATCGTCCAGCCCGATCCGGGGAACCTGCTGGCCGGCGACACCGCCGCGCGACTGCTCATCGTCGGGCAGGTCTGTAGCGTCTCGCTCGGCGGCGTCCTGATCCAGCGGGCCGGGCCGACCCTCGAGCAGCTGCCGCTGGTCGGCTGGTCGATGCTCGTCGGCGGCCTCGTCTTGCACACCGTTAGCCTCGCTGCGGGCGAGTTTCCCAGCGCCGACGTCGTCGGCCCCGTCTCCCTGGCCGCCCTGCTCTATCTCGGCGTCTTCGCCACCGCGGTCGCGTTCATGATCTACTTTCGGATCCTCGAGAAACACGGCGCGTTCGAGGCGGCGCTGATCGGGTATCTGGTGCCGATCGTGGCGACGGTCGCCGGCGTCGTCCTGCTCGACGAGTCGATCGGCGCGCTGACGGTCGGCGGGTTCGCGCTGGTCGCCGTCGGCTTCGTCCTGCTCAAGCGCCACGCGATCGCCGACGCGGTCGGGTTCTCGAGCGGCGTCGGCAGTCCCTGAGCGACGACAGACCGCGTCGTCGCTCATTCGCAACGGCACTCGTGACGCTTCGACGACTGATTTACGACGTATTCGTGCGTCTCCGACGCGAGTTCGAACAACAGTCGTGCGCGTTCTCTCGCGGCGAGTCCGTCCTGGTAGTACGTTTTTGCTCGATGGTTTCGCCACAGGTCCTGCAGATTCTCGGCGACGTACTCTGAGAGAATACCGCGTCTGGTTGCGTCCGTGTACACGCCGGGATGCGTTCCCGGGAGGTCTCTCGGTTCCACACCGCCCTCGAGTAGTTTGAATTCGATGACCCGCTCGATGGCGACGAACGATGCCTCGATGACGAGTGTATAGAAGCCCCGTTCGAGGAGCGTCGCTGCCCCGCGAGCAGTCGGCACGACTTCCGGAGCTGGAGGAGGTCCGCTTCGTTCGTCTCCAAGCCGGTTTCGATCTCGTCCGGCCGACGGTCGAACGCAGCCTGTACCTCGTCCACCAGCGTTTCAATTCGAGTGCTACTCATCGCTCATTACGGAGATTCGAGGAGAAAGCCCCGTCCTTTAGCGCGGGGACGAATCCGATAATACCCTCCACGAACCCCGACGATAGCACGAACTGATATTCCAATAGTTTCTTCAGATCGTACACACAATTACAGTTGTAATGGTCACGGTGACTGTCACCGCAAAGTTCCACAACCCATCCCTCTTACGGCGCAAAGAGTGGCAACAAGGCACTCGACTCTACCGTAACACTAAGCAATTCTGTATCGATGGATGGGAAAACGGCGACTTCGGCAAATCCGTGACCACAGCCAGCATCGACAACGGCCTCTACTCGGCCATCCAGAACCAAGCCATTCGAGAGGCGAAGTCCGACCACAACAAGGACGGAGAAGTTCGTTACCAAGAGAGTCAACCGTTCGCCGTCAACAACCAGAACTGGGAAATCGACACAACCGAGAACGGCACAGTCGTCGTCGGATTCCCGTGCGTCTCTCAATGGTGGTACACGCCTATCGAAGTGTACGACGACATTGCCGGCCCTGTAGACCGGCTGGTCGAAGGAGACGCCAAGAAGACGCGACTTCAAGTGTACCGTCGTGGTGATGACTGGTACTGTACATTCAACGCCGAGTACGACGCCGAAATGGCGGGCGAGACGCCCATCGGTGTCGATATTGGTGAACGACACATTCTCGCTGTGACGGCCTACGGTGAAAGTGAGGCAATGTTGGTGTCGGGTGGTGAGGCGAAGTACGTTCGGCGCAAATATCGTTCCCTACGCGATTCGCTCTCGGAAGCGGGTGCGCTTCGCGCACGAAACCGTGTGGGTGACAAAGAACAGCGTCGAATCAAAGACCTGAATCACAAACTCTCCCGTTGTCTCATCACGTTCGCGGAACAGTTCGAGAATCCCGTCATCCGGATGGAAGACCTCGAAGGTATCCGCGAGAACAGTTCGTGGTCAGGTGTCCACTCATGGCACTTCCACCAACTCCAGCAGTTCATCACGTACAAGGCCGAACGCGCTGGTATCCGCGTCGAGAAAGTTGACGCCTACCATACCAGTCAGCGGTGTTCGGCGTGTGGTTCAAGAGGAACCCGTGATAGCGACCACTTTTCGTGTTCAGAGTGCAACCGTGGACGCCACGCCGACCTGAACGCTTCGGAGAATATCGCACAACGGGAGGGTGAACCATGCACGGACTAACGCTTCGGGCGAGTCGAACCGTGCTACCTCGCGGGCTGAAGAACCCGCCGTCGTCATCGGGCTACGCCCGATTGCTCGTGGAACATCGTTCCACGCTGTTGACGCCCGCTGTATGCGGGGAGGAAGGCCCCATTGACAGGGCTACACGCGCTGAAAAGCACGTCCTTGGTCACAACTGGACGGCGACCGTTGACGGCCCACGCGAAAGCGTACTTGAGGCCCGAGGAAACGCGCAACCGTCGGATTTTCTCGCTCGCGCGCCGTGCGCTCTCGGCGGTCTCGACGAACGGTTCGAACGTATACCGATCCCCGTCGAACCGCTCTTCTCCGAGTTCGGTAGCGATGCGAGAGACGATGCGACGAGCGATGGTTCGGTCCCCGTCGACGAGGACGAACACGTCGATGTCGCTCTTCCGGTCGGCCTCGCCGCGAGCGACGCTACCGAAGACGAGTATGCCGAGCAGTCGGTCGATCTCGTCGGTTTCCCCGACCGCGTCCTCGACTCGCTGGACGAACGCTCGAACGGGTTCGTGGTACTCCGTCTGCTCGATAGCGAGGATCGGATCGTCTTTCTCGAGATGGTTGGGATCGATGGCGACGTACTTCCGTTGTGTCGTCTCGCGTATCTCGACGACATCGAGTTCTTCGAGCAGCTCGATCGCTCGCCAGACAGTCGATCGACTGTGGTCCGTTTCGTTGGCGAGCTCTGCTATCGTGAATTCCGATTCGTGGGCGTCAACGAGCAGTCGTAACACGTCGTCCGCAGCACGAAATCTGAATATCTTCGTATCGTCTCCGGGTTGGAGACGCAGACAAACTCGTGTTTGGTGTTTCATCTCGTCGGACACTATCCTATTATCCGCAACGAGGTATAAAGATTGGCGCGGCGAGGCGTACTTTCCGGCCGAGCGCGTGACCGATTTCGACTACCAACGCTCGCGGTCGCGAGGCGCGACCGGTGTCGTCGGTCGATCGCCGCTACCGGTATCGATACGCTCTTTTCGGCCCCCCGTCGATGTTCGGGCATGACTCACGAAATCGCCGTCATCCCGGGCGACGGGATCGGGCAGGAAGTGACGCCGGCCGCCGTCGAAGTCCTCGAGTCGCTGGACATCGACTTCGAGTTCGTCGAAGCCGACGCGGGCGACGCGGTCGAGGAGGAGACCGGCGACGCGCTCCCACAGGAGACGTACGACCTCGCGGCGTCGGCCGACGCGACGCTGTTCGGCGCGGCCGGCGACTCGGCCGCGGACGTAATTCTGCCGCTCCGGGAGGCCGTCGACTCGTTCGTCAACGTCCGGCCGGCGAAGGCGTACCCGGGGATCGACGCCGTCCGCCCCGAGACGGACCTGGTTTTCCTCCGCGAGAACACCGAGGGCGTCTATGCGGGCCACGAGGACCGGCTGACCGACGACGTGTCGACGCTGACCCGCGTCGTGACGGAATCGGCCTCCGAGCGCCTCGCCGAGTTCGCCTGCGACTACGTCGCCGGCGACGAACACGACGGCTTCTCGATCGTCCACAAGGCCAACGTCATGCGCGAGACCGACGGCCTCTTTCGCGATACGGTCAAGCGCGTCGCCGACGACGCGGGCGTCGAGACGGACGAGGTGCTGATGGACGCCTTCGCGACGCGAGTCTGTCTCGACCCCGAGCAGTTCGACGTGATCGTCTGCCCGAACCTCGCGGGCGACGTGCTCTCGGATCTGGCCGCCGGCCTCGTCGGCGGGCTCGGCCTGCTCCCCTCGGCCAACATCGGCCCCGACCGCGCGCTGTTCGAGCCCGTCCACGGCACCGCGCCCGACATCGCCGGCGAGGGCGTCGCGAACCCGGCCGCGACGATCATCTCCGCCGCCATGCTGCTCGAGTACCTCGGCTACGACGAGCAGGCCGACGACGTCCACGCGGCCGTCGAGGCGACGCTCGAAGACGGACCGCGCACGCCCGATCTGGGCGGTGACGCCTCGACCGAGGACGTGACCGAGGCGATCATCGACCGGCTGTAGGGCGACTCGAATAGCCACCACCGCAGTTTTCGACATGGACCGAAACGACAGGGCGGTAACCGCGTTCGCCATGCTCGGCCACGCGACCTTTCACACCTACGAGCTGGTGATCCCGATCTTCGTCGTCGTCTGGCTCGAGGCGTTCTCGACGACGCCGGCGTTTCTCGGTGCGGTCGTCGGCGCGAGCTACGCCCTGATCGGGATCGGCGCGCTGCCGAGCGGCCTGCTCGCCGATCGGGTGGGGTCGAAGCGGCTCGTGCTGACCTGCCTGCTCGGGATGGCCGGCTCGTTCGCGCTGATCAGCGTCGCGCCGACGCTCGCGGTGCTCGCGGTCGGCCTGTTGCTGTGGGGTGCGGCGGCGAGCCTCTACCATCCGGCCGGACTGGCCCTGCTCAGTCGCGGTGCGAAAGAGCGGGGGGCCGCCTTCGCGTACCACGGCGCGGCGGGCAACGTCGGCGTCGCGACCGGCCCGCTGCTCGCGGCGATCCTGCTCGCGTTCGTCGGCTGGCGAACCGTCGCGGCCCTGCTCCTCGTCCCGGTCCTCGCGGCGGCGGTCGTCGGCGCGCGCCTCGAGTTCGACGAAACCGCCGGCGCCGACGCTCGCGATGCGGGCGACGAAGCCCGCAGAGAGCAGCCCGAGAGCCTCGCCGCGTTCGTCGCCAGTTCGCGGCTGCTCTTCACCGGGGGGTTTGCGCTGGTGTTCGCGACCGGCATCCTCTACGGACTGTATTACCGGGGGACGTTCACGTTCCTACCCGACATTCTGGCGGGGCTGCCGCTGTTCGAGCCGGTGGCGCTGGCAGGACGGTCCTTCGAGCCGAGCCAGTACGTCTACTCCGGACTGCTGCTCGTCGGCGGCCTCGGCCAGTACGTCGGGGGGCTCGTCGCCGATCGCGTCCGGATCGAGACCGCCCTGCTCGGCGGCTACGCGGCGCTTTCGGCGATCGCGCTCGCGTTCGTTCCGGCGGCGAACGCGGGACTCGCGCCGCTGCTGGTCGTCGCCGGGCTGCTCGGCTTTCTCGCCTTCACGATCGCGCCGATCAATCAGGAGGCGATCTCGGCGTACACTCCGGCCGATGCGAGGGGGCTCTCCTTCGGCTACTCCTACACGGCGATCTTCGGCGTCGGTGCACTCGGGTCGTCGGTGGCCGGCCTCATCCTGACGCGGTCGACGTCGACGGCGCTGTTCGTCTTCGTCGCCGCCTGTGCCGCGGTCGCCGCCCTCATCGGCGGGACGCTCCGGCGCCGCTCCGGGCGGCGGTCCCCAGACGGCGTCGCTGCGGACGACTGACGGGCCCGACGGTCGATTCGACTGGACGAACGCCGAACCGTCGGAACGGACCGCCTCGAGTCAGCTTCCGAGTAATTACGCGATATCGAGCGCCTCCCGGTCGGCACCAGCGAGTTCGACCAGCGCGTCGGCCTCGAGCAGGTGACACTCGCCCGGCACGACGAGCAGATGGAGGGGGGCGCCGAACTCTCGCTCCGCGAGTTCCGACATCGTCCCGGCCTCGACGAGCGGGTCCGGGCTCCCGGCGCGGGCGACGACGACGCCGACCAGGTCGGGGTACTCGTCGGCGAGGAGTTCGGCACCCGCGTCGGCGGTCATGTACTCCTCACGTTCGGCTTCGTCGTCAGAACGCTCCGCGTTCTGGCTGCTGGCCGGGCCCTGTCCGACCTTGATATCCAGATAGACGACCGTGTGAAGCCCGTCGGCGCGATTCGCGTCGATCGTCTCGGTCACGCTCGCGGGGAGACCGTCGGCGCCGTGAGCGTACGGAAACGGCAGCGTGGTCGCCTTCCCGAACCGGTAGTTCTGGAGCCCGGTCAGGGAACTGGTCGCCGTCTGGGCCGTGACGCCGTGGATCACTCGCGTCTCGATCCCGCGGGCGTGGGCCCGCAAGCGGAGGTCGACGTGGGTCGTCGAGATCATCGTGTCGCCCGCCGTCAGGAAGGCCACGTCCTCGCTTTCGGCCGCCTCGAGCATGTCCTCGGGGTGCTGTTCGACGCCCGCGCGATCGCGGACGTCGATCTCGATGTCGTGGGCGGACTCGAGGTCCTCGATCGTCGTCCCGATCAGTCGGCTGGTGTAGAACTCGGCGTAGACGCGGTCGGCCGCCCGCAGAGCGTCGCGGCCCTCGACGGTGATCGACCGCTCGTCGTAGAGGCCGAGGCCGATGAAGGTGAGCATGGGCGGTCGTACTCCCAGCGGAGGGAATACGCTTTCGAGATGCCCGTGGATGGCCCATCGAAGCGCGATCAGAATCCGATGTGCGAGGTCGACGTGGGACCGTCGTCATCGTCTCCCTCGTCTGTTCCACCCTCGTGGAGAAACGTCGCGTCGTCGTCGGTGAGATAGACGGTGCCATCGGAGACGGTGACGTCGACCGCGGGAAGCGTCGTGTCGGCCGCTTCGCCGTTGTCGCAGTAACCGGAACAGGTGTCGAACATCGAGCCGTGTTTCGGGCAGACTATTTGTCCGTCGCGCATCGCCGCGCCGCGGCCCGTATCGAACCGCTGGGCTTCGTGCGTACAGCGGTTGATCCACGCTTCGACGCCATCATCGCACGGCACGAGGATGGCTTCGTCTTCCTCGCCGTACTCGTCTTCGAAGGTAAACAGCCACGACCGATCCTCGTGGACCGTCTCGACGGTCGTGAGTCGCGTTCGCTCGCTCATCGCCGGCCGATAGTATACGCGTCGAACGGAAAACGCTCCCGACGAGGGGCCGGACCAGGCGTCTCAGAGCGCGAACGCGAACGGGAGGTCAGGTCGCACCAGAAGCACGAGAGGTCCCGCGACGAGCGAGAGAACGCCGGTTCCGACTGCCAGTTCTTCGCCCCAGGTCGGGAGGCGCTCGATCGTCACGACGGCCGTCAGCGCGACCATCCAGACGAGGTTCATCTCGCCGAAGAAGATCATCGCGAGGAAGAACACCCCGAAGCACGTGAGGACGCACTGGACGCCGTGGTGTACCCCGGTTCGAATCGCCCCGAGCGCGCCGTCCGAGTGGGGCTCGACGGTGGCACAGCACGTCCGCAGGCGCGACCGCTTGAACCGCGAGAGCTGGTAGATCCCCGTCAGTAGGAGGACGCCGCCGATGACGAACGGAGTGTGCTCGCGGGTGAGCCCGTAGATCCCACCCGGCAGCACGACGTCGTACAGCAACGGCACGCAAGCCGAGGCCAGCCAGACGACGTAGTACCCGCCGAGGAAGGCGGCCAGTGCCCGCGCCGCGCCGGCAGCCGACCCCCGATACGCAGCGGTGTACTCCCGAGTGAACCGCGTCATCGCCGGCTGCATCATCGCCCACATCATCACGCCCCACGTGACGGCGTAGCCGACGACCGCCTCGAGCGTCCCGACGTGGAAGACCGCACGTTCCATCGCGCCCGGCGCGGCCATCGGGATTTCGGCGGTCATCATCAGCCACCGCATCCCCGGCATCGGGACGTGGCCGCCGTACAGCAGCAGCCACCAGATCGCGTCGATGCCGAGCATCGCGGCGACGACGACGGTGGTTCGGTCGAGATCGACCGAAAGCTGATCCGTCGCGCCCTCGAGCCTGGACCGGAGCGAGACGCTCATCGAGCGATCACCCGCGACCTCGGGCGACGAATCGGTGACAGCAGTCGGATCGGAGCAACCGTCGAATTTCGACTGTTCGATATGGAGAAACCGACCGTCACTATTCGAGCACGTCGTACCCCGCCCGCTCGATTTCGTCGCGAGCCTCGGCTTTCGCCGACGGATCCCCGTGGATCGTCACCCGCCCGGCAGCCGCGTCGGCATCGACCGTGCCGACGCCCTCGATCGGCCGTACCGCGCCGGTGATCACTATTTCACAGCCTCCACACGTCATGTCCGGAACCTCGAGCGTGTATTCGTCCATACTGCATCCGGCCAACGAGCCGGCAGTATATAAATTACCTAATCGTTGATATTTTCTGGACTAAACGCTACCGAAGACGTCAACTACCCCACCCTAAGCGCCTTCGGCGCTGTGAGGGTGGGGCTTGTCCGTGGACTCGGCGTCAAACCCTTCCGGGTGGGCGGTGAATCCGCCACTCGGCGTCACAATCCCAGACTTCAGGGCAAGCTGACTGTCGCCCGTCCGCCGAGACGACTGTTGGCCCCGACGGACATACCGCATCCCGATGTTCTTCGCTGCGTTGTAGTCCGCGTTCGCTTCCGACTCGCACTTCGCACATCGGAAGTCAGTGCGAGTCGGGCGATTCTCGTCAGCCGTAAATCTGCACTCGGCGCACCGCTTCGATGTGTACGCCGAACCTACTTGCTTCACCGAGATACCTTCCGCTTCGGCCTTATACTCCACCTGTTCGTATAGCGTTCGGAACGCCCACGTGTGACCCCACGACGCTCTTGTGCGGTCGCGGATATGGGTTAAGTCTTCGAACGCTATCACGTCGCACTCGTATCGGAGTGCTTCATCCACAATCGCGCTGGACGCTTGGTGGAGTACGTCGCGGATGTATCGAAGCTTGCGGCCACTCGATTGTTCGAGTGTCCGATGGGCGCTTCGCGTCCCGGTCTGTTGGAGTCCGGCGCGTACCTTCTCAAACTCGCGGAGGTCGTGTGTTAACTCTCGCCCGCTGAAGAAGTAGGCGGTGCTTGTGACGGCGAGGTTTTCGATACCGAGGTCAACCCCGAGGACCGTTC
>SDGW01001092.1_pt1 | contig 11316 bp, 10 predicted proteins | sample 2873831 | NCBI WGS metagenome assembly SDGW01 (sample SAMN08132700, study PRJNA421101) | hypersaline lake metagenome | isolation source: celular fraction 0.22 microns magnesium sulfate-rich crust from ephemeral... | place: Spain: Penahueca Lagoon, Toledo | collected 2011-07
TACCAGCTGTTTCCAATGTCTGCAGCAATTAAATTTTTATTATCCATATACTCTCCTCCTCACTCTAAATACTATGTGCCCACTAGGCCAATCTGTGCTAGTACCCAGTTAACTTTTTTTATTCAGAGCTACTTTAGTTTGTCCTCTATGCTTCTATCTAGGATTTCTAGTAAATTTCCACGTTTACCGTAATCGATTCGTCCATGCTCGTTTAAAAGATTTGCATAGTATAAGAGTGTACTACAATATAAGGAGGAATTATTAGTGAGTGAAAAGCACTGGAATGAAAAGAAAGATTGTATAAATGTAAGTGAAACAGCTTCACTTGGGGAATGTGAGAATACACCTGTTGAAGATCCTGTCATATACCCTTCTGATGTTGATCCTATTATTAAAGTTCCAATTCAACTAGGTGAGTTCGATGTAACAACGAACGTAAGTGCCCACATCCATTTTGATCATCCAGTTCAAGAAATTAAGAAAGTAAAGCATACTGTAGAAATCGTACAATGCAGTCTAATGACAAATACTGTTGCTGCAGCAGGGGAAGGGCAGTATGTAAGTGGAGAATTTCCATTATTCTTAAAAGGGTATGTTCGTAAAAACATTCAATATGAAACACCAAGACCAGGATCTCACCACCATGGTGATGACTGTGTAAGTTCAGATGTGAAATCTAAGACGGTTCGAGTTCCATTTACGTGTACAACAATGGTGGATGTTACAAACGTATTGAGACCAGTTACCAACAATAATGAAGAATTTGATTTCTTCAGATCACAAAATTTAGGACCTGGCTCTCCGGAAAAGGATCAGTTCCTTTCTTCTGACCTTTCTCAATTCCACTTTAGGGAATCAAAGAACTACAATGAATTTCCTTTTTGTGAACTGGTAGCTAGTGATGTCATTGCATGGGATGAAGCAACTGATCGCCAAACAATGGGGGGAAGCCCAGTTGACGAAGGTTATTTCCACAAAGTTGTAGAAAAAATGATGGTAAGATTTAGAATTAAAGTATTACAAACACAACAAATCCGTGTAAACTCTTTAGATTAATAAGTTTGAAGCATTCGTGTCACTTAAGAACACGAATGCTTTTTTATTGTTTATTTTATAGGTGTTATACATAAAACTGTGACAGCAATTATGGATTAGAGTGCATTTATTTCCTTCCAGAAAAAAACTGAACATAGACATCTATCCTGCATAGGATACATTATCTTGTTTAGGGAGGAACGAAAATGTCTGAAAATACGAATCATGAAAATCTGAACAATTTAGAGGTCTCAGCAAAAGTGAATGAATGTGACTCTCATCCACACGATCCGCATGTCTCAAAAGGAAAGTTGCTATCAAAAATCCCAGTGGTTTTAGCCCAGTTAGATTTACAAGTGAAACTCGATGCAACGATTACATTTCCGGAACCCGTATTAGAGATCAAGGATGTTAAAAAGCAAGTTAAGTTAACGCAATGCCGGTTACTGCTTCCATCAAATAAATTATTTGTGAAAGGTTTCGTTCGTAAAAACATCCAATATGCAAGCCCTTGCACGGACATTGAGCACAGCACTTCAAAATCAGTAGCATCAGATCTACACTCTTATACAGTAGATATTCCATTTGATTGCGTAACAGAAATTAAAAAATACCTGTCAATGCCTGTTATGCCTAAAGTGAATAACCGCCAGGAATTTGACTTTTTGATTTCTAACCCTTTAGGGCCCAGCTATCCAGAGAAAGACAATCTTATGACGAATGATCTTTCCCAATTCCATCAGGAAAGCAGTCAATTTTATAATGAACTTCCTTTTTGTGAATTAGTGTCTAGTAAAATTATTGAATGGGATGAAGCAATTGACAGAGTATCAATACCAACGGCTTCCCCAGTTGGAGAGGGATATTTCAATACGGTCGAGGAAAAAATGGTCGTGGATATTTGCATCAAAGTACTTCAAAACCAAAATGTTCATATATCATCAAAACATGATGATTGTGATTTTACTTGCGATTAATTCATGACCTACAAATCATAACTGAGAAGGGAGGGGGAAGGAAGTTTTCTACTTCCTATGATAATGGAAAATAACAGGTTCAAGAGAATCAATCCTTTTCGTAAACTAGATCCTTTCGACACTCATTTAACTGCTTCTGATACGGAGCAATCAAAAAAAGATCATGAAACGAAGCCAAAGCTTTTTTCGCCTCCAGATGTCGGAGCTACAGAAGTTGATGAACAAAAGGAAATTGATGAAGACTCGCGAGTAAATAGAAAAAATAAAGTAACATCTTTTGCTAATGAATTCACATCTATGCTTAATAATCATTCTCTGTCTAACTCAGAATATAAAGGAACACAAGAAAATCAGGAACAGAAAATTACACAGGATAGCTCATACGAACAAGTTGAAGAAGACTCTATACAAGATGATGAATGGAGGAAAGAAAGGAACCCATTTAAAGGTGATTTTGTATCAATCTTAGAGGAAAGTGTTGACCAAAGCTCAAAAGAAGATAAGTATCATTCAACAGAATACACGGATTCAGATGAAGAAGACTCAAAGCAAGTGAGTTCAAATGAATCAAATAATAAACATTCATTTGTAGAGGAATTTACTAAGATGTTAGACCTAGATGAGCATGGCAATAATGAGGCAGAAGAAACTGATAAAGAGTTAAGTGACAATAGTACGGATGATTCAAATGAAAAACAAGACATAGATGGTCTTCTTGAAGGTAAGGAACAATTACATGATAGTAATGAATTCACAAAAGAATTCACGACTGAGTTAGAGAGTGAACATGCCAAAGAATGGCAAGAGAGGAACAATAAAGTAGATTACACGAATCATTTAGAGGATAGTAATGAAGATGGTGTTCTCTTTCCATATTTTGAGGATGATCAAGAAGATCTATCTGAGGATGAATTTATACCTGATATGAACTTCATAAAAATACTAGAAGAGAATTATGGTAAAGCTGAAGATGTAAGTGAATGCGTCTCACCATACGTTGGTGAACAGCTAGAAGACAATAGTAACGAAGAAGAAGTACACCAGGGAAGCGACAAGGATGAATTTTCTGGTTATGATGATTTTGATCATGTAGACGAAATTCAACAGGAAATGATCTCGATGCTAGAAGCGAACGATGGCGACGAATCTTCGATACAATTCATGGAAGATGTGATTGAGTACTTTGATGAAATGGAAGGTCACCATTCTTTTCCGTTAGACCGGTTCCTGCAGCTGTTAATGAGTATTTATTGCTCTGAAGAACAGATTGGTTGTTTAGACTATCGAGGAGACAATTCAGGAAAAATAGATCACAAACAAAATGAACATTGTCATTGTGAAAAGAATCCTTCTGTAATAGCTAAACTTCCAGCAACACTGGCTTACGTAAATTTAGACTTAGATTTCTTTGATACGATAGAATTATATTCACAGATAACGAAGGTTCAGAATATTAATTGGTCAGTAACATCGTTGAAGAGTATAGCCAGGCTACCATCTAATATTATCTTCTTTAGGGGAGTTATCCATCTAGAAATTGAATATGAGAGTAACGGATCTTTCTATACAATGAAAATTCCGCTTAAATGGAATAAAAATGTAGATGTTTCCTGGGTGGTTCCTCCAGAATTAGCTGAAGAATACGAAGAGGAATATACGTTTGAAGCAAATGAATTAAGTACGCATCAACAAACCTATCAAAAACCCGCCCCTCCCATTTTTCATGATTTGCAAGGAGTTAATGGTACTTGGCAATATGACCTTGATTCATCAACTCAGACCAATGTATTACAATTAAATGGGTCCGTAACACTATCCATTAATTTATTTCAACCACAGTATCTTACTTTATAACGAATAACAATAAGGGGGTCCATCATTATGGAACCCCTTAAATGTTTCAACCTAAAAATAGTCTAGATTGTTATAATTAACTAGTAAACTCCAGTAGAGCATTTATTGTACAGATTCTTAAATTGATAAAGGCGCCTTCATACAATTGTCCACTCCTCTAGTGAATCTTATGCATATACAAATAGTAAGTCGAAAAATCATAAAGGGTTGTCATTTATTGTTGATAGAAGCCTTTATAGATTTCGGCAATAATTTATAGGAGTGGATAGAATGAAGAAGAATACCGGGAACTGTGGAAACAAGCATGGCCATTGTCCTCCCATGCAAGGTGTGGATAAAGCCAAAACTCACGATCACTTTTGCACAGTTGGAGGCCTTGAGAACCAACGCTTGATTGAGCGTACAGTATTGTTAGCAGATGCACCTATTTCTACAAGACTGGAAGCAGATATTAAACTTCCAACGTACGCGAATGATATTAAGAGCATTCGTAAAAATGTGCATCTGACACAATGTCAAGTAATTCCCGTTGATCCAACGGAAACGGCAATTCCAGAAGGAGAAACAAACCTATTAGATGTGTATATGGAAGGATACGTTCACAAGAACATTCAATATTCTGAAGGTTCAAAGGGATATGTAAAGGATTATAGTGTAAATGTGCCTTTTAAATGTTATGAGCGAGTTGAGCTAAACCCACGTAACACTGCCAATATTGCTATTAGTCAAAAGAGTAATCAGATTCAAGAAGTGAGAGTTACAGACAAGGCTGGTATGGGTGCAGATCGCTGTGAATACGGATCGGTTACGTTTGAAAACTTTAACAGACCAGTAGAGTGTCACTTGTTAAGAGCTCGTTGTAGTCAAAGAGACTTCTCAGAAAACTTTAATATTTGGGGACAGTTTAATAAGATTACAGAGAAATTAACTATTGACTTCGTTGTTCGCTTAACACAGCTTCAACGAAGAGAAATTGATGCTGGACCAAACCCGGGAGAAGATAATTTTACGGAGTAGTGTGATAAAACAGGTGTCATTATAATGACGCCTGCAGACTGTCGAGAAAGTCTCGGCAGTCTTTTTAATTCTGCAAAATTTCACCAAATCACCGCGTTAATTTGATATAATATAATTAGAATCTAATAGGCGGTGATTGAATGTTTACTTCAAATAAGGATCGACAAAATGAATTAGAATTTGTAACTATTGAAGAGCTTGTCCCTCAAGACCATTTACTTCGCAAGATCGACGGACATATTGACTTCTCTTTCATCCCAGAAAAAGTCCGTCCCTACTATTCAGAAGACAATGGACGACCATCACTTGATCCCCTTATCTTATTTAAAATGATGTTTATTGGCTACTTTTACGGCATTCGTTCTGAGCGAGAGCTGGAACGCCAAGTTCAAACGAATGTTGCTTATCGCTGGTTTCTAGGATTAAACCTTACAGATACGGTTCCCCATCACTCCACGATTAGCTGGAATAGATGAAAACGATTCAATGAGGACGATACCGATACCTTTCAAGAGGTCTTCGATGAAATCGTGCATCAAGCCATGAATTATCGTATGGTAGGAGGGCGCGTACTTTTCACGGATTCCACTCACCTGAAAGCAAACGCCAATAAAAAGAAACTAACCAAAAAGGATATTGAAGTTGAAACAGCCGATTACATAGAAGAGTTAAACCAAGCTATTGAAGAGGACCGCAAGAACCATGGAAAAAAGCCTCTAAAGGAGAAGGAGGAGGTGAAGAAAACGAAGGAAACAAAGGTGAGTGACACCGATCCTGAAAGTGGATTTCTATACCGAGAGAATAAGCCTGAGAGGTTCTTTTATCTAGATCACCGCACTACGGATCATAAGCACAACATTATCACCGTTGTTCATATTACGCCTGGAAATGTACATGAATCGAGACCCTATTTGGAACGTCTGGATTATCCAAAAGAGAAATTTGGATTTGAAATTGAAGCTGTTGGAATGGACGCTGGTTACCTGACCAACCCAATCTGTCATGGGTTGTCTAAGCGAAATATTTTCGGTGTTATTGCACATAGACGTTATCAATCAAGGAAAGGGTTTATCCCAAAACGGAAATTCACCTATGATTCAGAACAAGATGTTTATGTCTGTCCTGAAGGGAACCATTTAATTTATAGTACAACGGATCGCGACGGGTATCGTCACTACAAGTCCAATCCAGAACAGTGTAAAGCCTGCCCTCTATTAGCTCAATGTACACAAAACAAGAAGCACCAAAAAACGATCACACGCCATGTGTGGGTGGATCACAAGGAACAGGAAAGATTAAATCGACTTTCGAGTGAAGGTGCAGATTTATAAGATGAGAAAAGAAAAGGTTGAACGTAGCTTCGCAGATTCAAAAGAACTGCATGGGCTGCGTTATTGTCGTTTGCGAGGAAAAGAAAATGTTCGAGAGCAAGCGCTACTCACAGCAGCTTGCCAGAACACGAAGAAAATTGCCCTCCACCTAGACCGAAAAAGCTAGGTGGAGGAGAGTTATTTTCCTAAATAGAACCTTAATAAGGGTCAAAACCCAAAAACCATAAAAATAGCTTGTAGAAAAACCGGGGGTTTCTCTACAAACTTTACTTATCTGTGGCTTGTTACCTTTATTTTTTAATGTTCTTTATCGAGAATAATGGTTTTCAAATAATCGATTTCATCTAACCCTTGTTTTATGGAGTCTTCAAGTGATTGAAGGGTTTCGCTGTGTAATTCAACTAGGTTAGAAGGTTTACGAGATTGATTTGACTGAGTAGAATCTTCTGCATCGGGATTATCCTGAACTGGATTTAATGTGTGAAAGTCTTGAGTGAACATCTCTAATTCTTTGCACAAAGAATCATACTGTTGTTTTTGTTGCGTTACTTTTTCATTTAATTTTCTATTTTTCTCAGTTAAAATCTCAATTTGTTTTTGCAGTTTTTGATTTTGGTTTCTTTCATCTTCAAGGCTGGCCTCTAATGTTTTTATCCGTTCATTTTTGTTGCTTAAATCTAATTGGAGACGTTCTTTATTTTGGTTCTGATGTTTCAACCTCTTAAATTCTTCAGTAAGTTCTATCTTTTCTTTCTCCAACTCTTTCCTTTCATTTTTTAAGCGATCATTCTCTTCTTCATATGTCTTTAATTGATTCTGTATTTGCTCTATGTCGGCTTTCTGAATTTCATCTTCCTGTTTATCCTGGTATAAGTCTTGTAACTCTTCTTGAAGTTCTTGAATCCTACTATGCATTCTTTCGTTTTCCTGATTCACTTCATGAACGGAGAAAGGTTGTTTGAATTTCTCATATAAATCTTTATATTTTTTTAATTCAGCTGTTAGAAAGATGATTTTTTGTTGATCCTCATTTATTTTAGAGTGATAGACATTTGAAATATTTTCTGAACTTTCCATTTAGATTCCTCCTCTATATGGGGGTGTGTTTTATTTATATGCAAGGATTATGTTGGTGTGAAAAGCTCTTCTGCTGTTGATAAATGAATGGTGATAAAGGAATGGTTAAAATGAAATCGATATAGCGTTTTGGGATACAAAGGGCTGATCCACATCATGAAAATAGACAGCTGCTTTAATAACAACCCTTTCCTGTTCTTGTTCATGTGGTTTGATGGTGAATTGCAGGTTCGGTAAAGTAATTGTTTCATCAATAGGAATTTCCGTGAAATCAATAGGGGAGATCCAGTATTCCCCTTGATCCTTTGCTTTCGTTAACCAATCCTTATCTATATATTTCCATCCTTTTAATCCGTCTGAGGAATTAACCCCTAACAAGTCTGCCATGTCAGGTGGGAGGATTTGGCCCCCAAGATCTACTCGATCAACAGGGGTGACCTTTAAACAAATAACAGGATTATGAGCATCCACATTCCCTCGATTTCTTATAATAAGTTCTCCATACGCTGTATATTGTTCTTTTTCCCTCACTGGATGCAGGGTGTAATTGAAGTAAACATCTAAATCCACAAATTCTTCTTCAGTGTTTGCAGAAGTTACGGGTTCAGTTTGATCTAGATGAGGATGATCTTCTACTTGCTGCTTATCGTCATTAATGGTTGAAGAAGTTGTCTCTTCCTCCAATTTAAGAATATTAGATAGAAAATGTATGGAGAGAGTATGAAAACCTTCTGTTTCTCGAACAAAGTTATGAGTAATAGCTGTTGATAGAAACATAGCAAGAGATGATAGGTCTATATCAGGTTCTTCATCGAATTTAGGAAGTTCAAGGTGGACTTGAATTTTCATTTTATCAAATGAATTTCTAATTGGTTGGTAGGTTACATCAATCTGTGTCTCAAGATCTTTGTGATATGTTTTATACGCTTTATCAAATGCATTTTGATTCATGTTATACGAGATGAAGACACGAGGATACGTAATCGCTTTGTATTCAGTGTTCACTTGGACAGTTAAATCAGTGTCGTGAGTTTCTTTACCGATTAAGCACTCCATAGGGAGATAATCCATAAAATGTATAAATTGTTCTTTAAATTGATTGGTTAATTCAGAATCAACTGAGTGATGAGATGTAATAATAGATATTTTTTTTGATGAGCCATTTGATGAAAGATGTAGTGTTTGGGTGTTAGCATCCCAACTCGTATAAAATCCATTTTTTTCAGATGCAATACGATACAAAACGAGAGAGTCAAGCGGTAGTGTTTGAATGGTTTCACCGAGGTACATGACTTTAAACGACACAAAAACCCCTCCTATAAAATCACTCTATATTTATTTATATGTGAGAATTCTTTTACCATTCGTCTAAATAATTTCAAAAAAATAGGCTCTTATTACAAACCAATTGGAATGTTCACCCATAGTATATATTGTGATTTAACCACAAACAGAAAGGAAGGATTTAAGTGAAAAAGAAAAGAAGCCCGATCAAGGGTTCACAAACACCAACGCCTACACCAACACCATTAGATCCAAACGATTTAGCACCAGAATGTATTCGTGTAGATAAAGTTTACGACTGGGTGTTCTTTGCTAATGACTATGAAAACAAAAACTTCATCCCAGATGAAGATTGTCGCGCAGCGGTAAGTGCAGCGCTTGCAGCAGGTCAAACGGTTACAACAGAATGCGCAACAGGGGATCCAGATGATGTTATCTGTAACGTAACCATCTTGGAGAATGGAAATCCAGGAAGAGTTCAGATTGTATGGACAGTAAATGTCGAAGTAACCATTCTGATTGATGGGACTCCAGAATGCACATTTACCGTAACCACACAATTTGACGATGAGATCATGCTATGTGTGCCAGAGGGGATCACAGCAGATAACATTAACTGTCGAGCCACACAAGTTATTTGCCGTACCAATGGAGTCCTAATGGGACCGGCGCCATTTGGCCCAATGATTCCACTACGTGTTGTACTATGTAAAGATGTTCAAGTTGAATTCCCAGTAAAACTTGAGGTATTAGCGAAATTCTGCTTCCCACGCCGAGATAACATTCCAGTACCTAGAGATATTATTAATTGTGACTTGAGCACGCTTGAATTCCCGGAACAATGTCCTGATATCTTCCCTGTTGATAACTGTGAATGTCAGGCAACTGCATTAGCGCAAAATTCAGCAACATTGGCTACATTTGGTACTGATGGCACAGTAGTTGAAGGAACATCAACGTTAGAAGCTGAAATTTGTCAAGAATGTTCAATAGGTGACTCACAATTTAGCTACTCCTTCACAGATACAGATACTGATGGAAGTCCAACACCAACACCATCACCTGACTTAAGCTTCACATTTGATCCTACCACAATCGATAACGTTGTTTGTGATACAGAGGGTGAATCATTGTCAGCATTCGGTGAAGGTGTACGTTTCTTCGATGGAACACCAGAAAACTTGTTCTATGAGTTACGCATCTTTAATGGATCACCTGGATCATTCCAGTTAATTCTACGCAACACATCTAACGAGGTGGTATTTGATAGTGGACTTGTAACTGCACTAGTTCGTTACGAAGAGTGCGAAACATTCGCAGATCTACTAAACAACGATAACGTTAATGGATAATTTAATCTTTAATCTACAAATTGGGGAGGAAGAGAATAGTCTCTTCCTTCTTTTCTTTTTGATGATTTTTTTAATTTCTTTGCACAATGCCTCACGTATTGAAATAGCCTACATATTTTATAATAAGAATTGGTTTATGAAAGGAGGTCCTGAATATGAGAAGATCTCAGGTTCAAGAAGAAGATGTTAAAACATTCATATTAAAACATTTATCTAGTATTGAATCTAAATTGGGAACTTATCATTCAGCACTTAAACGTTTGATGTGGATTTTCCAACAAGTAAACCAAGAGAACGAGCAACAGGGCAAAGACATTGAATACCCTAGTGATTTTTTAAAAGAGGCCTATCAAATGTATGTATCATTAATTAGCCATTATAAGACTCTGAATGTTAATTATGAGCAATTGCAAGTTCAATTAGATAAATATAAAGGTTATAAATCCTTCCAAGACAAACAAGTTCAATGCTTGAAGTGGGAAAACGAAGGTTACATGCAAAACCTTCAATTATATGTCAAACAGCTTCAGGAGTTGGGGAAGTCAATGAGTCAGAACTATCGTGAAACAGAACTATTGAAACGTGCTAACATTTACCTTCAGAAAAACTTAGAGGATTATCAGGAAAAGACTGCCCATATAAGTTCACAAAACCTTTATTTAGATAAACATGATGGCGCATCTGGTCGGGATATACAAGAATATATCGGTTTAGCATTGATGAGTTTGAAAAACGTTTTAACAAGCAACTATGGACTCATTGAGAGATATAGACAAAAAATGAAGGAAAGACAAAGTGAAATCAACTTAGCCATTCAAAAGAATGAGTCACTCAAAAAAGATTTAAGAAACATCCAAGACAATGAGAGGAGTGATGTTATGTGGAATATCTGGGGAAAGACAGACCGTGATGAGCTAATGGAAAAGGTGGACGTCGTGTCACATCAGGTTAACCATGTTGAAGACGAGTTAAAAAGTTATAAAAATTTGATAGAGGAATGTAACGAAACCCTCAATAAGTATGAGGAGAATTATCTAGAGTTAAAGGATTCGCTAGAAAACCTTGAATCATGTTTCAATAAATCGAGTGATGAAACGGATTCTACTGAAAATTTAAAAAAAGAATTGCAATTTCTGAGAGAAGCAGAAAAATCTTATAAAGAACAAATCGCTGAGCTACATGCGAAGTTGGAGAAACGAAAAGGGATTGAACAAAAGTATAAACACAGAATAAGTGAAATAAATCGACAAAGCCATCAGTCTAGACCTTCTAAATCGTCTAAACCATCTACACTCGATCATAACTATAATTCAGATGTAGAAAAAAGAACCATTAACTTTTATCAAGAGTTTCCTGTTACGAAAGGTTCGAAACCTACTGAATTTGACC
>SDGW01001094.1_pt1 | contig 11312 bp, 10 predicted proteins | sample 2873831 | NCBI WGS metagenome assembly SDGW01 (sample SAMN08132700, study PRJNA421101) | hypersaline lake metagenome | isolation source: celular fraction 0.22 microns magnesium sulfate-rich crust from ephemeral... | place: Spain: Penahueca Lagoon, Toledo | collected 2011-07
CGCGCGATCTCGTTTTTCTCGACGCGGGAGACGTCGGCGATCTCGTCGAGCGAGCGGGGAACGCCGGCCTGGCGGGCGGCGGCGTAGACACAGGCCGTCGAGACGCCCTCGATGGAGCGTCCGGGAAGGAGGTCCTCGTCGAGTGCACGCCGGTAGATGACGCTCGCGGTCTCGCGGACGTTCGTCGGGAGGCCGAGCGCGGAGGCCATCCGATCGATTTCACCGAGGGCCTGTTTCAGATTGCGCTCCTTGGAGTCACGCGTGCGGAAGCGCTCGTTCCACTTGCGCAGGCGCTGCATCTTCTCGCGCTGGCGGGAGCCAAGCGAGTTGCCGTAGGCGTCTTTGTTGCGCCAGTCGATGTTCGTCGAGAGCCCCTTGTCATGCATCGTGTTGGTCGTGGGCGCGCCCACGCGGGACTTCTCGTTTTTCTCGGCGGCGTCGAACGCACGCCATTCGGGACCGCGGTCGACCGAGTCCTCCTCGACGACCAGCCCGCAGTCCTCACAGACCGTCTCGCCGTGCTCGTCGTCGACGACGAGGTGGCCAGCACATTCGGGACAGATCAGATCCTGATCTTCGCTTTCGGTCTCCTGTTCGTTCGTTTTGGGTTCGCTACGTCGTACTCTCGTGTTCGATGGTGCGTTAGTCATACGATGGCGAGTGCTGCCCGGCCGAACCGATCGCAAAAGCCCGGACGGATCCGTTACCTCCCACGTTCAGACACTCGAGGGATAAGGGTTTCGAAATCTCAGCCAGATACCCCTCGAAAACGGGTAATTCGGGCAAAAGAGCATGATAAATAGAAACATTAAAGCAGAGTATCACTCGAACCGGTGCCACCAACTGCCCGCCGTTCGAACGGCCGGTATGAAGCTTGCAGTCGGGAGTACGAACCCGGTCAAGGTCGATGCAGTCGAGCGAACCCTCGAGCCATACGAGCCGACCGTCATCGCCGTCGACGTCGACTCCGGGGTGCGCGAACAGCCGTGGTCGATCGAAGAAACCGTCACTGGTGCCGAAACCCGCGCCCGGCGAGCGCTCGCAGCGACCGACGCCGATTACGGAGTCGGGCTCGAGGGAGGGGTTGCGCGGCTCGAGGGCGTGCCGGGCCTCTCGCTGATCATGTGGGGGGCCGTGACCGACGGCGACCGAATGGAGCGTGGCAGTGGCCCGACGCTTCGGCTCCCCGATAGCGTCGCCAAGCGGCTCGACGCCGGTGCGGAACTGGGGCCGGTGATGGACGACCTGCTCGGGACTGACGGTCTCGCCGAATCCGAAGGGGCCGCAGGTGCGCTGACGGCTGGACTGACCGACCGAACGCATGCGCTCGGCGAGGCGGTTGCATGCTCGATCGGTCCTTTCCTCACGGAGTATTACGACAGCGACGACTGAGACGGTCTGCTGTACCGATGTCCCGGTGGCCCGCAGTGCGGGTCGCGGCCGGCCGGCACTGCCGGACAGGAGTTTGCATGACATCGTTTGCCAGTCTGCGTACCGAACCGATTCGTGATCGAGAACTATCACGATACGATGAATGTCAGCGACTCGAATGCTTTAACCGGCTGTACCAACGAAAGCTTTCCGACCGATTATTCATCTCTTACTCACCGGTAAAACCGCATGAGGGCGGACAGTTAACCGTGCGTACCAAACCCCCTAAGGCCGTTCCTGTTGTCCGTCCGTGTATGAGCACTGCAATGGCCCCCGACCTCACGAGCAAACAACAGCGGATTCTGGAGTACCTCCGGAACAACGCGGCGACGAAGACGTACTTCAAATCCCGCCTCATCGGCAAGGAACTCGGGATGACGGCGAAAGAGGTCGGCTCGAACATCACCGCCCTGCAGGAGGGCGACTACGACGTCGAAATCGAAAAGTGGGGGTATTCTTCTAGTACCACCTGGAAAGTCGACGTTTAACGCCACCCCGGCATCCGGTGCCATTTCAGCTCGTTTTTACCGATCGTTTCGGTCTAAATGTCTAGCAACGAGCAACGCCGAACCCTCTTTTCGCTATACCCCATCTATCCGGATAGATGACGACGGTACTGTTCGACATGGACGGGGTTCTCCTCGAGGAGCCACGCACGGACCCGCAGGTGTATGCCGACGCGGCCGACGCAGCCCTCGCCGAACTGGAAGCCGAACCGACGCCGGCCCAGCGCCGTGACTTCAGAAACCACGAGTACGAACGGATTCGGACACACTGCGAGGACCTCGGAATTGATCCGGCGCGGTTCTGGAAACGAACGGAGACATACGCCTCGAGTGGCACTCACGACCGCCTTCGGTCGGGTGAGCGCGGCATCTACGAGGACGTTGACGCGATCCGTGAACTAAGCGACCGAACCACGACCGGACTCGTCACCAACAATCGCCACGAGACGGCCCAATTCGTCGCCGAGTTCGTCGGAATCGACTTCGATATCGTCCGCGGGCGCGATCCGACGCTCGAGGGCTACGAACGCCGCAAGCCGGATCCCTACTATCTCGAGGACGCACTTGCCGAGCTTGGCGTCTCGGACGGGCTCTACGTCGGCGACTCCCCGAAAGACATCGTCGCCGGGCAGGCAGCGGGCCTCGAGACCGCGTTCCTCCGGCGGTCGCACAACCGCGAGCGCGAGTGTCCACCGAACGCGACCGACGAACTCGAGTCACTGACCGAGGTGCTGTCGGTAATCAACGAGCCAGTACTGTAAGCCAATCTTACCGACTGCTAATAGCGTTTTAGGCGCGGTAGTCGAGCAACTGATCGGCGTTCCGGGCGAGGTCCTGAGCCCGCTCACCGAACGAATCGGCATGGCCGACCACCAGGAGCAACACCGTCTCCGGACGCTCGACGGCGTAGCCATCATCCCGCGAGAGGAGGCCGGCCTCCTCGAGTTGGCCGGCGTACTTGCTTACCGTCGGGGCCGAGACGTCGAGCGCCTCGGCGAGGTCGCCAGCGGTGGCGTCGGGATTCGACAGGAGTTCGATCAGCATCCCACGCGGAGTCTCCCGGCGCAGGTAGCCGAGCGCTCGTTTCTCAAAGTCGTCGAACCGACCGGCTGTGACGAAGCGTTTGTAGTCGCCGTCGCGATAGCGCTCGATCGCACCCGCGTCCTCGAGCCGGCGGAGGTGGTGTTGGGTTTCGCCGGTGCCGAGTTGGAGGTCGTCGCGGATCTTCGAGAAGTGTGCACCGGGCGTCGTCGAGAGATAGCCCGCGATCGCGTCGCGGGCGTCGCTTTCACCCGTTTCGGCCGCCGCCGAGCTCGATCGGCCAACCAGCGGGGAGGCGGCACCGAGAGCGGCAAACCGGCGGAGGGTCGCTCGTTTCTCGTCGTCGACCCCATCGGGTGCTGTCATTACTATCTATCGTCCAGCACGGCGCGCCCGGTAAAACCGGTTTCGCTCCGCTTTGTTCACTGAAAACTACTAATTAGTTCTCGAATACAGTCCGAGAACATGATATAAATCGATAGTGACTGCGGGCCAGCGCCATCCGATAGTGGCCGTGAGTTCGAAAACGATTGGGTTCTACGGAAACTGACTCGAAAGGGGTGACGCTGACCGACTGCGACCGTCGTCAGTTGTTCGTCGCAGTATCTTCCGTGTCGTCGTTTGGCACGTCAGTGCCGCCGTCGGTCTGTCCCTGGAACTCCTGATCCATCTCCTCGATGACCTCGTCGGGATCGGAGATCTCCGCGGGATCTTTCCCTTCTTTGATGGCCTGGGCCTCCTGTTCCATCGCCTCGACGTCCATGTCCGCCTCCTGGTCGATCTCGCCGATGATCTCGGCGATGTCGTCGAGTCCGATCAGTTCGCGCGTCTCCTCGTCGAACTCGCGGCTCTCGAGTTCCGCGCCGTCGGCTTCGACGTCGCTGCCCGAGAGGTGCTTGCCGTAGCGGCCGACCAGTGAGGTGAGTTCCTGGGGCATGACGAACGTCGTCGATTCGCCCTGACCGATGTCGGCCAGCGTCTCCATGCCCTTGTCGATGACGGCGCGTTCGCCCATCGATTCGGCCGAGCGCGCACGCAAGACGGTCGAGATCGCGTCACCCTGCGCCTCGAGGATCTGGCTCTGTTTCTCACCCTGGGCGCGGATGATCTCGCTCTGTTTGTCACCCTCCGCTTTCTCGACGGCACTGCGGCGTTCACCCTGTGCCTCGAGGATCATGGCACGGCGTTTCCGCTCGGCAGAGGTCTGTTGTTCCATCGCACGCTGGACGTCCTTCGAGGGATTGACCTCGCGGACCTCGACCGACTCGACGCGGATGCCCCACTCGTCGGTGGGTTCGTCGAGTTCCTGGCGGATGCGGGCGTTGATCTCCTGGCGTTTGTTCAGTGTGTCGTCGAGTTCCATGTCACCCAGCACAGCACGCAGCGTGGTCTGGGCGAGATTCGAGACGGCGCGCTTGTAGTCGTCGACCTGCAAAAAGGCCTTCTTGGCGTCCATCACCTTGATGTAGACGACGGCGTCGGCGGTCACCGGCGAGTTGTCGCGCGTGATCGCTTCCTGTCGGGGGACGTCTAACGTCTGCGTTCGCATGTCGAACCGGTAGGTATTCGAGACGAACGGCGGGACGAAGTTGATCCCCGGCTCCAAGAGCTTGCGGTACTCACCGAAGACCGTGAGGGCACGTTTCTCGTAGGCGTCGACGATCTCGATCGCGCTCAACAACGCAGCGACGACGAGAACGAGGACGAGAGCACCGACGAGCAACAGGGCAGTGCCGGCGGTTTGCAGTGGAACCAATGGTATCTCCATATTTCGGAGTTACGACGGCGGGGAGAAAAGCGTTCCCTTGTTTCATAAACATATGTATGAGTCTGTCACTCAGTGGTCCGATCGTTCCGTCTCGGTTTCGGTCTCCCGCTCGTCGACGCTGTCGGCTCGCTCGGTGCCGGGTTGATCGTCGGACTCGGACGGCTCGTCCATCCGTGCGAGCGCACGATCGATCTCGTCTTCACCGAGTGCCTCGAGCGATTCGACCGTCAGTACGTTCCCACCGCCCGGGTCGAGGACGATGACCTCCGTTCCTTCAGCGATCGTGCCGTCGGTTGTCCGTGCGCTGTAGTAGGGCGCGAAGCCGCCGCCGTCGAGTTTGACCTCGCCGTCGCGGGCCGTGACGGTCTCGGTGACATAGCCCGTCCGGCCGGCAAGCGAGTCCGAGTCCGTCGTCCGGGCCGTCCCTTTCCCGCCGTAGAAGTCGAACTCACGGTAGACGTAGGCCGCAGCGAGCCCGATCACGAGCGTCAATGCGGCCAGGATGAACGGGCTCGCTGCAATCGGGAAGACCATGCCCACGAGGCCGGCACCGACCAGCGCGATCCCAATGACGATGAGGTGGGCACCGGGCGAGATGGCCTCGAGGACCATCAACACGAGCCCCGCAACGAGTAACAACAGCGGGATGTTCCCGACGAGAGATTCGACCATATGCGTGGGTTAGGCCTTGTGCCGATTAAATGTTTACCGCACGAAAGAAGTGAGATAATCGGTCGAGTGCCGAACGGCCACGAGTGTGTGACTGCCCGCTCCCCGGACGATTCATACGGACCCCTCCCAGTCAGTTCCGGCGCATCCGCGACCCGTCATGCAGGTGTGCCGGTACACAGTAATAGCAGACCGTATCAGCCGAGCGGCAGCATCAACAATCGAGCGATGACGAGCACCATCATAATCGCACCCAGCAGGACGAACAGCGCGTTCTCGAGGTCCGGATCGCCGGGTTCGATCGGCGTCGAGCTAGCTTCGGGTGTATAGCCGTCCGACTCGGTCGTGGCCGCGTCATCGCTGTCGTCGCTCGTAGAGAGATCGAGCGGGATCCGATCGTCCTCGTCGGCTCGCTCGAGGTGATCGGCTGGGCTCGAGTCGCCTGCCGGTCCGCTGTCCGGGTTCGCCGTCGACGACTCGTTCCATCGATCGTCGGCGTCGTCGCCGGGTCCGGACGGCTCGTTTGCCATACGCAGCTATACTGGCCCGGGCGTCAAAAACCCGCGGTCCGAACCGCGGCGGCGTAAACACAGGGGTTCGGTACAGCAGCCGTATCAGGTCCGTTCGTGTCGGTCCCCGATATCGCCGCCGTAGACGACGCCGTGTTCGGCGTCGAGGGTCACCGGTTCGCCGTCCGCGAGTGCCGAGACTTCGGCATCGCTTACCATCGGGATTCCCAGTTCGCGTGCGACCAGCGCCGGATAGCCGGTCATCCCCCGCTCGGCGTTGACGATGCCGCCGAGGCGGCTCGTCTCGCCTGAAAACTCCTCGTCGAAGTCGGCGGGCAGCGCGACGATGGCCCCGTCGGGCACCGCCGAGAGGTCGCCATCCGACAGGTGGACGACGGGACCGGTCGCCCGGCCCTCGACGACCACCTGGCCGGTGGTCAGCGTGTCGGCTGCGACGTGGACTTTCAGCATGTTCGTCGTGTTCGCCCCCTCGAGTTCGGTCATCATCCCACAGAGGACGACGACGGTATCGCCGCTTTCGGCGACACCGGCATCGAGGGCGGCCTGGACGGCGTTTTCGACGACGGCGTCGGCACCCTGCCCCGAGACGTCGGCGTACAACGGGGAGACGCCCCAGCTCAGCGCGAGCTGGCGACGCACCCGCTGGCTCGGCGTCGAGGCGACGACCGGGACGCCGGGACGGTACTTCGCCGTCTTCAGGGCCGTGTACCCGGACTCGGTCGCGGCCACGACGGCGTCCGCGTCGATGTCTCGCGCCAGAAAGCGCGCCGAGCGGGCCAGCGCGTCCGTCCGCGCATCGCCGGAGGCCGGAACGCGTTGCTCGAGTAACCCGGCGTACTCGTCGGATTCCTCGACCTGGCGGACGATGCTGTCCATCGCGTCGACGACGGCCACGGGGTGGTCGCCGACCGCCGTCTCGGCCGAGAGCATGACGCCGTCGGTACCGTCGAGGACGGCGTTAGCGACGTCCGACGCCTCCGCGCGCGTCGGCCGGCGAGCCGTGACCATCGAGTCGAGCATCTCCGTCGCCGTGATGACCGGCCGCCCCGCCTCGCGGCACTTGCGGATGATCCGTTTCTGGATCATCGGGACGTCCTCCATCGGACACTCCACACCGAGGTCGCCGCGGGCGACCATCACGCCGTAGGCCGCGTCGATGATCTCGTCCATGTTCTCGACCGCGCCGGCGCGTTCGATCTTCGCGATGATCGGGATGTCCGCACCCAGGTCTTCGAGCACCTCGCCGACCTCGTAGACGTCCTCAGCGTCCCGGACGAAACTCGCCGCGACGAAGTCGACGTCCTTCTCGGCGGCCAACTCGAGGTCCGCCCGATCCGACTCCGTGACGACGTCCAGGCCGAGTTCGACGCCGGGGACGTTGACCCCTTTGCGGCCGCCCAGTTCGCCGCCGGTGTCGACGCGGGCGCGAACCCCGTCGTCGTCGGTCTCAAGCACGGTCGTCTCGATCAGGCCGTCGGCTAGCAGGACGCGGTCACCCGGTTCGACGGCGTCGATCGACAACGAGAGCCCGATCGTCTCCGGGGTCGCTTCCTCGCCGTCGACGAATCGGATCTCGGAGCCGGTCTCGAGCGTCACCGTCTCGCCCTCGGGCAGCGGTGCGGTCCGGATCTCCGGGCCCTTCGTGTCGAGCATGACCGCGACAGGTTCGGCTCGCTCCTCGTCGACTGTGCGGACGTGGTCGATCAGTGCCGCGCGATCCTCGCGGCTGCCGTGGCTTGCGTTTAGGCGTGCGACGGACATCCCGGCAACGGCGAGATCCCGAATCGTCTCACGGTCGTTCGACGCAGGCCCCAGCGTACAGACGATCTTCGCGTTTCTCATATCGGAAGCTACCGCCAGCACTCCCTAAAAGATGGTCACTTACTCGCGTTCGAGTTGCTGTCCGCGTCTCGCCGACCGTCGTCCCGTCACCTGCCACGCCAACCGTTTTTTGCGGATCGCCCCACCGACCCGATATGCCAACTTACGCGACGCTCGTCGACCTCGACGACCGCAAGATCCAGAACGCACAGGAACTCGCCTCGATCTGGGGCGAAATTCGGACGGAGTTCGAAACACACGGGGCAGACATGCGAGACGCCTACGCCGCCCTCGGCGAGTACGACTTCCTCGTCGTCTTCGAAACCGATGACAACGAGGCGGCGTTCAAGTCGGCACTGACGTTGCACCGTCACGGCCTCGAGGGGAAGACCATGGAGGTCGTCCCGACCGAGGACTTCGCGCAGATCGTCGACGAAGTATGATTCGTACGGCCTGCTGTCAGTCAGTACCGGTGCACCCCGATCGTCCTGCGGGTGCCCCAAACCAGTGACAGTAAACCGTATCAGTCCGCCGGCCGCTCGAGCAGCCGGGTCACGCGCTCGCCGCTGACGACTTCCGGGATGATGACTGCGTCGGCACCGGCTTCCTTCGCGACCGACTCGTACATCTCCTCGCCGACGCGAACGAGGATTTCGGGCGCGTCGGTTGCTGTCCCGCTGACGACTGCGATCTGGATGTTGACGTTCGAGTCGTCGATCGCGGCGACGAGTTTCGTTGCTCGCTCGACGCCCGCCGCTCGCAGCGTCTGTTTCTGTCTGGCGTCGCCCTCAACGAGGAGATGGCCGTCCGTTCTGACGCGTTCTGCGGTGTCTGCGTCGCGCTCGATGACGACGACCGTTCGTCCCGCCTCGGCGAGCCGGTTGGCGATCGTTCGTCCGAACATGCCGTATCCACAAACGATAACGTGTTCGTCGCTGTCGTCGATTCGTCGTTGCATCGTTGCTCGTGATACCTCCGTTGGAATCCGCCCGCCGAACGTCTCGGTGACGACCGTTTCGCCGAGCCACAGCCCCGAGAGGACGAGTCCAGCCGTTACCGCGATGGCGTAGGCTTTCGTCGCTCGCTCGGGGCCGGCGTGCTCCTGAAAGTGCAGATCGATACTCGTCAGATCGACCAGCCAGAACGTCGCCTCGAGAGGGCCGACACCGCCGAGCGCCGAGAAGCCGACGATGCCGGCGACGACGACCGTGGCGAAACAGCCGATCGGGACCAGCGCCCGTCGCAAGACCGGCCGCCCTGCGAGGTGGGAAACGAATCCTCGGTGCACAACTGGGGCATGATAGCAGCCCACATATTTCTGTCCGTTGGCGCAAACGTTAGTCGATCCGCATGGCTAACGCGACTCCCCCGTCCGATATCGGCAAAAATTCGACGAACAGGACGCCGTTACTGGATCTTCTCGCCGAGCGCAGCGTCGCCGTGGGTCGTCAGCAGGTCCGCCTCGTCACCCGCTGCGAGGATCATGCCGTTGGATTCGACGCCGAACAGCTCCGCGGGCTCCATGTTCGCCAGTAGCACGCACCGCGTCCCCGGTAGTTCCTCGAGGTCGTGGAGTTGCTTGATCCCAGCGACGACCTGGCGGGTCTCGAAGCCGATATCGACCTCGAGACGCGCGAGGTCGTCGGCTCCCTCGATACCCTCGGCGGCGACGATCTCGCCGACGCGAATGTCCAGTTCCTGGAAGTCCTCGAATCCGATCCGGTCCTCGAGCAGCGGCTCGAGATCCTCGGTGTCTGCCATATCGCTGGCTTCGTCCCCGTCGGTGTCGTCGCTTTCGGTTTCGTCCTCGTCGTCATCGTCGGTCGCGGCGGCTGCGACGCGCTCTTCGAGTTTGGCGGTCAGTTCCTCGACGCGCTCGTCTTCGATCTTCCCGAAGAGTTCGCCGGGTTCTTCGAAGGACTGCGGTGGGGCCGCGAGTGCCTCCTCGAGGTTGGCGTCGGCGATCTGGCCGTCCTCGCCGAGTTGCTCCCACAGCTTCTGGGCCTTGTCGGGGGCGATCGGCTCGAGGACGACGGCGACGGCCTTGGCGATCTGGACACAGTCGCGGATGATCTGTGCGGCCTTCTCGGGCTCGTCGTCGGTGAGCTTCCAGGGCTCGTTGCGCTGGATGTACTCGTTGCCGAACTGCGCGAGCTGGGTCGCAGCCTGGCCGACCCCGCGCATGGAGTAGTCGTTGACGCCCTCGCGCACGTCGGCGATCGCCTCCTCGATGCGCTCCTCGACGTCCGCGGAGACGTCAGCGTCGGGCGTCCCCTCGTAGTTGCGGTAGGCAAACAGCAGCGAGCGGTACCAGAAGTTGCCGACGGTGCCGACGAGTTCGCCGTTGACTTTCTCCTGGAAGGCCTCCCAGGAGAAGTCGACGTCCTGCTGGAGGCCGCCGGTCGTCGTCAGGTAGTAGCGCAACAGGTCGGGGTGGAACCCTTCCTCTAAGTACTCTTTCGCCCAGATCGCCCGGTTCCGGCTGGTCGAGAGGCCCTTCCCGTTGATGGTGATGAAGCCGGTCGCGGCTATCCCGCGCGGTGTGTTGTAGCCCGCGCCCTCGAGCATCGCCGGCCAGAAGATCGTGTGGTGCTGGATGATGTCCCGGCCGATGACGTGCATGATCTCGCCATCGCCTTTCCAGACCTGTTCCCAGTCGAAGTCGTCGGCGCGCTCGGCGTACTGCTTCGTACTCGAAATGTATTCGATCGGCGCGTCGACCCAGACGTAGAGGACCAGGTCGCTCTCGTCGCCGGGGTAGTCGATCCCCCAGTCCATGTCGCGGGTGATACACCAGTCCTGCAGACCGTCTTCGATCCACTGACGGGGCTGGTTGCGCGCGTTCGAGGTCCCCTCGAGGTCGTCTAAGAAGTCGGTAAGGAAGTCGGCGAACTCCGAGACCTCGAAGAATTTGTGGGTCCGCTCGCGGTACTCCGCGGGGTTGCCCGTGATCGTACTGGTCGGGTCTTCGACCTCGCCCGGTTCGAGGTGGCGCTGGCAGCCCTCGTCACACTCGTCGCCGCGGGCTTTCGCGCCACAGTAGGGACAGGTGCCCTCGACGTAGCGGTCGGGCAGGTACTGGTCGGCGTCGGGGTCGTAGGCCACCTGGATCTCCTTCTCGTAGACGTAGCCCGCTTCGTCCAGCGTGCGGACGATCTCCTGGGTCGTCTCGACGTTCGTCTCGTCGTGGGTGTGGCCGTAGTTGTCGAAGTCGACGTTGAACTGCGGGAACGTCTCCTCGTACTGGTGGTGCCACTCGAGTGCGAAGTCTTCGGGGTCGACGCCCTCCTGTTCGGCATTGACGGCGACCGGCGTGCCGTGCATGTCAGACCCGCAGACGTAGATCGACTCCTGGCCCAGCGTCTGCAGTGCGCGGTTGAACGCGTCAGCACCGATGTACCCCCGCAGGTGACCGATGTGCAGGTCACCGTTGGCGTAGGGCAACCCGCAGGTCACGACGGCGGGTTCGTCCGTCGGAAACTCGTCGTTGCTCATGGTCGTCACGTTGCGCTGCCGGGCGTAAAACCCGCCGGTTTCGATCGTCCG
>SDGW01001096.1_pt1 | contig 11286 bp, 11 predicted proteins | sample 2873831 | NCBI WGS metagenome assembly SDGW01 (sample SAMN08132700, study PRJNA421101) | hypersaline lake metagenome | isolation source: celular fraction 0.22 microns magnesium sulfate-rich crust from ephemeral... | place: Spain: Penahueca Lagoon, Toledo | collected 2011-07
GGCAGTTCGTGTGGCGTGTACGACGGACGGAGAACCTCCTTGTTCTCGAAGATCGGTTCCCCGCTCAGCAGGTCGTCGAATAGGCCCCGCGAGGCCTCCTCCGAGTCCCCGTCGTCGTCGTCCAGGCCGTCGAGGACGACGTCGTCGAGGTCGGTGTCCAGGGACGGAGCGCCGTCTTCTCCCTCCGTCGAGTCGAGATCGGCGTCAAGATCGTCGTACCCGTCCGTCACGTCCTCGCTCGCGGCGTCCGCGGTACGGTCGAACTCGTCTCCCTGGTCTGTCATGTGATCCTGACCCCTTTATTTCAAGTGGAAACACTTGCCCGCACAGGCCTAGCGGCCCTGAAGACGGTGATATGCCCCGAAACGGCGGCGCGAGGACTGGCGGGCGAGTGCAGTTGAACCACAAGAACCCGTGGCTGATAGAGTATTAAAAATTTCGGTACGCCAGTCCTCCACGTCCGGAAACAGGTCCGTTTCAGGTCGAACTCGCAGACAGGACCGTTCGCCGTCTGGCGGTTACGCGCTGCCGGAGGAGCGGTCGGTCCAGTGACTTCGAGAGCGTGGATCGGCCTCGGTGATCGGTGGGCGGACGCATCGATGGTCTCCTCGCAGGGTTCGTCGATGTTCCTTCCCCGGCGATCGTTCGGGAGAGCCTGGACACACTATCGGTAGAGTCCGTACACACGGATCGCTTCGATTCAACCGGGCTGTTTCGACTCCACACTCCATCTGAGCTGGTATTTCGACAGTCAGGGAGTCGAGTGGTACCGATCAGCGGTGGGAGTCAGCAGACGTCAGATGTACTGAACGGTAGACCCCCCCACCCCTTTGTTTCGGGTGGAGACGAGAAGAGAGGTGGTCGGGGGTTCTCTGGCCGGATCGATTGCCTCTAGATGAGGGAAAGACTTATGTTACTGTCTGAAAAACCAAACCCGTACTAGAGAGAAACTCGGTTCTAGTGTGCTAGCAGCCCTCTAGGCTAGTTCGAAAACAGCGACAGCGCTCTCTAGAGTCGCTCTCACTAGCTTTGATCGAGAGAAGACCGCTCGTTTCTGATTCCTCGCCGACTACCCACACCGGGGGTTGTCCCGGTTCCAGTTGAAACGAAGGGGTGGGGGGCATGGGATCCCGCTTGCTCTCGGCCTGACTTTCCGCTGAAGTCGTGGCGGGACTCTCTATCCGGACCGAGCTCACTGTGGGGACTGAACTCACTGTCGGGGCTGGATCTCCGTTCACGTCGTCTGTTCTCCAGTGAAACGCAACCCGCTAGTTCCTCGATAGTTCAGTTTCTCCGACGGCCACGGCGAGCTCCCGCCTACCTCTCGCTGTGCCCGCCTCTCATTGCACCCACCTCTCACTGTGCTCGCCTCTCTCGTCCGGTGCGGTCACTACCGTTCTTCTCCTCTGACGATTACCTCCGTTCGTGTTCGACGCGGTCAGCCTTCCCATCGATTGGATCCGGTCACACTGTGTTGTCAGGCTGGCTGTCGTACGGACACGGTCACTCTGGCTGTCATTCGAACGAGAGAGCCGCGTGGAAACCGGCTCTCGGGAACGGAATCGGACAGCACGCGGTGCCTCCGCTACCGGTGGCCGTCTAGGAAGTCTGACTCGTGTCTGACGTAGGCTTAAGTGAGTCGGCGGGTCTTCTACGGGCAAGCCCCCGAACCATCGCGTTCGGGCGGGAGGATACGAGGATGGGACTGCTCACAAATCTCAGAGATAGCATATCACGCGCGGCATCGACGCTGTTCTCGGAAGAGGACCCGAAGCGAATCGGCATCTACGGCCCGCCGAACGCCGGGAAGACCACGCTGGCGAATCGGATCGCCCGCGACTGGACCGGCGACGCCGTCGGTCCGGAGAGCCACATTCCGCACGAGACGCGGCGCGCGCGCAGGAAAGAAGACGTCGAGATCGAACGCAACGGCAAGACCGTCAACATCGACATCGTCGACACGCCGGGCGTGACGACGAAGGTCGACTACACAGAGTTCCTCGACCACGATATGGAAGAGGACGACGCCGTCCGCCGCTCCCGAGAGGCCACTGAGGGCGTCGCCGAGGCGATGCACTGGCTCCGCGAGGACGTCGACGGCGTCATCTACGTGCTCGACTCGACCGAGGACCCGTTCACGCAGGTCAACACGATGCTGATCGGCATCATCGAGAGCCAGGACCTGCCGGTGCTGATCCTCGCGAACAAGATCGACCTCGAGGAGTCGTCCGTCCAGCGGATCAAGAACGCGTTCCCGCAACACGAGACGATCCCGCTGTCGGCGCTGGAGGGCGACAACATGGACGAAGTGTACGACAAGATCGCGGAGTACTTCGGGTGACAAAGATGGCAGAAGCAAAACCCCAGGACGGGGTCCAGATAGACCTCATCAGCGGCGAGCGGATGGACGGCATGACGTCCATGGAGAAGATCCGGATGATCCTCGACGGCGTCCGCGACGGCAACATCGTCGTCCTCGAGGAGGGACTCTCCCCGGACGAGGAGTCGCGCCTGATCGAGGTCACGATGACGGAGATCAGCCCCGACGAGTTCAACGGCATCGAGATCGAGACCTACCCCAAGTCCGAGGCGGCCGACGCGAGCCTCCTCGACCGGCTGATGGGTAGCGAATCGACCAAGAAGCTGACGGTGATCGGTCCGGCGAACCAGATCGAGACGCTCCACAAGGACGAGACCCTCATCAGCGCGCTGGTCTCCCGGAAGTAACCCCAACCCATGCCCCACCAGTGTACGAACTGCGGCCGGACCTTCGACGACGGCTCCAAGCAGATGCTGTCGGGGTGTCCGGACTGCGGGGGGAACAAGTTCCAGTTCAAGCCCGACGGCGGGCCCGCGCCCGACGCGGAGCCGCCGGAACCACCCGAACCCGCGGGCTCGTCGGTGGCCAGGACCGTCGGGAAGACGGCCGCCACCGTCAAGGACCTGATGAGCTCGTCGGACGACGAGTCCCCGAGCGTCGGCGCTCCGGAGTCAGCCGACACTGCCTCGCCGGAGGCCGGTACCTCGGACGCCACCTCGCCGGAGGCCGGTACCCCCGGAGCGGAAGTGAACGGCGCAGAGGCGACGTCCGCTACGGACCGCTCTGGGCCGGCCTCGACCCGTAGTCCACCCGAAACGGAGGGGTCGCACCCCGCCGCGGAGGACTCGGCGCAGGCGAGCGCACGCACCGAGGTCATCGCGCCCGACGAGATTCCGTCCGAGCCCGCCACCGACGAGGAACACCACTTCGATCCCGTCTCTACCGAGGAGCCGGCAGACAGTTCCACTGGAAGCGAAGGGGCAGAGCCGGTCGACCGACCCGACCTGGACGAGCTCCGCGAGGAACTCAACGACCAGTTCGAGAGCATCAAGGTGCTCGACCCCGGGAAGTACGAGCTCAACCTGATGGAGCTGTACGACCGCGAGGAGTACATCATCGCGCTGCGCGAGGACGGCCGCTACAGCATTCAGGTACCGGAGAACTTCCGGGAGTAGCCGGCCGTCCCGCCGATCGGACCGCCGTTCATTTTTGGGACGACAGTCGGCCCGAAACGGCAGGCAGACGCGAAACAGCAGGTCGACCTGAAACGATAGGCAGGCACGAAACGCCAGGTCGACCCGAAACGGCAGGCGAATCAGGTCCCGGTGCGGTCTAGAATCGACTGCGGTCCGGAATCGACCGCGGTCCGGAATCGACGTTCGCCACCGTTCTGGCCTGGAACAGGACTCTGACGACCGAAATTTACTCGTTTACTTCATGGCATCGAGGAAAACATGAAGTCGCTCCTCACGGATCCGGACCGGTTCTTCGCGGACGAGAGCGAGGATCCCGACCTCCTCTTTCCCGCGATCATCGTCGTCGCCGCGGGACTGCTCGCCGCGCTGTCGCAGCTGCCGATGCTGGAGTACGTCGACCGGAGCCTCACGGGCACCGCCGCGGGCGCCAGTTCCTTTCTCTACGTCGTGACGCTCGCCGTCGCGGTCGTCGGGCCGATCGTCATCTGGGTGGTCGCCACGGCGTTCTTCTACGGGGTCGCGACGCTGGCCTTCGACGGCGAGGGCTCGTTCGCTGACACGCTCGGACTCGTGGGGTGGGGATACGTCCCGGTCGTCCTGAGCGGCCTCCTCTCCGTCTTCGGCTACTACTGGGCGTTCAGCAACAGATCGCCGCGGTCCGTTTCGGATCCACGGATGGTGCAACCGTTCATGCGGGACCTCCTGAGCATTCCCCTGATTCGGGCACTGACGGCCGTCGGGGTTCTCTTCACGATCTGGCAGGGGGTCCTCTGGGCGTACGCGGTCAAGCAAGGGCTCGACCTATCGCTTCGCGAGGGGGCGATCACGGTCGCCCTCCCCGTCTCGCTATCGTCCTCCTCTCGCTGAACAGCCTGCTCTGAGCCGCCGCGGAAGGGGTCCGGACCGTCCCGGGCGCTTCCGGTCGGCGTCGACACGGCTTCCGGATCGGCATCGATACGACTTCCGGACCAACGTCGAAACCGCTTCTCGATCGCAAGAGGGCGACCGCCTTCCCCGGTTCCGACGCGCGGTCGCAGGCACAATGATTATAATCGATCCCCGAGTTGGCTCTCAGTGAGAACCATGGCTCGCCGCGAGCGATCACACCTCGACGAGTGGGCCGCACTCCTCGGCGACGACCTCGCCGACGAACTGGTCGACGAGGAGGCGGTCGACTGGCGGATCGCCGAGGACGAGGCCAACTGAGACGGCGTCAGCTGATTTTCTCGTACTGCTCGGAGAGCTTGTCGGCGGCCTCGTCCATCAGCTCGCGCTCGTAGTCGTCGAGGTCCCACTCGACGACCGCCTCGACGCCGTTCGAGCCGAGCTTGACGGGCACGCCGAAGGCGGTGTCCTCGTGGCCGAACTCGCCGTCGAGGTAGACCGATCCGGGGAGGACCTCGCCGGTGTCCCGCAGGACGGCCTCGACCATGTGGGCGACGCCGGTGGCGGGGCCCCACTCGGTGGCGCCCTTGCGCTCGATGACGTCCATGGCGCTCTCCTGGAGCTCCTCGAGGATCTCCTCGCGCTCGTCGTCGGAGAACTCGGGGTCCGCGCCGTCGACGCGGACCTTCGAGAAGACGGGCACCTGGGCGTCGCCGTGCTCGCCGAGGATGGTCGCCTCGACGTTCCCCACGGGGGTGTCGAAGCGCTCGGAGAGGACGTACCGGAACCGCGCGGAGTCCAGCCGGCCACCGAAGCCGATCACTTTCTCGCGGGCGCGGTCGCCCGTCTCGTAGAGGTGCCGATTGAGGAGGTCGACGGGGTTCGACGTCGTGATCGTCACGAAGTCGTCGTTGTGTTCGGCGACGGAGGAGCCGATGTCCTCCATGATCGGCGCGTTGTCGCCGGCGAGGTCGATCCGCGTCTGCCCGGGCTCGCGGGGGATGCCGGCGGTGATCACGACCACGTCGGAGCCGGCGGTGTCCTCGTAGGTGCCCTGCCGGACGGTGGTGTTGGCGTCGTAGGCGACGCCGTGGTTGGCGTCGGCGGCCTGGCCGATGGCGACGTCCTCCTGCTCGGGGATGTCGACGTACACCAGCTCGTCGGCGATGTCGCGGAGGGCGATGTTGTACCCGGCGGCGGCGCCGACGGTGCCGGCGGCACCGATCACGCTTACCTTTGACATGACACGTGGAAACGCAGCCCGAGCGACGAAAAGTGTTGTGAACGTGGCAGTTCGAGACGGATCGCCCGGAGACCGCCGGCGTCGCCGGCCGACGCCCGCGGGCCGCAGGACTTTCGGTGGCTCGCCGCTTCCACCTATCCATGAGCGACTTCGACAAGGAAGCGGAGCGCGAGAAGCTCCGCGAGAAGTACGAGAAGGAGGAGGAGAAACGAGAGACGACGGAGCAGATGAGCGAACTGCTCCTGAAGGGAGCGACGATGACCAACGCCCACTGCGGCGACTGCGGCGACCCCATCTTCCGCTACGAGGGCCAGGAGTTCTGCCCGAGCTGTCAGAAGCCCGTGGACCGCGGGGACGGCGAGGACGCAGCGGAAGGGGAGGGCGACGACGCGACTGACGAGCACTCGGAGGTCGAGGAGCTCCGCGAGGAGGCCGACATCGAGGTCACGTCCCCGAGCGACGACGCCAGGGTCGCCTTCGGCGGTCAGGACGCGGGTGACGAGAGCGAGGCGCAGGCGGCCGACGCCGGATCCGCCGGCGGACAGCGGAGTGACGCCGGAACTGGCGGCACACAGCAGGGCGAGGCTGGATCCGCCGACGCTCAGCAGGTCGATGCCGGGACCGCCGCCGAGCAGACCGAGTCTCCCTCCGCAGTCGAAACGCAGGCCGAGTCCGGAGGCGACGCCGCGGACGACACTGCGCTGGGCGACGCCGCGGCGGCCGATCGACGGGCGCCCCCGTCGCAGACGGAGTCGCCGTCTCGGACTCGCACCGCGGACGAGACGACGAAGCGGACGCCCCCAGGCGGTAGCGGCGGCCGACCGGCGGCGCCGAACAGCACTGCGGCACAGCCCTCGACCGGCGACCGAAACGCGACGGCCGGCGGGAGCCGCGCGGGCGATACGGGCGAGGCGGCGACGGCCAGCGAGCCCCTCGACGCCGCCCGGCCCGAACTCGCGGCCGCGGCCGAGCGATTCGCCCGCCGCGCGCGCAACGCGGACAGCCCGCGCGAGGCCCGCGAGCACCTCCAGGCGGCCCGCGAGGCCGCCGAGGCGCTGGCGGCCACTGAGTACTGACGACTAACTGAATCCTCGCAGACGACAGCCGAGCGCACCGGAAACGAAGGGGTCGGTGCGGCCGGAACCGACCTACGCGTCGTACTCGCTGCCGACGACCTCGCGGATCCGCTCGGCGGTGACCTCGCCGACGCCCTCGACCTCGAGCAGATCCTCCTCGCCGGCGGTCATGACCGCCTCGACGCTGCCGAACTGCTCCAGCAGCGTCCGCGCGGTGACGGGGCCGACCTCGGCGACGCTGGCGATGACGTACTCCTGTTGCTCGGTGAGGGTTTTGGACTGCTTCTCGCCGTGGACGCTGACCTCGCGGTCCGACTCCTCCTGCTCGCGCGTGGCGACGGTCTCCAGGAGGTCGGCGGTCTCGTCCTCGTCGGTCGTCCGGAGGACGCTCGCGCCGAAGTCGACGGTCAGCGACGCCAGCGCCCCCTGGATGGCCTTGTGGTGGACGTTGCGCGCGCCGTAGAGGTCGTCGCCCTCGATCACCACGACGGGTCGGGCGTAGTGGCGGGCGGCGTCGCCGACCTGCTCGAACATCGAGCGGTCGCCGCCGGTCAGCGTGTCGAGGAAGTCCGCGACCGACTTCCGCTCGACGGCGACGCGATCCGAGAGCACGTAGTCGCCGACCTCCAGCGTCTCGAGGCGCGTGCGGACGCCCTCCCGGCGTGAGAGCTCCTTCGCGATCGGCGAGTCGAGTTCGCGCTGGTCAACGACGATCTCGATCTCCTCCTCGTCCGGGTCGGAGTCGGCGGTGGCGACGACACCTTCCTCGGTACCGTCCTGAACATCGTCGGCGGTGTCGGAGTCCGCCTCGGCATCGGCGTCCTCCTCGCCCTCCCGTTCCGCGAAGTCGTCGAGTCCCGGGGAGAGTCGTTCTTCGCGGGCGTCGGTGCCTTCGTCACTTCCGCTCTGAGCCCCTCCCGCTGCCGGCGAGCCGTCGAACGCCGCCAACGACTGCTGGCCGTCGTCGAGCTCCTCCTCCACCTCGTCGGCGACGCCTTTCAGCTCCCGGAGTTCGTCCTCCATCTCCTGCTCGCGCCGGCGAGCGATCCAGAAAAAGGCCTCGTCCCGGGTGTCCTCGGCGAGCAGGACGACCACCTTCCCCTCGGCCTGTCGCCCGGTTCGCCCCTTGCGCTGGATCGAACGAATCGCGGTCGGGACGGGTTCGTAGAACAGCACGAGGTCGACCTCGGGCACGTCCAGCCCCTCCTCGGCGACGGAGGTGGAGACCAGCACCTCGAACTCGCCGTTGCGGAACGCGTCGAGCCGTTCCTGCTGCTGTTTCTGGGTCATCCCGTCCGACCCCTCCTTGTCGCCCTGGCCGACGAACTTCCGGGTGTCGAAGCTCTCGCCGAGGAACTCCGTCAGCGCCTCGGCGGTGTCCCGGGACTCCGTGAACACGATGACGCGCTCGCCGTCGCCGATCCCGAGCGTCTGGGCGAGCATGATGCGGGCCTGCGAGAATTTGGGGTGGAGGCCGTCGTACGTGTCGGCTTTCCGCATCGCCCGCCGAACCCGGGGGTCGCTCACCATGCGCTGGCTCGCTTTGGAGGCGCCCGAGGAACGGGCGTCCTCGCGCTGGCGCTCGAAGTAGCGTCGGACCGACTCGACGGACTGGGTCTCGACCAACTCGACCGCGCGGCGGAGCTTCATCACCTCCGCGTGGGTGCTCATCCCCTGGTACCCCTCGCTCTGGTCGTTGTTGATCAGCTTCTGCAGCTCCGCCCGCATCGCGTTGAGTTTCTTCTGGGAGAGGTCCGGCTGAGTGGTGTTGGTGACGCCGAGCTCCTTCAGGTCCTCCAGTCGCTCCGTGATCACCTCGTTCAGCAGTTCGCGGATCTCGAGGATCTCCTCGGGGAGCTCGACGCGCTCCCACTGCACGTCGGTGTCGTGAGTGAACTCGTCGACGTCGGCGTCCTCCTCGGTCATCACCTCCACCTCCGAGATGCCGAGGTTCTCACAGACCTGCAGGATCTCCTCCTCGTCGCCGCCGGGGGAGGCGGACATCCCCGTCACGAGCGGGTTCTCGGCGTCGGCGTGGTAGCGCTCGGCGATGTAGACGTAGGCGTAGTCGCCGGTCGCGCGGTGGCACTCGTCGAACGTGAGGTGGGTCACGTCCGAAAGCGAGACGCGGTTGCCGACGAGGTCGTTCTCGACGACCTGCGGGGTCGCGATCACGACGGTCGCCGAGTCCCAGAGTTCGGCGCGGTCCTCGGGACTCACGTCGCCGGTGAACACGACGATCTCCTCGTCGGGAATCTGGAGTGCCTCGCGGTAGAAGTCGGCGTGCTGCTGGACCAGCGGCTTCGTCGGCGCCAAAAAGAGCGCCTTGCCGCCGACCTCGTTCAGTCGTTCGGCCGTCACGAGCAGCGAGACGGTCGTCTTCCCGAGGCCGGTGGGGAGACAGACCAGCGTGTGGGCGGCCTTCGCGGTGCCGGCGAGCTCGAGCTGGTAGCGTCGCCGCTCGAGGAAGTCGGGGGTCAGCAGCGGGTGGTCGATCCGGCCGACGTCGTCGGTGGCCGCCATTTGGTGCTACTGAGGCGCGCTCGCCGATAAGGGTTCGGCGAGCGAGGTGGAACTGAAACGATGGTGTTTCGGGCCGTTAGACGATCTGTTCGCCGTCGTCGTCGTAGACGGCGATGGCGTCGACGGGGCAGGCCCGCGCGGCGAACTTCGCGTCGAGCTCCGCGTCATCGGGCACCTCGCGGACGAACAGGTCCTCGTCGGTCTCCTCGGCGTCGACGAGGACGGCCTTCCCGGCGTCGACGTCGCGCTCGAACGCGTCCCACTCGGCGACGCACTGGAACATCCCGATACAGGTGTCCCGGTCGTACTCGATTCGCATGGACGGGGGGTTCGTGTGGTCGGGTAGTAAGTGGTTGGTTCCGGCCGGCAGGTCCGGGGTCGCGTGCCGTCGCTCCGGTGAGCCATTTATCAGTGTCCGACTCCCAACCCCGGGTATGCGACACCCGGGACTCAAGCTCCGGATGGCCGTCGTGGGGAGCATCCTCGCCGGCTTCTACATGATCGTGGTCGCGGCGGCGTGGGCGATGTACGGAAGCGGGGTGGTCCCGCTGGCCATCCTCGGCAGCGTCCTGCTCGTCGGCGTCCAGTACAAGGTCGGCAAGTGGGCGGCGCTGCGCAGCGTCGGCGCCGAGGAGCTCTCGGAGAGCCGGTACCCGGAGATCCACCGCGCGGTGGAGAAACACTCCGAGGAGATGGGCATAACGAAGCCCGAACTCAAGATCGCCCGCATGGGCGTTCCGAACGCCTTCGCCGTCGGGCGAAAGGGCGCGGGCATCGTCGTCGTCTCCGAGGAGCTGATCCAACTGCTCGACAGCGACGAGTTGGAGGGCGTGCTCGCGCACGAGCTCGCCCACATCGCGAACCGCGACGTGGTCACGATGCAGTTAGGGCAGGGGATCGCCTCCATCGTCGGCATCGCCGCCCAGTTCGCGGTGCTGTTCACCGGCGACAACGACATCGCGGACTTCTTCCTCGCTATCGTGGTGGGGAACGTCGTCCAGTTCATCGTGATGATCTTCGTGCTCGCCATCTCGCGGTACCGCGAGTACGTCGCCGACGCCGACGCGAAGCAGGCGATCGGCGACGGTGACCCCCTCGCCCGCGCGCTCGAGAAGATCCAGCGCGGGAACCAGCGCGGCGCCGAGCCGTCGAGAGGCGGCCGCCGGGGCCGCGGCGGGCGCCAGCAGGACGGCGGCGTCGATCAGCAGGTGAGCGCGCTGTGTATCTCCAGCCCCGACACTGGGTTCCTCCAGAAGATCGTCTCCACCCACCCGCCGATGGAGAAGCGCATCGAACGCCTGCGTTCCTGATGCTCCGCGAACTGCTCGCGACGGTCCTCGGCGCGCTGCTGGGGCTCGGGCTGCTGGCCGCGCCGCGTGCGGCGATCAAACTCTCCGTGTTGAGCGGGGGACGCCATCGAGAACGGGGCCGGTACGGCACGGACGATCCAGTGCCGGACCGCTGGGTCTGGATCGCTCGTGCGCTCGGCGCGGCGTGTCTGGCGATCGCCGCGTGGATCGGGTATCGGGCGTTCGTCTGAGAAGGAGAAAACGCGGGTAGCGGTCGTCTATCGCTTCTTCGCCGTCACCGTACCTTCGTCACGTGACGGCTGCCCCTCGCCGTCAGCGTACCTTCGTCCCCGGTTCGGCGTCGTCGTGGGTCGTCAGCAGGTCCGCTTGCTCGCCCGCCGCGAGCACCATCCCGTTGGACTCGACGCCGAACAGCTCCGCCTGCTCGAGGTTCGCGAGCACGATCACCTTCTTCCCCTCGATCTCGTCGAGGTCGTGGAGCTGCTTGATCCCGGCCACGATCTGGCGGGTCTCGACGCCGATGTCGACCTCCAGTCGCGCCAGCTTGTCGGCGCCCTCGATTCCTTCGGCCGACTCGATGCGGCCGACGCGGATGGCCAGTCCTTCGAACGTGTCGAAGTCGATGCGGTCGTCGATCAGGGGTTCGAGTTCGGTGTCGTCCATCTCGGTGTCCTCGGGTTCGTCTTCGTCCTCGCTCTCCTCGTCTTCGGTCGCTTCCTCGATCTTCTCTGCC
>SDGW01001517.1_pt1 | contig 11280 bp, 14 predicted proteins | sample 2873831 | NCBI WGS metagenome assembly SDGW01 (sample SAMN08132700, study PRJNA421101) | hypersaline lake metagenome | isolation source: celular fraction 0.22 microns magnesium sulfate-rich crust from ephemeral... | place: Spain: Penahueca Lagoon, Toledo | collected 2011-07
CGGCGTGGCAGAACGTAGCAGGGGTCGTCTCGACGTGCAGAGTGCTATTCGGGGAGGTCACGTCGGCCAGTCCGGTAGCACTCCCAGCACGGAAAATCGCTGGAGAGGTCCGCACAGTCACAGTCTGGTTCGTCTGTCTCTGCTACTTCTTCCGAGGTCTCCTCGTGGTCGTGAGAGTGGCTCGGAGTCTGGACAGCCTCGCCACCGTCGGCGAGAAGTTGGTGATGACGGACGGCGTCGAGAATGGGTTGGCGGAGCGCAACAGCGACGCGGTGTTTGCACGCCCCGCTGTATTTTGCGTCTGCCGGGCACGTACACGCCGTTGGCAGGTCGTCCTCGATGCGGACGGTGTATTCGTGATTCTCCGGGTCGGCGTAGCTCCCATTCCGCACACGCACATCACCGTTTTGGAGTTCGAATTCGAGGGCTTCGTACTGGGCACGTTTCCGGACTCTACTCGTCGTCTTGAGTCTTGCAAGTGGTGTCGTCATTGTGGTCGTAAGGCACCGAGAAGTCGAGTGCCCCGCACCCTTCGGGGGCACAAAATGGCCTTTGCGCTCGGTAGCAGACTCCTCTACTCTCAATCTACACGGAAGTTCCAATGTATCGACCCGAACACTGGGTTCCGGGGTGTGAACCGCTAGAAGTATGAATTTGACGTGGGCTTGTGGCTCGTGATTTTGTCGCTAGAAGGAATCCTTCGTATAGAGGAGTTTGTTGACCACATTACTCTGCTAAGTCTAAGGAACGTCTGCAAACGTATTCTCCAGAGGGCACTCGGGAATGGTGGTGCGTCTTGGTTACTTCGATGCAAGGAGTGGCTTCTGAGAACGTCGGAATTCTGGGGTAGGTTACTCCTCTTACTCGGTAGTCGTGCAGGGGTATCCCTGTCCGAACTTCCTCTTTAATAACAGAAATGTTCGCGTTCCTGGGTGACGTTCATAGCACCATCTAATGGGTGGGCCGCCATCATCGCGACCGTTGCCAACGTATGCAGAAGAAGCACTTGAAGCCCTGAAACCAGAGGTGGGTCTACATCGGACGGACTTCGACGGGAGACGGCACAATCGCATCTCAACGAAGAGAGGTTCGAGTCTTCAACTATCAGCGCAGTACTGGACAAACTCCAGAATCGCGGGTACATCTACGAAGTGAACGGCCGAATACGACTGACTGCGACATATAGGCCCTCCACTGTATCTCATTCTCCATTTCTACGCTCTCTAAAAAATCGCCTGCTTTCGACGCAGAGACGACGGTTATCATGTGTTCGTCACTCATAAACTAACTCAGGCTGGCGAGTTCCCCGTCCTCTAAGGAAAGGAACTCTGTAACGTAATCTTCCAGCGTTGGGTTTTCAGCGGCGAAGAATTCCACAGTCCGGAACATCTCTCTGCTAAACCGCTCATAGAGCCCGTATATATCTGAGTCGAGAAGCTCGGGGTTAGATGACACCAATTCCTTTTGCGTCGAAGTCTGGATACGGTACGCGAACGAGAGGTGGGCGTTCAAGCCCAACAAAAACACCGACAAACTAGACTGTCGACCCTGATCGGATTGGACAATCGTCTCTGCACTCACGGTCGAGAAGTCGAGATTCATGAAATAATTCTTGTCCAACAGCAACCCGTCTGGCTGTATATTGTGTTCGCTGTTCACCAGACCAATGATACGGATAAGACAAGGAATACACTCGCCACAGTTATAGGGGTGTCCGGCAGCGTCCTTTTTTCGTGACAATTCACGCGGGTGTGGACAAGTTCGAGTAAAGAAGATATCTTCTTTGTTTGGGATGCAGTTGACGACTTCTCCCTTCGTGTAGTCAATGAACGGATTGCTGATTTCCACTTTACGGTCCAGGAATAGTTCGTCAAAAATTCGGTTCAAGCTCTTAATGAACAGCGGGTGGACTGTGCGAGTCGTTGTCCAGCCAGATTTTAGTGAGGAGAACCGCGAGAGAATACCATTCTCGGGAACGTAGATATCATCGACATCGAGGGCTACCGCGACAGCGGCGGCGAAAGCGAAATACATGAATGACCGAGTGAACTGCGTATCTTCGTATGTAGAGAACTCCTCGTCGACACCTATTGAGGTCAGATTACCATCAAAGAGATGGTCAAATTCCCGCACTAGATGGCCGACGTTTTTGCCATGATCCACGCTGACAAAATGTGGATTGTGCCCTTCATTGGCGAGGTGAAATTGGCCACCCAAGCTATCTAACCCACCAGAAAAGAGTGCAATAGAACCAGCTTCAGGTAGCTGAGCACGATACCCACCATCGCTCCCATCAGTAGACTGGTTCTCATTGATGGCCTCGATGAACCGATATTGGAAATTATCACGTGAGATGAAGCTAACAGCGTGATTCAATTCAGACTCCAATGATTGCCATTTCTTCACGTCGACAACAGGATACAAGAGCTGTATCTGCCGTGATTTCAGCATTTCTTTCCCATCATCCTTCGAACCAGTGGGCCCTCGCCTCATCAAACGGTCCGCAGCATACGTACCCAGTGCAAGCTCAACCAACGCCGTGACTGTTTGAGGAGGGCTTTGTCCGAACAGATCATTGAGAACCTTCTTCTCGTACTTGATTAGACGACCACCTTCCGTTTCAGTCTCGGTTTGATAATCGTCGACGACAATCGTGTAGTCCGAGTCTGCTTCGCTAAGACTTGATCCTGTCCCGGACTTAATCAAAAATCGCTTAGTTCCCTTCAAAATCTTCGTCCTCCCACGCCACAATCATCTCGTGCATAGTATTCCGAATCATTTCCTCTACATCCTCGTGTTCTAGTAGCTCCACATCGGCATCTTCGAAAATTGGAGCCAGTTCCGGCTGGCCCTGAATTTTTTCGACCAGCTCATCTGCCCGATTGGTACACTGGTCTCGCAGTTGCTCCTCAAATTCTTCTAACTCTTGATCAGTCTCGACGTTCTGGCTGAAGTGGAGTTGGAGGGCGGAGTCTAACTCGGGATCATTTGTGGCTGCCTCGATCTCCTCGTTGAGCAGTTGAAACAGATACTCCCGAAAATATATTCGGAAGAATCCTTCAACGCCATGCGCCTCTACGAATTCGTCAATGTTATTTTGAATCTCGGTCTCGTTCAAGAGCATCAGCTCCTTCGGTCATGATGTCACCCATCGCACTTTCCATAGCTCGTTCTGCGGACCCTGAGAAGGCTCGATCTGTGCCCTGGCCGCCCTCTGCAAGGCCGCGAGTGGCGGCCTCTTTTGAAGCTTGCTCAACGACGGCTTCAGAGGCACCAGCTGCAACGACCTCCTTTGCCACTGAAGTACCGACCTCTTTAGTAGTGGACTCAACACCGTTCTGGTGACTTTTGATAATGAACTCAGAACCATATCGGACCGCTAAATATGCTGGAACTTTGGCTGCGCCGTTCGGTTGAGCAGCCAGAATCATCTTGAAATAGATTTCACTAGCCTTGGCAGCATCTTTGTCATCCGCAGCATCAGCTAAGTCACGTTTCGCATCTTCATAGCCAGCGTTGGATGCTCCGGATCGCCCCCGAGTTGCTGTTCCCATACCCTCTTGTTGATAGTCTGTATTTATAATACTAATCGTTAGAAATATCCATCATATCTCTGTAGCAGCTCCAAACAGCAGTCTGGAACTCGGTTAGTTTTGATAGCGAATGAGGCCAACTACGACCGTAAGGGCAGCCGCAACTGACGCGGCCGGTGACGCGCCGGCACTCAGCAGAACCTCGCCGATAGCAGACCCAAGCTCTGTTGGTGTTCCCGGTACTCCTGCGAGAACTCCAAATACTCCTCCGAGCTGGAGGAGTGCGTCGAAGCCTGTCCCGCCGAGGATAGACCCCCCGATGGTCGCTGCGGCCAGACCAGCATTCACCACTCCTAACGATGTGAATGCTGCGAGCGCGATACCTCCGAGGGCGATAACCGCTAAGATACTGAGCCCGCTACTGCTGTCGGGAGACGTGAACCGTCCTTTACTATCTCTCGGCTGACTCGACATATCCTCTTCATCGTACTTGTTGCTACTAAAACATTCCTCCAGAAGAACAGCAACTAAACAACTCGCAAAACCAGGCACTGTCTAGTTAAGCGATTTGCGGAGATACTGGCGGGAGAGTTCCTCTCTAGTCGCTGATGGAGCAACATTATTCATGCACTGAGACCGAGGTGTTTGCAGAGCTAGTCAAATTTAGGCCGCTCAGGGATTCCCGGCTGTACGCCTCACTGTTCAGATACTGGTTTTGCTCCAAGTGAGCCACGGTTATCGTCCTACCTTCTGGCGATTTTGCTTAACTAGACCGTGCCGTTGATTGGATTAGCCTACGAAACGTACCCCAATCAGCTTCTCAACCACCACGAGGTCCTAGAAGAGGCACCTGCCAATCAAAAGGAATTCCAATTTCAATCTGCCTTAGAGTAAGCTACTCCACCCTTCTCAGGTTTGTAGCTTCCTGAGGATCTGCATTCAGCCGTACTCTTCGTAAGACTTCTCCCTTCTAATGGATTTCAACCGATTCTCCTTACTCCGTAGGTTGAATCTGACGGGTGTTCTCGGCGAGGTCACGAATGTACGCTCGAAGTACGTCCATATCTTCTCGGGCGTCATCGAGCGTTTTCGCTTTCACCTTTGCCTTGATCTGGTCTTCATCCCGTGTCCCCGTTCCCCGCTTGAGTTTCACGGTGAGCGAGACACCGACGTCGCTCCGCTCGATGTGCTCTGTCGGCGATGACTCGTCATTGGTCGCTTTCGATTCGGTCGTTGTACGAGACGGTGAATTGTGTTCTGACATGATGTAGCTGTATTACTGGTGTTCAGTTGGACGGTGCGACCGCGTCGTCGGACAGTTCACGAAGGATGTTTTCGATGTCGGTGCCGGTGAGTCGCCAGCACCCTTCAGGACGAGAGCAATCTAACTGGCTCACAACCCTGTTTTTGAACGCGGTGTAGTGGGCTAGCGCGACGTCTTCATCGTCGGTGTAGTCTAGCAGGAGCGCAAGCGCGAGTTGCGCCGGGCCACTTCCACTGTATCCCCAGCTGAAGCCCGAGGGACTGTGGTTCGCCAGTTCGAGACTCTGTTCTGGCGTCACCTGCTCTTGACCGGGTTGTTTTTCGACAACAGCGCGTCCACGCCGTCGGTAGCCGACGTAGACGACATCCTGTTTCTGGTTTGGCCGTGTCTGTTCGAGTGATTGGGAGTCGGTTGTTCCACTCATGGTTCGATTCGAGGGACTACTTTGAGTCCTCCGCACCCCTTAGGGGGTTAAAAACTCGCCGCGGTCGCTTCTGGTCTAGCGTTTATGGAAGTGAGATCTCCTCAGCTAGCGAGACGTCCGCTCCATCTCGCTCAACAATCTCCTTTTCAGCAAGAGTGGTGACTGCCTTCCGGACAGTTTCTGGCCGGTTGATGGAGTCGTCGTTGTCTGCAACTTCCCGGCACAGAACCTCGATTTCGAGAGAGCCTGTTTGGAGGTGTTCGATGACGGCACGCTCGGTGAAGGCACGGTCTGCGAGTGCTTCGACTCGGTCGGTGAACTCTGAGGGAAGCCCATCGAATCGCGTGATTGTCTGCTCAAACGTCATGAGGGGATGAGCGTAGCTGTACAGTTGGTGAGCCTCAACAGTCCCTGTATTGACCGGGAGTTGTGCCTCAAGCTCTTCTCCGACGACACTAAACTGCAGGCCAGACCGCACAAGCGCGAGCATATCTTCTGGGTCGTATCCACGACCTGCAACGCCTTTCAGGAGGAACATATCTTCTTTCGAGAGCGTGAAGCCAGCAACCGACTCCCCTCCGTATATTCGCTCTGCGCGTTCGCGCATCTCCGTCGAGAGCCGAAGCTTCCCGACGATCTGCTCCTCGAACAAGTCCACCTGAACGCCCGTCTTCCCAGACAACTCCAGCGTCCGTCCAACATCCTCAAACTCCGCGGTCGGCTCGTTCTCAACGACAAACCCCATATCGAGGAGAGCATCTCGAACGAGTTCGAATTCTGCGGAAACGCCGAGCACGAGGTCGATATCTTTTGTCTGATCTTTCAGCTGGTGTGCAGTCATCGCACTGCCGCCGACAAGATAGACCTCGACGCTCTGGTCAAGCTGGTCATCTACATCTTGGAGGAATTCGGTAATCGCCTCACGGCCACTAAACGGACTCATGATGTCACCTCGTATTGTTGCTTGAGTGCCTCGAAATCCCGTACACTCGGGATATACTCGGAGCTGGTTGGTTCACCGTGGAGGAACGAAAGCATATCTTCGATGAGTCCAGTTAAGCCATATTCCGTTGCAGTTGCGCGTAATCGGTCTTCATCAAATGCGGTCGTCGTCAGTAGGAGGAGTGCGTAGCTCGTCCGCCGGCTGTCGGTCTTGGCGACGAGTGTGTGACAGACGAGTTGTTCGACGGTAATCTCGGTGGCGAGTTCGGAGTAGAAGACCGGTGGTTGGTTCGCGCCGAAGAACGTGAGGCCGTACTCTTCGTACCGTGCAAGCCCTGATACTGCCCAGCCATCCGTATCCACGAGTTGTTCTCGGTCCTGTTTCGATTCGACGGACACGAGTGCTTCCGCGGGGGTACTCCACAGAACGACTGCGCTTGGGGCGTGGTCTCTCGCTCGGTGTGCGTGTTCGTGGTCGACGAATGCGCGAGCGAATTCGACGAGGTCCGTGAGGTCGCCTGCAATCTTGTACTGGGTTCCGTCTTTGGTAAGCATTGCACGCTCTTGCAGTGGTGCAAGGAGTTGGTAGACCCGCTGGCGTGTTATCGGGAGTCGGTCTGCAATCTCGCTCACTTTCCGGGGTTGGTCCAGAAACCAGCAGACATGGATGGTGCGCCGAGAGAGGAGTTCCGGGAAATCGATATGGGAGTGTTGACTTTGGAGTCGCCGGTAGGCGCTGAAGACGGCTGTTTCGGTGGCTGAAACCACTCTTCGATTGCGATTCCCGCGTTTCGTCACGACGAGGCCGTTCTGTTCTAGCTCCTCGACCACTTCGTGGACGCGGCCCATGCTATAGCCCGTTTGTTCGTGAAGGGCTGTAATCGATTGGTCCTCGGTCAATGCGTCGAGGACTCGAAGATGCGCTTCCCCCATCATTTGGTAAGAAATACTAAACCAGTATATAAGGGACAATCCAGAGACTCTCGCTCTCGTCGAGGATGCGGTCAAGCTGGTCTCGATGCCGAATACCGCTCCCATGTTCGTCGTACAGGAAGATGGTGGGGCCCTCGTACGCGCCAACTTGGTGGAACGCATGCCGGGCAAGCCCGTCGTCGCGCATAATCTCCTCGTCGCTGAGTTCCTCGAGCGCGTCTCGCACGCGGTCGAGGTTCCGCTGGAACTCGGCTTCGGTTGCCTCCCACCCACGCTCGAGGAGGTCCTCGCCCTCCTCGGATTCCACAGGAGTCGCAACTGGCAGGTCGGCCCACCGGGCTTTACCCGCGACGGATGTGCCTGACTCGTCAAACGTCACGTAATAGTCGAACACAGCCTCTCCGTGTGAACTAGCGCCGACGAGTCGGTCGAACACCGTCTTTCCAGTAGCGAGTGCTTCATCTTGTGTCGATGCGTCTACTAGCGAGTAAATGACCATATGCATTGGTTCTCACTTCGTCCGCCGACGCACGCGACTGCATGCTACGCTACTGCTTGGTGCGCCGGCACCCATTGCCGGCGCAGAAAAAACGCAGTCGACAATCAACCGACCAACCGGGAGTCGTGACTCGCCTATAGTTAACCAACAAACTCCGAAATAACCCTCTAACTGTTGGTTACACTGAGCACTCCGTTTACTGGTCTGCTTCGGGTTTCGGTCCGTATCGGGGCATTCCGCATACCTGGCACTCCCACATCGGTTGGCCACCCCACTCGTCGTCAGGGACGTCCTCAAAGTCGAGGAATCGATGCGCAGTATCGCGACTACACTCCCGACATTCGAGTTGCTTCCTGTTCGGATTCTGGCGTTGGTGGCTGTCAGTAGGGGTCTCCTCGACCGATTGTTGGAGTGCAATCGCTGGTACCAGCCAGACGTCGTCGGCTGCGTCCTCGCGAAGGTTCACAAGATGTTTCTCGCGACGAACCCCGCTTCCACTTTCGTCGTAGAGAAACGTCGCATGTTCGCCGTCGTGGCGAGACTGCCTCGCCTCTCGCCACGCTGTCCGCTCACGAGCAGTTTCGAGTACCTGTGCGCCGCGCTCGGACGTAATCCGTACTGCCGCGGGGAGCGAGGGCCACTTGTCGGCAAGTTGTGGTGCAGGCTCCTCGTCGAGGTCATAGATCGGCTGGCAGTCGTCGATCACGGAGTCCCTGTCGGCCTTTGAAAGGAAGGTAGCTGCGGCGGATCCCTTTGCCACGGCGCTGTAGAACGTTGCGGCCTCCACGACCAAATGGACGACATGGAGGAGTGTCTACTCAGTCTCTGACGTCGGCTGTTCATCGACGGAGCCATCGAGGTGATTGGCAAGACAGAATCTGCACTTGGTCTGGCTCGCAGGAACTGATGCTCCACAGGACTGGCACTCGCTCTCTGTTGCTGTCGTGTCGTTTGGATATCCTGCGTCGACTGCATCTATTCGCTGATGTTGCGACTCCCCGTCGCTATTGCTGGAGAGTTTCTCGTCGGGAATCTGCGTCGCTTCGCCGAGCGGCCGAAGTTCTTCGGAGTTAGAGTACCGCCGAGTCATAGAGTTATCTCATAGTAGTCTGCTTCGCCTTCGGTTTTAAATGATGGCCCGCAAGTCAATTCTTTACCAGTAGTTGGTACTCTGGTTTCTTTCTTCAATCTATAATGCTCGTACTTGGTTCGGCAGTTTTGCTCAATGTGTGGTGCAAATTGGTCATGGAACTTTCTGTCGCCTACAGAGAATATGCTTGAGCGCGTGCTGAATAGAGAGGGTGTAGTCAGCAAATTCACGTCCCCGCTAGATGGGTTTCAACACACCGTTGTACTTCCCATTACTCCCCGCCCCGGACAACGTGGCCGTACTTCAACAGGGCAACGAACACAACCCCGCCAACTGCGTTTCCCATCGTGGCTAACGCGAGGAACGATACGTAGTCCATCACGGACACTAGGGGCGAGAGAAAGACGCCGAATAGCACCTCAACGTTACCCGCAATTGAATGAGGAAGGTGGAGGACACCGATTACACCCGTGACGATCCAGATGATAATGACACGGCTCGTCGTCTCTTGAGCAGCGGTAACCAGCCACGCTAGCAGTCCCATCAGCCACCCCGCAAGCACGCCAGCGACGAATAGCCATGTGAAACCGTGGGTAACGAGTGAGAGAGCGATAGTCTCGAAGGCCTCCGGCGAGGCGACACCTAGATCGGGCAGCAGCGTAACGATGAGTGCGACGAACGCCGCACCACCGACGATGTTACTGACGTAGACCAAGCCCCAGAGACGGCCTAGTTCCGCGAGTGACGCTCGTCCGTCGAGGACCGGCATCACGGCCACGGTCGTATGTTCGGTGAACAGTTCTAACCGTCCTAAGATGACAAACATGAATCCGACGGAGTAGGTACTCGCGAGTAGCAACTCCGTCCCGAGATCACCGTACCCACCCGGTGAAAGGGTGAGTATCACCGCCATCAATAACGGCCCAAACCCAATATCGAGACCGGCTGAGAATCCAGAAAGTAACAACCCGTTCGTCTCGCGGTTGATTTCGTGGAACCCACTTTCAATCAACGAGTTGAGGACCTCTGTAACTCGCATTGGATCAACCGTATCCTTGCTTTCCGGTCCTGATTCCTTCACGTACTTCCTCCGTGTCCGCCGCTCCAAAAACATATTGACCGACGCGAATCAGACTCCTCTACGCGGCCAGTTCGGGAGAACTCTACCCTGACTAAGGCAGAATGAAGGCCTCCAGTGACAGATGCACCCCTCTATTCAGCACGAAGTTTCTACCAGTTACGGGATAGGTCATTAACAAGTCCGATACATTCACGCTCTAAATTGAACGACGGTGATACGGCCCATTCTGAACAAAGAAACCGTACTACTGACTACTGCTAGAGAAACGTGAACCAGCAGCGTGAGTGGGTTTACACAGCGAGTTCGTTGAGTGCGTCTCGGTGAGTGCGGATGGTTATCGTTGAGACGTTCGCGGCCGCCGCGATTTCTGCCTGGGTCAGCAAACGACCTGCTTCACATCCTGCCTTATACAAGCACGCGGCGGCGAATCCTGACGGGTTGACGCCTGACGTGACGCTCGTTGATTCGGACTGCTTCGCTAACTGCCGGGCGCGTTGCCGGATTTGATCAGGGACGTCGAGTTCCGAGGCTAATTGCGGAATGAATTCACTCGGCGTCATCGGTTGGGCCGGAAGGCAGAGTTCCGTATTCAGCGTCTGGTACGCGTTCGTCACTCGTGATTGCTCGACGCGAGCTGGCTCGGTGATGTCGTCAAGTGTTCGCGAGAGGCCGTTGCACCGACACGCTCCATACACGCTCGCCGCAGCCATCGCTTCGATTGAGCGGCCATGGAGCAGATCTTCGTTCTGGGCGCTTCGGAAGAGCTGGCATGCTTGGTCACGGATCGTCTCGGATAGGCCGAGCGCGCTACTGATCCGACGGACCTCACCTAGACCGTGTGCGAGGTTGCGCTCGGCTTTCGACTGGAAGCGCCCGCGAGACTGTTCCCGGCGGAGCCGACCGAGTTGCTGGCGTTTTCGCCCGGAGAGCTGATTTCCCTTCGCATCGGCCCCACGCCCGATTTCGGTTGAGAGGCCGCGGTCGTGACGGGCGACTGTCAGCGGCGCACCGGTTCGTTCGCGCTCGTCAGCTTCGAACGACCGCCATTCAGGCCCGTGGTCGATGCGTTCCTCGTCGATGACGAGCCCGCAGTCTTCGCAGGTGGTTTCGACCGCGTTAGTAATGATCCGAGCGTCACATTCGGGACAGTGGTTGGTCTCGTGCTGTACATCTTCGTCGAACGCTCGCTCGTAGATGGCTCTACTCGACATAGATATCACGGTTATCGAGAACGTCGCCAACTCGACGACGCCCTCACCCCTTGTGGGGCAGATAAACTACCCTGCGGTCGCCTCCGTTTGGTTTCATCGGATCTGAGTACGCAGTAAGTCGTCTCACGGAGAGCGCTACGGACTTGCGATGTTCACTATTCGTTTCGTACACCAAGAGATGTCCCAGAATGACCAATATTGTTAACCAACAAAATCCTTCTCCTCACCGAATTTGTTGGTTAAGCCTGTGACGTACTAATCTACGGTGTAGACTTGCTTCGCTGAATCGTACCTGTTGTTGAG
>SDGW01001097.1_pt1 | contig 11277 bp, 7 predicted proteins | sample 2873831 | NCBI WGS metagenome assembly SDGW01 (sample SAMN08132700, study PRJNA421101) | hypersaline lake metagenome | isolation source: celular fraction 0.22 microns magnesium sulfate-rich crust from ephemeral... | place: Spain: Penahueca Lagoon, Toledo | collected 2011-07
GCGCTGCTGAGCGGGACGGCGCTGGTGATGGTGCTGTACGTGCTCCGGACACGTCTGTTCGACGGCGACAGCGTCGACCGGGACCTGCTGGACCGACTCGCGCAACTACTGATCGGCTTCATCGTCATCGATGCGGCGCTTACGGCCATCGAGGCGCTGATCGCGTTCGCCAGTCTGCACCCGCACGAAGTCGAAACCTGGCAGGTCGTGCTGTTCGGCGAGATGTCCTGGTCCTTCTGGTGGTTCATGGTCGGCTGTAGCTGGGTGTTTCCGATGGTTCTGTTGAGCAAACGGTCCTGGCGGCGCACCCCGACGGCGATGGTGCTGGCCGGGCTGAGCGTCGTCATCGGGATCATCGCGGTGCGGTTCAATATCGTCGTGCCCGCACAGATACTGCCGGTGATGGAGGGGCTCCCTCACGGCTCGTACTTCCCGACGGCAGTGGAGTGGGGCACGAGCATCGGCATGATCGGCGTCGGGCTGTTCCTGTACACGCTGGGCGCGGAGACGCTTCCGCTGACCCCGCTTACTGGAGGTGACCACGAATGAGCGCTGACGACACCGACGGAGACGACGCGGCGATTTCGCGTCGCGACTTCGTCAAGGCAGTCGGGAGTATCGGCGCGGTCGCGGCAGCGAGCGGTGCCGCGGTCGAGAGCGACCTGAGCGAACTGTGGACGGATGCCGACGCGCACTACGTCGGCGACGACTACGGCGAGTACGGCGCGAGCGACGTGATTCACACCACCTGCGGACAGTGCAACACCTTCTGTCCGATCAAGGTCCGCCTGTCCGACGAGAGCGCCAGCGGCGAGTACAGCTCGCTGGTCCGCAAGCTCGCCGGCAACCCCTACTCGTTCCTGAACACGCAGCCGTTCTCGCAGGTGCCCTACGACAGCGACCCCGAGGACGTCGCGATGGGCGATGTCGATGGGAGCGGCGACGTCGACGCCGACCGCTGGTCGCTGTCGGGCGGCCGGATCTGTCTGAAGGGACAGGCCGGCATCCAGACGGCCTTCGACAGCTACCGGGTCCGCAAGCCCATGAAGCGAGTCGGCCCCCGCGGCTCCGGGGAGTGGAAGACCATCTCCTGGGAGCAGGCGATCGAGGAGATCGCCGAGGGGGACGACGAACTCGGCCACCCTGGACTGCGCGAACTGTGGGCCTACGCGCCCGAGGACGAGGTGATGGACGACTGGGACGCCGTCCAGTCCGGCGAGATGGACAGATCGGCCTTCGACGAGAAGTGGGGCGACGCGCTCATCGACACCGACCACCCCGACCTCGGACCGAAGGCCAACCAGATCGTCGACGTCGGCGGGTTCCGACGCAACTTCGTTCGGACTCGCCTGTGGCACCAGGGGCTGGGATCGATCAACAGTATCCACCACGCCGGGACCTGCGGGTTCTCCAGCGTCATGGGGAACGTCCGCTCGCACGCGGCCCAGAAGAAGCGCCAGTACCCCGACGTCGAGAACTGCGAGTACCTGCTGGTGTGGGGGACCAACCCCATGGTCGCCAACAAGGGGCCGACCTGGCTCGCCCCGAAGCTGACCAACGCCATCGAGGACGGCATGCGGATGGACGTGGTCGACCCGCGCCTGTCGAAGACCGCCGAGAAGGCCGACACCTGGGTCCCGGTCGAGCCCGGCGCAGACGGCGCGCTCGCGCTCGGGATGGCGCGCTGGATCGTCGAGCGCGACCGCCACGACGTCGAGTACCTCCGCAATCCCGCGGCGACCGCCGCCGAGAGCGAGGGCGAACCCACGTGGAGCGATGCGACCCACCTCGTGCTCGTCGACGAGGAGTCGGGCCCCAAGGCGCGCGCCGCCGACCTCGGCCTCGTCTCCGATGACCACGATCTGGCCGACGACTTCGTCGCCGTCGACGCGTCGACCGGCGAGCCGCGGCCGGCCAGCGAGGTCGAGACCGGCGTCCTCGACGTGTCGCTGACCGTCGACGGGACCGCCGTCGAGAGCGTCTGGAGCCTGTACCGCGACCGTGTGTTCGAGCACACCGTCGAGGAATACGCCGAGATGGCCGGCGTCTCGGCCGACCGGATCGCTGAGATCGCCGACGAGTTCACCAGCCACGGCAAGCGGGCGGCGATCATGGCCTACCGCGGCCCGGCGAAACACACCAACGGGTTCTACAACACCCGCGCCATCGCGACGCTGCAGCACCTCATCGGTAACTACGACTGGAAGGGCGGACAGATTACCCCCTACGCGGGCTACAGCACGACGTCCGGCCGCTACGAGCTCGGGCAGGTCCCCGACGGTCACTCGCCGTGGGGCATCCCGCTGTTGCGCGGCGGGGTCAACTACGAGGACACCACGCTGTTCGAGCGCGACGACGGGTACCCCGCGAAGCGGCCCTGGTTCCCCGTCGCGCCGCCGCAGGCCACCCAGGAGCTATACGGCAGCGCCGCAGACGAGTACCCCTACGGCGTCGAGGCGCTGTTCATCCGGCCGTACTCGAACAACCACGTGATGGCCGTCGCCGGCGGCGACCAGATCCCCGACGTCATCGGCGACCCTGACGCGATCCCGCTGGTCGTCGCCTCCGACACGGTGATCGGCGAGACGAGCAAGTACGCCGACTACATCCTCCCCGAGCCGACCTACCTCGAGCGCTGGGAGAACTTCGGCACGTACCCGAACAAGCGGCTGGCCGACGAGAAGATCAGCCAGCCGGCGGTCGAGGTGGTCCCCGACGCGCGGCCGTTCGAGGAGGTCCTGATCGACCTCTGGACGGAGCTGGACCTCCCCGGCGTCGGCGAGGGCGCGATCCCCGACGCAGACGGGGAGCTGTGGCCGCTCGAGCGGGCCGAGGACTTCTACCTGAAGCTCGCGGCGAACGTGGCCTACGACCGCGATCCCGTCCCCGACGCGAGCGAGGACGAACTGCGGGTCTTCCGCGAGAGTCACGAGAAGGGGCTCGGCGACTCCTTCGACCTCGACCGCTGGAAGCAAGCCGTCAGCGACGAGGAGTGGGCGAAGGTCGTCACCGTGCTCAACCGCGGCGGCCGCTTCGAGGAGCCCGTGGACGACTACGCCGACCGGTTCGCCGAGCACGGCCACGAGTACGACTACGCCGAGCGCTTCGACGACAGCAACGCCTACGACGGCGACCAGATGCGCTACGGGCTCGGCTCGCGCGTGGACTTCTACAGCGAGGTCGTGCCGAAGGGGAAACACTCCTACACCGGCGAGCGGTTCGACCCGCTCCCGCGGGTCGACGACGTCGAGCACTACGGCGGCGCCGTCCAGGCACCAGTCACCGACGACGGCGACCCCGAGCGCCCCCTGCGGCTGATTAACTGGAAGCCCCGGACCCAGGGGATGCACCGGACCACGAACAGCCCGTGGCTCCGGGAGACCAGCCCCCAGAACCCGCTGTGGATCAACCCGCGCGACGCCGAGGAGCGCGGCGTCGAGAACGGCGACGAGGTCGTCATCGACGCCGGCCGGCGCGCCGTCGAGGGCGTCGCGATGGTCACGAACGGCATCCGCCCCGGCGTCGTCGGCGCCATGTGGGGCTGGGGTCGGTCCGGCGACGGCGCGCTCGAAGAGACGATCGACGGCGAGACCCGCGGCCCGGTCGAGGAGGACGGACACACGCCCTACCAGTTCGACGAGCCGATGACCGAGGACGCCGGACTGGCGAAGGGCCGCGACGCCGGGTTCGCGATCAACCACCTCCAGCCGCTTGACGAGGATCTCGGCGATACCGGTCTCTCGGACCTCGTCGGCGGGAGCAACGCCCAGTACGACGCCTTCGTCGAGGTCGAACGGAAGTGATCCCGATGGACGACGCCACTGCCCGCGAGCGGGAGAGCGAGTCAGCCACCGACGATAGCGAGAGCGGGTCCGCCTCCGACGACGCCGAGAGCGCACCCGACGACGTCACGAGCGCGGCCGCGGGCGGCCCGGCCGGGGACGACGCCGACGCCGCCCGTGCGAGAGCGGCGGTGTACGGACTGCTCGCCGCGGCGTTCGACGGCGACCACGATGCGCTCGCGACCGCGCTCGGCGACGGGACGCTGGCCGACCTCGCCGCTCAGTTCCCGGTCGACGCGGGCGACGAGGCGCTCGAACGCCCCGACCTCGACGCCGAGGGGCTCCGGATCGGCTACGACAACCTGTTCGTCGTCCCCGGCCCGCACTACGTCCCCCCGTTCGCGTCGGCCTGGGCCGACGACCCCAGCGAGTCCTTCGAGTCCGACTCGCCGTACCACGACGCCGGCGAGGCTGGCGAGCTGCTGGGCGACCCCGCGGCCGCTGCCGCGCGGTCCCACGCGGCCGTCGGCTTCGACCCCGATCGCGGCGACGGCGTCCCCGACCACGTCGCCGCCGAACTGGAGTTCATGCGCGCGCTCTGCGAGCGGGAGGCCGCCCTGCTCGACGACGGAGGCGACGCCACCGACGAGCTCAGGATCGTCCGGGAGCGCCAGCGGGAGGCGGTCGGCCGGCTCGGCTGGCTCGACGCCTTCCACGAGGCCGTCGAGGCCGAGGACGCCGCTGAGGGGGTCTTCGCCGCGCTCGCCCGACTCGCCAGGACCTTCGTAGCCTGGGACGCACAGAGCGGAATCGCGGCTCTCTAGCCCGTCCCGTCCTGGTGATGGCGGGAAGTGACCGCTGATAGACGACGGACTGGACTCGCTGGTTCGCTGTCCCGGGAATCGGATTCCCGGGCGGGCGAGGCCGAGTGGTAGCAGCATCCGAACGACGATCGACTCGAAGCGCAGTGAGCCACTACTCCGCCGTTGTGCGGCTCAATCGGACGAAACCGGTCCGGAAGCCCGCTCTATCGGGGTAGCGGCAAGTGCCGACCAGAGGTCGGTGAGGAAAATCGCCCAGGCGACGGCGATGGCTAGATAGCCGACCACGGATATCAGGTCGGAGCCCCCCGACGACGGCCAGAACGCTGCCGCCCAGAGCAGCAGTACACCGGCGTTCACGCTCGCGATCTGGATGCTAGACGGCCGACCGACGACGCTGCTCGCGGTTCGCACGCGACCGACGAAGTCGGATTCACCGTCCTTCACGGCGAGTACTGCGAGCGGCAAGAACGCCATCGCCAGCTGGAGCATCCAGCCGAAGACGAGACCGTCGATCGCCGAGCGTTCGATCGCCATCGCTGGAACGGCGTCCGGGAACAGTAACACGAGTGGCGCCCAGGGGACTGGGAAGACCAACCATAGGTAGGCACCGAGGACCAGCGCGAGGCGTTCCGGCTGCGGTCGTTCGCCGTTCCGATACGTTCCGACGACGGTGACGAGCAAGGCGACGGTCCCCGCGACGTACACGCCCAGGCCGGCTACCGTGAGCTCGTGCCGCGCCAGCCACGGTCCCGCGACGAGACCGGCAGCGCCGATCGTGATCCCCCAGTACGTGACCCGCTGGAGGGTCGGATACCGGCGTTCGGCCTCGAACAACCGGGGGAGAGCAACGAGCAGGACGCCGGCGACGGCAAGGGCCAGAAACCCCCAGACGTTGGCGTGGACGTGCGCCTCGATCGACCCGAAGTATCCGCCGGGACCGTGGACGTTCAGCAACATTCCGAAGGCCGCGAGGATCCCGACGACCAGATACAGTGGCGCAGTCCGGAAGTACCGCCGTGGGTATCCACCGGACGAACGCATCCGATAGATCGTCACCAGCAACCCGACCAGTGCACCGAGAACGAGCGCTGCGCCGGCCACGGCCGTGACGACCTCTCCGGTCGCCATTCCGACAACGACGAGCGGGTATCCGGCGTTCAACAGGAGCCACTGCGACCAGCGGGATCGAGACCCAACTGTCCCGGAGTCGCTCTGGACGTCGTCGACGAGGGCCGGGAACGCCCCGAAGAGCGCCTGCGTCATCCCCCCGATCGTGACGAAGTGGATAGTCAGCCACCGAATTCGCGGCAGCGCGTCGATCAGTCCGGTTTCGATGGCCAGCTTTCCGACGACGGCGATCAGGCCGACCGTGAAGTAAAGGCCAGCCATGACGAGAAACGGATTGTTCCGGGCCTGAATACTCATTGTAGTGGAGGTACCTGCGAGAACGTATGCGGCGACCGCGGTTATCCGTTGATTCGAACCAGTCACCTCTCCCCGAACGTTTCAGGGTGTAGCTAACATGTTAGACGATATCCCGAGGAGTGCCGGCGTCTATTCGGACGTATGCCCCAGGCCGAACTGGCGATCTCTCTCCCGGAGGAGATCTGGATCGACAGCGTCTCGACGGCGTACCCGACGACCGACTTCGAGGTCGTAACCGCTCTCGCCGGAGAAGACGCCGGGATCGCACTGCTCAGACTCACGACGGACGATCTCGTCCCGATCCTCACGGCCATCGAGGACCGACGGGACGTGACGAACACTGATCTGATCTGGAAACAGGACAGGACCGGACTCGTGCAGGTAGCGACGACGAGCCCACCGCTCCTCCTTCCGCTGTGGAGGGCCGGCATCCCAGTCGAGATGCCGTTCACGATACGCGACGGGACGGCGACGTGGGAGCTGACTACGTCGTCGGAACGACTGTCCGAACTGGGTTCGTATCTCGACGAGGCGGGGATACCGTACGAAGTCGAATACACGACCGATATCGGAACGGGGGAGGCAGACCGGTTGCTGACGGATCGCCAGCAGGAGGTACTGCTGACCGCGCTCGACGCGGGATACTACGCAGTACCGAGGGAGGCGACACTCACCGACGTCGCACAGCGGCTAGACGTCTCGAAAGCCACGTGTAGCGACGTCCTCCACCGGGCGGAGAGCAGCGTTCTCACCTGGTTCGCCGAGGAGCAGTTTCAGTGAGACGTACGTTCCACGTTCACCCCTTCTCGCCGCTTCGACGGCACTCCGAGTTCGAGCGGAACCGGAGCAGAACCGCAACGGTCCCGACAGCCACGACTGTAACCAGCACCTCGACGAGCCCACCGGTCACGCTGGTCACGCCTCCGACGGCCGCACCGCCGACCGCCGCGCCGACCGGCGCAGTGAGGACACAACAGAGGCTCAACGCTCCGCCGACGCCCAGAACCGACCACGGTGAGCCGGTGTCGGCGTCGCCGTCCTGATCTGAAGCCGTCATCGAGTGCAGGTACGAGGACGCACTGTTTGTATCCTCGGGACCTCTCAGCGGTCGTGTTTAGTTAAGCGTGAAAAGTGAGGCGGGAGATTTTCTTGCTGGTCTATGGCAGAAATCGCCCGCCTCACCGGTCATAGAGAGTGGATCGATTTGGATTTTGTGGAGCGCGAACGGACACCCGAACCGGCAATGGTGCTCGGTATTCAATCGCACATTGCGGGGCTGTCACTGTCGAATACCGTCGAATTGCTCGACTGCCTGGGTGTCCAACGCAGTCGAAAAGCCGTCCACGATTGGGTGCAGAAAGCCGATCGACAGCCCGAATCTGGGAAATCACCGAATCAGATCGCGCTCGACGAGACAGTGATTCGGATCAACGACCAGCAATTCTGGCTGTACGCCGCTGTCGACCCCGAAACTAACGCCCTGCTTCATGTCCGGCTGTTTTCTACGACCACGACAGCACTCACCAAGATCTTCCTCCGCGAACTGCGGCAAAAACACGATGTCGAAACTGCCGTCTTTCTCGTCGATGGCGCTCAACACCTCCAAGCCGCGCGGCAACGAGCTTGGCTCCGATTTCAGATGCGTCGCCATGGAAATCGGAACGCTATCGAACGGATCTTTCGAGAGTTGAAGCGGCGAACCTCGTCATTCTCGAATTGCTTCAGCCACGTCGAACCGAAAACAGCCGAAAATTGGTTGCAGACTTTCGCTCGCTGGCACAATGCTGCTAACTAAACATGACCCCGTGAACGATATGCTCGTCTCTCGATCGCGTCGGGCGACGGTGCCAGTAGCGCCCGCGGGGAACCCGCCGCCGGGGACCCGGTGGACGGAATTATTATGTAGTTGTTCGCTAAAGATAGCGACGATGCGACCGACGACAGTATCATCAGCCAGCCGTACGGTGCAGTCTCACCACCGCTCGACATGAGTCGTCGACAGCCGCACGACCCCGCCGCCGACTCCAACTATGAGTTCTGACACGCCACGCAGCGAGCGTCGAGAGCAGGATCGCATCGCCGACTACGAGCTGTTCGAGGTCCCACCGCGGTGGCTCTTTCTCCGGGTAGAGGCGGCCGACGGGACCGTCGGCTGGGGCGAGCCCGTCGTCGAGGGCCGCGCGAAGACGGTCCGGGCCGCCGTCGAGGAGCTCATGGACAACTACCTGCTGGGGGAGGACCCAACGGACATCGAGGACCACTGGCAGACGATGTACCGCGGCGGGTTCTACCGCGGCGGGCCGGTACTCATGTCGGCCATCGCCGGCGTCGATCAGGCGCTGTGGGACATCAAGGGCAAACAGCTGGGCGCGCCCGTCCACGAGCTGCTGGGCGGGAAGGCCCGCAACAGGATCCGGGTCTACCAGTGGATCGGCGGCGACCGCCCCAGCGAGGTCGCCGACGAGGCCCGACAGAAAGTCGACGCCGGCTTCACCGCGCTGAAGATGAACGCCACCGAGGAGATGGAACGCGTCGACGACCCGGCCAGCGTCCAGGCGGCGGTCAACAGGCTGTGTGAGGTCCGGGAAGCGGTCGGCGACGAGGTGGACATCGGCGTCGACTTCCACGGCCGCGTGACCAAGCCCATGGCCAAGCGCTTGGCCGCCGCGCTGGAGCCCTACGAGCCGATGTTCATCGAGGAGCCCGTTCTCCCCGAACACAACGACGCGCTCCCCGACATCGCGGCGAAGACGAGTATCCCGATCGCCACGGGCGAGCGGATGTACACCCGGTGGGACTTCAAGGAGGTCTTCGAGGACGGCGCCGTCGACGTGATCCAGCCGGACCTCTCCCACGCCGGCGGCATCACCGAGGTCAAGAAGATCGCCGCCATGGCCGAGGCCTACGACGTGGCCATGGCGCCGCACTGTCCGCTGGGTCCGATCGCGCTCGCGTCCTGCGTGCAGGTCGACGCCTGCTCGCCCAACGCCGTCATCCAGGAGCAGAGCCTCGACATCCACTACAACGAGACCAGCGACGTGCTGGACTACCTCGCCGATCCGTCCGTCTTCGAGTACGACGACGGCTACGTCCAGATCCCGACGGACCCGGGCCTGGGCATCGAGATCAACGAGGAGCACGTCCGCCGGCAGGCCGAGAAGACCGTCGACTGGCACAACCCCGTCTGGCGACACGCCGACGGCAGCGTCGCCGAGTGGTAGCGGGGAGCGGACGCGCCGCACCCATCGGTAGCTTTTACCACGGCCCCGCTGAATCCCAGGCGTATGCCCCCGAGCGACCCGACAGCGAATGCCGTACCGAACAGACACGAGGACACCGTCGCGATCGTCACCGGTTCGACCCGCGGCATCGGCGAGGGCGTCGCCCGGCGATTCGCCGCCGAGGGGGCCTCGGTCGTCGTCACCGGCCGCTCGACCGACGACGGCGAGGCCGTGGCCGAGGGAATCCGCTCCGAAGGCAGCCAGGCGACCTTCGTCGGGGCGGACATGCGCGACCCCGCAGAGATCGAGGCCCTCGTCGAGCACGCCGCCGACGAGTACGGCCGGATCGACGTCCTCGTCAACAACGCGGGCGTCCAGACCGAGACGACCGCGACGGACGCGACGCTGGACGACTGGGCGTTCGTCCTCGAGACGGACTTCCGGTCGTTCTGGCTCTGCGCGAAACACGCCGTCGAACACATGCCCGAGGGCGGGACCGTCCTGAACACGTCCTCGAACCACGCCTTCCTGACGATGCCCGGTATCTTCCCCTACAACGCCGTGAAGGCGGGGATCAACGGCATGACCCGGGCGATGGCCCTGGACCTCGGTCCGGAGGGCATCACCGTCAACACGATCAACCCCGGCTGGATCGAGATCGAGCGGACGCGGGCGGAACTCGGCGACGACTACGAGTACACCGAGGACATCCACCCCGTCGGCCGCCTCGGGACGCCCGCGGACGTGGCCGGGCTGGCCGCGTTCCTGGCCAGCGACGACGCGACGTTCATCACCGGCGAGAGCGTCCTGATCGACGGCGGCCGGTCGCAGGTGATGCAGGACGACGCCTTCCTCGACTATCGGCGCGAGACGGAGTGACGGGGTCAGAAACGGGGAGGAAGGAGTGCCGCCCGATCAGTCCGCGATGTACGGCCGGAGTTCGACCTCGAACTCGTATGCCTCCCCGGGGTCGACGCGGTACTGCTCCAGCGTCGGCGGCCCGCAGCTACCGGTGCCGAGCCCGCAGTGGGCGTGGTTCAACGACACCGAGATCTCGTCCCGGCGGGGCACCTCGTGGACGTGGTCGGCGGCCTCAAGGTCCGCGGTCGTGTAGCGGTGCGCCGTGACGTCCAGCAGCGAGTCGCCGGTCACGTACAGGCCGACGCCCCGCTGGTCGGTGAACGCCGCCCAGCGGACGTCCGTCCGGGTTCCGTTCGTCTGCGGCCTGACGTAGGGCGTGTGCAGGTCGTCCACGCCGCGCTCGTACCGCCCGACGAGCGAGGACTGCTTGCTGTCGACGTAGGACTCGCCGGGGCCGCGCCCGTACCAGGTCACGCGGTCGAAGTCGTCCGGCAGCGTCAGATCGAGGCCGACCCGCGGCAGCGACGGGAGAACGGAGAGGTCGCCCTCGGGCTCGATTCGCGTCTCGACCGCGACCGCGCCGGTGTCGCGGACGGTGTACACCTGCTCCGTCCGGAAGCCGTGGTCGAAGATGGGCGGCGCGAGGCGGCCCTCGACCGTGATCTCCACGCGCTCGTCGCCGTGCGTCTCGTGGTCGACGGCGTCGGCGCGGAACCGGAGGTCGTCCAGTTCGTGCTCGCGCCAGAGCTGGGCGAACCCGACCGTGCGGACGTCGTTCTCGTCGACGCGGCCGTCGCCCGCGGCAACCTCGGTCATCCGCGAGAGGAAGGTCCGCGACAGCGGGAGCCCCCTGTCGTTGTCCGTCGGCGCGCGCCAGAGACCGATCTCGGGACCCTCCGAGACGAGCTCCCTGCCCCGGTAGGTCAGCGAGTCCACGACGCCGTACGTGTCGTCGAAGACCAGCTCGAAGTGGGCGTTCGAGACGACGACGCCCTCGTCGGTCGCCTCGCAGGACAGCGGCGCGGACTCGGCCGACGGCACGGCCGGTTCGCCGCCGACGGGGAGCTCGAACTGCCCGGTCGCGACGGTGTGGCCGGCCGGCGCCCACCGCGTCCGACCCGCGAGCGACGCCTCGACCGTCAGCAGGTACTCGGCGTCGCCGTC
>SDGW01001098.1_pt1 | contig 11275 bp, 13 predicted proteins | sample 2873831 | NCBI WGS metagenome assembly SDGW01 (sample SAMN08132700, study PRJNA421101) | hypersaline lake metagenome | isolation source: celular fraction 0.22 microns magnesium sulfate-rich crust from ephemeral... | place: Spain: Penahueca Lagoon, Toledo | collected 2011-07
GGTGCCGATTCCTCGCTCATACCCACTGTAGGTGGCCCGCGACCGAGAGCCTTTCCGTTTCGCCCCTGCTTATATATTCGCCCGCTACGGGCATACCGTATGACCGACCCACTGATCGAACGGGCCCGCGGCGCGCTACAATCGGCCCACGTCCCCTACTCCGAGTATCGGGTGGGCGCTGCGCTCCGCACCGCCGACGGGGGCGTCTTCGTCGGCTGCAACATCGAGAACGCCAACTACTCCAACAGCCTCCACGCCGAGGAGGTCGCCGTCGCCGAGGCCGTCAAAACCGGTCACACGGAGTTCGAACGCCTCGCGGTCAGTTCCGCCGCCCGCGACGGAGTCACGCCCTGTGGAATGTGTCGACAGACCCTCGCGGAGTTCGCGACCGAGGAGCTAGAGATCGTCTGTGATCGCGGGGAACGGGTCGACTCCTACACGTTGGGCGAACTCCTGCCGAATACGATCTCGGAGGAAACGTTGGACGATGCCAGCCGACAGCGCGGCGAGGAGGTCGACCGATGACAACGCCCTCGGATGGAGACGAAAATAGCTCAGTGCCCGGCGACAGCGTGGAACGGAGTTCCACTGGCAACCGGGCAGTGCCCGGTGGCAGCGAGGACCCCAACGCCGACCGCCAGTACCATCTCGAAGTCACGAGCGACGATGTCGCCGACAGCGTGCTGTTGCCGGGGAACCCCGAGCGCATCGGGACGATCACCGAGCTGTGGGAGTCGGCCACCACGGTCGCCAGCCACCGCGAGTACCGGACGGCGACCGGCCGCTACGATGGGACGCCGATCTCGGCGACGTCGACGGGGATCGGCGGCCCCTCGGCGGCGATCGCGCTCGAAGAACTCGCCCGCGCAGGGTCGGAGACGTTCATCCGAGTGGGCTCCTGTGGGGCGATCCAACCCGAGATTTCGGTCGGCGATCTCGTGATCACCTCCGGCGCCGTCCGACAGGAGGGCACCAGCGAGGAGTATATCGACAAAGCGTACCCGGCGGTCGCCGACCACGAGGTCGTCTCGGCGCTGATCGCCGCCGCCGAGCGGTTAGGCTACGACTACCACGTCGGCCTCACGATGAGTGCCGACAGTTTCTACGCGGGGCAGGGTCGACCGGGGTTCGACGGCTACGAGGCTCCGGGGAGCGACGATCTCGTCGACACTCTCCGAAATGCAAACGTCAAAAACATCGAAATGGAGGCGGCCACCATCCTGACGCTGGCGTCGCTCTACGATCTGCGGGCCGGAGCCGTCTGTGCGGTGTACGCCAACCGACAGACCGGCGAGTTCCGAACCGAAGGCGACGTGCGGGCCGCCGAGACCGCGAGCCTCGCGGTCGACCTGCTGGCCCGGATGGACCAGCGCAAGCGTGAGTTGGGTGTGAGCCAGTGGCACGCGGGTCTCTCACTCGATTGAGCGAATCCGAAGTGTGTGGGCCTCTACTGGCCGTAGAACCCGTTTTTGGTCGTGACGTTTGCGGAGCGCAGCCGACCGCTGTTTCAAAGCCGATTTATTCGATGCCGTCGCACATCCACACATGACAGATCAGGTTGTCGTCGTCGGTGCGGGCTATGCGGGCGCTGGCACGGTCCAATCGTTCGAAGACGAGATCGAGGAGGGAGAGGCCGAACTCACGTGGATTTCGGAACACGACTACCACCTTATTCTCCACGAGACCCACCGCGTTATCCGCGATCCGCAGGTCGAATCGAAGGTTGCCATTCCGGTCGACGAGATCAAATCGCCGGAGACGAACTTTATCCGGGACCGCGTCACTGACGTCGACACCGACGAGCGGACGATCGAACTCCGAGACGGCGAAAGCGTCGACTACGATTACCTGCTGGTCGGCGTCGGCAGTTCGACCGCCTTCTTCGGCATCGACGGGCTCAAAGAGTACTCCCATACGATGAAGAGCCTCGACGACGCCCGCGGCATCCACGAGGCCATTCGGACCGCAGGCGAGGAGGCGACGCAAAGCGAGCCAGCCCAAGTGATCGTCGGCGGGGCCGGGCTCTCGGGCATCCAGGTCGCCGGTGAGATCGCCGAATACCGCGATCTCCACCGCGCGCCGCTCGACATCAAGCTGGTCGAAGGGCTCGACGAGATCTTCCCCGGCAACGACCCCGAGATCCAGGGCGCACTGAAAAAGCGGCTCCTCGATCGGGATGTCGAGATCCTCACTGGCGACTTCATTTCGGAAGTCGACGAGGAGACCGTCTCCCTCGGCGAGGTGAGCGAACTCGACTACGACGTGCTCGTCTGGACCGGCGGCATCGCTGGCCGCGAGGAGATCGCCGAGACCGATCTCGACAAGGACGAACGGTCGAACCGTGTCTTTGCGGAGTCGGACTTCCAGACCAGCGACGAGCGCGTGTTTGCGATCGGTGACGCCGCCCTCGTCGACCAGGGCAACGACGATGTCGCGCCGCCGACCGCACAGGCTGCCTGGATGGCCGCCGAGGTGGCTGGCGAAAACCTCGCTCGTGCCGTTCGTGGCGCGCCGCTGAAATCGTGGAAACACAAGGACAAGGGAACGGTCATTTCGGTCGGCGAGGATGCAGTCGCGCACGACGTCATGGGAGTTCCGGTCAACACCTTCGGCGGCCCGGCCGCCAAGGCCCTCAAAAAGGGGATCGCCTGCCGCTGGATCTCGGATATTACCTCGCTCAAACGCGCCGCAAAGGCGTGGGGCGATATGTAACGTCGGTCGGGACTTGTTTTACACAGTTGCTGTTCGATCGTTGTAGCGCTGCTGTAGCGGGAACACGAATCGGACGCCGGAGTCGACCCGATTAGTGGGCCGGATCTTCGGCGGGCGCGAGCATATCGTCGATCTGCAGAATCAGGATGTTGTTAGTGTCGTCTTTGGCATCCAGCGTTCCCGTGATGCGGAGCTTCGACAACGGCGTCGGGCCGACGATCACTTCGTCGCCTTCGTGGAAGTCACGAACCGACCCCTGCAGATGGATTTCGGCGCGGCAGAGTTCGGGATGGTGAACGCTCGACAGATCGATGCTCTCGACGTTCGCGGTCTCGACGGTTTCGTCGTTGTGGAACAGCGGGACCGATGCCGCTTCGTCCATCTCGTCGACGTCGAGGGCCTCGTAGGCGTTGGCGGTCGGCTTATAACCGCCTTTGGGACCGGGCACACCCTCGACCAGCTGGAGGGCCTTGAGACTCTGCATCTGGTTGCGGATCGTGCCTGGGTTGCGGTTGACTTCTTCGGCGATGTCCTCACCTTTGACCGCATCTTCGGTCTGTCGGTGGAGGTTCGTGAGCGCGGTCAGGATCGTTTTTTGGCTCGGTGTGAGCTCGATTGATGACATACGACCCGTTTGGAGCGGACCGTTCATAAATCCGATGGAAAACTAGTAACAATTCAGTGTGACCGATGCATTTGTTATGTCTTCTACTCACCATTATGGAGCGATCTAGTGACTCTCGGTGTCGACTCACACGTCTCATACGTGAGGGATAATTCGGGACGATGTCGACCGACTCCGAGCCGCCCCCACACTGCTAAGTAGCCACCACGTAACCCGTGAGCATGGAACAGACCGTCCGACTCATCGGTGCGCCGACCGACTACGGGGCAAACAGACGGGGCGTCGACATGGGGCCGTCGGCGATCCGGTATGCGGGACTCGCCGACCAGCTCCGAGCCGCCGGTGTCGAGCCGGTCGAGGCGGGCGATATCCGAGCACCATATGCCGAAGAGTGCGATCCCGAGACACGGTCGCTCCGCACCGGCACGGCGAAGTTCCTCGAGGAGACGAAAGCCGTCTGCACGCAGCTGGCCGAAACAGTCGAGTCGACGCTTGCAGCAGGCGAAACGCCGCTCGTGCTCGGCGGTGACCACTCGGTCGCGATCGGCTCGGTCTCCGGCTCGGCGGCCGCCGACCCGATCGGTGCGATCTGGTTCGACGCCCACGCGGATCTCAACACGCCCTCTACCTCGCCGTCGGGCAACATCCACGGGATGCCGCTGGCGGCGCTTCTCGGCATCGGGGAGTTCGGCGAGCAGGAGTGGGCGACGGCACCGAACCTTCGGGAGGAAAACGTCGTCCTCGTGGGGCTTCGAAGTGCCGACGAGGCCGAACGCGCGCTGCTCGACGAGCGAGACCTCACCGTCTTCACCATGTCGGAGATCGACCGCCGAGGGATCACCGCCGTCGTCGACGACGCCCTCGAAGTGGCGACCAAGGAGGTCGACGAAATCCACGTTAGCCTCGATCTCGACTGGCTCGATCCGACCGAGGCTCCCGGCGTCGGGACCCCCGTCCGTGGCGGCGTCACCTACCGGGAGGCCCACGCGGCGATGGAGCAGGTCGCCGCGAGATCGGCGGTCCGGTCGCTAGATCTCGTCGAGGTGAATCCGACACTGGATCGAACGAACGAAACCGCCGAGCTGGCGACCGAACTCGCCGCCAGCGCACTCGGCAAACGCATTTTATAACTCCGCACGACCGACCACGGCAGTAGCCACCGACTACCGGACCGGTAGTCTGTCGACTAACTCCGCCCCGCGGGTGAACATTCCCCCGCGACCCTTTCCGTCGGTGATGTTTCGGAAGACGGCCTCGGGGTCTTTGTTCCAGACCCACTGCCAGCGCGTTCGGGCCAGCAGTGCCAGCTTCCGCGCCGTCGTGAGTTGGGGTGTCTCCGAAAGCACGTCGTACTCCCGGTTGCGGATGAGTCGGTGGTGGTCGGCGTACAGGACGGCTGCAAGCAGGACCGCGAGCTGGCAGTCCTCGGGCAGATATTTGATGCCAGCGACGCCCTCGGTGTAGAGCTGTTCGGCGCGGTTGAGCTCGTCCTGCATTACTGCGGCGACCTTGGCGTCCATCTCGAAGGCTTTGAGTTGCTCGTTGGTGACGCCGTGACGCTCGAGCGTCGACTGCGGGAGGTAGATCCGGTCGCGCTCGACGATGTCCTCACGCACGTCACGGAGGAAGTTCGTCAGCTGGAAGGCTTCGCCGAGCGCCGTCGCGTGGGGGAGCGCCTGCTCGGGGTTGTCGGGCTCCATGACGGCGGTCATCATCCGCCCGACAGCGGAGGCCGAGCCGTCCATGTAGGCTTCGAGCTCGTCGTACGTTTCGTAGCGATCGGTGTCGATATCCGAGGCCATCGCGTCGACGAACGTATTGACGTCCGCGGGATCGATCTCGTGCTCCTCGCGGAGTTCCGCGAACGCCGACAGGACCGGATCGTCGGTTTCGATCTCGCCGAGGGCGGCGGCCCGAATCCGTTCGAGTTCTTCTCGCTGTTGTTCTGGAGGGGCATCGCCCGCGTCGTCGACCACCTCGTCGGCCACACGAAAGAAGGCATACAGCACGTAGGTCGCCTCTCTGATCCGTTGTGGCAGCAGTCGGGTGGCGACGTGGAACGTTTTCCCGGTCCGCTGCTGGATTGCCTTGCTCCGGGCAATCTGTCTGTCTTCTACCATAGCTCTCCGGGAGCCATCGGTCGTCTCGTCGGCCGGTTCCGGCGGCACAGCATATACGCTCACATACGGACGCAATCAACATAACAGTTCGTACACAGAGGGATTGTAACTGATATTCGGCCGGATTCGGCGAACTCAGTAGAACGTGTCCGAACAGTCGTACACCACGCCGTGTGTCGGACAGACGTATTTGCAGTGGCGGTGGGTCATCGACGACCCACAGAGCGGACAGGGTCGACCCGGCGGTTCGTCGGTGTCATCCATACCTATACAGAGCGTGTGAACGCTCATTACTGTTCCCGTTTTGCCGGTCCGAGCTCCGGTAGGCACCGACTACCGGTCGACGACACAGGGAACGTAGATCCCAGTCGAGGGGCGGAGCAGGCCGGCGTCGAACCGCTTGGCCTGCAGGATCGCCACGCCGAACAGCAGTGCGACGCCGACCGATAGCCAGTTGCCGAACCACGCGTTGATCACGCCCCAGAGAATGACGAAGCTGATCAGATCGTCCAGCAGGAACTCACACCGAGCCAATCGCTCTTCGAGCACCGCACGATCGATCGTCCAGTCGAGCACGCCGACCGAGACGGCGGCGCTCAACACCCAGCCCGCGTAGTTCGACAGCGGCACGCCGTAGAAGACGCCACCGTCCAGATACGCCCAGAAGCCGAGCGAGACCGCCGCCGGATCGAGCACCACGTCCATTGCCACGACCGCCGGAATCACGACCGCCAGCCGGAACAGCCGCGAGGCCGCCCGCTCGCCGAGCAACAAAAGCGAGAGAACGTAGGTGTTGAGGACGATCGGGAGGAAGAAAACCGGCAGCGCCGCCGGGATCTCGCCGATCATCGGGCCGAGGCTGATCCCGTAGGCGAACTCGCCGTAGGGCCACCCGGTCGACACACCCACGTACTCGATCAGGTAGGTGTAGGCTACTAACACCCCCACACCGCCCAGCGCCCGCCGGTCGACCGCCGGGATCACGCCGACGATCAGCGGGGCGGCCATCACGACCGTGCCGAACAGAATCAGCGGCGCGTTGAACCGCAACAACGCGGGGATGAACGACCATCCTTCGGCGCTTCCGAGCAACATGATCGCCCCGATCAGTGGGAAGAACACGGCGATAGTAAAGCGGTTACCGTCAACGAAGGCGTCGAGCCATGCTTCGGTCTCCCGGCGGGTTCGTGGCAGCCCCGACAGCACGGCCGACAGCCCCTCGGCCTCCCGAATCCGCGGCTCGGTGGACGTGTCGCTCTCGGCGACCGACTCACTCACGGCAGCACCTCCCAGAGCGGGATGATCTCCCAGAGCGCACCGAGGGTGATTAGTGCGCCAACTGCGGTGTTGAGCGCCGGGAACCACCAGTAGGCTCTCTCTACTGCGACCGACGCCTCCGAGACCCATACGACAAAGACGGGGTAAACCGCAAGGAGCCCGCCGAGTCGGAGGTCGACGGCTCCGAACGCGAGAGCGGCGGCCACCCAGCAGGCGGTGACGTAGCCGTAGGTCCGGCGTTCGCCCAGCGCGGTCGCAGTTGTCCGAATTCCGGCAGCTCGGTCGGGCTCGATGTCCGGAATCGCCGAGAACGTGTGCATTCCCATCGTCCAGAGCCACGCCCCAGCGACCGCAAGCAGCGGCGGCTGTGTGCCGGCGACCACGACGTAGGCGGCGATCCCCGGCAGTATATAAAGCCCGTTCGAGGCCGAGTCCAGAAACGGGGTCGTTTTAAATCGGATCGGCGGCGCGCTGTACTCGACAGCGAGGAACAGAAAGCCGACGAGCCACGGCCACGCCGCCTGTGGCGTGAGGCCGATCACCCCCACGCCGAGAAGCCCAGTGAGGACCACCGCCGCCGTCACCAGTCGGTCGCCCTGCCAGCGGACCTCCTTGTCGTCCTTCTTCGGGTTCTCGGTGTCGACCTCGGCGTCGAAGATGTCGTTGACCCCGTACAGCAGGACGTTCGCCGGGAGCAGGAAGTAGGCGAACAGCGCGAAGCTGGTCGGCAAAAACAGCTCGTCGACCGTCGTGGCACCGACCGCAACGCCGACGACGACCGGGCCAGCGAGGTAGAACCAGAACCGCGGTCTGGAGAGTACCAGCAGATAGGAGAGTCGGTCGACCAGCCCGTCGTTACCGGTGTCGTCGGTCACAGTCGACATCACTCCGCGACGGCGTCGGCAGTTAGTTGACCACTAATCAGACACATCGGGACGCCGATTCCGGGTGTGGTGTAGGAGCCGGTGAAGTAGAGCCCGTCTACTTTCGAGGATTTCCGCGAGGGACGGAACAGCGAGGTCTGGCTGAGTGTGTGGGCCATCCCCAGCGCGGTGCCCTGCATCGAGTTGTAGCGGTCGGTGAAATCATCCACGCAGAACGTCTCCTCGACGACGATCCGGTCGCGGAGGTCGACGCCCGTATTGTCGGCGATGTCGTCGAGCACCAGATCACGGAAGGTCTCGCGTAACTCGGGGCTATCGTCGAGTCCGGCCGCGATCGGGACCAGCGCAAAGAGGTTGCTGTGGCCCTCGGGCGCGACCGAGTCGTCGGTCTCCGAGGGGACACAGAGGTAGTAGGCGGGGTCGTCGGGCCACGCCGGGTCGTCGAAGATCGTCTCGAAGTGGTCGCTCCAGTCGGTCGGGAGGACGAGGGTGTGGTGGGCCAGTTCGTCGACGTCGCCTTCGACGCCGAGGTAGAGCAGGAACGCCGATGGGGCGTAGGTTCGAGAGTCCCAGTAGTCGGCGCTGTACTGCCGTTTTTCCGGCGGCAGCAGCTCCTGTTCGGTGTGGGCGTAGTCGGCGTTCGAGACCACCCGATCGGCGAGGAACTCTTCGCCGTGCTCGGTTCGGACTGCGAAGGCCCCTTTTTTGCCTGCGATTTCGGTCACCGGCTGGTCGGTGACGAACTCGACGCCCAACTCCTCGGCGAGTTCGACGATCCCGTCGACCACACTCCCCATCCCGCCGTCGGGGTAGTAGACGCCCATGTTGAAGTCGACGTGGCTCATCAGGTTGTAGAGCGCGGGGGTGTTGGTGGGCGCACCGCCGAGGAAGACCAGCGTGTACTGCATGATCTGCTGGAGTTTCGGGTGCTCGAAGTAGCTCTCGACGTGGCCCTGCATCTTCCCGAGCAGGGAGAGTCCCCACGAGTAGCGCAGCACGTCGAGGTCGACGTAGTCCCGCAGCCGCGGGCGGTCCTCGTAGACGAAGTGTTCCATCCCGACGTTGTAGGTGTACTCGGATTTGTCGAGATAGTTCGAGAGCGCCTCGCCCGCGCCGGGTTCGTAGGACTCGAACAGCTCCTTGTTGGCCTCGACATCCGGCAGGAGGTCGACCTGATCGCCGTCCTTGAAGAAGATCCGGTAGTGGGGATCGAGCTGCGACAGCGAGTAGTACTCCTCGGGTCGCTTGCCGAAGTGGCCGAAGAACCGCTCGAAGACGTCGGGCATCAGGTACCACGAGGGTCCCATATCGAAGGTAAAGCCGTCGCGTTCGAGTCGGCTCGCGCGGCCACCCAACTGCTCGTTTTTCTCGACGACCGTGACGTTCGCCCCTGCGTCGGCGAGATAACAGGCTGTCGAGAGGCCGCCGAAGCCGCTGCCGATGACGACGATCTCCTCGCCGTCGACCGCCGAGAGGTCGCCGTCGTATCGGCCTTCGTTGCCGCCATGTCTGTCGTTGTCCTCGTTCGAGACGGTGGCCATTTATACGTCAAATAGGACGGACGTACGTATAAAAGAACGGACTTTGCCCCCGTCAGCACGCCGTAGCTTTAGGGTCGATCCGGCCGATGGGAACCCATGGACGACCAGACAGCAGTCATCACTGGCGGCACTCGCGGTATCGGCCGCGCCGTCGCCGAGCGGTTCGCCGATACGGGCGCAGAAGTCGTGCTCTGCGGCCGTGATCTCGCAGGCGTCGACAGGACGGTCACCCGACTCAACGATGCGACCGACAGCGAGCGGGTCTCCGGCCTACGGGCCGACGTGCGGGACAAAGGCGACATCGCGGCGTTGGTCGACCACGCCGTCGACCGCGGCGGCGAGATCGACATCCTCGTGGCTAACGCGGCAGTCAACCACGGCACCCCCGGCGAGATGCCCCTCCACGAGGAGTCCGACAGCGTCTATCACGACACGATGGAGACGAACGTCCGTGGCGTGTTCACAACCATCAAGAAAGCGGTGCCGTATCTCGCGCCGAGTGGCCGCGTGCTGATCCCCTCCGGAAGCGTCGCCCGCGAAGCCAAACCCGGCATGGGTGTGTATGCCGTCTCGAAAGCCGCTGTAGAGGGTCTCTCGCGTGGATTCGCAGCCGACCTCGATCAGTCCGTCTGCGTCGTCGACCCCGGGCTCGTCGCCACCGATCTCACTGGAATCGAAAAAGCCCGCGACCCGAGCGATATCGCACCCATGTACCAGTGGGTCGCCACCGAGGCCGATCCTGACGAAATCAATGGCGAGATCATTGATTTAAAAACGTGGAAACGGTCGACGCGGTAGCCGACCTTTTTCCGCCTCGGGTTCGCCTCCGGCGAACCACTCGGCGCAAAAATGTCGATCAAAAATACGGACGGCTCGGCCTCCGGCCTCACCGTCCGGGAACCGCGCTCGCTCCGCTCGCGCGGATGCTGATGCTGAACTCTACCTCTCGACCTCCTGTGACTCCATTCATCAGTTCTCCGACTCAAGACTATCACGAGAGCCGCCACGTCCATCGATTTATTGCCTCGCTCGGCGAACGTGGTACCGAGTGCCACAGGCACGTGATCCCCTATGAACGACCCCGACGACTACTACCGAACGCTCGCCGAAGACCGACGAACTCGCTGGCGGCCACGGTCGACCGACGACGCGGTCGACCGCGCGGCTGCGGCCATCGGTGAACCGCTGTCGCCACCCGATGTCGACCACGTCTGATCGCTCTTTTATAAACTGCGTTTACGAGGACAGCACTTCCTGCCGGAGATTGCCGACGATCGAGGGGTCCTCGTGGTCGCCTTCTAACCGTAGGAGATAACGGTCGAGGGCGTCGCCGATCTGAACGCGGTCGTCGATGCTCTCACGGTCGTAAGCGACTGTATCCGCCGATTAGATGTTACCAACACGATCTAATCATCAAAGAATTATAAGCAGATATATCAGTAGACAGTACGCTAATATATTGGTAACAATTGATTGTAGATATGAAAGATGAAGAAATCAAGAGTGCAACCGATGATTTCCTTATCGGTATTTTCCTGCCAGGTATCCTGACGTTCGTAGCTGGATGGACAGTCTTCCGCCTTTATTTGAATGAGACACTCATCGACATGGGGTTACCACCGATAGTTCCACAGCCAGGCTATGGTGCAATTGCTACCGGTTATGGTCGGTTCGTACTCCTTATTGCTATTTCATTTATTGTTACACTGTTCAGTTTTATAATATATACTCGCCTGTTCAAAGATCCGAGTACGAAGGCCAACTGACGAGTCCTGTACGACTGTCTAGTATACCGTTACTAGTCTCGAGATGGTCGGTGGTTTCGGAAGACGCAACGATATCACCTAATGCAGATCACATCTAACCACCCACCAATTTATACACAGATCATGTTAGGATAGCACTTCTTGGCGGAGATTGCCGACGATCGAGGGGTCCTCGTGATCGCCCTCTAACCGTGGGAGATAGCGGTTGAGCGCCTCTATGACCGCCTCCAGATCGTCGACGCTCTCGCGGTCGTAGGTAACCGTCCCGAGAGGCCAGACGTTGCTGTACAGAATAAGGCTCTCGTCGGTGAGGTCGTAGCCATCGAACTGCGCCCACGGTATCTGGCCG